>WPCG01025277.1_pt1 | contig 10583 bp, 11 predicted proteins | sample 5403311 | NCBI WGS metagenome assembly WPCG01 (sample SAMN12869467, study PRJNA574797) | sludge metagenome | isolation source: wastewater treatment of Control | place: China:Beijing | collected 2019-05-17 | reverse complement strand
TTTCGGTTTTTAAAACAGGCAAGGAAGAAGAAGGAAGCAAATAGCCAATATTTTGCAAAAAAGCCTTTTGTTCTTGGTTTGTCGGATGCGGGTGGGCTAAGTGCCAGTGGTCGATGGCTGTTTGCAGGGTGTCCCGCTCTTGAAGAAGCAGGGCGTTGTTTTGGGTGAATTGGTGGAGTAGCACCTCGAAATTTCCCCAAAAGCACCCAGGGTTGATACCAAGTTCTGGGAGCAGTTCTTGCTCAACAAAAGCATAAAGAAGAGGATGAATGCTTATTTTTCCAACGGTGTGCATAAAGGCTCCTTGGGCACCTTTTTTGGCGCAGGTATGATGCCTAAGCCTAGCATGTTTCCATGAAAAACAGTTGATAATTTGTAAAAAATCGACGTTTTGTCTAAAATTTACCGTAAACTTTTACAGATTTACACCTTACATGTAAAGACGTTATATATCGATGGAAATCCCCACAGGACAGTGGTCAGACCCTGTGATGTGGTCAAGAATAAAGGCATCCTCAAGGGCATCTTTTAAATCTTCAGAGATAAAAAAATAATCAATCCGCCATCCGATATTTTTAGCCCGTGCGCTAAAACGGTACGACCACCACGAATAAACCTCTTTCACATCCCCGTGCACGTGGCGAAAGGTGTCAATGTAACCAAGGCTAAGTAGCGTGTCAATCCACGCCCGTTCAATGGGTAAAAATCCCGAAGTGTCCGCATTGGCTCTGGGGTTGGTGAGGTCGATTTCTCGATGGGCTGTGTTGACATCGCCGCAAATGATGATACCTTTTCCCTGCGCGCGTAAAGCTTCACAGTAGGCCAAAAAGTCTTGGTAAAACTTTAGTTTATGGGCAAGGCGCTCCTCGCTTTGTTGCCCGTTGGGAAAATAGACGTTAAACAAAGCGATGTCGTCAAAATGGTGCTCTAAAATGCGCCCTTCTTGGGTGTGGTCAATGTGCAAGGCAGTGTCGGTTTTGGTAAAAGCGCGGTTGCTGAGCGTCATGGTGCCTGAGTACCCTTTTTTGAGGGCAGGATTGATGTGGGTTTCCAAAAATGGCGTGGAAAACAGAGGCGGGATTTGTTCTTTTTCCGCCTTAATTTCTTGAAAACAGAGAATATCTGGCGACAAGGCTTCTACATGTAAAAGGGCATCTTTTTTTGCAATGGCACGAATTCCGTTGACATTCCATGAGAAAAGTTTCATTTTGTTTTACCTATTAAGTCATTTTATACGTTTTGGGTGCTATTATACCATCATCATGAAACAGCTTATATTTGTCCTCAGCCTTGCCTTTTTTTCGTTGTGGTTGGTGTTTCGACACTATGACACCTACCAAGAAAATGAGATACGCCTTGGTATGTCTGCTGCCCTTTCGGGAGATTTGGGCGGTCTTGGAAGAAGTTTTCATCAGGGGGCGGATGCGTTTTTTAAAGACCTCAACGCCAGAGGTGGTGTACACGGACGCACCGTTAGACTCATTGCCAAAGATGACCAGTACGAACCAAAAATCACCCTTGAAAATGTCGAAGAACTCATCACTAAAGAGAAGGTTTTTGCTCTGTTTGGAACGGTTGGAACGCCTACAACCCAAGCTATTTTACCTTTGCTGTACACGACCCAAACTCCCTTGCTTGCCCCGTTGACAGGAGCGAGTTTTTTGCGCGACCAAGAAGACCCTCTTGTGCTAAACATGCGCAAAGGATACCATGCGGAGATTAAAGCGCTTTTGGCCCATTTGATTGATGAAAAGGGGTATAAGCGCATTGGGGTGTTTTACCAAAATGATAGCTTTGGACACACGGGGTTGCATTCGGTAAAAGCGCTTTTGCGAGAGCGGGGTATGTGGCTCGTGGGCGAGGGGAGTTATAAGCGCAACACTCTTTCTGTGGGCCATGCTATTTATGAACTTGAAGCGACCCACCCAGATGCTATCATCATGATAGGAACGGCTAGGCCGGTGGTGGAGTTTATCCGCCGTTCTGTGACCACGTCGCTGAGTCGTGCAACCAAGGCGATTGTCTCTTTTGCTTCGGCGCAGACGATTATGATTGATTTGCAGTGTGTGGCCTCAAACCTCATTTTCTCACAAATTGTTCCTTTGCCTTGGGAGGAGACGCCAGAGCTGGAGGCATACCGCCAGAGCATGCGTAAATACTACACCAAAGATGCCATAGGATTTGCCTCTTTAGAGGGGTATTTGGCGGCAAAAACCGTCGTGCAACTGTTTGAGGAGCTGGGCCCTAGGTTTCGCAAACAGGATTTTTTAAAAGCCATGGAGACCATGCGTCGCCACAAGGATAAAAAAGTAGCACTGGAAGCAAATAACTGCGGATGTTTGGGGCGCGTATATATTACCCAGTACCGAAACGAATCTTTTGAAGTCATAGGAGCCTACGATGATGATGCAGTGGTTCAGTAGGCTTTTAGAGGCGTTAAGGGCCATGAGTGTTGCGCGCAAGACAACGCTGTTGTTTATGATTTTGGTAACAGGGATGCTATTTGTGGGGAGCTTTGCCCACTTGGGATTGAGCCGCATGAAGTACGAGTTTGATATTTTGTACAACAAATACACGGTTCCTATGACCAAACTAGAGTCATTAAAAGATGTCTATACGGTCAATATTTTGGATACCCTGCGGGAGATTGAAGGCAATGAAATAGGGGTGCGGGACGGGAGGCGTGTTATTGAACTGGCTCAAGATTTGGTGCACCGCAGTTGGCGCGAATACAAGGCGAGTTTAGAGATAGACGAGAGTGATTGGATTGTGCAAATTTTTCGCAACTGGGGGTTGGCACCGCAAGCCACCAAAGAGGCGATGCCTCCCACCATTAAAGACGATTTGATTTTTAGAACCGATGAGCGTATTTTGCGAGTTGAGGCTATTTTGGAGGCCATGTTTGACCATTTTGATGCTTATGAAACCGAGGAAGCCTTTGCGCTTTTGCGTGAATCGCTCTACCCTGCCATTCACTCGGTTAACATCCATCTAACCCAGATTATCCAGTTTTCCCTAGAAGCCGCCAATGCGGGAAAATTCCGAACAGAACGGGTCTATGTAAGTACCTTTGAGTGGATTATCGTGGGGGTTGTGCTGGCCATCATTGTTGCTGCACTCTTTGCTGCCATCATTTTGCAGCACATGCGTTCACTGTATGCCAATCTTGAAAAAACCGTGGAAGAGAAGACCAAAGAGTTGGTGTTGCTTAATCAGGGATTGGAAAAGCGGGTGGCGTATGAGATCGAACAAAGCCGCCAAAAAGATGAAATCATGTACCGCCAATCCCGCCTTGCGGCCATGGGGGAGATGATTGGCAATATTGCCCACCAATGGCGCCAGCCGTTAAATGCCCTAGCCCTGCTGATTCAGAGTTTTCAAACCAAGCAGATGCATGGAAAGCTGGATGAAGCGTTTGTGGATGCCCAAGTGGCTGAAGGACTGTTGCTTGCCAATAGCATGTCTAAAACCATTGACGATTTTCGCCACTATTTTCATGCGGGACGCGAAAAACAAGTGTTTGATTTATGCGAAAACATTAACCAAACCGTCTCCATGATGCGCAATTTATACGCTAAAGATGCGATTGAGATGGTGCTTACATGTAAAGGTCCTTGTGAAGCATTTGGGTTTCCCAATGAATTTTCCCAAGTGGTGATGAACCTGCTTTCAAACGCCAAAGATGCCCTTAATAAAGTCGAAGGCGAGCGCTTTATTGCTATTGAGATAGACCAAAAAGAAGGGACAAATTTGGTGCGGGTGATAGACAATGGCGGAGGAATTCCCAAAAAGGTGCTAGAGCGCATGTTTGAGCCTTATTTTACTACTAAACACCAAGCAACGGGCACGGGAATTGGATTGTATATGTCCAAACAAATCATCGAAAACCAGATGCATGGAAGTATTTGTGCTTCCAACACCACTTACCGCTTCAAAGAGAAGGTATATAAGGGGTGTGCCAACATTGAGATAGAAATTCCAACGGGCGAAATGCTCCAAAAGAGGTAACAAATGGATTTGAACAGTTTAAAGGAATGTGTGATTTTGTATGTGGAGGATGAGGCGAGTGTGCGGGAGCAAACGCGGCTGATTTTGGCTGATTTTGTCAAAGAAATCGTGGTAGCCACGGATGGAAAAGAGGGGCTAGAAAAAGCCCTTGAGCGGGAGTTTGATATTATCGTAACAGATATTATGATGCCCCAGCTTGATGGCATTGGGATGATCAAGGCGTTACGCAATGAGCACCGTCAAACAACGCCTGTCATCATCACAACCGCCTTTACTGAAACAGAGTATCTTTTGGAGGCCATTAAGCTCAGGGTGGAGGGATTTATCACCAAGCCTATTAACATAAAAGACCTCATTAGCACCCTTTATACGACACTTTTGCCCAAAATCCAAGGAAAAAAACTTGAAGGGTGTGCCCATGTAGTGGATGCGCTTTCGGCGCTTATTGGAGGGAAAAAGATAGCCATTTTGCGCTATATTATTGAACATCGTGACAAAGACAATGTGTTTCATGGGTCCTATTATGACATCATGGAAGCGGTTGGGGTAAGTAAGCCTACGGTGGTGAACATGTTTAAGCAGATGATAGCTGCGGGTGTTTTAGAAAAAGTCAAAAATAAAATGTATCGGTTTAAGCAAAGTGAGCTGATCGGTCAGGAGGAGGCGTAATGGGGTTGGTAAAGTGGTTGGTAGCACTGCTATTGGTTGTAAGTACTGTGTGGGCGCAGGAGCGGACAGTGGTGCTTGAAACCAGTGCAGGGACGATTGTGGTAGAGCTTTTTCCAGAAATTGCTCCCAAAACAGTAGAAAATTTTATAGGCTTGGCGAAAAAGAACTATTATGACAACACTGTTTTTCATCGTGTCATCAAAGGTTTCATGATTCAAGGGGGAGACCCGACAGCTTCAGGGCGGGGCGGTGTTTCCTTGTGGGGTGCGCCTTTTGAGGATGAGTTTGCTCCCAATATTGTCTTTGACAGACCAGGGATTTTGGCGATGGCAAATGCTGGGCCCAACACAAACGGAAGCCAATTTTTCATCACGACTGTTCCAACGCCGTGGCTCAATGGCCGCCACACCATCTTTGGTGAGGTAGTTGAGGGCATGGATGTGGTGCGAAAAATCGAACGTACAGCAGTGGGAACCAGAGACCGGCCCGTAGAAAATCAAACCATTGAACGTGTCACAGTCAAATAAGCATTGCGTTACGCAAAACGTGTTACAATCACGCAAAAATCGCAGGAGTTTCCATGAAGAAGATTGAGGCAATTATCAAACCTTTTAAATTAGAAGAAGTCAAAGATGCCCTCACCCAGCTTGAAATTACTGGGATGACCGTCAGTGAAGTCAAAGGGTATGGCAGACAACAAGGCCATTCGGAATTGTACCGAGGGGCAGAATACGTGGTAGATTTTTTGCCTAAAGTGAAGATTGATGTGGTGGTAAAAGACGAAGACGTGCAACGTGCTATTGATGCTATTGTGGAGTCAGCGCGCACTGGAAAAATCGGCGATGGGAAGATTTTTGTGAGTACTGTTGAGCGTGTGGTACGCATCCGTACAGGCGAAGAAGGTGATGAGGCCGTCTAGATTTGGGATGGTGGCGTGATGCTTAAATGGCTTTTGCTTGGAGTGGGTGTGTATGGGGTTTTGTCCTTTTACATGTACGCTACCCAAGAAAAGCAACTTTTCAATGCCCGTGCCATTCCTGCTTTGGCACCCTTTACATGTAAAGGGTGTGAAGAGGTTGCCTTAGAGCCTGCCCCGCAGGTTCTTCTTAAGGGAAAGCACCGACCAAACCCACAAGGGCCTTTAGTGCTCTATTTTGGTGGTAACGCCGATGATGCGACACGAATCTTTTTGCATCTTGACCTTGAAGCCGAAGTAGTTGCGTTTAATTACCGCGGCTATGTAGACTCTTCAGGCTTTCCTTCGGAAAAAAACCTTTTCCACGATGCTCTTTTTCTGTACGACACCTTTGCCAAAGACCGTGATGTGGTAGTGGTGGGGCGAAGCCTTGGTACGGGCGTGGCTACCTACCTTGCCTCTAAGCGCCCTGTTGTTGGCGTGGTGCTTATCACTCCTTTTGATTCGATTCGCGCCTTGGCTAAAGCCTCTTATCCGTTTTTACCCATTGATTGGCTACTCAAACATCCTTTTGACTCAGATAAGCACATGGCGCTGGTGCAAGCCCCTGTGTTTTTGCTGGAGGTTGAAGGCGATCGCGTCACCCCCAAAGCACATCTGGAGGCTTTGAAAAAGAAGATTACCCATCTTGGCGCCCATGTGGTTTTACAGGGCACAACACACGGGGAAGTGCTTAAGCATGAGGCGTTTTCTCCCACTCTTGCGACTTTTTTGGAGCAGTTGTAATGGCGCGCGTGTTGGTCTTGGAAGATGATGTGTTGCTCAAAGAGAGTTTGGAGGATTTTTTAGAAGAGTGTGGGTTTGAGGTTGCAGGAGCAGAGCTTGGAAGTAAGGCTTTGGAAATGAGCTATGCCAGGCGGTATGATGTGTATTTGCTCGATATTCGCCTCCCTGACATGAGCGGCTTGGCATGGTTGCGCTTGTTGCGCGAAGGGGGTGATGGGACTCCTGCTATGATTATTACCTCTGCTAATGATACTTCCACTCTTGTGCAAGGCTATGGTGCGGGTGCGGATGATTACATTAAAAAACCTTTTGACCTTCAAGAGCTAGAGTGTCGCATTCGCGCTCTTTTGGCCAGAGGCGCGCGGAAAGAGACCCTTGTGCGCATTGATGCTGTTTTTGCACTCGATACGTTGCGTAAGCGCTTGCTTAAAGAGGGGCAAGAGCTAGACTTGAACCAAAAAGATATTGCGTTGTTGGAAATCTTGCTGCAGCATCGGGGCAAGGTAGTGACCAAAGAGATGCTGTATGAAGCCCTGTGGGAGCCTTCTCAAAGCCCTAGCGAGGGGGCATTGCGGGTGTATGTAAACAACCTAAAAAAGGTTTTTGGCAAACAGGCTATTGCCAATGTGCGAGGGCTGGGATACCGCTTTGAAGCGTCCTAGTTTCAAGGTCTACACCCTTGTATTTGGTGCGCTTGCAGCAGTTGCGCTGGGGGCAGGGCTGGCTAAAGAGTACGCGGGGTTGTGGGCAGGCATTGGGGTGCTGTTTGTTCTGGGCGTGTGTGCTAGTGTGCTGTTGAGCTCTTTTTTACTCTCTCCGTTGTTCCAAACCAATGACCTTTTAGAGCGTTTGGTGCGGGAAACCCTGCATGAACTCAATGCCCCTCTTGCGACCATTCAGACCAATGCACATCTTTTAGCAAAAGAACATCAAGACCCAAAATCCTCTAAGCGCTTAGGCCGGATTAAAGAAGCCTGCACAAATTTATATGCGCTGTATGAGCAGATGGAATATTATATTAAACGGGAAATACGCCTTGTAAAGCACGAAGTGTTTGATGCCAAAGAGGCGGTAGAAGCATGTATTACAAGGTGCAGTGGGATGCAAGGAGACCTCTCTTTAGTATGTGATTTAGCCCCTTTACATGTAAAGACAGACCGCGTGGGATTTGAACAGTGTGTGGGTAATGTGCTGAGCAATGCGTACAAATACAACCGACCTAAAGGGTGGGTAAGGATAGTCCTTCGCGGAGAATGCTTAAGTATTGAAGATGGGGGCATCGGGATGGATGAGCAGACGCGGTTTTTGGTATTTGACCGGTATTATCAAGCCAATACGTCAGCTTCGGGTTATGGGATTGGGTTAAGCATGGTCAAGGCGTATTGCGATGCGGAAGGGATTTTTATCACTTTTGTGTCAAAAGAAAACAGAGGAACGCGCGTGGACTTGCATTTGGATTCCATTGCTACTGAGAAGCCAAAAGATGCGCTATAATAGAACTCTCTTGTAGGTTATGCATAAGAGTTTTAAATTTATACTCTCTGTAACAAGGAATCCTCATGGAAACCTCCCATCCGCTGCAAACCCCTGAGGCAGTAGCCTTTTTTGAAGCCCATCGGCAGGGATTTTTAGACAGTTGTGAAGAAACCCTTCAAACAGAAGCATCGCCGTTATTGCGTGAAGGACTTTTGTTTTTTTACGATGCTATTTACCGCAATGTTGTACCTGCAAAAGAGAAGGTATTAAGGGAGCTAGACCCCTTGCGTGCCTCTTTGGTGTTGGCTAAAGGATGGCTATATTTACTGGGAAAAGCCAAAGATGAGCTGTGGCTTAGGGAGTTGGTGGAAGCGCTGAATTCTTCCAAGTTTGCTATTGATTCTCCCCTGTGTTGTAAAGAGCCTTACCACGTTAAAAGTGTTGCTTTTGGCGAAGAAGCAGGTATCTTTTTGCACAGCAACATCATAGATGTTTTTGCCACTATCAAAGAAAAAAACCAGCCCATTACTTTTTTGAACCTTTTTGAGGGTGTTCCTATTGCTTCGGAAGGGACAGTGTTGCAGGTAACCGATGAAGAAGTTGTCTTTAAAATGGACCCGCTCCAAGAGCTTGCCATGAAGCACGACAACAAAGCCTACATTGTCAAAAACCAATTTTTTAGCAAACCGGTAAAAGCCGACATTGTGTTTTGTAACATGGTGCAGCACGAAGTGACCCTTACAAATTTCGTTTATCTTCTTAACATGCCAGCAGCCCAGCGCGAATCTGCCAGAGTGCATCCCAATACGGTTGCAAAGGTGGCATTAGTAGATACTAAAAGCAAGCAAACAGTGGAGGGGATTTTGTTTGATTTGTCCCTTGGCGGCATTGGGGTAGTGAGTGCTGCAGAGCACAATATTCAAGCAGGGGATAATGTGGAGGTTGCGTTTGAGCTAGCCATGCCCTCTACGTGTCAGAGGATTCCCGTGGTGGTTAAGGCGCTCGTGGTGAATGTTTTTGAATACAATAAAGCATACCGTTACTGCATGAAATTTAAAGCAAGTCCAGAAGAAAAAGCCCACATTGAACAGTTTGTAAAAGAGCGTGAAGTAGAGGTAATCGAGGCGCTAAAAGAAGAGTTAAAAGAGTACATGTAAGGGAAAAATCCCTTACATGTAAAGGTTACATGCCTCCTTGGGCCTTCATGCGCTTTTCAATGCGATGACCAACATAGGAGAGAATCGCGGTAATACTAAAATACATCCCCGCAACCACCAGCCACGTTTCAAAGGGCGAAAAGGTATTGGCGACAATCTCCCGCCCCACTTTGGTAAGGTCGGTGATGGAGATGACAGAAACCAAAGAAGAGTCTTTAATAAGCGCAATCATTTCGCCCACCAGTGTCGGAAGGGCGCGCTTAAGGGCTTGGGGCATGACAATAAAAGCCATGGTTTGCCCATAGTTCATCCCTAGAGATTTAGCCGCTTCATACTGCCCTTTGTCGATGGACTGAATTGCCCCGCGCAATACCTCAGCAATATACGCCCCAAAGAAAATCCCAAGGCTCATGGCTCCAGCCAAAAAGCGGTCAAGCTCAAAAATAGTTGCGATTATAAAATAAAATATAAAAATCTGCACCAATAATGGAGTGCCTCGAATGATGGTGATGTACACAGCGGCAATGTCGTTTAAAAAAGGATAACTCGACATCCGCATAAAGGCAACAACGGTGCCAATGAAAAAGGCCAAAACAGCAGCAACGGCTGAAATTTCCAAGGTCACCCACAAGCCCAAAAGAAGAGGACCTGCCTGCCATTGTGTGTCAGAGGCAAGAACATCATACTCAAAAACAGAGGCGCCATCAAAAATTCTGATTTCATACCCGCTGGGCACGTCAATCACGTGTTCACCGTCAAATCCCGTGATGGTGATTTTATTTTCTTTTACACTCGCAACGCCATCAAACGGAGCATCGATGATAACCGTTTTTTCATGGGCAAAATACTTAGGAATACTGTTCCACTTCCAGATGTAATTCATGTTTGAAGCAGAAACAAAAAAGCCGTAGCCAACAACCACGAAGAACAAAACGGCCACAACGTGGCCGAATGTTCTGTTTTTTAGCAAAGATTGGTGCTGTTTAGCCATGGATTAGAGCACTCGCTTTAACCATGCATCGTCGTTGAACCAGCGGTCGTAAATGCGGTCATAGCGTCCATCACCCTTCATTTGTGTCAGGAAGTTGTTAAGCCAGTTGAGGAAGTCGGGGTCACCCTTGCGAATCGCCCAGCCAAGGGGTTCGTAGGTTAGCTCGTCTTCAAGGTGAATGATTTTACCCTTACCTTTTTCAGCCATGAAAATAGCATTGTAAGGTTTGTCGTACACAAACGCATCGGCATTGCCATTGAGTAGCTCTTGTGCGCCGTCAGCCTCGGTTTCAAAGGTGCGGATTTGCGCACGGCGGAACATGCGGCGTGTTGCGATTTCGCCCGTTACGCCAAGCTTGGTAACAATGGTGTGGTTAGGGGTGTCAAGGTCACGCCAGCTTTTGCCCGCGTGTTTGTTGGCTACTAACAGTGTTTGGCCTACGCTAATGTAGGGGTTAGCAAAGTTGATGCGCAAATTGCGCTCTTGGGTGATGGTCATGCCAGAGATAATGATGTCATATTTGCCTGCCAATAGACCTGCGATGATGCCATCCCATGCGGTGGGCACAAGGGTAAGTTTT
>WPCG01178393.1_pt1 | contig 10587 bp, 13 predicted proteins | sample 5403311 | NCBI WGS metagenome assembly WPCG01 (sample SAMN12869467, study PRJNA574797) | sludge metagenome | isolation source: wastewater treatment of Control | place: China:Beijing | collected 2019-05-17 | reverse complement strand
AATGCCCTCATCAATTCCATATTTAAAGGGGACAAGCTCCACAGCCTCTAAACGTTCAAGTGAATGGTCTACTCGCGCCGTTTGAAAATGGCTATCTTCCAGAGTATCTCCATGCCCCGGAAAGTGCTTGTACACTGGCATAACCCCCGCCTCCATAAGTCCTAAGGCTGTTTGATAGGCCATTTGAGCCACCAGGTCTGGGTCATCTGAAAAGGCCCGTGCACCAATCACCGGGTTGAGAGGATTCGTATCCACATCAGCAACAGGGGCCATATTGACATTGATGCCTAGCTCACGCAATTTTAAGCCTACAGAGTAGCCAATGGCTTTGGCAACACCTTCGTCACCGCCTTGACCAATAACCCTTGCACTGGGCGGCACATCATAACCTTCAATTTTCCCAGCCAATCGAGACACCAATACACCTTCTTCATCCACCGCAACAAATAGAGGCACCTTGCTCAAGGCTTGAAAGCCTTCAATCAAGGCCACGACTTGATTGGATGATTGAATATTTTCAGAAAACAAAATTATGCCTCCTGGTTCGAGGCTTATAAAGTCTCTTTCAATGTCCTCAGATAACACGGACACCGATGTACCTCTCGCATCAACTCGGTATGCCACTATCAAAAGCTGCCCTACCTTTTCCTCTAAGCTCAGGCTATTTATGTGCCTCGTCAGAGGATTGATGGGCTTTGGAATCGGTAATAGGTTAACGGGTTCTCTCATTGGAATGTCTCGCATTGGCTCTTCAGGCGCTATTGGTTTTTCAAAAGAACAACCAACAAGCAGCATAAGGATCACATATATGAATATACGCTCATAGCGCATTTTATACCCCCTTCATAAGGCTTTAATCTAATGATAGTGCCTTTGAGCCAAAAAGTAAACCAGAAGAGCCTCATGTGCTCTTCTGGTCTTTTTTACTGAGATTCCCAATTAGCGGGATATACCACATACAAAAACCGTGAATACCCTGGTGATGAAAACTGAATGCGTGATCCCTTGGGAATAAGAATGACATCCCCAGCATGGCCTATGGTTTTGCGTCCATTAACAACAATCTCCAAGGTTCCTTCAATAATGTAATCCACCTCATCGTAATTTAAGGTCCAGTCAAAAATGGTTTGATCCATTTCCATAATCCCTGCTCCAAGGCGTGGACTTTCCTTAAGTGAAAACAAATCCTTTAGCCATACCTTATCACCTGGTTTTCCAGTGTCAAAGGGCTCTGCTTTTATCTGCTTTGCCTTAATGAGAGCAACACCAGATGGGTCAATCTCCTTGATACTATCGGTCTTTTTTTCATGAAGCTCAGCGATAACTTGTTTCACAATGGCTTCAATCACATGCTTATCAATATTTTCCATAGGTTTCCTCTTAAGCTTGTGCCTTAGGCTCTTTCATAAAAATCAAGACAAGAATCACGGCAGTGATACCACCAACGAGCTTACCAACCACCATCGGGAAGATCATATCTCTTGCAACACCCGCTGTGAAGCCGAGGTGATCACCAAAGACAAAAGCCGCACTTACTGCAAAGGCAACGTTGATAACCTTACCACGATTATCCATATCTTTCATTAAGCCAAACATAGGAATATTATTTGCAAGGGTTGCAACCATCCCTGCAGCAGAAATATCATTCATACCCATTGTTTTACCAAGACGCATCAAAGGCTTGCTAAAGACCTTCGTAATGACATAAACCATGGGAAATGCACCTGCGAGCATAATGGCAATGGAACCAACGATTTCAATACCATCCCATACCGGAGCCATACCTGGAATCACAACAATGCCTGTTAGGGTTTCGACAATGATGGCCGCCAAGCCAATGGTAATCATGATAACGACACCTTTACCAAAAATAATAAAGCCATTAATCATTTTATTGGGTATTTTCCATAAACCAAGTGCTAATAATAAGGATACTATAATAATAGGTACTAAATTGCTAAGGATCATCCCTAAATCAAAGCCAGCAGCTAAACCACCCGCAAAACAGCCCAAAGGAATGGTAATTAAGCCCGCCAAAATACCTTTAGCCAAAAACGGGTGATCTTCCTTTTTGATAATACCCAAGGCAACGGGAATCGTAAATACGATTGTTGGCCCCATCATGGCTCCTAGAATAAGACCTGCAAACAGCCCAGCATCTTCACTTAAGGCAAGCTCCATAGCGAGTGGGTAACCTCCCATGTCATTTGCCAGCAATGTGGTTGCAAACATGGATGGGTCAGCTCCTAAAAACCCGTAAACAGGAACAACCACTGGTTTTAAAATTTCTGCAAGCACAGGTGCAAGAGAAACAACCCCGACCATTGCAATTGCAAGTGCTCCCATTGCCATAATACCTTCATCAAACTTTTCCCCAAGTCCAAAACGGTTACCAAAAATCTTATCGAGTGCACCTAAAATCATAAAACCTACCATGATATAAACGATAATTTCATTAATACTCATTGATTCCCTCCTTGTGTTGTGTTTAGTTTCTCTCTTACCCTTCTTGCAATGTCAGATACGGCACGGCCATCTGTAATGCCAAATTGAGTTTCGATCATTCTTTCTAAATCTCCCTTTTCACTATAGGAGATTACGATGCCTTTGTTTCTAAGAACATCCATCGCTCCTGGTGTCATCATCATGTTTGATAAGACATAAAACGTGGTCTCTCCAGCACTTAAATAGCTTTCCACATTGTTTTTTGTTATCAATAGTTTACCGATATCACTCACCTCTCTTTAAAGGAAGGATGCTCTCAGAGACGGGTGGGGTCTTGGAATAACCACTTTACTCACCAATAGCCCACTATCCTTAATCGCATCTGCTCCAGCCTCCACAGCTGAATACACTGCACTCACATCTCCTGTCAGGGACACATAAGCTTTTCCACCAATCGCAAAGCCCAGCCTTAAATCAATCAAACTCACATTTGCTGCTTTCAGGGCTGCATCCGCTGCTACAACAGCTGATGCGATGCTAAAAAATTCCATGACGCCAAAGGCATCTTGCAGCACAACCATGGTTGTCCCGGTAATCGCAGGGATAATATCTCTGCTAAGATTGGGGAGTGTTAAGTAATCCACAACAGAAACGCCGCCAACATCGCGACCAACCTCCATGCTTGCTTTTACAGCCCCAACATCTCCACTGACCATGATTAAAAACTTACCCGGACAAATAGAATGTGCCTTTATCAGTTCAACATCTGCCACCTTTACCATGGCATCCGCTGCTTCATAACCACGAGCAATGCTATTGAGTTCTACCATTCCAAGTGTTTTAACCATTATCCACCTCCGTGGCCTCTATCCGAATACAATCACTGAGCACCGTAGCAAGGCCTGATATCGATGCATGCAAGTCAGCTCCTAAATCACCTTCAGCAACTGTGGCAATGCACATGCCTTCTGTCACATATGCGCCCGTTGTCACAAGTGGCGTTGCCGCTTTTCCCACATGCTGTTTTAAAAGGAGCTCTACTCGGGCAGGGTGGTAATCCAGACATTGTGTGAGATGAATATGCTCATAACCCAAAAGCCCTATTCTTGCCATCATCCTCAAGGCATGTATTTTGCGATAGGGCATGTCCTCCAGTGCATGTGTTTGGTCCACTTGGCCCTTTGGAAAGCGAATACCTTGTGCAAGGAGCTCCTGCTTGACGTGTTGGTTAACCGTTTTGGGTGACAAGCCCATTGGGCAGGCGTACAACTCGCACACCCCACATTCACAGCATATCAATGCCGAATGTAGCATTTCGATGCTCTTTTCTTTGTTACCAATTGCTCGCATGACCTTGTGGGGGTAGAGTGGGTGACCGTTGAGGTATCTAGGGCATAAATCGGTGCACATCTGACACTGAATGCAAGCACTTTCAGTACGTCTAACAATATGAGACATGGGTAGTCGCTTCATTTGAATGATATAGCTGTCCTCATCCAGCACCACTAGGCCTCCAGTTGTTTTTGTAATAAAGGTTTTTTCTGTCGCATCCATGGCACAGTCGGTTCCCATAATGGGTCCACCAATAAGCACGGCATATTTTTCTGTCCTTACACCACCAGCAAGCCTTAGACAATCTGCTACAGATGTTCCAATTGGAACATGTATCAGGCATGGAGCTTTAACCTCCCCCGTCACCGTCACAAGACGATGTGTCACCGGCTTCCCAAGAAGGGCCCGATGAATGTCTAATACCGTAGCCACATTTATGACCACAGCACCCACATCAAGCGGTATGCCCCCAGCGGGTATAGATTTGCCCAAAACCTCTTGTACAAGAATGTGTTCGTCACCGGCCGGATAGTAGTTGCCTATGCGCTGCACCCTGATCATTGGGTGTGTGATTGCCTTTTCTAGGGCTTCAATCTCAGCTGTGTTTTTATCCTTCACACCAATGACGCATTGCTGCGCATCAATGGCGTTTGCAACCAGAAGAGCCGTTTCGACAATGTCTTTGGAATAATGCCGCATTAGGTACTTATCTGTTTCAAGCAAGGGTTCACATTCGACGCCGTTGATGATCAGCATGGGCTGCTTCGTGCTTAGCTTCACATGTGTTGGAAACCCTGCGCCACCTGCTCCAACAACACCTGCACGTTTAATTTGCTCTAACACATGCATCACGCCTCCTCATCTGTCTGGACTTCCAAGGCATCAATAATGCCTACGACCATCGCATCTATTGGACACCCTTCCTTACTTAGACACCGCCTTGCCGAGCTACCTGTAACCACAAGAACCATTTCACCAACGCCCGCTCCAACAGAATCCGCTGCCACGAGCTCCGGCCGACTACCGCTTGAGGTGTGATCTATAGGTTTTATGACCAATAGCTTTAATCCACTTAAACCTGGGTCTTTCCGTGTAGCCCAAACATTTCCTATCACTTTTCCTACAAGCATAACTTACGTCCTCCTCACATGAACCTGATGCTGCTTCAAGTAATCTGTCGCTAATGGTGTCACAATGGTATCTGGGGAAACGTATAGGTCTTTATTGCCTTCTAAAACAAACTGCCTTGCATACGCTTCGTTTATAAGCTTCCCTTGGTAAACACCTACATGCTTTTCACAAACAGGCTTTTCATCTACAGGCTTTAAACCACTTTCTATAAAGCAGTCGTAAGCTTCCTGAAAACGCCTCATGTAAGGTGATGGTTTATAGTCCTCCGCTTTCCATTCTATGCGATGGGCATCAATCCTCACGGTACATCCGTAAAGCGTCAAATACATCAGTGCTTCGCTCACAGCGTCACAAGGCTGCCCACTATAAGCAGACATCATTTGCCTTAGGGTCAGCTCAGGCAGCACCACATCTCCTGAATGCTGAATGAGGTCCTTTAAATCAAACCATTTAACATACCCACCTTCATGATAGGCATGTATCTGGTCCTCTTCATAAGGGAGCCCTAATACCAAGCAAATGGGATCTAGCTTGCCCAACCGATACAATACTTCGTTTATGATTTGCTCCAAATCCATTGACATGGTATACCTCTCTATAACTCACAACACATTGCAATACCAACAGGTGTAACTAACAATGGGTTATCCGGCTTTACCGTGGAAATCCCAATGATCGATTCAAAAATATTTTCGATGTTTGGAAACAAACAGGTCCCACCCACAAGACACACTTGCTCCACACCATAGCTCTCAATATGGTTCTTAACAATGGTTGCCATTTTTTCGAAAACAGGGCGTACAATCCCAAAAACTTCTGTTTGATGGTTTTTTTCACGCTTGAATAGCTCTGCCATCTCAAAAGGCATTTTATAATGTCCAGAAATAACCAGACTCACATGGGTCCCTCCTGTCGCCTCATCAGCCACATAAATGACCTCACCGTGCTGTAAAATCGACAAGCCTGTTGTGCCTCCACCAATGTCAACAATCACACCACTCTTAAGCTGCATCACCTTATTAGCCGCTGTAGGCTCATCCACAATGGCCATTACTTCTAGGCCTGCACTTTCTACCACATGCTTATGGGTGTTTGCGTCTGCTTTTGATGTTCCAGGTGGAACGGCAATTGAGGCATACAAAAGGGGCTGATTCAAACGCTGCTCTAGCTTTGCCTTGAGCTTTTTCACACAATCACAAGCACCTTTATAATCCACAACTAGTCCATCCTTTAGGACCTGAGCATACTCCATTTCAACGGCAATTGGCATCTGTGTGTCATCAATCACCACCAAAACAATAAATGCTGTTCCTAAATCCACGCCTACGCGAAGCGTTCCACTTGCAACACCTGTATGTGTTATTGCCCTTTGAGCCAATGCCATCAGTGTGTTCGCACTTGTTAGATCCATACAATTTCTCCATAGGATGCTTTATTTAATCCAACAGCATTTGCCTCATCATAGTCTAAATGCATGCTTAGCCGAAAATCTGGGTGCACCCTCACCAATACGTCCTCAAAAATAACCTGCCGGCTACCATAGACCCTCACAGCCACAACTTGGCCATCCTTGACCCCCAACCGCTGCGCATCTGATGGTTGCATATGCACATGGCGTTTTGCAACAATAGCTGCCCCCCTTACAGACAAACGGATGTCATTTGCAAAAACCATGATATCCTGAGCACCCTCTAAATCACCTGAGAGCCTTACAAGGGGTTGAATACCTAAGGTTCTCATATCTGTTATGGATAGCTCCACCTGTGTTTTCCCCCTACAAGGGCCCAAAATGGCGACGTCTCTAATCATTCCCTTTGGCCCAACTAGGGTTACCTTTTCTTCATATAGGAACTGACCTGGCTGGGATAATTCTCTTATTTTAGTCAAGTCTACCCTTCCAAATAAAGTCATCGCATCGGCTTCGCTCAGGTGAATATGTCTTCCTGAGGCTTCTACACGAATACAGCGCTGAGTCCTTTTAAGCACCTCTTCTACCAAATCCCTCAACATGTCCTTTGTCATGATGAACGCTCTTTTCTATAATAGCCACTTCTGACACGACACATGAGGATGTACACGGCGCTGCTTAACCTGTTAAAGACCCGTATTATATCCTCGCGTTCCACATCATGGCCTGTTCTAAAGGCTTGCATGGCCGCAAGCTCCACCTCTCTCACCGACGTGCGAATGAGGTTTAACCAAATGACCTGCTCACCCATCCCCATATCCGGAATAAAGTGTTCAATGCCATAGTGCTCTTTGGGATGATGCGAATGCTCTCTAAGGCCGGCATCATCTAAACCAATTAAGCTTGTAATCGCTATGGGCTGATCGATAACCTCTGCCCGAAGCGTCTGACGAATAAGTTCCAAGATAAGGTCTAGCTCCTTCACTAGGGCGTGTTCATTTTGCCTTGCAAGCTTTAATTGGATATCCATTATAAGGCTTTGAAGGCTATCCATCTTTCCCCTAAAAACGATTCTTAGGTCGTCCTTATACACCAGCTTATTGCTCTTTAAATGTGTCATGTGCTCGGGTTTATTTTCATAAAAGCCCCCGTCATAATAGGACACATATTTGGGATACACTGCGCGATCAGAGGGTTTAAAATCTCTATAGTGGTTTTCAACCACTGGCCTTTCAAGGTCTTTTTCCGTCATTTGAACCTTAATACCCAAGTCTTTTAAATATTGTTTGGCAGAGGGCGTTATAAGATCACCAGGAGCTACCTCAAATACTCTTGGTACTTCTTTTTTAAATAATGTCCTTAAGGATGATTCTGTGATTAAACCCATATTTGCCTCCAACCTCATAAGCCGCTTCCACCGCTAAGCTGCGGTGGAAGCCTTGCCCTCTACTCTTCTGACGTCACATTCCCCTTTGGTAAAATCGTTTCTACCTCTGCATGAGGTCTTGGGATGACATGTACCGAAATAAGTTCGCCAACACGCTCTGCAGCTGCTGCGCCTGCATCGGTTGCCGCTTTCACTGCACCAACATCGCCACGAACAAGAACAGTTACCAAGCCACCACCTGATTTTTCTTTCCCAACAAGGGTCACATTTGCAGCCTTAACCATTGCATCTGCTGCTTCAATTGCGCCAACTAAACCTTTTGTTTCAATCATTCCAAGTGCATTAAATGTAGCCATAATAGCCTCCTCTTAATTATATGATTTCAATTTTTCTAACACGAGTTTACATATTGCCTCAATGTCCGTTTCCTCACTGACTTGCCCTGACTCACTTTCAAGATCATACGCCATCCAACGTGAATTAATAAGGTGAAGTGGCGTCACGTTGTCACCTGTTGCACTGCCACCGATGGTTCCACAGCCAAGTGTTAAGGAAGGTGCAAGACCAGTGGATAAGCCCACAGCGCCATGAGTCGATGGGGTATTTACCAAAAACCTCGACACAGGCTTTTCCATTGCAAACCGATGAATAATGTCTTTGTCGTGTGAATGAATGGACAGGGTGTGTCCTAGTCCTCCATTTTTCAATAATGCAAAACACGTTTCGCAAGCTTCTTCCCACCCTTCAACCACATAAAATGCGATGATTTGTGTCAGTTTTTCTTTTGAAAACGGGTAATGTGGTCCAATACCGGCTTCTTCTCCAACAAGAAGGGTAACGTGCGGTGGAATGTCTATGCCAGCTAGGTGTGCAATATCCTGTGCTGACCTTCCGACAATTTTAGGATTCATACCTCCGCCGGGCTTTTCCATGATCTTTTTGACCTTTTCCATGGCTTCACCCTTTAAGAAGTAGCCTCCGCGTTTGACAATTTCTGTACGAACAGAGGCCTCTATGCATCGGTCTGTGACAATGGCTTGTTCTGAAGCACACACCGTACCATAATCAAAGCCCTTTGATCTAAAAATCTTCTCTACTGCATCAGAAACGTTTGCTGTCTTTTCAATATAAGCAGGGACATTTCCAGGTCCAACCCCTAGCGCAGGTGTTCCAGAGCTGTAAGCTGCCTTTACCATAGCCGATCCACCTGTTGCCAAAATCATCGCGATGTCCCTATGCTTCATCAGCGCATCGCTGGCTTCCATTGTTGGCATCGATAAGCATTGAATGAGCTCAGGCGATATGCCACATGCTTGACACGCAGCTCTCAGAACGTTCACGGTCTCAAGAATACATTTGAGTGCCGATGGGTGTGGGCTAAAAACAATGCTGTTTCCAGACTTCAGTGCAATAAGAGCCTTATAAATCACCGTTGAGGTTGGATTCGTAGATGGGATAATGCCAGCGATAACCCCCATTGGAGTGCCGATTTGAAGCACCTTCTTTTCCTTATCCTCTGCAAGGATACCAATGGTTTTCATCCCGCTCATAAATGCCCATAATTTTTGACTCGCAAGAATGTTCTTTTGCATTTTGTCTTGCCACTTTCCAAAACCTGTTTCCTCGGATGCAAGCTTGGCTAGCGACTCAGCCTGCTCATAAGCTGCCTCAGATAAGGCTTTTACTGCTTTATCAATGCTTTCGGCGGAATTTTTAGAGAAAGTAATCTGAGCGTTTTTTGCCTTTTCAACAAGGTCTCTTACTTCTTGTACAGATGCTAAATCTCGGTCAAGGATCAATGCACATCACCTCCTCTGCGATGCTTCATAATCGCTTCGATCAATTGTTCCTTGTTTGCATACTTGATTTTACTTCTATCCATGGTTGTAATTTCAAGGGTTCGAGCGAGGTGCCTTAAATCCACAACCTTATAGCTCTCTAAATCCTCAAGCTGGCTCACGTTAGCCTTAAAAAATGTGGCAAGCTCTTCTGAGGGTCTTGCAATGACATGGGCAGATATAAGCTTACCAACCCTTGCAACAGCTTGCTCTGCAGCATCCACTGATGCCTTTACAGACGCAACATCTCCTTCAATGACAATGAGAATGTAACCGCCACTTGTTTTCTCTTTTTTTAAGAGGGACACATTAGCAGACTTAAGCGCAACATCCAATGCTTCAATGGCAGCTAAGAGGCCCCTTGTCTCGATTAATCCAATGGCTTTCATCATCGCGAACCTAGTATTTCACTGGGTTGTCAGCAACAAATTTCACCGCATCAGCAAAGGCATCACACGCAGCTTTACACGCTGACTGGCTACCCGTTAGTAGACCACCACCAAAGTTGGTTTCAGAAGGTGGACCATAAAATGCAGCCATTTTCACATCAGCAGCCTTTAGTGCTGCGTCTAAAGCATACATGGCTTCAATAGGTGGTGCGATGAGGTAGGCGATGGATTCACCCTCAGTAACCCCTGCAACATCAGATAAGTAGCTTCCAGACCTTGACACACAATGGGCATAGTAGGCAATGGAATCATCATCGTTTGCACTGTAGAAGCAGGCATCGTTTTCTATAAAATCGATGGCGGCATTTAAACCACTTTTAACCTCTGCTGGGGTTGGGCCTGACAAAATTCCTATAAATTCGCCTGCAAGCTTTGTGTTTGCATTTGCTGCACCGCCATAAAAGGATTTTGCATATGCCACAGAAACATCTGCCTTCTTAGTGGCTTCATCTAAAGCCGTATAGCCAACATCATCACAGTCTGTTGTAAGCAGTCCTAAAGAGCGGTGGCCGCTTGGGAGATTAAATTTTTCTCTCAGCCCTTCATCCACATTTGGAATAAGCTTCACGCTTAGCACTGTCACTTTAATAGGATCGT
>WPCG01048349.1_pt1 | contig 10606 bp, 5 predicted proteins | sample 5403311 | NCBI WGS metagenome assembly WPCG01 (sample SAMN12869467, study PRJNA574797) | sludge metagenome | isolation source: wastewater treatment of Control | place: China:Beijing | collected 2019-05-17 | reverse complement strand
GGCCGCGCCACCCGCGCCGGCTGCAGCGCCGGTGCCCGCACAGGCCGCGGCAGCAGAGCGCGAGGATGCCGGGGTGCGTCAGGTGCCGTTCGAGTTCTCCGGCCAGGGTTTCGAGTTCTTCCGCATCTGGATCGTCAACCTCCTCCTCACCATCGTCACCCTGGGCATCTATTCGGCCTGGGCCAAGGTGCGCACCCAGCGCTACTTCTATGGCAACACCCGTCTCGATGGTGCCAGTTTCGAATATCTCGCCAGTCCGCTGAGCATCCTCAAGGGGCGCCTGGTCGCCTTTGCGATGCTGCTGGTGTACCTGCTCGCCAGCGAGTTCGTACCCTTGCTGGAGGCGCTGCTGATGCTGTGCTTCATCGCCATCATGCCGTGGGTCATCGTCCGCGGCCTCGCCTTCCGCAACCACTACTCGGCGTGGCGCGGTGTGCGTTTCGGCTTTGACGGCCGCGTCGGCGAGTCCTACAAGGTCTTCCTGTTGTGGCCGCTGCTCGGCATGCTGACGCTGGGCCTGCTGTTTCCGTACGCCTTCTACCGCCAGCAGCGCTTCATCATCGAGAACACCCGTTACGGTGTCGTGCCGTTCACCTTCGGCGCGGGTGCGGGCAGCTTCTACAAGCTCTTCGGCATCGTCATCGGCTTCGTCCTGCTCGGTGCGATCATTGCCGGCGTGCTCGGTTCGCTGATCTTTGCTCCGCTCTCCATCATCCTCATGATCGGCGTCTATCTGGTGGCGATGGCGTTGTTCGCAGTCCGCCTCACCAACCTGCGCTTCAACAATACCGCCATCGACTGCCACGCCACCGCTGCCGGTTACACCCTCGGCTCCTACACCGCGCTGATGCTCACCAACACCCTGGCCATCGTGCTCACCCTCGGGCTCTTCTATCCGTGGGCGAAGGTGCGCAGCGCGCGCTATGCGGCAGCCCACATCGCCCTCGATGCCGATGGCGATCTCGACCGCTTTGCCGCCGACCAGAGTGCCGCGGTGAGCGCGGTGGGTGGCGAGATCGGCGATCTCTTCGACGTCGACATGGGCTTCTGATGAGCATCGCCGGGCACTTCCTTGCCGGCAGCAGTTCGCGCCGGGTCGCCGCTTCCCTGCAGTGCGAGGACGGGCAGGTGAGGGTGCTGGGCGAGGATGGGGCAGTGCTGGCGGCGGCGCTGTGCGGCGCCGTGGAGATTTCCTCGCGGCTGGGCAATACTCCGCGCTTCGTCCGCTTTGCCGACGGCACGGCCTTCGAGACCGCCGACAACGACGCTGTCGACCGCCTCTTGCCGGCGCACGGGGCAGGGCTGTTGCACCACCTCGAATCGCGCCTGCGCTACGTGCTGATCGGCGTGCTGGTGACGGTGGTCTTTGTCTGGGCGAGTGTGCAGTGGGGGGTGCCGATGGCCGCACGCACCATCGCCGCGATGCTGCCGGCCAGCGTCCATGTGCATGCCGATCGCCTGGTGCTGGAACTGATCGACCGTCAGATGATGGCGCCGAGCGCCCTCGACCCTGCCGAACAGCAGCGCCTGCAGGCCCTCTTCGCGCCTTTTGCCGCAGCGGTCGATGACGAGCGCCCGATCCGTGTGCTGTTCCGTCTTGCCGGCGAGGACATTGGCGCCAATGCGCTGGCCCTGCCCGGCGGCACCATCGTGTTTACCGACCAGCTGGTCGCGCTGGCGCGCAACGACGACGAACTGCTCGGCGTGCTCGCCCATGAGATCGGCCACGTCGCCCACCGCCATGCGATGAGGCGTTCCATACAGGCATCGATGATGGGGGTGCTGGCGGCAATCGTGGTCGGCGACATCTCCGCGGTATCGTCGGCGGTCACTGCGCTGCCGCTGATCCTCACAGAGCTGGGCTACTCACGCGCCTTCGAGCGCGAGGCCGATGCCTACGCGGTGGACATGATGCGCCGGCACGGCATCGATCCGCGCCATCTGGCCAACATCCTGCAGCGCCTCGACCCTTCGCAGGGCGGGGGGGGCAGCTACCTGTCCACCCACCCGCCGACACCCGAGCGCGTGCGCGCCATCCACGAGCGCGCCGCGCAGTAGGTCCGCCTCAGCGCGTGATCGGCTTGTAGCGGATGCGCTTCGGGCGGGCAGCATCCTCGCCCAGGCGCTTCCTCTTGTCTTCCTCGTATTCCTGGTAGTTGCCGGCGAAGAAGGTCCATTGCGAATCGCCTTCGGCGGCCAGGATGTGGGTGCAGATGCGGTCGAGGAACCAGCGGTCGTGCGAGATGATCAGCGCGCAGCCGGCGAATTCCAGCAGCGCGTCTTCGAGCGCACGCAGGGTCTCGACGTCGAGGTCGTTGGACGGTTCGTCGAGCAGCAGCACGTTGCCGCCCTGGATCAGGGTCTTGGCCAGGTGCAGGCGCCCGCGCTCGCCGCCGGAGAGGTTGCCGACGATCTTCTGCTGGTCGCCGCCCTTGAAGTTGAAGCGGCCGATGTAGGCCCGGCTGGGCATCTCGAAGCGGCACACGGTGAGCACGTCGGCGCCGTCGGCGATGGCTTCGAACACCGTCTTGTCGTTGGCCAGGCCCTCGCGGCTCTGGTCCACCGCGGCGAGCTTGACCGTGGAGCCGATCACCACTTCGCCCGAGTCCGGCGTGTCGCGCCCTTCGATTATCTTGAACAGCGTCGACTTACCGGCGCCGTTGGGGCCGATGACGCCGACGATGGCGCCCGGCGGGATGGCGAAGTTTACGTTGTCCATCAGCAGCTTGTCGCCGAAGGCCTTGGACACGTTGTGGAACTCGATGACCTTGTCGCCCAGGCGCTCGCCGGGCGGAATGAAGATTTCCTGGGTCTCGTTGCGGCGCTGGTATTCGACGCTGGCCATCTCCTCGTAGCGCGCCAGACGGGCCTTGGACTTGGCCTGGCGGGCCTTGGGGTTGGAGCGCGCCCACTCCAGTTCCTGCTTCATCGCCTTCATGTGGGCGGCTTCCTGCTTGGCTTCCTGCGCCAGGCGGTCGCCCTTCTGTTCCAGCCAGGAGGAGTAGTTGCCCTTCCAGGGGATGCCGTGGCCGCGGTCCAGTTCGAGGATCCATTCGGCGGCGTTGTCGAGGAAGTAGCGGTCGTGGGTGACGGCCACCACGGTACCGGGGAAGCGGGTGAGGAACTGTTCCAGCCATTCGACCGATTCGGCGTCGAGGTGGTTGGTGGGTTCGTCGAGCAGCAGCATGTCGGGGCGCGACAGCAGCAGCTTGCACAGCGCCACACGGCGCTTTTCACCGCCGGAGAGATTGCCGATGACGGCGTCCCAGGGCGGCAGGCGCAGCGCGTCGGCGGCGATCTCCATCTGCGTTTCGATGTCGCCGCCAGCGGTGGACAGGATGTTCTCGTACTTCGCCTGTTCCTCGGCGAGCTTGTCGAAGTCGGCGTCCGGTTCGGCGTAGGCGGCGTAGATCTCTTCGAGCTTCTGGCGCGCTTCGACGATCTCGCCGAGGCCGGATTCGACCTCTTCCTTCACCGTTTTTGCTGCATCCAGTTCGGGCTCCTGGGCGAGGTAGCCGATGCGCACGCCGGGCTGCCACTGCACCTCACCGTCGTACTCCTTGTCCACGCCGGCCATGATGCGCAGCACGGTGGACTTGCCCGAGCCGTTGAGGCCGAGGAGGCCGATCTTGGCGCCGGGGAAGAAGGAAAGGGAGATGTCCTTGATGATCTGGCGCTTCGGGGGAACGATCTTGTTCACCCGCAGCATCGACATTACGTATTGAGCCATGAGGAGTCGTCGGGCCGGGTTGCAAAGTGGGCAAGGATACCACTGCCGCAGGGCGCGGTCGCAGAGTCTCCGCGGCCGTCGCCGAGGGACGCTGTGGCCTACCGGGGGGGGAGGCGGTGGGTGAAGTCGGCGACCGGCTCGGGGCGGCCAAAGAGGTAGCCCTGGAACTGGTCGCAGTGGTGGCGGGCGAGGAAGTCGCGCTGGTAGTCGTTCTCCACGCCTTCGGCGACCACCTGCTGGCCGAGGCTGTGGGCGAGGGCGATGACGGCTGCGGCAATGGTGCCTTCGGCGCCGTCGCTGCGGATGTCGTTGACGAAGCTGCGGTCGATCTTCAGCACGTCGACCTCGAAGAGCTTCAGGTAGGCCAGCGAGGAGTAACCCGAGCCGAAGTCGTCGATTGCCAGTCGTACCCCCATTGCGCGCAGGCGGGCGAGCACCTCGATGGTGTGGTCGACGTCGCGCATCAGCATGGTTTCGGTGAGTTCGAGTTCCAGCATGCCGGCGGGCAGGCGATGGCTGCTGAGGGCATCGTGGACGAGGGCGACGAGATCCTGGTGGGCGAGCTGCTGGGCGGAAAGGTTGACCGCCACCGGCGGCGGCTGCAGTCCGGCGTCCAGCCATGCGCGCATCTGCCGGCAGGCGCTGCGCAGCACCCATTCACCGATCGGCACGATGAGGCCGGACTCCTCGGCTGCGGGAACGAAACGCCCCGGGGCGAGCAGGCCGAGCTCGGGGTGGCGCCAGCGCAGCAGCGCCTCTGCGCCTGCGAGCTGTCCGCTGCGGCCGTCCACCTTGGGCTGGTAGAACAGCACCAGCTCGTCGCGGTCGAGGGCGCCGCGGAGTTGGTTTTCAAGCAGCAGTTCGCCCAGCGAAGCGGTGTTGAGTTCGGCGGAATAGAACTGGAAGGCGTTGCGGCCGTCGGCCTTGGCGCCGTACATGGCGGCGTCGGCGTTGCGCAGCAGCATCGAGGCGCTCTGGCCGTCTTCCGGATAGAGGGCAATGCCGATGCTGGCGGTGACGGTGAGTTCGTGTTCGCCGAGGCGGTAGGGCTCACCGAGGGCGGCCAGCAGCTTGCGCGCCAGGACGGCGGCATCCTGGGCGTTGTCGAGTTCGGGCAGCACGACGACGAACTCATCGCCGCCGTGGCGGGCCACGGTGTCGGTTTCGCGCACGGCACGCTGGCAGCGGCGGGCGACCTGGGTGAGCAGGGCGTCGCCGACTTCATGGCCGAGGGTGTCGTTGATCGGTTTGAAGCGGTCGAGGTCGATGAACAGCACGGCGGCGTGGCGCTCGCGGCGGCGCGACTGCAGGATGGCCTGGTCGAGGCGGTCCTGCAGCAGGGTGCGGTTGGGGAGATTGGTGAGGGCGTCGTGGTGGGCGAGGTGGTGGATGCGTGCTTCGGCGGCCTTGCGGTCGGTGATGTCCGAGAAGATGCCGATGTAGTGCGAGGGGGTGTCGCCGCTGCTGTTGGGAACGGCGGTGATCGACAGCCATTCGGGGAAGATCTCGCCGTCGCGGCGGCGATTCCAGATCTCGCCCTGCCACTGCCCGTCGCGGTTGAGGGTTGCCCACATGTCGCGGTAGAAGGCTTCGTCCTGGCGTCCGGAACCGAGCACCGCCGGTGTCTGCCCGCCGACCTCCTCGAGGGTGTAGCCGGTGATGAAGGTGAAGGCGGGATTGACGGCGATGATGCGCGCGTCGGCATCGGTGATGGTCATGCCCTCGCTGGCATTGGTGAACACCGTGGCGTAGAGGTTGAGTTCCTCCTGGGTGCGCCTGAGGGTGTCGAAGCGTTCCTTGAGGTCGTGGTTGGCACGCGCCAGTTCGCGCGAGGCGCGTTGCAGGCGCTGCATGGCCAGGGCGACGTAGCCGGCCATGACCAGTGCCAGCACGTAAAGTACCAGGCGGTAGTTGTGGGCAGTGGCGGCGGCGTGTTCGTAGGCGGTGGCATAGCGCAGGCTGACGCGCTCGCCGAGGGCGGCGCTGGGAGCGCCGAGGATCTCGCGCGTCAGCGTGTCGACGGCGGGCTTGCGCTCGATGATCACGCGCGCATGCAGGAGCAGGTTGCGCAGGCGTTCGCGGCGTGCCTCTGCCATCTCCGGCAGTGTTCCCTCCAGGGCTTCGAGCTGGCGCCACAGGGCGGCGTCGAACTCCGCATTGCTGCTGTGAGCGTGGGTGAGGATGCCGCGTACCAGGATGCCTACCGGGCGACTGTCGGCAAGAGTCACCTGCGGGTCGGCAATGTAGCGGTTGGTGGCTTCGGGCAGGAAGGCCAGGGAGTTGCGCAGCACCGCGTTCTCGCGCTTGAACAGTTCGATGCGGCGCATCTTCTCGGCCTGCACCGCGCGCAACTGGTCGATGTCCTCGCGCAGGCGATTGACGCTCGTGGCGGGCAGGAAATCGGGCAACTGTTCCAGCGCATGAGTGGCGCGCAGCACCTCGGCGGCGGTGGCGACGATGGTGTCGAAGTCGGTCTGCAGGCCGACGCGGTTGGCCAGCACGGCGGCATTGAGTTCGGCGTCGGCCTGACGCAGCAGACGCAGTTCGCGCTCGTACTGCTGGTGGGCGCGGGCGTTGATCGCATCGGCCTTGAAGAACAGCCAGCTCAGCAGGATCGCCACTGCGGCGACGCCTGCCAGCAGCCACAGCAACCTGGAAGGACGGTTGGCGAGCATCTGGGTGGCCGCGCTGGGCTGGGCGAGCGGGAGGCGGGCGGTCATCGTGCACCTCCGCCGCCGGGGGCCTTGCCGGTCAGCGTGTGCAGGAAGGCGACGATCAGGCGTACGTCCTCGTCGGAGAGGGTGCGGCCGAGCTGGTAGCGCCCCATGATGGTGACGGCGTCCTCCAGGGTGTCGGCGCCGGCGTCGTGGAAGTAGGGCGCGGTAAGGGCGACGTTGCGCAGGCTGGGCACCTTGAAGACGTGACGGTCGGCTTCGTCGCCAGTGACGTTGAAGCGTCCGAGGTCGGCGGTGGTGATGTTGCCGCGGTCGGCAAAGTAGTCGCCGAGGACGCCAAAACGCTGGAAGAAATTGCCGCCGATATTGACGCCCTGGTGGCAACTGGAGCAGCCGAGGTTCTTGAAGCGCGCGTAGCCTTCGCGCTCCTCGGCATTGAGGGCCTTGGTGTCGCCGCGCAGGTAGCGGTCGAAGGGGGCGTCGGGGGTGGTCAGGGTACGCTCGAAGCGGGCAATGGCGTCGGAGATGGTTTCCGGGGTGATGCCCTGCGGATAGGCGTTGGCAAAGGCCGCGCGATAGTCCTCGCGCCGCGACAGCTTGGCGATCACCTCGCTCCAGGTGGAGGCCATCTCGATGGGGTTGTGGATGGGGCCGGCGACCTGGGCTTCGAGGGTCGGCGCACGGCCGTCCCAGAACTGCATGAAGTTGAAGGCGACGTTGAAGATGGTCGGCGTGTTGATCACGCCGATGGCGCCATCCACGCCCGGCGAGAACGGCAGGCCGTCCACGCCGCCGTTGTCCAAGCGATGACAGGATGCACAGGAAATGCTGTTGTCGCGCGACAGCATGCGTTCGTGAAAGAGCATTTCGCCGAGGCGGACGCGGGCGTCACCGGACTCCGGGGGACGTCCGGGGAGCGGCGCAATGGGCTCCTGGCGCAGTACCGCGTCGGCCATCGGCACGACCGCTGCAGTGTCAGGCAGCGGCGGCGGCGCATCCCGCCAGGTCAGGATGACCAGCGTGGTGGCAAAGGCCGAGAGCAGGCCAATGATGGCCAGATGGGGCGTCCTGCGGTTCACGGGTCGATGCTAGCCTGAGGGTGACTGCCGGAATTGAGGTGCATCAAGGAAATCGCGTGGGGGGGCGAATTCTAACGATTTTGTTGCACCACAGGTTTGCAGGACGCCCCAATTCGGGTCGTCCTGCCGCCTGGCCTCTCAACCCTGCAATGCAGGGGTCTTGCCGTCATCGGGATGGGGATGGGGGAGCTTGCGTTCCGGCATGTAGGCGGCGATCTGGCAGGCGATGGAGGCCAGGTAGGGGATGCACTGCAGGGCGAGGATGCCAACCCACAGGCGGGTTTCGAGCTGGGTGCCGTCCTGCGCCCACAGCATCGCAGCGATACCCAGCAGCAGGGCCACCAGCATGCCGATCTCTTCACGGATGGGGCCGAAGAAGGCCAGCGCGCCCTTGGCCTTCCAGCCCTTGGGGGTGACCACGAAGGTGCCGTGCTTCTTCCACAGCCCGGCGAATACGCCGCGCGCAATGGCGTGCGCCAGCCCTACCGAGAGGATGGAGGCGCCGAGGATGTCGCGCCACGGGCAGTCCATGGTGCGCCGGTAGAGGATGGGGCCGAGCGCGGCCTTGAAGGCCATGAAGGCCAGCACCGGCAGCGCCAGCGCGGTCACCGGCAGACCGAAGGCTTGCGGGAAGAGCAGCATGCCCAGGGTCCATGCCAGGCTGGCGAAGGCGAACACCAGCTGCAGGGCGTCGCCCAGCCAGGCGAACCAGCCGGTGAGGAAGTGGTAGCGCTGGGCGAGGTTGAGCCGGCTGCGCCCGACCATATGCGGGATGTGGTGCTTGAGGATCTGCATCGCACCGAAGGCCCAGCGGAAGCGCTGGCTCTTGATCGCGGCGAAGTCCGAGGGGGTGAGGCCGCGGCCGTAGATGTGATCGACGTAGCGCGTGTCGTAGCCCTTCTCGATCAGGCGCAGGCCCAGTTCGGTGTCTTCGCAGATGCACCACTCGGACCAGCCACCGACCTCTTCCAGCGCCAGGCGGCGCACCAGGGTCATGGTGCCGTGCTGGATCAGCGCGTTGCGCTCGTTGCGGTGGTGCATGCCGATGCGGAAGAAGCCGTCGAACTCCCAGTTGCACATGCGCCGGAAAGGCTGGGTCTCCCAGTCGCGGTGGGCCTGCGGGGCCTGCACCACGGCGACGTCGGGTTTGTCGAAATGCGGGATCAGGCCGGCCAGCCAGTCCGGGTCGACGACGTAGTCGGCGTCCACCACGCCGACCACCTCGGCGCGCGGGTCGGTGACTTCCAGTCCGTAGTTCAGTGCGCCGGCCTTGAAGCCGGGCCAGTCCATCAGGTGGAAGAAGCGGAAGCGCGGGCCGAGCTCGGCGCAGCGCGCTTCCAGCGGTTTCCACTTGGCCTCGTCGCGGGTGTTGTTGTCGAGGATGAGTACCTCGAAGTTCTCGTAGTTGAGTTGCGCCAGACTGTCGATGGTGGCGATCACCATCTCCGGTGGTTCGTTGTGGCAGGCCAGGTGGATGGAGACGAAGGGCTGCTGTTCCGGCGCGTGTGGCGGCAACGGCATGAAGCGGCGCTGCCAGCGGCGCTTGAACAGCACTTCGCCGAACTCGAAGCCGTGCGACAGCAGCACTGCGGCGGTGAGCACGGTAGCGGCGAGCAGCAGTGTCAGGCCGATGAGATCGCGCTGGCTGAGGTAGTAGTCGACGGGGACGTTGAGGCCGATGATCAGCGTAGACACGCAGGCTTGGATCAGCGCTGCCAGGAAGACCCGCCCGAACAGGCTCCAGCCGGGCAGGAAGAAGGCCGCCAGCGCCATCGGCAGGAAGGCCAGTGCTGCGGCGTTGGCAGCCTTGCGTTGCCAGTGCGGATCGCGCACGACAATGCCTTCGAAGACGCTCTTGGGCTGGCGGTCGGCGTTGTAGAGGCCCCAGTAGGGGCCGGCCCAGCCTTCGACCTCGACCTTCCAGGGCTGGTCGATGGCCTCCATGATGAAGTAGTCCAGGCGCGGGGTGCGCGGATGGGTGAGGAAGTCATGGATGAAGCGGGTCTGGCTGACCTGCGAGGCTTCCGCCGAGGTCGAGCCATCGAAGTTGTCGATGCGCGGGCCGCGGCTGGGCCAGCCGATTTCGCCGATCACGATGCGCTTGCCCGGGAAGCGGCGGGCGAGCTCGTCGTAGCGCATCAGGGCGTACTCCACCGCATTCTCGGCGGGGATGCCCTCGTGGTAGGGCAGCAGGTGGACGGTGATGAAGTCGACGTGCGCGGCCAGTTCCGGGTGCTTCAGCCAGACATGCCACGGCTCGGCTGTGGAAACCGGTTGCAGCAGGGCCTGGCGGGCACGGTCAAGGTAGGGGATGAGCGTGTCGACATCGAGCTCGCCGCGCAGCAGCACTTCGTTGCCGACCATCACCCGCTCGATGTGGCGCATGCTGCGGGCGGCTTCGATCAGCGCCGCCAGTTCCAGCTCGTTGTCTTCGAGACTGGCCGAGATCCACGCGCCGGCGGTCACCAGCAGGTCGAGTTCGCCGCTCACGCGCAGCTGTGCCGGCATGTCGCGCACGCTGTAGGTGCGGATCGCGTCCGTGGTGGCGGCGAGCAGGCGGAGATCGGCGGCGATGGCGTTGTCGTCGGGATACTCTCCGCGCAGCGGACTCTGGTCGCGCTGGAAGGCGGTGTAGGCGTAACCCTTGATGCGCTGGGTGTTGCCGGCCAGCTCATCGACATGGTTGAGCTGCTGCCAGAACAGGTACTGGAGGGCGCCCACCGCGGCGGCGATGAGACAGGCGACGATGATCCGGTAGAGCAGTGCTGCGGTGCTTCTCATGGGGTCTCTGCAGAGTCGCGGCTGGGCGACAGGATGACGGGCTGGCGTGCCTGTAGGGCGGGCTGTTCTGATATCAGACTTTCGACATAGTGCACCCGTGGCTGGTGCCAGCCCGCAGTCTACGCCAATCCGCGCCTCGTGGTACGCTGCTTCGGCATTGATTTGAAACAGGAAGTTGGTCGGTGGCGAGGTCCTTGACGGGCAAAGGAAATATCGTGACGAATGGTAATGTTTTGCCCAAATGGGCCGTTCTGAAATGGGCGCTGGCCGTTCTCGCCAGCGCCGCACTGGCCTTTCTGCTGCGCTATGCGGTGCTGGAGGCGGGGCTGTTGCCGCGCGAC
>WPCG01143010.1_pt1 | contig 10614 bp, 13 predicted proteins | sample 5403311 | NCBI WGS metagenome assembly WPCG01 (sample SAMN12869467, study PRJNA574797) | sludge metagenome | isolation source: wastewater treatment of Control | place: China:Beijing | collected 2019-05-17 | reverse complement strand
CTGATGGCAGCGTCAGCAGTAAAGCCAATGAAATTATTGCGCTTACTTGGCGAATTAAACCCGTCAGCGAGTTGCCTACTACCCGTGATGAAGTGCGAGCAAATCCAATTGGGTTAGAAATTCTATCAGATACTATTAAAGCTGATCCTACACCTGTTAGTTAGAAGGAGTAACAATGAGAAGTCGAATTAAAAAAACTGTAGCTTGTTTATCAATATTGGTTGGCGGTTTTGGAAGCTATACGTTAGCTGATACAACAATTGATAAAAGTGCTGCAGCTGGCATTGAAAAAAGGCCCACCATTGATACGGAGATCAATAAGTGCCAAATTATTAATTGGCAACCAGGGAATGTTTATACCATTACGGGCAGTATGGATATGGCAACTCATATTATGTTCCCTGAAAATAAGGTGGATGTCGTCGTTGGGAACGCAGAGCTTTGGACAGAGGAATCCCGTTTAAACCATGTATTTGTTAAACCCAATACGGATAAAGTAGAAGGTGCTCAGACAACCTTGTCATTTATCAGTGAAGCCAATAATTCGTTTGAATTTGTGATTAAGCGTGTGCCTATTGGTCAAGGAACATCCTGCGTAGTTATAAAAAAAAACGGTAGAATGTTAAGCAGTACAAAGTGGGAAACATCCCATCAGCGTGAGCAGCGTCTATTTAATGCCTTCGCAACTAAAGTTGATAGCATTAAAAAGGAGATGGCTAATCAACAGCGCAATGCTTTAGATAAGTATCGTGAAACTATTTATACAGGCTATGATTTTCCTAAAGGAAACGGCTGGTTTAGCAGTAACTTTGTTGATGATGTCTATGATGACGGACGTTGGACATATATCCGCGTTAAAAGTGATAACAGGGGTGTGATGGCTATTTACGGCGAAATTGACGGTAAGAAAAATATTTTGCAATTTAGCTATGATGAAGTGTCTAAAATCTATCGTATTGCAGGCATTTACCAAAAACTCATTTTAAAATATGGTAAAGACACGGTTACGATCACAAGAAAAGGGGGCTAAATCGTGGCAGATGAGCACAAGCCTACTGAAACTAAATCATCCAATGTAAGAGCAGAATCTTCTGATAAACCCTCTGGTTTTGATCAGAAAATGAAAACATTCCTGGGAGCCGTGTTAGGCATAATGGGTATAGGCTTAGTCATTAGTATGTTTACTACACCTACTAAGCAAAGTAAAACGACTGATACCCCTCGCCCTATTGAGCAAACTGTGTCAACCGCCAAATTCAGTGATCAGGTTCAGTTTGAGCAGAACCGATTAGCAGCAGAGCGTATGAAGCGAGCAATGGGGCAAGGCGGATCTGTTACTGATACTACCAGTCAACCCGTTACGGATGCTGAATGGGAAAAAAAGGAAATGGTGCGTGCTTTATCTTCCAGAACATCGGGTTTTGGTCTTAAAGAAGCTCATAAAAGTGAAGCGCAAGTTGCAGGACTTGCACAGGGAGTCAATCCACAGCTATTGCAGCAGGGTGCGCCTGCCTTTCAAAATTTGCCTTATCAGCAACCGATGATCCCAACTCAGCAACCCGCAACGTTAGGACAATTAACAAGTTCTGGATTACCTGGAGATACTATTGTAGGACGTGCAGTAGATGATCGCTTTGCAGGTTGGAGAAGGGGAGATGAACTGCTTCTGCCCACTGGATCTAAAGTTGATGCTGTGCTGGATCAGGATGTGAATAGTGATTATATAGGCCCTTGGCAAGGACATTTAGCCCAGGATGTCTATAGCGTTGATAATCAGTTTATTCTTCTACCTAAAGGCACACAAGTTTTTGGAAAAAGCAATCACATTACCAATGTCAATGAACCCATACAAAATCGGATGGGACTCACGGTAGAGTGGGCTATCTTACCTAATGGTAAGCGCATTGATTTTAGTAAGCATATGCCAGTTGATCAAGAAGGTATTGCGGCTTATTCAGGTGATGTGAATAGACACCTTTTGGCGCAATTTGCAGGTATTGCAGCGTATGCACTGATCAGCGCCTCCGCGCCTCCTGATGATGTTAATCAGTATGGGCAGACCATGCATCCAACCTTTAAAGGCCAATTTGGCAATGGCTTTAGAGACGCAGCCTTACCTATGGTGATGAAATACTTAAGTTTAGTACCTACTGTTACGGTTCGTGCGGGAACTCCTATTAAAGTTATCATACAGGATGATATGTATGTCAGACCTTGGGCTAGGGTTAATACAACAGTTTATTGAGTTAACTCGACAAAATAGTTTGTTAGAACGTATACCGCAAAGGTTTAGACCCGCAGTAACACTGATTTTAGGCTTTTTGCCATTAGCTATTTTTACATTATTGGCTCCTACTAAATTAGTACCTGTTCTAGCAATTTTAACTGTGCCTTACTTTTATGTTTTTAGTAAAAGTATGGAAGCTGATTTGTTTTCCATCCCTAAGAAGGATGTTTTTATGTGTTTGATGATCCCGCTAGAAACTACTTTGGTAGTTTGGGCTGGATTACTGGTTGTGCTTAATAGGCAACAAATATTTTTGCATACCTTGGGATTTTTTGCGGCACTATTAATAATAGCTATATTACCTGCTATACGCCGTGATGAGGCCATTAAAGAGAGAAAAGTTAAATATGAGTATACCTATTCAGTGGTAGGTGCTTTGTTTATCATCCAACAAATCATGGTGTTGGTTAGGAGTTTTCAATAATGCTGAAGAAAAATTGGCTTTTACTATTTTTAGTAGCTTTTTCAGTGAATGTTTTTGCTGATGAGCCACAACCTATCATTCGTACTGCTGATCCTTTAGAAATGAGTGTACGTATGGATCTGCCACCACACATAACATCGGTAGCAGAAGGTGTGGTCTATGTATTAGGTTCTTCAGGCTATCACTTAGTCCTTGATGAAAAAACATTACCTGGCTCTATGGAAATTGCTAAACGCCCCATCCCACCAAAGGCGATCCGCCACACGGTAGTTCCTATCTACCAAGCCATACTTTGGATGATAGGTGATGATAGTCGTTTAGTGGTAGATCCTGTTCAAAAAGTAATTAGCTTCGAGAAAATAAATGATGAGTAAAAAAAACCTTAAACTATCGCTTGGGATTTTGAGTTTATTAGCGGCTACCGTATTTATCCCTGGTTGTGCTTTAATAAATCCACCTCAAACACCCGTACATATTCCCGATCCTTATCGAGAAAATCCTAGGATTGTGTTTAAACATATTAACCTGTCGGCTAGTAAAGGAAGCGCCATTAGCGTTAATCAGTTTTCTTATCATTCGGATGCTTCGCTGCAAGGCGATTCTGAGCCAGAATTAGCTAAAGTGTCTTTCAGGCAAGCTTATGGTGAGAGCCTTAATAATAGATTTAATGGGTTACAAGGAACCAATGCTAATAATGATGTCAGTGTACCTAGTTCACCTTCTGTACCTGGATTAACTATTCCAATTAACCCGCCGCCGCCTGGTTTAATTAAAGCGTTGGGTAATAGTGTCACGCAGCCTCTACCTTTGCCACCGAATCATCAAGAGCGTATGCAAAAAATACTACAACAACCTATACAGATGGGACCATCCGTACCTGCTAACATTTCGCAACAATCCAATCCCAAGTAACTCTATGTCTAGGCATATCTTTTATACAGAACATCATGGATTGCAAAAATATGTGCTGATGGGTTGGGATAGTCCCCTGCAAGGTTTTTTCATGGTGATTGATAGCCCTGATTCAGAAGACGACGAGCCTTATTGGAGTAACCTCTCTCTGAAAAATCCTTATCCCAAAACGTTTGATGGATTTCTTGAGGTATTAGCCCAGCAAAATATCGCATTACCCAAGCAAATGATTGAAGAAATTTTGGAAGATAGTAAGCGTAACTTGGGTAACAAGGACATTACCCACTCTTATAATAATGGAGTCTACAATAGAGCTGAAGGTATTACTACCAATTAGCTTTGACAAGCCACGTAAACAATCTGCCAGGTAAATCCACAGATAAGCTGTATTTGCACAAGGTAATTTTATATAATTTGTGGATTTACTCCACAGACAATATCATGAATAAACAAGAATTGATTGATATAGGCACTTATTTATATGGTAAGAGATGGAAAACAGCCCTGGGTAGAGCCATAGGAAAAAGCCGAGAAACAATTACCGATTGGGCGAATCCTAAAAAGCAAGATAAGAACGTAAGCCCTACAGCAGCTATGGCCATTCGTGCATTATATCAACAAACTAAGCCGACTTATAAGGAGCGGCGATTTAAAGCAAAAGGCGAAATTATCCAAGTAGGTGAGGCTCAATTAATACATGGAGATAGTCGCAATGTTAACCTACTTCAACAAGTCGATACTATTTTAACAGATCCCGTATGGCCCAATGCCATAGACGATCTCGCAGGTAGTCATAACCCCAGCCACTTGTTTCAGCAAGCTCTAGCACATTTATTGCAATTTTTAAAACCTGATGGGCGAATCATTATACAAATGCGCTGTGATAGTGATCCACGTTTCTTACAAGGGATACCGCCACACTTCCCCTTTATCCGTATGGCCTGGCTTCCATACGCTGTACCAAGTAGGCAAAGACGGTTGCTTATATCAGGCGATGTAGCCTATGTCTTTGGTAAGCCGCCAAAAAGTCGGGAAGGGCATCACGTATTACCAGGTCAACCCCATCCTGATTTTTGCCCTAAAGCACAACCTAATGACAATACAATTAAACATCCGTGTCCTCGGCATATTAACCATGTCGAGTGGCTCGTTGAAAAATTCACCAATCCTGATGATGTGGTGCTTGATCCATTCCTGGGAAGTGGGACCACTGGTGTTGCAGCCCTTAATAGAGGTAGGCAGTTTATAGGCATTGAAATTGATAAGAAATATCTAATGGAAGCTAAACAGCGGATACTGAATGAGTGTAATTTAAGGGAATATTGAATCTATGAATGATTTTAATTATCTTTTCCACATACACTTAAACTAATCCATACTGGAATAGCACTATAATTTACACATTTTAACGCTTAATATTATTGAATTTGACGCTGAAAAAGCGCATCATACCCTAATAATAGGGTGTAATAAGTGTGTGTTAAACGGTGTTATTATTTAAGAATTAGCATTTTATTGCTAATCTCAGTGTTCTCAAGGTGGAAAAGTCATGTTAAATCCTATCTTGCTAACGAAAAAGGCCATTTTAAAATGCCCTGATCTGTTCAAGCATGAGTTTAATCAATCATGTTGCTCTTTAACTATTAGCGTAGGTCAAGATCCTCATGAAGGCGATAAGTTTAAAGCCACTCTACTCACTGTCCAAAATCATTTTAAAGAATGTATTATCATGGTGTGTGATAGCTTACAGCGACATACCTTATCTATAGGATCTCTTTCTTTAAATTTAGCACAAGTACATGAAAAAGCTAATTTGCTAGGTGAATTATGGCTGGAAAGGAATTTACCGTTTATTCAGCAAATAGGCATACCTTATACTATAATTAGATGGGATTATTGGCTGACACACCCTAATTATCAAAAGGCGAAAGAAAAAGTAGAAGTACTTTATGCTGCTGATAGCGCTTTTTACCAGTGTATAGAAAATACGGCTCATGCGTTTCTTGAAAGAAACGACAGGAAATTTATAAATACTGCAAGCCAAAATAAGATATTAGATGTAAGCCGAGAATATCTTAAAGAAGAGTGTGCTGTGATGTTACTTTGGGTTGAGTGTAACTTTCAGTTTGAAATTTACCCAAGTCAAAGGAATGCCGCAATGGATTATATACATAAAAATATACTTGCCATAAGCCATCCAAGCTTAATAAGGGATATATCCATTAAATTTAAAAATCTTTCCATCACATCTATCTATGAACCTGTAGGAGAGTTAGAAGTAATTTAGGCTAGATGGTTTTAACTTAGGGACAATACAGTATAGGGAGTAATACAGGTGAGTGACAATTTTGTTAGTTTTGAACACTTGATAGCTTTAATGCCAGGTCACGTTTATTGGCTTGATAGAGAAGGTGTTTACAAAGGTTGTAATGATCTTCAAGCTAAGGCACATGGGTTTAATCATAGAGAAGAAATTGTAGGAAAGCGCAATGAAGATCTACCAATTAACCAAAATCATCCTGCTATTACAGAATTTTTAAATAAAGTTAACGCTCAGGTAATGGATACTGCTACACCCATGACACTTGAGGAGCCGACAGCTTATGATAACAAAAGAGGTTTTTTTTTATCGCATAAGGTTCCTATTTTCGATGGTCAGCGAAACGTAGTAGGGTTGTTAGGTATATCATTTGATATTTCAGACAGTAAAAAAGAACTGCTGGAGCTGAAAGAAAAGCAGGAAAAAGCCGAGCTAACGCTAGAAAGTATTATAGCCAACTTGCCAGGTCATGTTTACTGGGTTGATACTAACAATTGTTTCCTTGGTTGTAATGATCAGCAAGCCAAAGCCTTTGGTTTGCAATCAACAAATCAGATTATAGGGCTGAGTGTCAGCTCATTTCAAACATCAGAAAATGCCGAAGCTATTATAAAGAATAATAATAGGGTTATTAAGCAAGGTGAAACCATTACAGAAGAAGAAAGTTTTGTTGATCAAAATGGCGTTCCAAAAATTTTCTTATCTAAAAAAATTCCTTTTAGAGATAAAAATGGAGTCATTATTGGGCTTCTGGGGATCTCACTGGATATTACAGATAAAAGACAGTCTGAACAAAAACTCCAAGAAACACAGCAAAAGTTAGAAGGTATGACGTTGGTGAGTGCGAGTATTGCTCATGAAACCCGTACACCTTTACAGTCTTTAGATGCAGCCGTAGGGAGTTTAAAAAAATACTTCCCTATACTTTTATCTGCCTATGATGTTGCTGATAAGCATAAACTGATCACCGATAGGCTAAAGCTCAGTACTATCAATTTATTAAAAAGTATTATGGACTCTATGCAGCGGGAAATCCAGCTTGCCTCGCTTGTAGTTAATCTTTTGCAAGAAAATTTGGTCTTAGAACATGCGGTATCAAGAGGAGATAATCTCTCTAGTGAAGTATTTTCAGCTGCCAGATGTATTAATGAGTCATTGGAGCGTTATCCATTTAAAATGGGGCAAAGAGAGCGTATCCATTGGCAGCCTACTATTGACTTTAAAATACGAGGGAAGGAATTATTACTGACGCATATTCTTTTCAACTTCATTAAAAATGCTTTACATCATATTGCCGTGGCGGAGACAAAAATAGCAGGTAAAAAAGGCGAAATTTACATTTGGCTTGAAGCGAGTAGCACTTATAATAAACTCTATTTTAAAGATACAGGAACGGGCATTCATGCAGATAAACTCCAGTATGTGTTTGAACGCTTTTTTACGCAAACGGAGCATGGCGCTGGTATTGGCTTAAGCTATTGTAAAGCTGCTATGGAAAAGCTTAGCGGACAGATAACTTGTGATTCTGTCTACGGAGACTATACTTTATTTAGTTTGAGCTTTCCAACTATAACAGAATGCCAGGAAAACGGTTAACGAGGCAAAGGTATGAGAGATTTGAAGATCAGTTTATGTCAGCATCCAACGACAGTTGTTTTTATTGATGATAATCAAGATTATCTCACGCATCTTTGCACCTGGTACAATGAGTTATTGCCATGTATCACGTTTGATAATCCTGATAAAGCTTTGCATTACTTAAATCACACCTATCAACATGCACCGTTTATTAATCGTTATGTAAATACTCCTGAAGATGAAGAGCTGAACCAGCTCAGATCAACGCTTGATATTGGCTCGTTGCGTAATGAGTCAATGATGCCAAATCGCTTTGGAGAAATTGCAGTGGTTGTTGTTGATTACACTATGCCTGGAATGAATGGTATTGAATTATGCAGCCAGATTAATAACCCTAATATTCGAGTCATTTTACTGACTGGGGAGGCCGATTATGACATTGCCATTAGAGAATTTAACAACGGGACCATCAATAAATACTTTAAAAAGACGACTCCAAACCTTATGGATGAACTCTTGGCAGCAATTTATGAGCTTGAAAAGCAGTATTTCATTAATCAATCTAACATTATCTTAAGTAATACAAGCACTTACCATAATTTTAAATTTTTAGAAGACGCGAAAGTGGCTGAGGTGTTCTATCAACTTTGCCATGATAATCGGATTGTAGAGCATTATATTCTAAACGATAAAGGAAATTTTCTGTTGATTGATAATCAAGGCAGCCCTAGGTGGCTGGCATTATTGGATGAGGAGGAGTTATTAGATAACTTCTGTAATACCGCTGAAAATTGTCCTGCGCCAGAGGCTATTATTAAGGCTTTAAAAACTAAGGAAAAAATTCCTTTATTTTATACAGAGCGTGATGCTAAAACGTCGCCTACCGAATGGGAGCCATATCTTTATCCAGCAACTCTTATAAAAGGCGATAAGCATTATTATTATGCTTACATTCAAGAGCTAAAAACGTATGATCGCCAAAACTTTCATACCTTATCATATCAAGACTATCTTAGAAATTGCTAAATTTTAATAGGCTTTCTTAACCAAACGATGGGGGCAACGCTAAATAACTTCATATCAAGCAGCTTTTGCGCCTCATTGGTATGTGGATTAGTGCAGATAAGCGTGTAATAGCCTGGCTGTGAGCCTGCTTCTAATTTACGTACCAATATCTGTCCCTGCTGTGTCTGAACAATGCAATTTAGGCCAATGGCTTTATTTATCTCTTGCCCTACTAAGCGAATACCCGCGACATAATCACCTGGTTCAAAATAGGGGCTTAACCCATCATCACTGACAATCGCGTCCAAAGCATCAGCATGTAGCTCGTGAAAATAGCGTAGCTCCTTAGCAATAGTTTCTTCATCGTTAAAGCTTACATGAGTTTCTGAGGTAAAGTCACGGCTAGATTTGGTTGTAGATATGCCAGAAACAATCAAATTGTAATCCCTGGCTTCTGGTGGAGCCTCACCGATTCCAAACAGTAGCCATTGCAAGCTGCATTGAATACCTTCACAAGCAAAAGCTTCTATAAGCTTTCTTGCGCCTTTTTCTGTTAATCCACCATAACGGGCATCCTCCCAGTTCTGTAAGGTAGATACTGTAATTTCTAACGCTTTATGACGTTTGCTGAACTTATTTCTGGATAGCCCTAATATTTTGTCTCGGATGTAGCGTACCCGTAAGCCACGAACTTCTTGTGAATCTGAATTTGCCAGATCCTTAATAGTATCCATCATTCTCCAAGCGTAAGAAAAAGCTTACAAAACAAATAGCGTTAAGCTGATATTTTTTAAGCGTAAAATTGGTTAATATTATTCAATATTACGCTTAATATTATTTAACTACATAAATTAAGCGTAAAAAAACATTAAACAAAGTGTAGCAAAGATTTGAAGGAAGTGTAAGTAATGGCACAGATGAGGTTAAAGCAATTTTATAAGGAGCATCTTATCAAGGATATTTTAAAGCAATTGGGCAATGGTGAGCCAAGCAAAAGACATCTTGAGGTTGCTGAAAAATTGTTTTTACGGGAGACCATAAGTCGTCAACTGAGCTTTACTGGGCAACTTACTGAAAATGAAGTCCTTTGCTTATTTTTGGCAGCAAAGGGTTTTAATGCAAGGCAGACGGCGGAGCAAATGAACACGACACTGTTAACAGTTTACTCTTATTGGAAAGAAATTAAGCGCAAACTCAAGTGCAGTAGTATTGCCCAAGCTGTCTACGAAGGTATTTGTTTTGGCTATGTATTACCAAAAAAAATCGAAGGTGAAGACCCTAATTCTAGGGTATTTGAGGAAAAATAAAAATACTGGACAATCATATGCCGCTGTTAATTAGCAGCATAGGAAAAGTATTTCATAAGATTTATCTATAAATGCAAAGGAGAACTGCAATGTTAATTTTAACCCGCCGTGTACAAGAAACGCTAGTCATTGGTGACGAAATCACTGTAACTGTTTTAGGTGTAAAGGGTAATCAAGTCCGCATTGGGATTAATGCCCCTCTTGAAGTTTCGGTGCATCGAGAAGAAATCTATCAGCGTATCCAGCAGGAAAAAATATCTGAAACCACACGTAAAGAAACCCATTAATACTTTAGGGATGAAGGAGCTATCTATTATGAACACACACACCAGTTATGAAAGCCTCAATGTGAAGGTAACTATTTCAACAAGTCATGCTTTGGCATCAATGAGAAATAAAAAACAACAGGACTTTGAAAATATGGGTGCGAGCAAATATAAAATTTTGGTTATCGAAGATGATCCAATTAGCCAGCGCGTAGCTGCAATGATGTTAGAGAACATGGGGTACAGCGTAACAGTAACCGCGAGTGGAAAGCATGCGCTTAGTATTTACCGTAACTTTGACCTTATTGTTTCAGACATTGGCTTGCCTGATATGAGTGGTATAGAGATATGTAAAACTATCCGTAAGCAAGCCATTAAAAGCAATATCCCTATAGTAGCATTAACAGCAAACTATAATCATGAAGAACTTTGCAAAGTGGTAGGATTTAACAAGTTCCTAGAAAAACCTGTAGTACGTGAAACACTGGCGCAAGCTATACAAGAACTATTAGTTA
>WPCG01042462.1_pt1 | contig 10627 bp, 5 predicted proteins | sample 5403311 | NCBI WGS metagenome assembly WPCG01 (sample SAMN12869467, study PRJNA574797) | sludge metagenome | isolation source: wastewater treatment of Control | place: China:Beijing | collected 2019-05-17 | reverse complement strand
GCCGGATCTTATTTTCTTGTTTATGAAATTCTCTGTAAAAACACTTAAATTCTTTATTCCGGTTCTGCTGATGGCCGGTATTTCATGGTTGGCTGTTGATCATTTCAAAGAGCCCGACTATGAATGGATTGAAATCGATTCGGTCGTCTCTTCTGTGGACGACGTGGTCGTCGGGAAAAGCGACGGCGAGAAGATTTGCTGCCAATGCAAGAAAAACCAGCCGCGAGGTGGAGCATGGTCTATTGCCAGTCTCAAAGATGAGCTGATAAAGGCAATCGATCTGCTGACGAACGATTCAACGGCGAAAATTCGTTTTTATTCCCGCAGCTCCTTCGGTAAACTCGATAGTCTATGGGAATACGCCAGGAACTACCCTGACGAGGGAACATTCAAAGCCAACTTGGGCAAGGCTCAAGGAGAGACGGAAAACGATCTTTCGAAGCTACTTGCCGAACGACGCTCCAGCCTCTCTTCCTACGATTTTTTACGGCGAACAGAATTTGAAGTTTCTCCGAGCCTGGAGAGAATGAAAGAACACCTTCGGGGACATCTTCGCCTTTTGGTATCGAACCAATCGGCCGCTTACAACGCCCTATGGACTCGCCTTGATTATCTGGGGATGCGCGAGACAAGCGATGCAACAAACGAAACAACCCGGCATAGGCTGACGAAAAGCGACTTGAAGGCGGTTCTGCATGAAGCGGGCGCCATGCTGGCTCCTCCGGTCGACATGCGGGAAATTCGCGCCGCGTTTCGAAGCGTATCCGCAATAGGACGCTCGTGGCGAAGAGAAATCGCCCGCGAACGCCTTCCAAGCCCGACCGTCACGGAACTCCTCGAACTCATAGAGGAAAAGAGCGGCTCGATCCTGCTCGTCGGCTCGCCGGGCTGCGGGAAGACATGCGTAATGCTGGCCGTGCAGGAAGAACTGGAAGCTCTCGAAAGACAACGCAACAATCTCCTGACGCTCTTCATTCAAACAAGGGAGTTCGCCGACAGAGCCACCGCGGAGGAGCGAGAGGCCCTGGGGCTGACGAAGCGGTGGGTGGAGCTGGTGGCTCGCGCTTCCGAGGAGTTCCATGTGGTCGTGATGCTGGACTCTCTGGATGTCCTTTCCATCGCCCGCGAGCGTGGCGTGTTGGACTATTTCCTGGTCCAGATCGATCGCCTGTCGACCCTCCCGAATGTTACGGTCGTGACCGCATGCCGCGAATTCGATTCGCGGTACGACCAGCGTATCGCCCGGCGCAGTTGGAATGCAACCCTTGCGTGCCGACCCTGGGACTGGGAAAAAGAGGTGGAGCCGTTGCTCTCGCGCCTCGGGATAGACGTCTCCATTATCGATGCGGTCACCCGCGAGTTGATCCGGAACCCGCGCGAGCTGGCCTTGTTCGTGGAGTTGGCGCAACAAAAAGGCAGTTTCAGTATCCCAACCAGCCAAGCGCTGGCGCAGCGGTATCTGGATATCGTAGTGGAATCCGACGTCGCGTTGGGCGACGCCGCTATTCGGGCAATAGAGTCCGTCGCCTCGGAAATGTTGCGTTCGCGCGTTCTTTCGATACCCGAACAGCGATTTAACGCCTCCGGGGAGATAAAACGCGCCCTCCTCAGCAACGACATCCTGCATGAAACGCATGATAAGCGGCTGACATTCGGCCATCAGACGCTCTTGGACGTCTTGGTGATCGGCGGCGCTCTTCGGCAAGGGCAGACTTTGAACGCTTTCATTCGCGGCTTATCGCCCGTCCCGTTCGTTCGCCCCAGCATCCGCAGCTTTGCCCAGCAGCTTGCGACCAGAGATCGGCGCGAATTCAGAAGACAGGTGCGCACGGTTTTGACGGGGGATCATGCGTTCCACATCCGCCGTTTAGTGGCGGAGATATTCGCGGAGCACGCTCCAAACGACGACGACTGGTCGCTTCTTCGCGACCTTCGCGATCGCCACCGCGAACTCTTTCAGGTGATCTATCAGCATGGTGTTCGGTTGGAATGGCATTTTTTCTGGATGAAGCACCTTGTTCCAGTTTTGAAAGAAACGCGCGATATCGCCGGGATCGCAGCCCATGTGGACAGGGTTGCGCAATGGATACACAACGATACTGCGGGGGTGCTCCAATTCTGGGCCGAAGCTCTGGCGCAGGAGGGAGCGGATCAGGTGCGGCTCGCCAATACAATATCGCGCGGCATGACGGAAATTCTACCGGAGCGCATGGCGTTGTGTGCGCCTCTGCTTACCACGCTGCTCGATATGCCAAAGCATGGGAATCGTTTTCTCGGGTATGCCCTAGCTCTCTGCGTAGAATTCGACGGCGTGGACGATACTGTGCTGTGGCGCTATATAGCGGGTGAAATCGGCGATGAAGATGTTTGTTCCCATCGCATCGCGAAAAAGCTGCGATGTCAAGCGGACGAGTTTGGAAGAAGCAACAGGGATTTTCTCGCTGAGAGAATGCTGATTTCAAACGAGTTGCTCGAATTGGCCGTGGGAGCGATCGAGCGATGGGGAGAAGTCAAATCCTCGCGCTACGGCAGGGACGACTATTGGGGCTGTTTTCTGTACGAAACGTCCTTCGCCGACGCGCACAACAAGGGGAGTCTACGGCACGCGGATAACCTGCGAATCTTGTTGGATGCAGTCGAGGCCGCTGTTATCTCGCATGCGAAGTTTCAATCCCGTTGGTGGTTGAATAACCGGGAGCGACTCTCGTTCAACAAGGAGGGGGCGCTGCGCTATTTCGCCATCCTCGCATGTACGGCGTCGCCAGAGGCAAACATTGAGCTGATCGGCCGGATGTTGTGCGAACAAGAGATGCTCGAATCTTCTCTGTCGCACGAACTCGGTACGCTGATGCAAAGGACTTTTATCGACCTCGAACCGGCTACGCAGGACGCGATAGAGGCAAGCATTCTGAATATCCATCGGGGAACCGAACCCAATCTTTGGAGCCCTTCTTCGATTCCGAAAGAGAAAGCGCAACTACTTCTTGCTGTCCCGCGCCACCTTCGTTCTCCGGAGGCCGAGGCTTTCTTGTTCGAATACGAAAAGTCGATGTGGCCGCTGGTTCGACAGCCGTCGATCCGTATGCATGGGAATAGCGCCCCGTTATCATTCGAGGTATTCCTTGATGCCACCGACGAGGATGTTTTTCGTATTCTAGATCATTATAAGGGTTATGAAAACGACTTAAATGGTGTTCTTCCAGATGGGATGAGTCATGTCGTTTCGCAGTTGGGCGAGGCGGCTTCCCGCCATCCCGAGCGCTTTATGCTGCTTTTATCGGAGAACTGGGAGCGAATTTCCGCCTTCTTTCGCGACCGTATCCTGTACGGTGTCTCCGTCCATTTGGCATACCTCTACGGCAACTTAAGCCCGAACGGAGAGTGGACGCCAATATTCAAACCGGATGCGGCGGCGGCGGCGCGATGGATCCTCGACGAACTGGAGCGTTATCCGGAATACTGGCATCAGCGAGACGCAGCCAGAGCGATAGAGAGCTGCGCGTACGTAGTTGCGACGACGGACGATGCGGATCGGGTCGTTTCGTTGGCTGCGGGATTTTCAACAGTAGTGGAGGAAATCGCCCGTTCTGAGGACTCCCCTGAAAATCTGATCGATGAAGGAATCAACATGATTCGCGGCAGGGCGACGGAGGCCTTGATGATCTTGGCGAACCGGCTTGACGATCATGGCGTACCGTGGCCCGAATCGTTGCCGGATGCGCTGCGCCTCTTCGCAGCGGACGCGAGCCTTCCTCTTCGCGCGCTGATGCTGCGCCGATTGCCTCTTCTCCAAAGTCGCCGCACGGAGCTTGGTTGGGAACTCTTCGACCTTCTTCTGCGGGACAATGCGCCGAACCTCTGGCATGTTGCCGAACAGTGCCTGTATTACGCATACCCCCGAGCATTCGAAATTGTTGCTCCTTGGTTGGCGCGCCTCTACCGCGAAGGGAGTGGCAGGGGGTTGGAAGCTTGGGGCCGAATCTCCGCGCTGGCGGTATTTTCGAAGCACGTGGATCAGTCGCTCTTCTTGGCGGAACTTGCAGCATTGAAGGCCGAGGAAGCATGGCGAGGAGCGGCGAGCGTCTGGACGCACCCCCGTAATATGCTGGAACATCGCGAAGAGTGCATCGCCGGCCTCGAGACGGCTTTTTCTGCGGATGCTCCGTATGCCGCCGCAGTTGCGCGCGAGATTCATAACCTCTTCCGGGGAGAAGGCCCCCCGATTTTCCTCCCCGTCGAGCTGCTGCGCAGCACTTTCCGCTTGCTCGAAACCGAGACCGACTATAACCGGCGGGATATCCTCGATTTCGATGTGTGGCTGAACGCAACCTCCCGGCGCGACCCGCTGTATGCGCTTGAGGTCGCGGAGATTTTCTTTGACTATGTGCGGCGGGCCGGAATTGCTTTGTATGACCACGAACATAATCTCACGCAAATGCTGACCCGCCTCTTTGCTCAGGCGGAAGAAGAGGAGGAATCGGATGACGGAGCCATGCTGCATCGAGTCGTCAAGATTCAGGATGCGATGCTCTCTTTAAACGTTTATGGAATGGACGACTGGCTGAAGGCCGCGGAGCGGCCGTGATGCTACCTTTTATACGTGGAAAGGATAAAGGGGGTTCTGTGAAGAGGTGGATGATATCTTAAGGATATTGCGAGAGGTTGTTGCTGCCAGTAATAAGCAGTTTTCTGATGGAACAGACAGAATAAAGATGATTTGTTGGGATGTTTTTTTTAATTGGAAGACGTATGTGGTTTTGTTATTTGTTTCAGTTACTTTTTTAGTGCTTTTAAAATACGAAGTAGATCGATTAAACCCCTTGCTCCTGTCTATTGCTAAAATACATCTCATAGTAGCGTTTCTTTTTTTCTTATGCTTGCGTTATGAGGATAATATTTTTAAGAATGCATCTGCATTTGTGTTTTTTTTGATTACCGGGTTGCTTACTTTTTCTTTTTTTTGTGCTTATTATAGTTTTTTCGCAGGAATTGCTCTATCGTGCTTCTTTCTTTTTTTGTTAGCTAGTTATTTGTTTCTTGCTGGTGTTCTTTATATCTTTTGTTAAGGAATCTCTGAAAAAGTCTCCAGCAAATAGTCTTTCGATCTTGTAAAATAGTGTTGCAGCAGCAGCTTCTAAATCCACTCCAAACCGGGGAGCTGAGAACGATGAACCGCCAGAGCACTCTTGCGAACGCCTCCACCTTCGACAAATACAAGAAGCCCACAAGAAGGGAAAGGTTTCTCGCCGAAATGGAGCAGGTCGTTCCTTGGAAGGAACTCAATGCCCTCATAGAGCCTTTCTACCCGAAGGCCGGGAAAGGACGCCCTCCCGTCGGACTGGAACGGATGCTTCGAATCCATTTCCTGCAAAGCTGGTTCAATCTCAGCGACCCGGCGGCGGAAGAAGCTCTCTACGACATTGAATCAATGAGGCGCTTCGTTGGAATCGACCTCGGGAACGAACCCGTTCCCGACGAGACCACCATCTGCAAATTCCGTCATCTTCTCGAAACCCACGGCTTGGGAGAACGCATTTTTCAAGAGGTCAACACCCATCTCGAGGAGAAGGGACTGAGACTCTCCGAGGGAACCATCATGGACGCCACCATCATCAACGCTCCGTCCTCCACCAAGAATAGAGAGAAGAAGCGGGATTCCGATATGCACTCAACGAAGAAGGGGAACCAGTACTACTTCGGGATGAAGATCCACGTAGGAGTGGACAGGGAGAGCAAGACGGTCCACAGCCTCGTCACCACGCCCGCCAATGTTCATGATTCGCGTATGGTGGAGCGGCTCCTGCACGGGAAGGAAAGCGTCGTCTTCGGCGATTCGGCCTACATGGGGAAGACGGAAGATATCCGGGAGAAGGCTCCCGATGCGTTGGACCTGACCCAGACCCGAGGAACGAAAAACAAAAAGCTCACCGAAGAAGACAAGGAAGCGAACCGTCTGCTTTCGAAAACGAGAAGCCGTGTCGAACACATCTTTTTGATAGCGAAGAAGGTATTCGGTTTCTCCAAAGTCCGGTACAAGGGATTGCCGAAGAACACGAACTTCATCTTTGTGCTTTTTGCTCTGTCGAACCTGTACATGGTCAGGAGGGACTTATTGGAGCCGACAGGGGCGTAGTGTATCAAAAAAACGGCAAAAAACCGTAAAAAGCACAATAGACGTAAAAATATCGCCTATATTTGCCTAAATAAGCGAAGTGAGTGTAAAAAACACACAGAAAACGGATTCGGCTGTCAAGGTTCTACTGTTGGACGCTGGATCAGTTATTGTTCAGAGGTTCCTTTAGTTAAAGACCTTTTTGGGGGACTGACTCGGTCTGCTCGGAAAGAAACTTGGATAGATGCAAGGGTTTGCCAAGCGAGGAAAATTTACGATATGCAGTTGAGCTTTTTTAAGAAAATAAAGGGTGGCAGGGTATCCTTGGAGGATTTAATCGCTGTAAGAAGGGCCTTTGCTCTCTCGAATAGTCAAATTCGAATCAGATTTGTTCATGGCGCTGTTGTGCTTGCCCTAGGTGGTGGAGGAGCTAGCCTTTTTTCTATTTCTCTTGAGTTGATGGGTGTTGTTTTACTCGGAGAGCGTTATGTGATACTTACAGTCTTTATACTTATTGTGTTCTTTATGTATGTGGCAGCCGTCAAAGCTCAGGAAGAAATTGATGATTATTTAGCCTGCTTGGATTTCGTTATAGACAGGTTGGGGAAAGATGTTGGGGAAAGATGATAGCAACTGCCGACAACAGCAACAGCCCCGGAAAAGCTCATTGAGTGTTTCTCAGAGGCTGTTGCAAACGGTGTCTTGATTGGGGAATCCCTCTACACCCTCACCCTATACATAAAATCCTTCAGCGCCGTTCCCGCCGGGACCATGGGCATGACCAGCTCCTCCTGCGGGATGCGGCAGTCGATCAGCGCCGGGCCGGGCGTCTCGAAGAGGTCGTCGAGGGCGCTCTCCAGCTCGTCGAGCGTGGTGCAGGCGCGTCCCTGGACGCCGAAGGCCTCCGCGAGGGCGGGGAAGTTGCAGACGGGGTGCTGCGTGGTGGCGGCGTAGCGCTCGCCCCAGAAGAGCTCCTGCCACTGGCGGACCATGCCGAGGCAGCCGTTGTTCAGCAGGAAGATCTTCACCGGAATCTGGTAGCGCGCGCAGGTCTCCAGCTCCTGGATGTTCATCAGGAAGCCGCCGTCGCCCGCGAAGCAGAGCACGGGGGCTTTGCCGTGCGCGAGGGAGGCGCCGATGGCCGCCGGGAGGGCGTACCCCATGGTCCCCAGCCCTCCCGAACTCAGGAAGGTGCGCGGATGCTCCGTCTTCCAGAAGAGCGCGGCCCACATCTGGTTCTGCCCCACGTCGGTGACGGCGATCGTCTTCTCCGCAGCCCTGCGCCGGACGGCCTCGAAGATGGCGCCGGGGACGAAGTCGGTTTCGCCGGGGCGGAGCAGCGGCATCTCTTCGGCCTGCTCGCGGAGCCGGTCGGTCCACTCTCTCCATGTTACTTCCGGCAGCGCGTCCGCAAGGAGGGCGAGCACCGCGCCCGCGTCGCCGACGAGCGGGACGGCGCACGGAACGATCTTGTCGATCTCCGCGTCGTCGAGGTCGATATGGATGACGCACGCGTTCTTCGCGAAGTCGGCCACCTTGCCGGTGGTGCGGTCGCTGAAGCGGGCGCCGACCGCGAGGATGACGTCGGCCTGCGACATGGCGACGTTCGCGCCGGGCGTGCCGTGCATTCCCGCCATGCCGAGCGCGAGCGGGTGCGTCTCGGGGAAGCCGCCTTTCCCCATCAGGGTGGTCGCCACGGGGAGCTGCGCCTTCTCGGCGAGGCTGAGGAGCTGCCGGCCCGCGCCCGACAGGACGACGCCCCCTCCCGCGAGGACGGCGGGGCGCTCCGCGTTTTTCAGCAGTTCGACGGCGTCGCCGAGCCGCGAGACGTCCTGGACTGTCTTCAGATGGTGCTCGGGGTAGAGCTGCCCCTCGGGGCGGATTAAGTCCCCCTCCGCCCTCTGGATGTCGACGGGGAGGTCGATCAGGACGGGGCCGGGGCGTCCGGAGACGGCCAGTTCGAAGGCTCCCCGGATCGCGGACGGTATCTCCTCGACGGAGCGGACGAGGATGCTGTGCTTGACCGCCGGGAGGCTTGCGCCGAACGTGTCGGCCTCCTGGAAGGCGTCCGTGCCGATGAGCGAGGTGGACACCTGCCCCGTGATCGCCACCATGGGGACGGAGTCGAGGAACGCGGTGGCGAGGCCGGTGAGGATGTTGGTGAATCCCGGGCCGGAGGTGCAGATGCACACTCCAGGTTCTCCCGTGGCTCGGGCGTAGCCGTCGGCGGCGTGCGCGGCGGCCTGCTCGTGCCGGACGAGGATGTGCGGGAAGGGAGCGTCGTAGAGGGCGTCGTACAGAGGGATCACCGAACCTCCGGGGATTCCGAACACACACCGGACTCCCTCCAGTTCAAGGGCTTTTACCACCATCCGCGCTCCGTTCATCTTCATGCTCCTCTCTCCCTTCCCATCTGAAATAACTCTGCTTTACTCGCCCGGGGCGGACTTCGCGTCCATCCAGGGCATCATCGCGCGGAGTTCCTTGCCGACCGCCTCGATGGGGTGCGCCTTCTCCTGCTCCATCCACTTCTTCATGCGGGGGCGTCCGCACTGGTTCTCCAGAATCCAGTCCTTCGCGAACGAGCCGTCGCGGACGTTGTCCAGCAGCTCCTTCATCGTCTGCCGGACGTGGTCGTCGACGACCTTCTTTCCGGCGGTGAGGTCGCCGTACTTGGCCGTGTCGCTGACGGAGTAGCGCATCCAGCCGATGCCTCCCTCGTACATCATGTCGACGATCAGCTTCATTTCGTTGAGGCACTCGAAGTAGGCGATCTCCGGCTGGTATCCGGCCTCGACGAGCGTGTCGAATCCGGCCTTGACCAGCTCGGTGATGCCGCCGCAGAGGACGGCCTGCTCGCCGAAGAGGTCGGTCTCGGTCTCTTCCTTGAAGGTGGTGGAAAGGACTCCGGCGCGTCCGCCGCCGAGGGCGCAGGCGTAGGCGAGGCCGAGTTCGCGAGCCGCTCCGGAGGCGTCCTGCTGGACGGCGAGGAGGCAGGGAACGCCCCGTCCTTCGGTGTACATCCGCCGGACGAGGTGGCCGGGGCCCTTGGGGGCGACCATGAAGACGTCGTTGTCCTTGGACGGCTCGACCTGGTTGAAGTGGACGGCGAAGCCGTGCGCGAAGGCGAGGGCCGCGCCCTTCTTCAGATTGGGGGCGACGTGCTTGCGGTAGGTGTCTCCCTGCACGTGGTCGGGCATGAGGAACATGACGACGTCGGCGCGCTTCGTCGCCTCGGCGACGGTGTACACTTGGAAGCCGTCCTTCTCGGCGGTCGCCTTCGACTTGCTGCCCTCGTGGAGGCCCACTACGACCGAGACTCCGCTGTCGCGGAGGTTCTGCGAGTGCGCGTGTCCCTGGCTGCCGTAGCCGAGTACCGCGACGGTCTTTCCTTCGAGAAGCTTCATGTTTGCGTCCTTGTCGTAGAGTGCCTTTGCCATAATTCTGTCCAACTCCTTTTCGAATGTGTGCTTTTAGAAAGTGGTCGTCGTCGTCCGTGCGTCGAGGGCCAGGGGGCCGCTCTTCACCGCTTCGACGAGTCCGAGATGCCGAACCGTTTCGAGGCACGCGTCGAGGTGTTCGCCCGTGCCGGTGGTTTCGAGGATCACCGTGTCGCCGTGCTCTCCGGCCACGGTGTGGGGGAAGGCTTTCATGGCGTCGAAAAGTTCCGCGCGGCGCTCCGCCGGAAGGGAGAACTTCATCAGCATCATGCAGCGCTCCACGCAGAAGCCCGAGCTGAGATCGGCGACCTCGACGGTCTCCACCATCTTGCGTATCTGCCGCACCGCCTGGGACGCCTTGCGGTCGTCGCCCGCGATGACGAGGGTGAAGCGGGAGCGCCCCGGCTGTTGCGTGACCCCGGCGGTGACGCCCTTCACCTGAAATCCTCTGCGCTCCATGAGCCCCGATATGCGTGAAAAAACTCCCGGTCTGTTTTCCGCGACGACGCCGATGGTCCGTTCCATGCCGCTCTCCTCCTCTTTCCGTGTCCAAAATGTTGTGTGCTCTTCAAGAACGCTCGCAGTGCGCATAAAAAAACCGGGGTCCCCTTATGTTGCGGGGACCCCGGCCGGAAGGCTCTTCGTCGGTCTACACGACGAGAAGCGCTCCGGGGGAATCCCCGCAGCGAATAATAATAATGGCGATGGCTACGACAAATGTAAGGGCAAAATGCGTCGTTGCGGACATATTTTTCACCGGGGTTTCCTCCTTCGCTTCGATATCGTCTTTCTCGACCGTGTGGTACCATGGAGTTCTCCGGGAGAGACGCCCAATGTGCCGTCCGGATTGCGGGCAATCTTATAGGCCTCCTTCGAAAATGTCAAGGGGGTTTGAAATAAAAGATAATTCTAAAATTTTCAGAGGGGGTTGTTTTATGGACGTGGAATGGCTTCGACAGTGCCGGGAGAGGATCGACGAGATCGACGGGAGTATCGCCGCGCTGCTTTCGCAGCGGGCGGACGTCGCGCGCGAGGTGGGGAAGGCGAAGGGGGAGTCCCCGGTGTACGACCCCGC
>WPCG01091698.1_pt1 | contig 10658 bp, 9 predicted proteins | sample 5403311 | NCBI WGS metagenome assembly WPCG01 (sample SAMN12869467, study PRJNA574797) | sludge metagenome | isolation source: wastewater treatment of Control | place: China:Beijing | collected 2019-05-17 | reverse complement strand
TACCTACAGGAATAGAAGGATTTGATGATCTGGTACAGGGCGGTTTCCTGTCAGAAAGGGTCTATGTGCTGAGCGGTCCGCCAGGCAGCGGGAAAACCACATTTGGCGTACAGTTCCTTGCACATGGCGCTTCCATGGGTGAGGTCGGGTTATACGCGACACTGCTTGAATGCCCGCAGAACATCATCAATGACATGTCCAATTATACGATAAACATTGCTCCTCTTATCAAAATGCAGAAACTCCTCTTTGCAGATCTGGGTCCGAGGATGGAGTACGGGTACATGGATGAGATGAACGAGTTTGTGACAACGGACTATAACGTCGGCCGGGCATCCATTGAAAGCGAGGCGCCGTCTCCTTCCATGGTCTTTAAGGAAATAGCTGCATACGTTTCAGAATATGATGTCAAGCGCCTTGTCATAGATTCAGTATCGGCCATAAGGTTCACTACAAACGATTTCTCCCTTCAGGAGAAGGAGATGAGCAGGTTCATACGCAACCTCAAGAAACTTGGCTGTACTACCGTACTGCTGTCTGAGATGACAGATCCGACTGCGTATTCCACAGAGCAGTTTGCAGCACATGGTGTCATTTTCATGCACAATTTCCTGTATGACAAGACAATGACACGTGCTATCCAGGTCATCAAGATGCGTGGCACAAGGCATGATTGCAACATGCGCTCTGTAAGTTTTACGGAAAAAGGCCTCAAGATCGAAGGTTATCTGGAATGATGGTTGTCCTATGGTCGCACTATTCAAAAAGGAAAAGGAGAGTAAGGTAATATCCGAGGCCGACAGGGCTCATCTTGCTGAGGTTTCCCGCAAACTTGGATTTGAAGTGGGTTATCACAGGCACTCGGAGATAGGCTGGGTTCAGGAACAACTCTCCAGGCTTTACGGATTTGCCGATGAATATGATCTCCGGGATTTTGCACGTGAGAACTATCTGCGTGGAAAAGAAGAAGGATCAAAGGCAAAAGAAAGAGACACAAAATCCGGATTAAGGGGCTCCGGTGCAGACAGCGGAACCGAAGATACACCTGTGGTCTTCTCGACTGAGCGCCCCTCTACAACTGCACCTGCATCCTTTTCACGCAATGGCTCCGGCTACAAGGTTCAGAGAGCTACTATAGAGGCGTCTTCTGCTGCCATACAACAGCCCACTATGGTGGATCTGCCGGAAAACGTAAAGCTCACAAAAGCAGTTGAAATGCCTTCCATGCTGGAAGGCTCCAAACACCTTCTGCCTAAAAAGTAGTTCACTGGCTATATCCGAAGGCAACGAACCTCTGCTTGCCATCGAGGTTTGCCAGGACGAACCTGTCATTTTTGCTATAGGCTATTTCCTTTGTCCCTGCCAGTTCCAACAGGTACTTTTTCCCGGGCTTTGCTTTTTCCACACTTTGCCCTTCGTGTTTTATACTCTTCACTTTTAGTGGTGCCGATTGCAGGCCAACGTAGGCGTGAAGCATATCCCCTACTGCAAATTCTTTTGATAATTGCGAAAGGGTACACTCAATAATGAGGTCCTCCGAAACGTTTTCCTCTGCGGACAGGATAAAACCTCTGTCTATATCTTTTGACTGTACGTTCTTGAGTGCAAGGCCGACCCTTGCACCAGCCGGAGCTGTCTTAACGTCAACATCATGCATCTGGATGGAGCGGATCTCCAGGTCCTTTTTGGCCGGATAGGCTACCATCTTATCCTTGGCATGTATGGTTCCCTGGGAAACGACTCCCAGCACCACGCATCCTATTCCGGTGACATTGAAAGACTGGTCGATGACAACCCTTGCCGGGAGACTGTCCAGGCTTCTTTGCTCGGCGTCCACCATCTCTCCCATTGAGAAGATTAGTTCCTTGAGCTCTTCCATGCCCTCAAAGCTAGTTGTGGAAACGGTATGGTATTGCCAGTTCTCAAGTGCTGTTCCTTTTGTTATCTTTTTGAGTTTCTCTTTCATTTCCTCAAGAGCCAGCGGATATGAGAGGTCTGCCTTGGTCTGGACAACTATACCATGCTTATACCCTAAAAGGTCAAGGGAAATGATACATTCGGCCGCAAGAGGGTCGAGTCCTTGTGGTGGTATGCATAGCAGAGCTATGTCTGAAAGGTTAAGTGCTGTCAGAAGGGATTTCACGGATGCCGGATACCCGGTCGCATCAATGGTCGTGGGCACCCGGTCATTCTTGGCATAGTCATACATCGTGATGTCAGTAACACTGCCCTTTTTGCCCAGTTTTCCGGCAAGAGTGGTCTTCCCGCTCTTCTCACTTCCAATGATGGCAATTTTAGTCATGTGATAATCCTCCAGTACGGTCTTACGAATAAATGTTTATACATATATTTCTTTTTCACGACCAGAGCTGGCCTTCGATTATACCGAGGGTCTTATCTGTTGTGCTCTTGTTCATCTTCCTGATCTTGACAACATATTCATCCCCGATGAGCTCTGGTGAGCCGAAGATGGCATCAAGACCAAGCCTTTCAAGATACATCCTGAATTTGTCGATAGTGCTCACTTCTCTCACTCTTATCTGCACATCCTCCCATAGGCGTTCGCCTTCCTGCACATGCATAATCGATTCTCTCATGGGCATGAGTATGCTTTTACCGAGCATGAGGCATCTTTTCTCAAGATCTTCCTCGCTCTCGTTCCATTCCACTGATTGGAAACCTTCTCTCACAACTCTTGCAAAGAGATAATCCTTACCCGATTCGTTATAATACCTGAACCCATGGCGCAGATCCGCACAATTGGTTTCTGAGGTTGTGTATTTCAATGGTTGCAATACCATTGCAGGATCTTTGATTATTACGCCTTCACGTTCCTTTTTACCCAGTTCCAGGATTATATCCCGTATCCCTTCAGCAGCTTCAGATACTTCGAACTCGCCAAGAAGTTCGACCTGGGTCAAACCATAATCAGCAGCAAGATCCCGTCTTTCATGAACAGGCAGAGGAATCCCCTCTTTGGACCGGATGTCAAAAGCAAAGAACTCGAGCGAATCGACTCCATAAATATGCTTTGGTACATAGGGGTTATCAGGTCCCACCATCTCACCGTAGACCACGTATTCAGGATGATCCTTAAAAAGCTCATGTTCAAGCAGGTGGTCGGCACGCTCGCTGGAGTATGGGCACACGCGGCCGCTGCGAGTAAAAGCAATCAGTTTTCCATTATGCTCGATGACACGGACATTGTATCCATTCATCTTCTCTTCAACAGCAACAGCATCGATGTCCGCAAAATGACTCTTGATGGCAGGAGCAAGCATAATAGCTCTTTTTATCTTCGGGAACCCCTGTACGAACTCAAAGACATCTCCTTTTTTTACCAGTACACTGCCCTCATCAATTTTCCCTACATTGCTGCTGAACCGGAAAAAATCCTCATATTCTCCCCAGTCCTGCAGTAACGCCTTCTTTTCGAGAAACTCTGAAAATCTGGATGGCGACAGGCCCAAAGGCTCTGCCACCTCTTTTCTATCCATTTCAGTCCCATCGTCCATATATTTTCTTAAGGCACTGCTTACTGCGCAAGCCCGTTGACGATATTTCTCCTTGTAACAAGCCCTACCATCTGCTCTTCAAGGTTTACGACCGGCACGCCACCTATATTCTCATCAAGCATGAGTTTTGCGACGTCCTTTACGGGAGTATTGGTATAGACGGTCTTTACACCCATTTTCATTATGTCCTCGACAATGAGGTTCTTGATACGTGCATCCTGCTTGTTTCCATCGACAATGTCACGGAAGGAACGCATTGCTTTGGCAATATCCTTCTCTGTGACGATACCTACCAGTTTGTCATCATCTATCACAGGCACTCTTCCGATATCATTGTCAAGCATGAGGCGTCTTATATGGCTCACACGGTCAGCAGGGTTTGCGACAATAGGGTTCTTTTGCATCACTTCAGCCACATACCCCTTCAGGTCGTTGTTCCTGAGGAGTTCTGTCGGAGTAACCCAGCCAAGTACTTTTTCGTTCTCTACTACGATTACCACTCCGCCGTTGCGTGCCATGAGAGTGACGGCATCCGTTACCTTTGTATCGGCTAGCACTTTTACATAATTATCAGAGATTGCTGTTGCAACATGCAGGGCAGAGGCAGGCATGCTTCCCTTCTTGCGGGTTCCGAGCTCTTTTGTAATGTTTCTCATGGTGAGCACGCCCATGATCTTGTTATCATGTGTCACAAGAAGGCGCCTTGTTCCCTTCTTCTCCATTATATCAAGTGCATGAGAGATGGTGGCTGACTTATCAATGTTCACAGGTTCTGTCATTATGTCCTTTACTTCCATAATTCTTCCCTCTATGTATCAGATTCTTTATGCTCTAACGTTTTTAGCTTGTACACTTCTGTTCCGGCGTCTATTGAGCGGCCCGAAGTATGTCTTTTCTGCCTATCATGCTCACGATCTCATCCCGATTAACAACAGGAAGGCTGATAACATGCTCTTCCAGCATGACCTTTGCAGCATCGACCAACAGGTCGTCGACAGCTACACCGGATGGCAGCTCCATCATAATGTCTTCGGCTACAAGGGGGACATCTTTGATGTACCTGTATGTCTTCTGGCCGGCGGGAGTAGATCTGCGTGCCATTTTTATGCTCTTTGATTGCATATTTCCTTCATTATCCACCATGATGTTCAGTGCCACGCTGCTTGTAGTGATTATCCCGACTGCCTCGTTGGAATCATCAGTGACGATCACCCTGTTGACCTCGTACTTTTCCATCTCCTGGACAACATGGTTTATCGTGTGGTGCCTGTGCACAAAGATAATGTCATCGCCCATCACATCCGATACCCTCATTTTAATATCCGGTTGTCGGGATACATATTTCATGATGTCCGTACCCGTAACTATCCCCACAATGTTATCCTTCACAACTACAAGTGAGTTGATGCCGTTCTCAAGCATGAGGTTGCTTGCCTGGGAAATCGAGGCATCCGGATAGATCGATATCGGAGCATCATTCATCACCATGTTGACCGGGATCTTGTCTATCGGTCTTCTGCGCCACATAGGTTCTGCCTGTGCAAGTTTTCTGCTCAGATCGGTCTTGGTGACTATGCCGATCATCCTTCCGTCTTTGGCCACCACAAGGGTGCTTATCTTATGCTTCAGCATTAGGTTTCTTGCATGTGCCACGTTCTCTTCCGGTGCTATAGTGAATACCGGTGAACTCATAATGTCTTCAACATTCATGGTGTTCCTCCATCTAAATGTTTTGAATATCCTTATTCTTTCTCATATCGCGCGCAGAAACACCGACATTGGTTTTGAAGGTGCTTCTTATATCATTTTGTCCATGCACTGACAGGCAGATTCTTTCTCATCGATCCTGTTAAGGGCCATGACAGATCCATCCCAGACAATTTGATCCTGGGGATTGTTTTTGATTTACAACAGTACGACCTCCAATATTCTCACTAAGCATGATCATCGGGAATAAGATAGCCACAGCAGGCTGAGACTCAGTACATCAGTAGTTGCCGGCATGCTTCTCATCTTTAGTATTATATGGTTAATTCTCCGGAGTTTCTTGTCCATTGTTTAAACCACACATTATCAGGCACTTTGCTGTCTTCTGTGATTTCAAAAGGCCAATTCCTTAAACGGACTAGAGGAAATTAATAAGATGTCAGATGTATAATATTGCACTGTTCTGTCAACGGCAATCCAGACATCAGATAGTTCCTGTGGTCCCGGAGCAACGGCCTTTTGCTAAAGAGCTCTTTTAGTGTGCATATGAATAATAATGCCTGCCTAAGCATGTGCTTTTTGTAAGCACTAATAATGCTTTTCCTGTAAGGTCCGCAAAGCTACTTTCCACTGCTTTAAAAATCGATACATACCTTTTTCTATCATATATCGGGACAGACATTCATTTCACCAGCTTTCGTGTGTCCTTATTTTCTGACCAGCATAAAACTAGTCATAGTAACCTTCTTCCTCACTGCAGTCCTCACACAGGTTGAGCCCGTTGACCTCTCTCAGGTTGTCAGCCATGGCCCCGCAACGCTGGCAGATGCCACGCTCCACATCGGTCTCCCTCAGGAAATCTCCTTCACGGTGCAATTCGATCAGGTTCTGGAGGATAGTGTTTAATCCCGGTGAGATTGCCATGATATCCCTGTATGTGATCATCCCCAGTATTACGTTACCATCCATCACTGCGAGCCTGCGTATGTCTGACTTGACCATGAGCTCAGCTGCTTCGATTATTCCTGTAGAGGGTCTGATGGATATTATCGGGGAGGACATAATGCTCCTGGCATCCATCTCCCCGGGAAGCCTGTTCTTTGCAACAGTCTTGGAAACAACATCCTTCTCGGTGATTATGCCGACGATGTCACCATCATCCACCACAATAACACTGTCCGCATTACGGTCAGTCATCTCCCGGGCTACTTCAAGTACGGTAGCGTCAGCATCTATGACAAAAATATCCTTTGTCATCAATTCTTTGACAGACATCTCGTTTTGTATCTCTTTTATCGAGACGTCGGTTTCCAAATCCCTCTGCGTGTTCAATACCCTTACCTTCCTTTAAAGCCAGGAGTAAAGAATTGGTCACTAATAGTCCACAGTTAAAATGTCGAGTTAATTGTATTTATAGATGTTCATGCACTTCTTTACATGGTAAGGGGTGTTGAGAAGGAAATAATAACTATTCCACGGTGCAAAATCAGAATACAGGAACCATAGGAACAAAGCTCAGGCAGATATTATCACTCGGGCATGCTCTCAGATAAATATTCATGGAACACCGGCCAGGATTTAGGTGTTCCATCAGACAACCGCCGAGTCTCTTGATCAAAGAACGATTATCCTTGTCCGGTTTCCTGCGCTGAGCTCGATCTCATCATTGAAACCTGATTTTGAGAAGGCATCGATTATCTCTATTTCTGTGTCAATATCAACCTCGTCTATAAGGCCGGCATGCTCGCCCCAGAGTGCTATCCTTATCCTGCCGGTATCATCGGAGACATAGATATTTGAGACGCTGTTCTCGGTACCGTCATCGCGTGTGAAATCCCGGCGATCCCCTATCCCGGAGACAGATCCCTTGACAGAGTATGATTCTCCTGGTATTATGTCGGATATGGGTGTGAAGTTCTCTGAGTAGTCGACCTCCTTGTCTGTCTTCTTCAGAATAGTGCGGTTACCTACCTGCACTTCGACCTGCTGGCTGAAGTTATTTTCCCGGGCGTAAGCATTGATTATCTCAATGGAGTCGTTGATGTTTAATTCGGGCAGCAGGTCTGTTTTCTCGTCCCAGAGGGTGACCCTGATCTTCCCGGTGTCGTCTCCTACAGTTATATTCGAGACCCTGCCTGTTGAGCCATCCTTGCGGTTAAAGGTCTTTATATCGGCTATGTCCAGCACCCTTGCTCTGAGGTTAATGTCACCCATGCCGTTCTTTATATCTGTGATCTTGGTGGAGGCAACAGAGGCCTCGATCTTTTCATCTGTCTCGCACAACACTCCGTTGTTACCTATATTAACTTCCACACCGGAATATCCTTCTTTCACATAACCGCTTATCTGGAATGTCTGTCCGACCGTGATATCCCCTGTCTTCACAAGATCCGCCTTATCGTCCCATAATGTCAGGCGTATGGAACCTGTTTCATCAGCAACGAGAAGATTTGCAACTCTTCCGATGGTGCCGTCATTGCGGTTGAACTCCTTGGCCGGGAATACGGACATAACCTTTGCAATGAGTCTGACATTTCCTGTACCGGGAGTGATATCTGCTACTTTTTGTACCTCATTTCCGGCGCCTTCCCCACGTGTGTCACCGGCCCCAAGGTCATGTGCCACAAGCATTGCTGCCGTTTTCGTGTCACAGAGTCCGCCCATCTGGTTCACTTTTTCCCCGACCCTTTCCAGGAAGTCCTCCTGGGTGATGGTCCCGCTAAGCTCTTGCTTTTTGTAAATTTCTATAATTTCATCCATGTTAATACCTGAAAGACTTAGATACACGATACATCTTAAATCATTTGTTCTACATTGATGTTAACTGCTAGTTTAAGTGAACTGTGCATAGAAGTCATTTTAACAACTTATATTAATTATAAGATATATCTGACAGATATCATGATCCGTAAATGTATACAGCATGGGTACTTCAGAGGCGATGTCTGCCCGGAATGCGGCGAAGAAGGACGTTATGTGCTGGATGATGACCGGGAAGAGAGACTTGGAAGATTTATTTCCGGTGCATTGAGGCACTTCCCGGAAGACGTTGGCCTGGAAATGGACCAGCAGGGCTGGGTTGATATGGATGTGCTTTGTGACATTATGATGAAGCGCTACAAATGGGGCACCATGGAGCGCCTTGTGTCTCTGGTAGAGTCCGACGTGAAAGGCCGCTATGAGATAGACGGGTCTTTTATCAGGGCGCGTTACGGCCATTCAGTAGAGATCGATCTTATATCGGATTATCCTGAGAATGAACTCCCGTACCTCTACTATGGTGTAAGCCAGGAAGAAGCGGACATGCTTCTTGAAAACGGTATCACTCCTATAAGGCAGTGTTATGTGCACCTGAGCAGGTCACTGGAAAAAGCAATGCAGGCTGCTTCTATTCATACTGACAACCCTGTGATATTTGAAATCGATGCTGCATCGGCGCAGGATGACGGAATCGATATTGTGGTTGTTAATGAGGATATTGTGCTTGCAAAGAACATCCCCTCAGAGTACATAAGCATCGCTGATACACAGGAATGATCATTGTACGTAAACTTCGACAACCTCATCCCTTCTTTTTATGCCGAACCTGACATCAAGGAATTGTTCAGTGACCCATATATTGGTTGTTGTGTGATCTGACAGGGCAACGGTTGTAAAAGAGCCGCTGCCTGCAAGTCCCATGTAAGGTATTAGCTGGTCGGCAAGATGCTGGTCAACAGCTGCCTCTGACTCCAGGCATGTTATCATTTCCTCTGCAGCCCTGGCTCCTACCTTCTCTGCAGGCAACCCTTTTTTTCCAATGGAGACTGCACCCTTGAAACCGGACCACAGGGTTATCCCGCTTCCAGTGGAAGCATATTGCGAGACCTCTGTACGGATATCACATCCATATCCCTTTTCATCCAGGATCTCTTTTGCAGATGCTGCCTCTCTCTGCGCCACATGCTCGGGCAGCCTGGAGCTATGGGAGATGCCTGAAACCTCCCTGTCCTCTCTGACAAAATCATGTCCCCGAAGCCTTGATGGCTCGATTGTCAGCTCGATAAGCCCTCCTCCTCTGGGGTAATATCCCCTGCTGATAGTTTTCAGTTGTGAGATATAGCCCATTCTTGAAAGAGCCTTGAAGGTTACATTCTCAAGATAGTCTATGGTAGGGGACCATATGACATCAGTCCCTCCCTTAATCCGGAGTCTGACGGCACCGCTTGAATAAGCAGCAGCAGGCATGATACTCTGGATAAGTAATGGGATGCTCCCGGCGGTGCCAATGTCTATTTCGGTACTTAACCCCTTTATTTCCAGTGGAGAGAATGTGATCTCAGTTGAACCCGGGAAGAGGCCTTCTACCCCTGCATCACATAAGAGAGCGGCCGCTTCTATCGAGCTGAGATGCTGCATCTTAAGCCCGGGCTGGGGCCTTGCCTTACGAATATTTGTAACAGTTACTTCTTCCCCTATCACTGCCGAGAGGGATACAGCAGTCCGCAGTATCTGCCCTCCTCCCTCTCCGTATGAGCCGTCAATGACTATCATTTCCGGACCTTTGACATTTTCCGGAGTGCACCTTTTGCTGCATAGGTGAGCGGATCTACAAGTGTTCCAAGTGGTGGTGTGTAGCAAGTTTCCATGTTAAGTATTTCGTCCACTGTAGTTCTTTTGCTGATGGCAAGGGAGAACTCGTCAATTCTCTCTTTGACACCCTTGCCGCCGATAGCCTGTGCTCCTACGAGAATCCTGTTCCTGAAAAGAAGTTTGATGTACAGTTGGGTTGAGCCGGGATAGTATCCTGCACGAGTGGTGCCTGTAGCAAGGCCACTTACTACGTCTATTCCATTAAGGCGAGCTATCCGGGTGGTAATTCCCACTGTGCCTACTTCCAGTTCCCCGATGAGAGCCACCCATGGGCTGATCACCGGACCGAAGCTGCTCTGTTCATCTATCAGGTTATCCCGTATCACTCCTGCCATTCTTCTTGCTGTGCTTGCAAGCTGGCTCAACATAGGTCTGCCTGTTATGAGATCCTGAAGTTGTGCGCACTCTCCCCCACAGTAGATATCAGGATCAAAAGTTCCGTTAGTTAGCTTTACCTGCAGGTCATCGTTGACAATGATCCCTCCTGTGGGGCCTATTGCTACCCCTGCATCAGCGGCAAGCTTTGTTTCAGGCTTTACCCCTGCGGATATTATGACCACGTCAGCCGGAAATTCCTCTTCTCCAATGGTCACGGATCTGACGCTGCCTTCCCCATTGAGAGCTTGCGGGGTGTAGTCGGTAAGTATCTGCACTCCCAGGGACTCAAGATGTTCCCTGACTATATCTGCCATATCCGGATCGATATTGTGTGACAGCAGGGAACTGCTCCGGTTGATGAGGAGTGTATCCAATCCCCTTTTAGAACATGCCACAGCAAGTTCAGCTCCTATTGCCCCTCCTCCT
>WPCG01171312.1_pt1 | contig 10663 bp, 10 predicted proteins | sample 5403311 | NCBI WGS metagenome assembly WPCG01 (sample SAMN12869467, study PRJNA574797) | sludge metagenome | isolation source: wastewater treatment of Control | place: China:Beijing | collected 2019-05-17 | reverse complement strand
TAGGGATTTTGCGCAGTACAGCCGCGCATCCGCCTCGCGCAACAGTTCGTCGATATTGCCCGAGGCGCTGTTGTCTGCAATTCCTAGGCTAAAGGTATAGGCCACATGGGTGTGTGCGTCCACCATCACAGGATTTTCGCCCACATGGTGTTGAATGTTTAAGCATATTTCCTCTGCTTTTCGTAAAGATATGTCGTAAAAACTAATGACAAATTCTTCACCCCCAATGCGCGCAAACAGCATGCGCTCATCCAAAAACTCTCGACAGGAATTGCAAAAATGCTGCAACACCAAATCCCCCGCAGCGTGGCCATAGTTGTCGTTGATGAGTTTGAAATCATCCAAATCAATTAGCGCCACGCACACTGTTTTCCTTTCTTTAGCAGCGCGATACAACAGCGGGTGAATGGCCTCAAAAAAACTTCGGCGCGTCTGCACCCCCGTAAGCTCATCCACATATGCAAGGCGTTCAAGTTTTTTCACCGCCTTTTCCAGCTCCTCCATGGTGCCTTTAAGCTCTTTTGTGCGCTGGGCGACTGTTTCTTCCAGCGTAGCCTTCTCTCTTTGGGCCTCTTTTTGGCGCAACATCAAGAGGAAAAAAATCATTGCTGCCATGCCGCCAACTACCAATAAAAACAGATTCAAAGCCCGCTTTCCTTGGGCGAGCATCTCTCGGCCATGTGTTGTTCGCAACCCATACGCCTCTCCATTGCTGCGGCGACCAACAATAACCCAATTTTCCACCCCATCCCCATGCCAGTGGGTTAGCACATCAACTCCACGTCCGCCCATGCCGTACCGTTTTGGCAATTGGTCAACCTCAAAGGAAGACTCAAGAAGAATCTGTAAAAATTCGGGGTTTTGCTCTTGCAACATCCCAATATCAAGGCGACCGACCCCCATTAGCCAGCCATTTGAGGTTTCACTGGCATCGGAATTGTTAATAGGATGTTCATCATAAAAATAGATTACTCCGTCTTTCAATACAAATCCACTGGGCGCTTCTTGATGGTATTGGGCTATTTTTTCCAACATCTCTTGCGAAGAAGAAATACTAGAAGAGGCGACATGAAGGCGCATTGCCCGATCAGTATCAAAAAATGCTATAAGGCACACTCCAAGGGTTTCCAAGGTGTAACTATTTTCCCTAAAATTAGCATAAATATACTCCGGTGAGCCCGTTTGCATGAAAGAGAAAGTGTCGTCCCATTCCGCGTAATCTGCAAGGGTTTTTTTCATAAAATTTGTTTGGGCTTGGATGCTTTGCAACAAAGTCTTTACAATACGTTCGTTTTGTGCAGTCTCGATGGCGTGGTAGTTTGAAAGAATATAACGGTGTGTCGCAAAAAGAAGGGTAAGCACCATGAGCACAAGGGTGCCAATAAGGGTCAGATAGGATTTCAATACTACTCCTGCTTTGGTGAGAGAGAATTATAGCTAGAAACCTTTTAAACAATCCCCTTTAGCTGTGCTTAACGGGCACACAAAAATCCAAAGCGTAGGTTTGGCTAGGTTCTATAAAGTGATTTTTATGGTAAATGGCAAAGGCAGGAAGGTGCAGTTTTTCAAAACCGCTTTTGGGTAACCACTCATAATACACACTGTCCATCTGTGCGAGAAAATTTCCCCGCTGCCCCTCAAAAGAAAAAACCGCACACAACATACTGGGCATGCGCATAATCCCCACCTCCCCTTTGGCAAAATGGGTTTTTTCTATCTCCAAACATGCCACATAATGGCACTGCTCCAAAGGGACAAACCGAGGATTGCTGTGGTGAAGTCCCAGCATGACGGCCCCTGGGTCAACGCCTTCGCGCCTCGCCCACTCTTTGAGCTTTAGCCACGGCTTTTGAAGGGTGCTGTTGTACCCTTTGTGACGAATGTAAGCAACTTTGCGAGGCTTAAACCGAACAATTCTTGGGGCTTTTAGTAGCGAAACAATAGGCCTAGAGCCAGGATTGGTGTCCTTATCCACCTCACGCCACTTGGTAGGCGTACAGCCAAAGTGGCCCTTAAAGGCGTGGGTAAAGCTAGCACTTGAACCAAACCCCGAAGCATGGGCAATCTCCAACACAGCCATTTGAGGATTAAACAGCAAAGCATTGGCCGCACTCTCTAGGCGCACTCGCTTAATGTACCCATGCACATGCTCCCCCATGTGGTCGTAAAAAAGGCGATTAAAATGAAATACGGAGGTAGAAACATACGCTGCCACCTCCTTTACATGTAAAGGCTGGGCGATGTCTAGATGAATCTTATAAAGGGCATCGTTTATTTTTTCACGATGCAATTGGGTGGTAGTGTGGCGTTGCATGGGGGCATTGTACCAAATTCGCACTTTTAAACAAGAAAATTCGCACTTTTTCGATACTTTATTTTTTTCTTCTGTTTTATACTACTTGCACGGCAATTTTAGTCTCAAAGGGCAATCCATGCAACTCTCCCATGCAGCAACGCACATCAACCACTCTTTTGTGCGCAATATTTTAGCGCTGACCCAAAAACCTGGGGTCATCTCCTTTGCAGGAGGACTGCCAGACCCCTATTTATTTCCCCTTACTGCCATCAAGGACGCCATGACTACCCTCATGGAAGATTCAAATTTTTCTTTGTTTCAGTACGGCCCTACGCAAGGTTTTTTACCCTTAAGAGAAGCGTTAGCCCAGCAACTGCAAACCCAAAACATCTCCTTGGATGCTGCTGATATTCTCATCACCACTGGAAGCCAACAAGGCCTTGATTTGGCCTGTCGCGCCCTCATGAACCGCGGTGAAGCCATTGTGGTTGAGTCCCCCACATACCTTGCAGCCTTGCAGCTGTTTCGCTCCCACGAAGCAACTATCCACAGCGTTGCTATCTCTCCCGAGGGTCCAGACATTGAAGCGTTAGAAGCCTTGTTTAAAACAGGGACCATTCGCTTTTTCTACACCATTCCCACCTTTCAAAACCCAACAGGCTTTACATGTAACGCCCTCATGCGACGCAAAGTAGCGGAGCTTGCCAAAACCTACGGGGTGTGGATTGTTGAAGATGACCCCTATGGCGCCTTGCGCTATGAAGGAACAGCACCTCCCTCTTATGCCTCCTTGTATCCCGCAGGAACCGTCCTTCTTGGCACAGCCTCCAAGATTGCCGCCCCAGATTTTCGCCTTGGCTGGCTATGCGCACCGCCTAAGGTGCTAGAAGCGTGTGTCAAACTCAAAGAGTGCACAGACTTACAAAGTAGCTACTTTTTTCAGCGCGTACTGCATGAAATGATGACCAATGACACCTTGCGTATCCACCAAAAACGGCTCCGCACTGCTTATGTACAAAAGCGCGATACCATGGTCAAGGCCCTAAAAGAGACCTTTGAAGACACCTTACATGTAGAAGCCCCCGAAGGAGGGATGTTTGTGTGGGCAACGCTACATGATGGCACAGACACGATGGAACTTTTCCATGAAGCCATCAAGCAATACGTTGCCTTCGTACCAGGAAGCGTATTTCACCCCTGTGGCGGCGGCAAAAATACCATGCGGCTCAATTTCACCCACGCCAGCCCCGAAAAAATCATCGAAGGGGTGGCGCGCATGAAAAAAGCCTACACCATCAAAACTAACGCTTTTTGTTTTCGTATACCCGCTCACTAAATTCGGCGAAACGTCCGCGCACCGCCTTTTGAAGGTCAATGGCAAACATGCACAGTTCACTGTGCTCTTGGGCTGTTAATTTTAAAAGGCTGGTGAGTCCGTTGTTGTATTTATTGAGGTACAAGTTATCAATCTGCCGATTTGAACCAATCACAATAGCCATGCACGAATTATCCAGACGAGAGAGAATGAGTTGCGTGGTGTTCTCCGAACTGTTTTGCCACTCGTCCATGATGACAACCGCGTCGCTGAGCGTACGGCCCCTTGCCTCGCCTGGCCACAGTTTTTCAATGCGGTATTTTTGGGTTAACTCCACTATTTTTGAACTGATAGCCTCGGCGTCTTCTTTATTTTCATTGCGCTTGAGCGCTTTTTTGGCAATGAACTCTAGCGTATCGTACAGCGCCATGTTGTAAATGCGAAATTTCTCATCATTACCCGAGAGATACCCCACATCCGCGCCCCTATCTAAACTCTCTACGGAGTTGCGCACATAGACGATTTTGTCATAATGGCCTTTGTCCACCAAGCGCATGGCAGATGCCAACGCAATGAGGGTTTTTCCACTTCCAGCCTTAGCATCAATCACCAGCAAATGGTACAGGTTGCTCAAAATGGCCTTCATAAAAAACTTTTGACGGGTGTTGACAGGCTTCACCTTCATGCCACGAAAATCCAACTCGCTAATCACATGCAGCATTTTATTGGCCACCAAAGCGTACACCTTGCTTCCATCTTCCAGCACGAACTCATAGCAAAAATTATCGGGCCGATATTCGGGGTCTAGTCCATCAATGGGCTTGTAGATCTTTTCATTGAGCTCTTTTTCGCTCACATGCAATGTTTTGAAAAACTGCTGTCTTGGAACCTCAGAGCGGTCTTCGTGCAGGGATTCTGTCTTGATGTTTTTAAATAACCCGAAAATCCGTGCGTACACATCAATTGAAACAAAGATAACCTTGTGCCCCTTGTAGTATTCTCGCGCCACCTCTGCCACTTCAATGATGCGCTTATCATTGCTTTCGGAAACATGGTTGTACTCGATAGCCGCCTCGTAGTGGGCCTTTGCAATGAGGTGTATGTGATAGGGGCCGTGAAATAGCTTAACAACCTTATAGTCGTTTTCATGGTCCACTTCTTTGACTTTTGCCTCGGCAATAAAACGGGCAAATTCTCTGGCTTGGTACCCAAGCTCATCCATTAAACGTTTTTTATCCTCAAGCTCGATGAGAACCGTCTCGGGGATAACGACGATGTTTTTGCCTTCTTGGGAGAGATTTTTGATGTTTTGGAGGTTTTGGAGAATGATGTTAGTATCAACCACATAAATCTTGTCTGCCATGTCTATCCTTTCACAAAGAGGATATGGCAGTATAACACAAGAGGGTTACATGTAAACTACAAAGGGGATTAAAAAAGGGGCAGCGCAGGAAAGCTCCTGCGCTAAAGAGATTATGCGCGTTTAAGTTCTTTAATACGTGCAGACTTTCCGCGAAGGCCGCGAAGATAAAAGAGTTTAGAGCGGCGTACACGTCCACGGCGAAGCAAGGTAATTTCTTGAATGCTGTCGCTATAGATAGGGAAGATACGCTCAACGCCTACGCTGTTTGCTCCGATTTTACGGATGATAAAGGTTTCGCCAGTGCCCGTTCCGCGGCGTGCGATACAGATACCTTCAAAATTTTGAACCCGTTGCTTTTCGCCTTCTTTAATCATAACGGCGACGCGAAGGGTATCCCCTGCTCGGAAATCTGGGACGTTTTTACTTGCAATTTGTGCGCTTTCAAATGCGTCGATATATTTATTTCTCATCGGTGGTCCTTTTTTTGACACGTTAGTTTTTGATTTGCAAAGAGGTCGGGTCTGTAAAACTGAGTTTTCGCACACGCCATCACTTTTTTTAAGCCTGCAATTTTACCATGGTTACCCTTTAAAAACTCTGAGGGAATAGAATTTTCTTGAAAAACATTGGGCTTTGTAAAAGAAGGGGCCTCTAAAAGACCTGCTTCAAAACTCTCCTCCTCCAAGGATGCGTCATTTCCCAGCACACCCACTATATTGCGGCTGATGGCATCGCACATCACCATGCTTGCCAGCTCGCCACCTGTTAAGATGTAATCGCCAATAGAAAAAAGTTCATCCCCGTAGCGCTCTACTATGCGCTCGTCTATACCCTCATAGCGACCACACACAAACACCACGTGAGGTTTTTGCGCTAACCGCTTTGCATCATTTTGACGAAAAGGCTTACCCGCAGGCACAGGAAAAACAATGTGCGCCTCAGGGTTTTTAGCCAGCACGGCATCCAAAGCAGCACTCAAAGGCTGCGTGCCCATCAGCAGCCCCGCACCTCCGCCAGCTTGATAATCGTCTACTTTTTTATGGCGCGAAAGGCTAAACTCTCTTGGATTAACAAAAGAGATTTCAAGCAAGCCTTCTGCAATTGCCCGCCCCAAAATAGAGTCCGAAAAGTACCCTTCAACGAGATGGGGAAAAAGCGTCACAAAGCTGACTTGCATCATAAACTCTCAAGCAACCCGCGCGCGTCTTTAGAAGTAACTGTTTTGGTTTCAAGGTTTACATGTAAAACATAGCGGTCTACATAGGGAACCAAAAAGGTCTCAACATGGCCCTTTTCTACCAATGCTTGGGCAGTACGCACCGCCAAGTAATCCTGCCCCCCGATACGCTCAATCTCCTCCACGCGCCCCAAACACACCTCTTCTTCCACAAGTGCACATCCAATGATGTCAAACCAAAAATACTCCCCTTCTCTTAGGGTGCATTGGGCTTTAGTGGCTTCAATGGTTGTAAACAAAAAAGTATTGGTAAGGGTGCTGGCTTTTTCACGGTCTTCGTAGCCAAAAAACCGAACATGGGATTTGACGGGGTCATAAGCGCTTATGCGCAAAAGAGTGCCTTGGGCTGTGTAAAACTCAGCTCCAGCACAAAACTGCTCAGGAAAGTCGCTGTGGTCATGAAGCTTCAGGTCACCCTTTAGCCCCACAACCTTACCAACTTGTGCAACTTCAAGCTCACTCATCGTTTGCTTTAACAGTGATGCGGTACGACATGCCATTTTTGGCCTTGTACCCCGCAATAACCGTTTTAAGAGAATTAATCATTTTGCCATCTTTGCCAATCAATTTTCCCGTATCGCTTTTATCTGCATAGATAATGATTTCGGCAAAGGTTGCATCCACATCAACGCGCTCTACGCGCACCAATTCGGGATGGTTCACAATAAGTTTTGCAAAGGTGCCTAAAAATGCATCTGCCATGGTTATTTACCGGTAATTTTAGCTACCCTGTCGCTCAATTTGGCGCCAACACCCGTCCAATACGCTAGACGCTCTTGGTCAAAGCTAATTGTCTCTGGGCTTGTAAGAGGATTGTAATATCCAATGGATTCAATCCATCCACCGTCGCGGCGCTTTCTGCTGTCAGTTACAACGATTCGGTAAAAAGGTTTTTTGTTTCTTCCCATGCGGGTCAATCGAACTACGGTTGCCATTGTTTGGTCTCCTTGAAATGTTTGTCATACGGCTTAGTAATGAAAGCGGTGCTTTCACAAATAAACCGTCTAGCGGCCTAATCCACCCCTAGCGTTTTGGTTGAGCATGGCTTGAAAATCCTGCATCCCCCGTTTTCCTGAAAAACGTTTTGCCATTTTTGCAGCATTGTGAAACTGCTTTAAAAATCGGTTGACTTCCACTTGGGAAAGTCCTGCTCCTGCTGCAATACGCCGTTTTCGGCTGTTGTTGAGCAAATCTGGCGCTTCACGCTCCTTGGGCGTCATGGAGCCAATCATCGCCTTAATACGCTTCATCTCTACCGAATTTTCCAAATCCACATCTTTAAGCTTATCTGCCATGCCTGAGAGTCCTGGAATCATCCCTAGCATCGACTTCATGCTTCCCAGTTTTTTCATGCTTTCCATTTGGTCAAGAAAGTCATTAAAATTAAACTCGCCTTTTTTAATTTTCTTATTGATAAGCTTGGCTTGTTTCTCATCAATGATAGAGCTTGTTTTTTCAGCCAACGTCGCAAGGTCGCCCTCGCCCATAATGCGTCCTACAATCCGGTCTGGCAAGAAAGCTTCCAAATCTGCAGCTTTTTCACCCATCCCAATAAAACGCAATGGCACACCCACTTGATGCGCAATTCCCAGTGCCACACCACCCTTGGTGTCGCCATCGTATTTACTAAGCACCACGCCTGTGATACCTAGCGCCCCATGAAACGCCGTTGCTGTTTTTACGGCATCTTGTCCACTGAGGGCGTCGGCCACATAAAATACTTCGTGAGGCGCGATGGCGCGATGCACCGCTTTGATTTGCTCCATAAGGGCTTCATCAATGGCCAAGCGGCCAGCCGTATCCACTAAAAGCACATCATAAAGCCCGCTTTTTGCCTTTTCAAGGGCTTTTTTTTGCCACACTAACAGGGTCGTTTCCACTCTCATCATAAAACAAATCAAGCTCATGTTGCGCGCACAGCTGCTTTAGCTGCTCCACCGCTGCAAGACGCTGCAAGTCACACGCGGCAATGAGCACTTTTTTCTTTCTGAGCTTCAAATAAGTGCCAAGTTTTACCGTGGTCGTTGTTTTTCCCGAGCCTTGCAACCCGCTCATCAACACAACCGTCGGAGGTTTGGACGTGTACACAAACCCTTGATTGCCTGGTGCGGTAAGAATCTGCGTCAGGTTGTTTTTAATGGCTTGCAAGAAGGCGCCTTGGCCAATACCTGCTTTCTTGGTATCTGCCTCAACAAGCTGTAGCAATTCTTTCGTAACTTTGTGGTGAACGTCCGCTTTTAAAAGGGCTTTTTTGAGGGTATCAAGAGCATTTTTAAGGGCTTTGTCATCATCTGCAAACCGAATTTTATTGATAGCAGATTTAAACGATTCGCTCAATACTCCAAACACGCCAACTCCTTTTAAAATTTTCGTTCAATGTAATTTCCGCACAAAAGAGTGCAATAATACAAAAAAATTGCTTTAATAACCTTTAGATAGACTAAAAGTACCCACAAACAGACCTAGCTAATAGTACCTTCAAACCCATATTTTCTAAAAACACTCGGCAAAGGTGCTTTAAATGTCTTTCCAAGCAAGCTAAGCGTATGGGCATGGAGCATCACCCGCTCCGCAGGCCTTCCGCCATATTTTTCATCGCCTAAAATGGCATATCCCGCCCAGCGCAAATGGACACGGATTTGGTGGGTTCTGCCCGTTTGAATGAAGACCCGCACCAAAGAGTGCTTCCCCTCCACCAAATAGGGCTCAACCAGTGTCAGCGCAGGCTTTCCCGAGGGAGAGATTTTAGAAACAGCGCCTCCTTTTCCCTTAATGGTCACAATCGGCTCTTCAATGCGAATAGGTTCAATACAACGGCCCGACACAATGGCAAAGTAGATTTTTTCCACCTGCATGGTTTTAAATGCTTCAATGGCTTCTTTTTGATACGCTTCATTTTTTACAAGGACTAGCACCCCGCTTGTCTCTTTGTCGAGTCGGTGCAGCAAAGGGTGGCCGTATTCAGTCGAAAGTGCCTCGGAGAGAACAAAGGCAGGCTTGTTAAGCACCAGCACATCCTCATCCTCAAACAGCACCGTTGGCTTGGCTGGCGTTTCTACCTTAAAAGCCGTATCGACCCATAAGTTGCCTCTTGCGACGGTCACTTTTTTACCCTTGGCGTACACCAATCCTTGGTCAATCATCTCTTTGGCAGCACGGTTAGAAATCCCCTCTTGCAGTGCAAGCAGTTTATATGCCTTGTCTTCTTTCATGGTATACACTCCAGTATTTGAGTAAACTTCTCGCAAAATGTAGTTTGCAAGATAAGGAAAAGCAAAAGCGTGCTTAGGATTTTGCAAGAACCCTAGCAACATAATGCACAATCGGCCCCAGTGCGTCTTTGGTTTTCAACGATGCACTACGAAGGGGTTGATCTAAAAGCGGTGCGATTTCTTGAACATCCACCTTGTGCACATTGTCCAGTTGGTCAAAAAGGGCGTGCTGGTTAAACACGTGCTTTCCTGAGATGACCGCATTCCCAAAAAAGGCAGGCTCCAAAGGATTGTGCCCCCCTACTCCCTCCACAAAAGAGCCCCCCAGCACTGTCACGTCCGCAAGGGCATACATGTCCACCAAAGCACCCATGGTATCACACAAAAAAAGGTCACACTCCCCAAAGCCTTCTTTGGAAAAACGGCGGTATTCCCAATGCTCTTTTTGCGCCTTTACCCCAAGCAAGGCATCCACTTTTTCAAACCGTTCAGGATGGCGCGGTACTACAATAAGCATATCCTGTGGCTTTTTTTCAAACGCTTCCAACAGTAAAGCTTCTTCCCCCTCGTGGGTGCTTGCCAGCACAATAACACGGCGCTTTGGTTTCTCATAAGAGATTTTTACACGCGGAATCTGGGCGGTTTTAATGTTTCCATTTACCACCACCTCTTTAGCGCCAAGGGAAAGCAGGCGTATTTTATCTGCCTCTGTTTGCGCAAAAACCTTGTCAATATGCGCAAAAATAATGCGATAAAGCCATCTAAACCGCACATAGCTTGTATAGGATTTGTCACTAATGCGGGCGTTGATAAGAACCGTGGTCATGCCGCGCCATTTGGCCACCACAAAAAGCATGAGCCATAACTCCGCTTCCATCACTAAGAGCATTTTATGTTTTTTCATCCAAAAAGGAAGTAAAACCTCAAAAGGTAAATACCTTGCCTCATCCCCAATACCCAAAGCAGCAGTGTACCCTGTTTGGGTCGTGGCACTCACACTAATTTTACACCCTAGCCTCTCCTTAAGGGGTCTTAGGGCGTTAACCTCGCCCAAAGAGCACCCATGCATCCATACTTCCCCATGCGCAAAAGGCGGGTTTTTCCATAACCAAAATCGTGCGGGAATACTGTGTCGGTGCTTGGGCTTTCTAGAAAAAAAAAGTAAAAAAGGAAGTGCTAACACATGCAGTAGTGCTAGCACTCCGTAGTAAAAAAGAGGGAAAACGGTTTTCAAGCTTCG
>WPCG01168397.1_pt1 | contig 10666 bp, 8 predicted proteins | sample 5403311 | NCBI WGS metagenome assembly WPCG01 (sample SAMN12869467, study PRJNA574797) | sludge metagenome | isolation source: wastewater treatment of Control | place: China:Beijing | collected 2019-05-17 | reverse complement strand
CCAATGCGGCAAATACCACACAAACAGCATCTTACAAACCAACAAACCAAGCTCTAATTGTATTTATAAGCAAAAACCTCCCATAGACATCCATCAAAACCAATAACTAACCCAAAACTGCCCAAAAGTAACGTTGTCGACCCCAATCCAACCCCATTAAAGTTGAAAACTTTCATGGGGAGCGTGAGCAAGCCTCCAGAGAAGCAGCAAAGTGGTAGATTGTGCAAGCTTTGCAAGCAAAGCTGCCCCTTACCAAAACCTTTTTAAAGTCACAAACCTTTAAAAACCAGCATTTTTGCACGCACTCCGTCAGAGCCACAGCTCAAACCCCTGAGCAGCAGCCCAGTAAAGTGGTAGATTGTGCAAGCTTTGCAAGCAAAGCTGCCTCTTAGCTGCACCCTGCCTGTCACCAACCCTGGGCAACCCTTTTTCTTTTTGCAAAGCCCTTACAACCAGCACTTTTGCACGCACTCCGTCAGAGCCACAACCCAAACCATTAGCGTCCAGGTCTTTGAGCACGCTCATTTAGAGCCTTACGCCAAGGCCAATCATAAGATTATTGGGATCCTTGAATTTATACAACTGATAACCTGTATGTAAAAATAGATTCTTAGTGATATCCGTTTTTAAAACAAATGTTTGATAAAAAGAGTTTGTATCATCGCCTTTACATATAAAATTTTTACCCACACCCAGATTAATAGAAAAAATCGGCATAACAATCTCTGCTCTTACAGATAAACCAACAGAGAACTGCTCATTAAATGAAGGTCGATAAAACTTAAGATCTTGAGGACCAGAAATAGAGTTTTCATTTACAATATGACTGCCAATATTTGCACTCTCATCATACTGAAAATCGAGTGAAAGTCCCGCTCTAAAAAACTTACTAAAATTATACAGAGGATTGAAATTCATACCTACTATGGCAAATTTTCCAGGCACAAGCATTGGATCTCGTCCTTCTGGAAAAACACCCTTCATGCGAGTGGCTCCATAAATTATAAGATCATAGTTCACGGACCTATTAAAAATAGGTTTAGAGTTCTCTTTTGCAAAATATGAGCTTTTAGCAACATGACTTCTCTGTTTATCTAACAATTTAGTTACGCCGATACTGGCCCCAATAGTGTTTACTCCAGAATTTGGATAGCTTGTGTTTCCATTTGAAAAGTGAGTTACACCCACACCAGCACGTAAGTTTGTATTTGAAGCCATCTGCCAATTTAATAAAAAGCCGATATTAATATATGCATTTGCAGTTGATCCTACAACCAAATTATACGGATTTTTAATCTCATCTCTTTTCTTCCATCCAAAAGAAACTCCAAAATTCCACTCATAATCAATTGATAGGTTTGGGGCTATATCGGCAATCTTTGAAGATTGAAATACATAAATAGACCATGGATTTCCGAGCTCTTTTGAATTAAAAAAGGTATTATACCCTACTCCAATTCCCTGAATAGTATTTGGATATATTTCCCCCATATATGTGTCGGGGCTATATTTAAATCCATATTTTAAATGTCCAGAAAGAGTTTTGTTAATTGGTTTCTGGGCCTGGTTTTCACCTTTAAAAAACTCATCAGTTGGAATTGTATAACCAGGTTTGAATTCAAATCCAATTATGGGAATAAATTTTCTTGTTAGACTATCACTTGCTTCTACTTTTGTAAATACAACTAAAAATAAACAAAAAGCAAAAATTATATAATTAAACCTATTCATTTTCTGTGATTTGAGGAACTACTCTTTTTAAAATATAATAATTAATCGGCTTTGTACTTGTCAGCGTACCACTAAACTCTAGCTTTTTGGCTGTTCTAGGATTAGAAACATAAACTCTATATGGAACCGTATACTTCTCCACTAGATTATAGACAATTACCTCTCTTCTCTCTCTTGGTGAAATGGATACCTCAACAGCCAAATTTTTATCGAGATCGGTCTCTAGCTTTTGATCTCTAATTCCAAAAGAGACTTTTGTATTTGCAATAATAGGCTTATTATCAATAATATCTGGAATAGGTATTAATGGAAGAGTGGTGCCTAAATAGTTTTCAAATGTTTTCTCATTCCACACCACATAAGGATCATAAAATGAAATAGTCCTCACAGAATTTATATAGGGATAAACAACAGTCTTAACTGGTGTGTCTCCGTTATTCTTAATCACATATGAATCTACTACCAATAAGTTTCCTTGGTACTCTTCAAAGTTCTTCCAATCATATACTACACTGTCTATCTGGTACTTTTGGGTAGGAGTTAGATGCAGCTCAATATATTTTTGATCATATTCATTACCAACTCTAACTAAAACTTGAGAATAGCCATTGTGTAAATTCTCATTTAAAATAAACTTAAGTCTGTCTGGGCTACGCTTCTCTATATAGAAATCAACAAATTCACTTTTCCAATGAACTACTCCTAATTCACTATTTTTAAAAGGTAGATAAACACTATTCCCATTAAGGTCATACGCTTTTATACTATTATAACTAAAAATATCATTTACACCCAAAATAGCCCAATTGCTTGACTTAAAAGAAATTTCTTTATTATTATCTGTTTCAGATATTACCAGAATAGGTTGATCGTTAGGTAAAAACCTATCAATAAATATATCATCATTACATCCTACCAATAAAATAGCAATGCTTATATATACAACTATATGAATTTTCATTAGTATCTATTATTTTTTCCCAAAGTTAGTTTTTTCGAAATTAATGTGATCCAAAAAAATCGTAGATTTACAATAAAAAAGTAATGATAGATAAAATTCGTAAATCTTTAAATGAGTACTCAGATCCTAATATTGCTGCAGGCTCAAGCAGATTCTTTAAAGAGGGAGAAGCTGCAAAAGTTTATGGTGTAAAATCATCAGATGTAAGACAAATTGGCAAAAATGCCTTGAAAGAGGTCAAAGATCTTTCTAAAGCAGAGATATTTAATATTTGTGAACAGTTATGGAAATCGGCTTATTTAGAAGAAGCTGTAATTGCTTGTATGCTGGCGGAGTCTCTAGAGAAACAATATTTACCAGAAGATTTTAAAATATTTGAGAATTGGGTTCATAACTACCTAACTAATTGGGCTGACTGCGATACATTTTGTAATCATACTGTTGGGAATTTTGTTATGATGTATCCTCAATTTATATCTGAATTGAAAAAATGGGCAAAAAGCGATAGACGTTTTGTAAAACGAGCTGCTGCAGTAACACTAATTATCCTAGCAAGAAAAGGTCTATTTTTACAAGATATTTTTGAAATAGCTAACACTCTTATGCTTGATGCCGATGATTTAGTGCAAAAAGGGTATGGTTGGATGTTAAAGGCTGCTAGCGAATCAAATCAAAAAGAGGTTTTTGAATATGTTATGTCTAAAAAAGAGATAATGCCAAGAACATCTTTGAGATATGCTATAGAAAAAATGCCTGCAGATTTAAAATCGCAGGCAATGAAACGTTAAACACTTTTTACTTAAACTTAACTTAAATTTTAACCTATTTACATATCCTAAATTTTTTAATTAATAAATGGGACAACATATTTTGAGTTTTTATTTTGAACAATAACTTTGTTCATATTATGTTTGATTGTAACTTTCAAATTAGTTGCATCCAAAATAAATGAGTCCATCTCTTGATTTCTTGGAATAAATGAAGGTATTTGAGCATTGATAAATGGCTCTGCTGATTTATTTGTTGTATACTCAGCATAGGCAACAGGTAGTCTTATACCAAGATCAGCTACTCTTCTTCCTTCTGCAAAAAAGATTTCTTGTCTCATTAAATATAGTAGCTCTAAAAGAGAGTCTACGCTTGATGCGGCATTTATTTGCTCAATTGAAACAGAGGTTCCAGAGATATAAGGAATTTGAACAAAGTTGGGAGCCTTTCTGTCAAGGATTAGTCCTGCTTTAAACTCCTCTCCTGGAGAGGCTGCAACACTATATAGACTATTATCGGGATATCTAACAGTATACCCAGCTCCTCTCTTTTCTATTTGGTCATTAACTGTAGCTAAAGGCCGATTTTTAACAAGATTATGTAGGCTTTTTAATATAGATCTAGCCTCATCTAATCTATTATCAACAATCATTGCCTCTGCTAGCACTAAATAGGATTCCTCTGACTTAGCAAAAATTATAGATCGTTGCTCTGTTGAGTAGAGTTGAAAATATTTAGGATCCAAAAAATCTAAACGAGGTAACGGCTGAAAAGCAAATCCATAAATATATGTTTGTGCAGGATTATTCAATCCATTAGTACCATCAAAGGTTACTCCTTTTACAATATCATTATGTTGCGATAGTGATTCATTTGCAAATTTTACCGCATTTGTTTTATCTCCTAAACGATAATAGGCTCTTGTAATTAAGATTTTTGCAACAGCTACATCTTTACTATCTGTAGCGTACGTTAAAGCTTTTGAAAAATCAGTAATTGCCGATTTTAAATTTTCTTTCCAATCCTTAACCTCACCACCTGCGACTAAAGGCAACCCTGTGAAATTTTCACCTGCAAGCAAATAAGAATATCCTTTAATTAGATAAAGCCAATATCTATCCTCATTGGTTGTTGACTCATCTGCAGACTCAATTTGATCAATACCAAAAATAGCACTCTCTCTTAGTTTGGCGCATAGCCTTTGCATTCTTGTAACATCAACATCTTGATAATCTAATACTGGGAAATCAAATACCTTACTACTTAGAGTATAGTTATTAAAATAGTTATCAGAAATGATCTCTGTTAATTCAACAAAGACTCCAGTGGTAATTGCCATCTCTCTCTCTAAACCCAATCTCCATGACTTCATGGATTTATAGGTATTAAGATACTTATCTTGAGTAACATTAGGATTAACTACATCACCTGGAGAGATTAACTCACAAGATGTTAGTAGCACAATAACTAGTATATAGAATATATTTTTTTTCATTTTTAAATATTTTTGAAAATCTATTTATGGATATTTAGAAAATTAATTAGAAAGTAACTTTTATAGCACCTATAATCTGACGAGGTGTAGAATATGTTGAATAATTTAACCCTCCAGGAGCAACAGCCCCTTGAGATCTTGCACCAGAAAGTACGGATTCAGGATCCACAGAAGAAGAGGTTATAGAGAAAGGGTTGTAAATATCTATTGATAGGTTTACTCTGTTAATAACACCTTTAGTATCGATTCTATAAGCCAGACCAATATTTCTAATTTTAAGAAAATCTGCCTTCTCTACAAAAAAGTTAGTAAAGTTCCACACCTGTTTTGCAGCAGTTGTTCCTTCCAATGCCTTATCTGGGACTGAAGGATCTTTAAAATCTTTCATAAATCTAAACTGCCTATCAAAGGAGTGAACATAAGCACCTATCTGATAATCTCCTGTAATATTTAAATTCAATTTTTTATATCTAACATTTAATGCCATATTTCCATAAGTCTCAGGAATTACGCTTCCCAAATTTTGAAGAGAATTTGTCTCTTTAATAGATCCATCCGGGTTTAGTTCAGTTTTAGACCCTCTTAAAAATCCTATCGGCATACCCTCTTCTACAACATTTTGAATTGTTCTGGCAGACATCCCTCCTATAGCAAACGGAGCTAATCCACTCATACTTAAAACTTCATTATGATTAGTATTTACAGAAAATGAACCATTTAAACCCCATGTTTTATTATTAATAGCATCTATTTTGAGATAGAGTTCTAAACCTCTATTCAAAATTTCTCCAACATTGGCTAAATATGAATCATAACCAGTAGATGGAGCTGCTGGAACATTAAATAGTGCATCTTTTGTCACAGAGTGATAGTAAGTCGCTCCTATATTTAAAAATCTCTTTAACATAGATATATCAAATCCTACTTCATATGCATAGGTCTTTTCTGGACCTAATTCTGGATTACCATATCTTCCAAATCCTGCAGCTTGACCACCTAAATATGGATTGAAATTAACAGTTTTTTGATATTCAAATGGAGGAGGGAAATTACCAGCAACACCATAGTTAGCCCTGATTTTAAATGCATTAATGAGTTCTTTCTGCTTTAGGTTTTGCATAAAACCCTCATTGTCTAAGGAATATGATACACCAATTTTAGGATAGATCTGCCATCCAACATTATCACCAAAGGCTGTATTATAGTCTGTTCTCAGTCCTAACTCCACAAATAGTTTATCGTATATACCCAAATTCTCTTGAACAAAGAAACCATAGTTGTGCAGATACTGCAAAACATCATTAGAGCTTGAGACTCCTGCTCCATTAATTGTTTGAGCTCCATCTCTAACATTTGAACCAGAATACATTATCTGTTGATCATTATTGCTAAAAAATTGAAATCCTGCTATAGAATATAGAGAAACATTATTCCAATACTGTTTATGTTGCGCGCTAAACTCAGAAGTTAAACCAAAATAGTTTCTGTTATATGTGGTTATGCTTCCTGCATCATGTGTGCCTTCTGGCTTCACTCTTGTGTGGATAAGATATTCATTTGTAACAATATTTTTATCGGAACTCTCGCGATAATCAAGACCAATAAGGGCTTTTAACGTAGTATTTTTAAATGGAGTAGCAGTAAATGAGTGTGATGTTTGAAATCTATTGACAGATATACTATTGTCCTGAAGTTTTTCTGCTTTTCTTACAAACTCTTTCACAGCAGCATACTCTTCTTTACTCAAATTATCTATATCTGGATTAAATCCAAAATTAGATGATGCAACTCCCTCTGTGAACCATAAGCCAGTAAAACCACCTTGATTACCATTTCTAGAACGGCCATACTCATTATAAACATATGAGAATGATCCATTATACTCAATCGTATATTTCAACTTCTGGTTTACTCCTAAAGATAGATCATACTTTTTATTATAGTTTTGATTATTAATCACAGTTCCCTGACTATGAGACATTCCTGTAACTAGACTAAAGCCTGATGTTTGTGAGGAGCCATTTATTGCCAATCTATATCTTTGACTTACACCTGTTTGTTGCAATAAATCCTTTGTATTTTTAAAATAATAAAATTGAGAATTAGGGATATCTACGCCAGCTTGTGTTTCAATATTAAAAGAGATATCACCATCACCTCTTTTCTTTGTAAATATTTGAATTACACCATTTGCAGCATCTGAACCAAAAAGAGTTGTTGCTGCTCCTCCTGTTACATATTCTATTCTCTCAATATTTTCAACTGGCAAATCGGCAAGTGCTCCAGAAGCAGCCCCTTGAGAAGAGCCTCCCGAAAGTGCCGATATTGTATTTAAATTATCAACTCTCACACCATCTATATAAATAACAGGCGTTGCATTAGTAAATGCAGAATTTAAACCTCTCGACTTGAACATTGATGTTGTCCCTGGCTGTCCATTAGTTAGAGTAATCTGCACATTTGGCAAGGCGTTTTGAAGCATATTATCTATCCGAGAATTGTTAAGGTTTTCAATCTGTTTTTCAGAAATCGAAACGATATTAGATGACACTCTTTTTTTCTCAATTGCAGCACCTTGACCTGTGACAACAACTGCATCTAAAAATAGATGATCCTGGATCATCTCAACAACAATTGATTTAGAAAGATCATCAGTAATTAAAGTGTTTAGTGGAGAGTTAAAAGTCTTATAACCTATAGAATAAATTTGTATTACATCATCTTTTGAGTATTTATCAAAGGAGAATCTACCAGAAAGATCGGTAGATGTACTTATTTGAGATTTACCTTTTAAAACAATAGTCGCTCCAATAACTGGATCTCCCGTTGCCTTATCGACCACAACACCAGTTAGATTTTGGGAAATTGTACCTGTAGCAAACGAAAACAATGCATTTAAGCAGATAAACAATAATAGAAAACATTTTTTAATCATAATATCTAAATTTTAACGGCGGCAAAACTATCTTAGATTTGTTACGTAAAATTTGCCGATATATTAAGTAAATACTGCGGTTATGTAATGTTGCTGAGGATTAGAATAGTTATATTATTGAAAGCTCTATAAGAACTTGCATATAGTTTTTTTTACTAAATTCGTAAAACTAAACTCCTAACTATGAATTTAATTTATCTTATAAAAGATAGTATTGTCAAGTGGCGATACTATATTATTGGCATTTTGATTCTTGGATTAATTATTGCCATTGTTGCATCTAATATTATTAATAACAACAAGTATAAATCATTAGTTATTTCATGGGAGACTCCAATCTTTATAAATAGCACTGGTGGAACTTACAGTGAAAAGCAAGAGGATGGTAAATGGAGAAAGGTGGGAGTATACTCTATCGGCAATGCAGCAAAAGGTCAGAAAGTCACAAAAGTACACCGAATTAGAGATCAAAGAGTACTTGTTACATTGGATGATGATCAAAAAGGGTGGATTGATCTTCCATTCCTATGGCCTTCTGATTCTGGAAAAATAGAGGCCAGACTCATTACAGATATAAAATTTGAAGATATAAAAGCAGAGCCAACAAAATATAGCAATCAATCTGTAAAATACGATCCAAAGAGGGCTAATAAAAGATTTAAAAGAAATAGCTCTTTAGAGATTACAGCATGGTATACAGATAAAGAGAGTTATGAAAAAAATCTAACAGCCTATCCCTCGTACACTTGGGCTCATATTGTTATTAATGAAGAGACAAAAGGGTGGGTACCAATAAAATACATTAGATTGCACGGTCAAATGACAGATAGTGCTGTTGCCTCAATATGGTTACCAATTAGGTGGATTAGCGAGCTACTTGGAGATGGGTTCCTTGCGGGGTTATTTGTTTTGCTTTTATATGGAATTCCAATACTAATTGCTTTTCTTATTGCACGATACTTATCAGAAATCATGAAGTTTCTGCCAAACTTTATTCTTTTTGTCATAATTTCTGCAATTGTGGTACCTACTTATTTTGCAGTATTTACCTCTGTATTTGATGCTTCCTCTTATAATCAGAATAGTGGTTTACTTATGTTTTTATTTGTATTACTAACCGGTTCAGTTACATTAGGTGGACTTTCTGGTATATTTCAAGAAATCAGAGAAAGCCGATGTCCTAATTGCAAAGAGTGGGAAGGTGGTGCATACCAGAGAGATCACTTGGGAACTACCACCACTACCAAAACAACTACTACAACATATGGTGACGGTAGAAAAGATATAAAATCTAGCAAAGATGTAGTTGAGGATTGGAAAGACTACTGCAAATGCTACAATTGTGGTTATACCTGGACATTGTATAGAAAGGAGCGTAAATAATATTTTAGAATTATCTAATATATTTTTATCTCTATTTTGAAAAAAGTAGGATTTCCTTTGCTTTATCTTTTGTAGATAGGAATGAGAATGAATCTAGAATAATTTGATGATTTTGAATATCAATAATACTACCAGCTAAGATTTGCAAAATCTTTAGTTTTTCATCATCGAAACTATAAATAGACATTAATTCTTTACACTGCTGGCATGTAAAATACCTTCTAGTAGACTCTACTGCTATTAGGTGTAATTTATCATCGGCAAATGGTGATTTCTTTACTTTATTAAAAAAGAGATCAAACTCATTTTTTGTGATAATAGTCTTGTTATTTGTATTTTGTGAAGGAAGTCTAGTATAATGAGTTGTAGATTGCTCATATCTCTGAGATGGTCTGCGAATATTACTTCCACTATTGACAGAAATATCAGGATCATTTATATCTCTTAAGTTACTTTTAAACGAATTTAAATTTACTACCTTACCATCAACAAAGTCAACTATTATAACATCTCCATAACGCGTAGGGGTCTCTCCAATAATAAACTCCCACTGCTCTATCTCTTGGGTAAACCTCCTATAATCAGGTGTTCCTAGCAAATTAGAAACTTCTGCCTTAGTCATTCCTTGTTCGATGCTTAAAAGTCTATGAGAGATTGACAATGTTTTACACGAAACGATGATAAAAATCAGCATTATTGCTGATAAAATTCTATTATAAATTTTCATAGTAAAAGTTAGTTAATAAAAATCAAATGATAATTATTCATTTAAGCAATGATTATGCCGAAACAATCCTATTTTATGAGGATTAAGGCTTGATTCTAATGGAAAGAGCGCAAAAGCCTGGCTACTAAGAGCTTGAGGTGTTACTCTGACGGAGTGCGTGCAAAAGTGCTGGTTTTGAGAAGTTTGTGACCTTAAAAAGGTTTTGGTAAGGGGCAGCTTTGCTTGCAAAGTTTGCACAATCTACCATTTATTTGGTTGCTGCACAGGGGTTTGGGGCTGGACTCTGACGGAGTGCGTGCAAAAGTATTGGATATGAGGTGGTTGTGGATTTGAAAAGGTTTGGCCTTGGAGCAGGAGGCTTGCTCACGCTCCCCATGAAAGTTTTCAACTTTAATGGGGTTAGATTTGGGTCGACAACGTTACTTATGGGCAGTTTTGGGTTAGTTATTGGTTTTGATGGATGTCTATGGGAGGTTTTTGCTTATAAATACAATTAGAGCTTGGTTTGTTGGTGTTGAAGATGCGGTTTGTGTGGTATTTGCCGCATTGGAGAGGTAAGGCGCTGGTTTGGAGGTGGTTGGGAGAGGCTCTGACGGAGTGCGTGCAAAGGTGCTGGTTATTAGAGGATTGTGAAAAGAAAAAGGACGGAAAAAGGAGAGAAAAACA
>WPCG01171770.1_pt1 | contig 10670 bp, 9 predicted proteins | sample 5403311 | NCBI WGS metagenome assembly WPCG01 (sample SAMN12869467, study PRJNA574797) | sludge metagenome | isolation source: wastewater treatment of Control | place: China:Beijing | collected 2019-05-17 | reverse complement strand
GCGCGATCTGGATGAGACTGCTCATCTCCAGCATCACCTTCGACGACTCGACGGCGTTCTCGCGGCCTCCCCGCGTCTGTTCGGCGAGCTTCGCGTTGCTCTCGGCGATTTCGTTCGTGGTGCTCGTGACCTCTTCGGTGGAGGCGGCCGTCTCCTCGGAGATGGCCGAGAGGTGGATCGCCTTCGTCTTCAGTTCGCGCACCATGTCGCGCTGCGAGGAAACCATGCCGGCGAGCCCGTCCGCGACGGCGCCGAGCTCATCTCTTCCTTCGTAACGAAATTCGTCGCGTTCGATGGTGAGATCTCCGTTCTTCGCCCTCCCCGCCAGTTCGGTGATCACTCGAAGCGGGCGGGCGATCACCGATGCGAGCAGAAGAGCGATCATCAGCCCGACCACCGCCACGACCGCGGTGAGAATCAGCAGAAGCAGGCGCAACGCCGCCACTCCGGCCAGAGCTTCGCCTTCGTCCACCTCGACGACGGCGCCGAGAAGACTTCTGCCCACTCGAACCACGCCGACGCTTCCCAGCACGCTGTTCCCTCGATAGTCGTTCCAGATGCCGACGCTCCGGAAGTCCGCCTTCCCGGCGCGAATCTCGGGAGCGAGCATTTTAACCGCGTCGCCTTCGATTTTTTGTTTCAGCGCCGCCCCCTTCGCGAAGGCGCCGAGGCGCGTATCAGTGAAGAGCAGTCCCTCGGCATCGACGATGTAGACGTCGCCGCTCTTTCCGAGGTTCGCCGCATGCGCGTGGACCTCCTCCTGGAACGGTTCCTGGTCGACGAAGATGAAGAACGCGCCGACGATATCCCCTCGGTTGCCCTCCCTCAGCATCGGTCCGGCGAGCACAACCACGCTCTTTCCGGCGTGTTCGGAATAGAAAAAGTCCGACCAGGCCATCTTCCCCTGGAGGGCCTCCTGTAAATAGTTCCTTCCCGCCAGGTTGACGCCTTCGAGCCGCGCCGAGTTCAGCGCGAAGACGATCGTTCCTTCGGTATCGGTCAGAATATAGTCCTCATAGGCATAGATCGCGCTCGCTTGCTCTTTGAAGAAGTGCCGCACCCCCTCTTTTCGATCCCGCCACTCGGGGGAGTCGGCCCCCTTGTCGTGCAGAAGCGCAAGGCTTCCGTACACTCGGTTGATCATAGACATCATTTTCCAGTCGATCTCCGTCTTTCGATGGAACGCGGCGATGGAGTTCTTCTTCAAGTCCATGAAGAGCGCGTTCTTGGAAAAAACCTCCGCCGTCACCGCGTCGGAAGCTCTCGAAATGGAGAGGTAGGAGAGCAGCAGCAGCGGCAGCAATCCGGTCAGTGAAAAGAGGAGAAGCAATTTGCTCCGCATTGTGATGTTGTTGAAAAAGTGTAAAATCCGCATATCGTGTTCCTCCTTTTTTTAATCTGTTCTCCTGACTTCGACAGGCGAGAATGCGGGGGCCGGCGTTTTCTCCGCCCACATCATCCTTCATCCGCACAAACGTCGGTTCCGGACTCCTCATGATGATTTTCATTGAATACTTCGTCGAGTCGTATCCGAAACAATCATATCATAGCTTTCGAAAAGAATTGCAGGACGAGATGGAAAACCTCGGCGGACGACCTCGACGGAGGCCGTCATCCGTTCGATTCCGGCGAGATTCAGAAAGAAGGGAAGAAAGACGCCCGAGGGAATAGCGGAGGCGCTGCGCGTGAACCGCTGGAAGGACAAAGAAAACATCCGCAACCCCGTGTGGCGGGGCATTCGAGATTCTCTGCGGAGCGAGGCTACCGGACCGTCATCTCCCGTCCTCTCGCATCGCCCATACGTACAAAAAAAACGGCGCTCCCCGGAGTTTCTCCCCGAAGAGCGCCGCCTGTTTTTTCACACGAATCTACTTCGCGAGGACGACGCAAAAACCATCTTCCCGCTCCTCTTTTTCCACCTTCCAGCCGCGGCTTCCGCCGAAGCGGGCGACGTTCTCACGCGACGTCACGGTGTCCACAAGCACCTCCACGCGCCCCCCGGCGAGCTTCTCCAGCGCTTTTTTCGTCTCGAGGACGGGCTGCGGGCACGACAGTCCGCGGGCGTCGACGATCACAGTATCGGCCATTTTCACATTCCTCCTCGTCAATCCATTTTGATGCGGAACAGGAAGCCGACGGCCAGGCAGAAGAGCATACCGATCACCGTCGCCGTCATTCCGTACGCCGTCACGCCCGCGGGCGAACTCGCGAGCGAGAAGTTGTGCGCGAACCCCGCGCCGACGAGCATCCCGAGCACGAAGATCGCCGCGTCGCCGTCGCCCTCGCCGGACATGATCACCTGGCGTCCGGGGCAGCCTCCCGCGAGCGTGAAGGCGAGTCCGGAGAGGACCATGCCGAGGAAGTTCCACATCTGGTTCGTATGCGCCACCGGCTGGCTTTCAAAACCCGGCTTGAACATCCCGAGCGCGTAGTTCACCGCGAAGGCGACGACCACGAACGCTACTACGCCGTTGAAGAGGTGCGCGTCCTTCACCATGATCAGATCGCGGATCGCGCCCACGGTGCAGAAGCGGCTCTTCTGCGCCATCCAGCCGATGAGCAGCCCCGCGCCGAGGGCGATCGCAACGGGTGCCACCGCGGCGCCCGGTCCGGATGCGGAGAAGAAGACCGGTCCGGTTCCTTCCGGCCCGAAGAGCGGCCTGAGGAAGAGAAGAGCGAGCAGCGCGAGTGCGGCGAGCGGCATGACGGCCCCCGCCCACTTGGGCGACTTGTCGGCCTTGCCGAGGCTGAACCCCCGCCACAAAAAGACGATGCCTATTCCGATGCCCACAATGAGACCGCCGATGCCCGCGAGCGCGTTCCAGTCGCCGCCCGCGAGACGGGCGTACGCTCTCCACGGACAGCCGAGGAAGATCAGCGCGCCGACCATCGCGAAGAAGCCGAGGAAGAAGCGGACGATGGGGGAGGAACCGGAACGCGGACGGTACTCCTTCGCCAGGAAGGCGGCGAGGAACGCGCCCAGAATGAAGCCGGGAATTTCCGGACGGAGGTACTGCACCACGCCCGCCCTGTGCAGACCGAGGGCCCCCGCGATGTCGCGCGTGAAGCACGCCACGCAGATGCCCATGTTCCCCGGATTGCCGAAGTAGACCAGCAGCGCCGCAAGCGCGCCCACGACGCCCCCCGTGATCGCGGGGCCGAAGCGGGACATGAGAAGATTGTTGAAACCCTTCATGAAGAACACTCACCCTTTCGAATCGAATAGGGAATAAAATAAATTCCTCTTGGTGAGATTATAATTCGTATTCCAGAATACCGCAAGGAAATTTTTCGTCCTCGACAAACAACGGGAGCTGGACAGCGCACTCTCTTTACCGAATGCACGGTCTTGCAAATCGAGGCGTGTGGTTTATAGTAATGAGAACGCATATCAACAAGCTGGCCGTACGGCCGCAATTTCGATTCGAGGAGGCGTTTTCATGAGCAGCGATATCGTCCGGATAGGTATTTTCATCTGTAACCGCTACCACACGTGCGCGGGGGGGAAGTGCCTGCGCTCCTTGCGCAACAGGGAGGGCGCGTTCAGCGTCTACAAGGACAGGGAAGTAGAACTCGTCGGATACACCACCTGCGACGGCTGTCCCGGCGGCAACATCGAGTACGCCCCCGCCGAGATGAAGAAGAACGGCGCGACGGTCATCCACCTCGCCACGGGGATGCTCGTGGGCTACCCGCCCTGTCCCCGGATCGACTACTTCCGCCGCTACATCGACACGGCCTTCGGTCTTCCGGTGGTCGTGGGCACGCACCCGATCCCGGAGAAGTACTTCACCATCCACGAGGCGCTGGGAACGTGGAACTCCCCGATGTGGCAGGAGCTGATCGCCCCGACGCTCGCCACCCCGGAGATCCGCCTGGCGTACAACTAGAGGATATAGATACGAACAGGGGAGGCTCGCGCCTCCCCTGTGTGTTTTCCGAGCTTCGACTCTTCCTACCCCAGAATCTCCTTCAGATCCTGCTCGGGCGTGGTGACGGCCTGGAGGTTGAACTTCTCCTGGAGCACCTTGAAGACGGGCTCCTTGACGAAGGCCGGCAGCGAGGGGCCGAGTTTCATGTTCCTCACTCCGAGGTGGAGGAGCGAGAGGAGGATGCAGACGGCCTTCTGCTCGTACCACGAGAGAACGAGCGACAGCGGCAGGCCGTTGATGTCGGTCTTGAAGGCCTCGGCGAGCGCCATGGCGATGCGGACCGCCGAGTAGGCGTCGTTGCACTGCCCCGCGTCGAGCAGCCGGGGAATCCCCTCGATGTCGCCGAACTCCAGCTTGTTGAAGCGGAACTTGCCGCACGCGAGCGTGAGAATGACGCAGTCCTCCGGGACGGAGGTGGCGAAGTCGGTGTAGTAGCTCCGGCCCGGCTTGGCGCCGTCGCAGCCGCCGACGAGGAAGAAGTGGCGGATCTTGCCGGCCTTGACGAGGTCGATCACCTTGCCCGCCACGGACATTACGGTATTGCGGGCGAAGCCGACGTTTATCCAGTGCTCCTGCTCGTCCTCGGTGAATCCGGGGGCGGCGAGCGCGGCCTCGATCACGGGGGTGAAGTCCTTCTTCTCGTCGATGTGGGTCGCGCCGGGCCACGCCACGAGGCCGGTGGTGAAGATGCGCCCCATGTAGGAGTCCTTCGGCTTCTGAATGCAGTTGGTGGTCATCAGCACCGCGCCGGGGAACTTGTCGAACTCCTCGCGCTGGTTCTGCCACGCGCTGCCGTAGTTGCCCGCGAGATGTTTGTACTTCTTCAGCCCCGGATAGGCGAGGCAGGGGAGCATCTCGCCGTGCGTGTACACGTTGACGCCCTTCCCCTCGGTCTGCTGCAGCAGCAGATCCAGGTCGCGGAGGTCGTGGCCGGAGACGACGATGCACTTGCCCTTGATCGGGGTCACGCGGGCCTTCGTGGGTTCCGGGTGTCCGTAGACGGAGGTGTTCGCCCTGTCGAGCAGCTCCATGACGGAGACGTTCCACTTGCCCGCGTCCATCGCCTGGCCGACGAGGTCGTCGACGGAGAAGTGTTCGCCCGCGAGGTAGTCCATCTTCTCGTGGAAGAAGCCGTAGATCCCCGCGTCCTCGTACCCCAGCACTCTGGCGTGGTCGGCGTACGCCGCGCTTCCCTTCAGGCCGAGCAGCAGCAGGTCGCGCAGCCCCTGAACCACTTCGCCGTACGTCTCGCTCCCGGCTTCGGGGCCGACCTTGCCGCCCTCGTCGATCATCTCCGCGCGCGTCGAGGGAATCGGGAAGACCGCCGGGCCGCCGAGCGTCTCGGGCGTCGCGCCGGCCTTCTTACAGGCGTCCTCGTAGAGGGCCTTGGCACTGTCGCGGACCGCTCCCGCCTTGCGGATCAGGCGCTCCATGCGGGCCTCGTCGAAGTTCACGTTGGTAACGGTGGTGAAGAGCGATTCAACCACGAAGACGTCGACGCTCTTATCGATCGCGCCGAGCTGCCTCGCCCGATGAGCGTACATCGAAATTCCTTTCGTCGCGTGAAGCAGCAGATCCTGAAGATCGGCCACCTCGGGGCTTTTGCCGCACACGCCGAACGCGGTGCATCCCGTTCCCTTCGCCGTCTGTTCGCACTGGTAGCAAAACATTGAGAAATCTCCTCCTCGAAAATGGTTTTTTACTGCTTCTTGTGAGAAAAACGAATCGTCTCTTTATCTATTATATCCCCTCGCACGCCTATCGTCACAATTTTCAGCGATATGTTCCGCTCCGAGGCCTCGCATGCCGCCTCCAGAATGCGCGTCATCCCGCCGCAGCAGGGGACTTCCATGCGCACCACGGTGATAGCGGGCGTCTCGTTGAACGAGATGATCCGCGTAAGCTTTTCGACGTAGCTCTGCGCGTCGTCGAGCTTGGGGCAGCCGATGAGGCAGACTTTGTCGCCCCCGGCGAGGAAGGTTCCGTGGAAGTCCGGGAAGGCGAACGGCGTGCAGTCGGCGGCGACCACGAGTTCGGCCTTGTGCAGCCAGGGCGCGGTCTCCGGCACGAGGCGTATCTGCACCGGCCAGTTGACGAGTTCCGACTGAAGCGGCGCGGACGGCGCTTCGGGGCGCGCCTGCGGGGCCGCGGACTGTGTTTTCCGCAGATCGCGGGCCGCCGTGCCGGGGCAGCCGCAGGGGAGGGGACCGGCGGGAGCTTTATGGGCGGCCTTCGCCGCCATGTGGCGCTTCACGGCCTCCTCGTCGTAGGGAGCGGCCTCCCTGGTTTCGAAGCTGATGGCGCCCCGCGGGCACTCGCCGATGCAGTCGCCCAGGCCGTCGCAGTACGTTTCGCTCACCAGCTTCGCCTTGCCGTCGATGATCCGGATGGCGCCCTCGTGGCAGGCCTCGGCGCAGATGCCGCAGCCGTCGCACTTCTCCTCGTCGATCGTGATGATCTTCCGCAGTACTTTACTCATTTCTCTTCTCCTCTCCGCAATGCTCCAAGCGTCGTTTTTTTCAGGTAGTCGACGAACTTTCTCGTCATCTTTCCCAGCAGCGAACCGAAGATGCACCGTCCGAACGGGCACTGCTCCTTGTGGAGCAGGCAGTAGTCCCCCCTGGGAGCTCCCTCGATCACCACGTAGATATCGAAGAGGGTGATCTCGTCCGGACTTTTCGCCAGTTCGAACCCTCCCTTGGGGCCGCGCGTGGAGGTCACCAACCCTTCGCGCACCAGCCTCTGGAAGACCTTGGCGAGGTGGGCCTCCGAGACGTTCACCGCCTCGGCCATCTCTTTCGCGCTCATTCTCTCCCCCGAGGCAAGCAGTCCCATTCCGTGAAAAGCCAGAGACACCGCCTCGGACACAGCAACCACCTCGCTCATGGTCCCGGCCCCCTTCTCGTTTCTGGTATTATGGTACCGTAATTCCTGAATATGTCAAGAGGCGAAACGCGCCATTTCGGAAAAAGTTTCCGTTCGCCCGAAATCCTTTCAACTCACTGGACAGAGTCCGGTTATCGGGCTATAATCCCTGAAAGAGATTTTGATCTTATTTTCACAATATATCCCGAAAGTCTGCCGTATCTGTCCGCAACGACGGCTTTTTCGGGACGGAGAGAACGAGAACGCGCCGCGAAGATGTTCGCGCGTGTCTCGATATATAAGGAGGATGAATCGAAGCGTGAGACAACGACTTTTTCGAGGGGGAATCCACCCCTTCGACGGAAAGGGCCTGACGAAAGACAAGGCCATCGTCTCCCTCGCTCCGGGAAAGACGCTCGTCTTTCCTCTGTCGCAGCATATCGGCGCGCCGTGTCTTCCGCAAGTGGAGAAGGGGCAGAATGTTCTGCGGGGACAGATCGTCGCGTCTCCCTCCCCCGGCTCGCTGGGAGCCAACATCCACGCCAGCGTTTCCGGCGTGGTGAAGGACATCGCGCCGCGTCCGATCATCGGCGGCCGCAGCATGGCCATCGTGATCGAAAGCGACGGACAGGCGCGGGAAGTTTCCTTCGTCCGCCCGGACAACATCCTCTCCTTCACACGGGAGGACGCGCTCGCGGCGGTGGCGGCGGCGGGAATCGTCGGGCTCGGCGGCGCGTGCTTTCCCACTTCGGTTAAGCTGGACGCTCCCCCCGATCCCGAACCGGCGGTCGACACCGTGATTCTCAACGGGGCGGAGTGCGAGCCCTATCTGACCTGCGACGACCGCATCATGCGCGAGTACGCGGAGGACATCACCAGGGGAGCCGCGTTGATGCGCCGCTTCTTTCCGGACGCCCGTCTCGTCCTCGGACTGGAGGCGAACAAGCCCGAGGCGATCGAAGCCATGCGGGCGGCCGCGGTCGAGACGGGAGCGGACCTCGAGATCCGCGTCCTCCCCGTCATGTATCCGCAAGGGTCGGAGAAGCAGCTTATCTACGCGATCACGGGCCGGTCGGTTCCCTCGGGACAGCTTCCCCGGTCCGTGGGCTGTCTGGTGCAGAACGTGGCCACCGTGCGCCACATCTTCCTGGCGCTCATCCGCGGCCGTCCGCTGATGGACCGGGTGCTCACGGTCACCGGCGAAGCGGTCGCGAATCCCGGGAACTTCAGGGTTCCTCTTGGAACATTGGTCTCCGATCTGCTGGAGGCGGTCGGAGGGTTCGCCGAACAGCCCGGCAAGATCATCGCCGGAGGTCCCATGATGGGGGTCGCGCTCGGCCGTACCGACGTGCCGATAGTGAAGGGAACTTCGGGCATTCTGGCCCAGACTGTTCCGATGACCCTCGGCGCGCCGGAGCAGCCCTGCATCCGTTGCGGCCGGTGCGTGGAGGTCTGTCCCATGGGGCTCTCCGCCTACAGGCTGAACAGACTGGCCGTCCTGGAGGACTACGACGGCTTCATCGAAGAAGGCGGCCTGGACTGCATCGAATGCGGCTCGTGTTCGTATACATGTCCCTCCTGCCGCCATATCATGCAGTGCATGCGCGAGGCGAAACGCACCGCCGCCGCGCGCCGCAAGGCACACAAGGAGTGACGTTCATGTACAGCAAACTGGTGGTCTCCTCGGCGCCGCACATCCGCGGTCCTTTCACCGTCCAGACCGTGATGACCGACGTGCTCGTCGCCCTTGTTCCCGCCGTCGCCGCGGCGGGGTGGTTCTTCGGCCTCCGCGCCCTTGCGCTGATCGCGGTCGTCGCGGTCGCCTGCGTCGCGGCGGAGGCTCTGTGGCAACATGCCTTCGGCAAACCGATCGCGGTCGGCGACTGCAGCGCGCTCGTGACCGGCGTACTGCTCGCCATGAATCTGCCGCCGACGCTTCCCTTCTGGACGGCCGTCGTCGGCGCGTTCTTCGCGATCATCGTCGCGAAGCAGTTTTTCGGCGGCCTCGGCAAGAACATCGTCAACCCGGCGCTGGCGGCCCGGGCCTTTCTGCTCGTCTCCTGGCCCGCCGCGATGACGACGTGGACGCTCGACGGCGTGACGGCCGCCACGCCGCTGGCGATACTGCGTACCGCGGACCCGGCGCTGCCGCCTCTGCTCGACGTGTTCACCGGCAACGTGGCGGGCTGCCTCGGCGAAACCTCGGTCGTCGCGCTGCTGCTTGGCGGCGCGTGGCTGCTCTGGCGGCGCGTGATCACCCCGGAGATTCCCGTCGTCTACATCGGCACGACCGCGCTGCTGACATGGATCCTCGGCCGTTCCGGATTCTTCGCCGGCGACGCGCTCTACGAGATCTTCACCGGGGGACTCTTTCTCGGGGCGATCTTCATGGCCACGGACTACGTCACCTCGCCGATGACCGTAAAGGGGAGAATTCTCTACGCTTTCGGCTGCGGCGTCGTCACGACGGCGATACGCCTCTACGGCAACTATCCGGAAGGCGTTTCGTTCGCCATCCTGATCATGAACCTCGCGACGCCGCTGATCGACAGGGTGGTCAAACCGCGCCGCTTCGGAGCCTTCAACGCGACCGGCGCGGACGCCGGAGGGAGGTGACGCGCCGTGGACAAGACGCTCCGCTCGGCGCTGATTCTGCTGCTGATCACGGCGCTCGCCGGTCTGCTCGTAGGGCTTGCGCACCAGCTGACCTCGGAACCGATCCGCCTCGCACGGGAGCGGGAGAAGACCGAGGCGCTCAGGAGGGCGCTCCCCGCCGCCGACACTTTCCGCCCGTTCGAGACGGGGACGCCGCTTCCGGGCGTGCTCTCCGTCGAGGAGGGCGTCGCGGACGAGCGCACCGTCGGACTCTGCGTTCTGCTGGATTCTTCGGGCTACGCCGGGCCGATCCGCCTGCTCGTCGGCATCGATACCGACGGCGCGATCACCGGCCTTGAAATCCTCTCCCTCTCGGAAACTCCGGGGCTCGGCTCCAACGCGGCGGAGGAATCCTTCCGCGAGCGCTTCAAAGGAGCGTCCGCGCCGCTGGCCGTAACCAGAAACACTCCGGGAGCCGGGGAGATCGAAGCGCTTTCGGGGGCGACCATCACCACGAAAGCCGTGGTCGACGGGGTGAACCTTGCCCTCGAACTCTTTTCGAACGACCTGTCCCGAGCGATCGGGCGGGAAAAAGACGGCGCGCGGGCCGTCCCCGCAGGAGGCGAGACCGAATGAACGTGCTGCTTGAACGGCTCCGGGCCGGCATCCTCAAGGAGAATCCGATCTTCGTGCAGGCCATCGGCACGTGCCCCACGCTGGCGGTGACATCGAGCGCCGGCAACGGATTCGGCATGGGGGCGGCGGTGCTCGCCGTGCTGCTCTGCTCGAACGCCGCCATTTCGCTGCTGCGCCGCGCCATCCCCAACACGGTGCGGATTCCTGCCTACATCGTTATCATCGCCGGGTTCGTCACCGTGGCGCAGTTCTGCATCGAGGCCTGGGCTCCGGAGCTGAACCGCGCGCTGGGGATCTTCATCCCCCTCATCGTGGTCAACTGCGTCATCCTCGGCCGGGCCGAAGCGTACGCCTCCAAGAAGGAGCTGTACGCATCCCTCTGCGACGCGCTGGGAATGGGGCTCGGCTTCGGACTCGCTCTGACGCTGCTCGGGGCGGTCCGCGAGATACTCGGCGCGGGGACGCTCTTCGGCCGCGTCGTCGTTCCCTCCGGCTTTCAGCCCGCGTTGATGCTCGCGATGGCGCCCGGGGCTTTCATCGCCCTCGGCGTGCTGCTGGCGCTGGTGCGCTCGCTGCGGATGCGGAAAACTCCGAAGGCGAAGGGCGCCGCAGGGCAACCGGCGGCCGGTCGTGCCGGACAAG
>WPCG01172892.1_pt1 | contig 10695 bp, 7 predicted proteins | sample 5403311 | NCBI WGS metagenome assembly WPCG01 (sample SAMN12869467, study PRJNA574797) | sludge metagenome | isolation source: wastewater treatment of Control | place: China:Beijing | collected 2019-05-17 | reverse complement strand
TGTTTATCATAATAAAGCCTACGGCTTTATTATTAATATAAACTAAATAACTAATTATAATACTAACTTATACCAATATTATGAAATTGATTTTCCTACGAGACACGTAGTGGCGAGTTGTAGTTAGCTTGTGTTAGATTTAGGTTTGAAGCGGTGTTGGGTTAGGGCGTAGCCCATAGTAGTAGTAGTAGTATTCACAACATGTATTATACCAGTATTATTAGTTTACAAAATAGAGTAAAATATAGAGTAGATTACATTAAAATAACATTGAAAACATAGAGTAAAGTTAAATAGATATCTATAAGGTATAAAAGTATAATTAGATTTTATAAACAAATATTACTTAGTACCATTATATAACAAGTACTTTAAAAATATATAATTAAACGAATAAATAACCTTCCATTATAGGAAGGAGTTTATGTTGTATATTGGAATATTACTACCAGAGTAAATATAGTGTAGTAAACATATAACCAACTAAAGGAAATATAGAGATGAATAACCAAGATGAACTAAACAAACTTCAAGAAGAACATAGAAACAAGATCAATGAACTTTATACTCCATTGAGTCAAGATAAGCTTAAAGAACTTCATAGTCTTCAACCAAAGCAAGAAGATAGAATTACAGAACAACAGATCAGAGATGAGATTATAGATATTACCTTCCATACACTTAACAATAATGCAATGGAACCCAAAGCAGTTATTTGCATGATTGAACTTAGAAGTGGAACTGTTTTTATTGGGAAAGCATTAGTAGCCAATCCCCAGAACTATGTTTATGAACTTGGACAACACTATAGCTATCAAGATGCTATTAAACAAATCTTTCCGATCATGGCAGATCGACAAGGACAAAGTCGTTACTACCATAAGAAACGACAAAAGCTTCTTAAAGATGCACTTAAGTCTGCAGAAGAGTGTGGGGATGATTTTAAGATAGGTTGGGAAGTACCCACCTTTCAAATAGGAAAAATGACAGAATCCGATGTATTTAATATCGATCCTATAAAGCAAGAAACAAGTCTGTCGAATGCGGGAATAGGGGATGCTGTTTTTGGAACCGATGTAAGTCCTAAAGACCCCGATGATGTCAGTAACACCGAAGTGTATGTTAACATCTTCTTTCGAACAGATGGAACTATTTCTAAAGTTGAACAAGATGGTAAAGATATTACCGATAATGTACGTATTTCCATTACCAAATAGAGATATAAACCCCCTCCATTGTGGAGGGGGTTTATGTTGTCTATTATAATTAACGTAATTACCCTCTGGAGATCACCAGAACGAGTAGTAAAGATAAAGGAATATGAAGCCATAGGGTAGTCTATAAAACTCCTTAAAACGACCCACAGGAGCTTATTGAAATTAGACAAAATATGAAATTATTAGGGTAGGGTATATTATGCGGAACTAGAAAATTCCTACACATTTTAATACTATTAACGTCAATTTCTAGCTAAAGAGAATTGGATCAAAATGGTTGAGATCATTGTTAAGCGTGATGGTTCTGAAGAAGAATTCAAGCCAAACAAATTGAATCATTGGGCAGAGTGGGCAACTGCTAAACTGGGTGATCGTGTTGATTGGAGTGGTGCTGTTATTGGAGCGTGTAAACGTCTTCCAGGTAAGGTATCCTCACAAGCCCTACAAACCGCCCTGATTGAAGAAGTACTTGACCAGAGTAGTTGGGCTGCTTATCTGATGGCGGGTCGCCTGTACGCCTCACAGTGGCATAAAACAGTACACGGCAATACTATCCCAAGTATTAAAGAAGTTCAAACTAAAATGATGGAAGCTGGTCTCATTACAGAGATCAATAACTATACCGATGAAGAGTATCAAGAACTTGAGAAAGTAATTAACCACTCCCTTGATTACGAAGCGCCACACTTCGCGTTAGAATACATTCGTTTTAAATATGCAATGCGAAATAGAGTTGAGGATATTGAATATGAAACTCCTCAATTCACTTACATGCGTATGGCAATGGCCTTGGGTAATGATCGTCCCGAAGAAACCAAACTTAAAGATGTAAAAGCATGGTATAAATACTTCAGTGAGAATAAACTATCGGCCCCTACTCCTAATTATGAGAACCTAGGCGCTGGAGGGGGCCTAGCATCCTGCTGTGTGTACAAGGCAGGCGATACCATTAATAGCCTCGCAGCAGGCGACCACATCGCTTACAAGATGACTGCAGCCTCTGCAGGGATCGGGAGCTATATTGAAACACGTTCTATCCTTGATCCAGTTCGTGGTGGTAAGATTAGTCATAACGGTAAACTTCCTTACTATCGTGCAATGGTAGGTCAGGTTGGTGCAAACAAACAAGGAAGTCGTGGTGGTGCTGGTACTACGCACTACACAATGACCGATCCTGAGTTTGAAACCATTGTTCGTCTTAAGAACCCAATGACTCCGGCTGCAAAACAGATTCGTCAATTAGACTATTCTGCAATTAGTAATAAATTTATTGCACGTAAAGCAGCGCTAGGTGAAGATGTTTTTACCTTCAACTGTTTTACTGCACCGGATCTTACTCAAGCCTATTTCAGCCAAGACGATAAAGAATTCGGAAGGATCTATGAGAACTACGAAAAGAATCCTTTCTTTAAAAAGAATTATGTATCTGCAAGGGACCTGGTTCTAACAACCCTAAGTGAAGGGGTTAGTACTGGAAGACAATATCACTTCTTCAGTGATAACGTAAATACACATACTCCATTTAAAGATCCAATCTATAGTTCCAACCTTTGTGTTGCTCCAGAAACCACTTTGGATATTCTGGAATATGGCCAGATTGTTAGAGTCAGGATTGAAGACAAGAAAGACCAACAGGTAACAATTTGGAATGGTGAAGAATGGTCTGATGTTATTGTAAGACAAACTAGTGATAGAGCTAAGCTCCTTACAGTAACTACCGACAAAGGTAAAAAGTTAGATTGTACTGAATACCACAAATGGTATATTTACAATCGAGGACATCTGGAAGAAGTTACTACTTCAGAATTGAAGGAAGGAGATGTACTCGAAAAGTGGAATGATATAAATGATGAACTAGTAGGTGATTTCATTAAATCTGTTGAAGATACTGGACGGTATGATAGAACATTCTGTTTCACTGAACCAAAGCGTAATAAGGCGATATTTAACGGTATCCTCACTGGTAACTGTAATGAGATCATGCTCCCTACAGAGAAGTATGAATCAATTACGGACCTGTATATCGCAGAACAAGATGGTGAGATTCATTCTAAAGGTGAAGTTGCTATTTGTTCTCTAGCTTCAACGGTTCCTACCAATATTGAATCCGATGAAGAATACGAAGATGTTTGTTATTATGCACTATTGATGATTGACATCTGTATTCATAAATCCAAGTTTGGTATTCCTCATGTAGAAGCAACCGCTCGTGCTCGTATGAGTGCTGGTGTTGGTATGATGGATATTGCCCATTGGTTTGCAAGAGAAGGACTTAGCTTCAAGACTCTTGAAGGAAGAAACGAACATCACAGGCTTGCAGAAAGACATTACTATTTCCTCGCAGAAGCCTCTCTGAGACTCGGTAAAGAATTGGGTAACGCACCATGGATTCATAAGACTAAATGGCCTGAAGGATGGCTACCGATCGATACATACGCTAAATCAGTTGATGAACTCCACACTATCGGTTTGCAATACAACTGGGAGGATCTGAGAAGTCGTATTATCGAAAATGGCGGTATTCGAAATAGTGTCCTGTGTGCATATCCTCCATCTGAATCTTCTTCGAAAGGAAAAGGTGCTTCTAATACGATCTATCAAGTCCGTAGTCGTGTATTGGTTAAAACTGATAATGGTATTGTATCTAGATGGGCTGCAGTTGATGAAGACATCTATAAAGACCGATATGAGTCTGCGTACGATACTTCTAATATTGACAGAATCTATCAATATGCAATCTATCAGAAGTTTACAGACCAAGGGATCAGCGCAGATTTCTTTGATAAGGTAAAAGAGAAAAGACTTCCTTCAAGTCAACTACTTGAGGAATATTTTACTATGATCAAATATGGAATGAAAGGAAGATATTACCATAACAGCTACACTGCTGCTGAAACCAACGCAATGGATCGAGTTAAGGCATTGGCTGATGTAACTGCTATCGGAGAAGTTCCCGAAACTTCCCCTGCGTTGAACGATCCAGATGTTCTAAACTTCGATGATGATTTTGATGTAGATGGTCCTGCCTGTGGTTTGGGTGGCTGCACTATCTAAACTAATTTAGAGGGGAGTTTAACTCCCCTCTTCTATTCCCAAAATGGATTTGCCATGACAATAAAACAGTTTACTATTTGGGATGTATTGTCTGATTCGGAAGCAGACGCAGAGGAACTTAGAATTCGTCATCACCTAGCAAGAGAGTTATCCTCTATTGTACATGGATGGGGAATAGCTCAAAAAGAGGCTGCGTCAAGACTTAAAATATCATCCCCAAGACTTAGCGATCTTATTCAGGGTCGCATTGCTAAATTTTCATCCCGATCTTTGATCAAGATGTTAATTATTGCCGGTGCTAAGGTTGAAATTGCTGTTCAACCCAATGATGCTCTTTGAGTATAGGTATGACTATGAACTTTAATGAATCTGCAAGAAAAGCAATTCTTAATTCGAAATCAGACTTTATACTTACAACGATAAAAGCGTCCTGTATCCGTGAGATAATTAGTGTTATTACCCGAACTAATGGTAATTACATTGAGGCTGCTAAACAGCTTAATGTAGAACCTCATATTCTAAAAAGAATTCATACTGGTGGAATTGAATCTATTAGTCTTGAAACCTTAGTTAGTGCTTTAGTAAATGCAGGCTACTCTGTAAAACTTGATATTAAATCAAATCACTTTTAATGGAAAGACCATGACTGACTCTGTTATTATTGCCCCTTCCGTATTCAACACTGATCGCACTTACGGCGAAGATGAGAATATCTTCCTTGGACAGCAGAAAGGATTGTTCGATACCGTCCATAAAAAATATCCCCGTCTTTGGAAGCTCTATAAAGAACAGAAGGATATGGAATGGGATGAGAACGAGTTTGACTATTCTGAATGTAATGCTGAGTTTAAGAAACTTCCTAAAAGTATTACTGAGGCGATGATCACAACTCTGGCTTTCCAATGGGAAACCGATAGTTTCGCAACCCACACAATCGTTCCGGTAATTAGTAACCTTCTGACTTCAAGTGAAGCCTTTGCAGGATATGGTGCAATTGGCAATAACGAAACAACTCATGCTGCAACCTACTCTGAAATTGTAAGACAGAGTTTTGATGATCCTTCTGTTGTAACTAAAGAAGTATTGAAACTTGAAGCAACTCTGAATCGCCTTAGTACTGTTGCTAAGGTAATGAATGAGATCTATGTAACCTCCCATAAATACGCTTTGGGTTTGGTTAAAAACGATCAAGAAACCTACAACATGGCATATCTGTTTCCTGTTGCGATGTTCTGTCTTGAGCGCATTCAGTTTATGGCTTCTTTTGCTGTAACCTTCGGTATCTGTGAGAACAACCATTTTATGCCAATTGGCTCCGCAGTGCAGAAAATTTGTAAAGATGAGCTTGAAGTTCATGTTGAGTTCAACCGGGCTGTTTTTGAATACGAGATGGAAACCAAACGAGGTCAAGTAGCTCATAAACAAATCCTACCTATTATTCAACAATTGGTTGATGAAGTTATTGCGGCGGAATTCCAATTCGTGGAATATCTGTTTAGCGGTGGACGCGAACTGCTTGGACTGACTCCAGAGCGTATGAAACAGTTTGTATTGTTCAATGCTGCCGATGTTTATACTACTCTGAAACTAAAGCCAACCCATGGTTTGGTAACGAGTAATCCCCTTAAGTTTCTTGAGAATGGTTGGATGAAGATTAGTAACATGCAGTCATCCCCTCAAGAAGAACAGACTGGAGACTATTTGTTGAACGTTATGGTTCGTGATGATCAAAACAAAGTCTTCAATGTGGATTTCTAAAGAGTAGTTTTTAGAAATTAATAAACTAAACAAAAAAAACAGAATAAACCCCTCCCGTAGTGGGAGGGGTTTATGTCGTCAGAACATGAACTTCCGTGCCCTATCTACGTAACTACTAACACCTCTTACACTAGATAATCTTCCTCTAACTTTCCTATCTTCTTTAGCTTTACCGATCATAGCGTCAATCGAATGTCCCATTACTTCCTGAACATCAAATAACTTCCCTAGTGTTTTCAATCTAAACTCATGTTTGGCAATTAGATATGGATCGCTTGTATCTTTAAGGATTTCATACAACTCCTTAAATTCTTCCATTGCCAACTTATTTGCAAACTCTCTTGCCTTCTCTTTTGGAGTTAACTCAACCAATGATGTCTTAACATCTTTAAACATGTCGTTTGGATTTAACCCATAATACTGAAGGTTCCTTGCCTTACTTGCAAACCAGGTTGTTAATAGCCACCCAATAGTCAAGTCATCATGATGTCCTGAAGCGTGATCAATACGTCCATTGATTTTCTCAAGAGTTGTTAACTCATCGATAAGTTGACTATCATAAACTACAGTCGATCCAATCTCTACAGAAAGGTTCAATGCATCGCCATAAAGATTATCCCTACTATTTCTTCCTGCCCCTGAAGTAGAATAACCAAAATAACGTTTAAATCTATCGTAGAAGTAGGGACCCCTTGTACTCATGGGTTTCTTGATTTCTTCTAGAAGACTTTTATGTTGCTCTGGTTCATCAACAATTCGGTTATAAATCCTTTTAAATGGATCAATTCCTTCTGCATGAAGCATAGTAAAGATAATATCAAGCATTGCCATACCAGAACTCTTTCTTTCTGGAATCATGGTTAATTTAGGATAATCAATAATCATGTTTCCAAAGAGTCTTGCAAGTTTCTCAATGCTTGTTTCATTAAACCTTCCTGTAGCAACCACTTCTCCCGTATAAAGGTTTCTAATTACAAAAGCAAATTGGTCACTATCCCCACCCAATGCATCACTTGGGTCAATTCCAATTGAAGTTGGAATAGTTGCCATGAAATGTCTTATTTCATGTTGTGGGATATACCAATTAATAATGTAACTATCTTCTGTAATTTCGGTATAGGCAGGTTCTTTCTTACTTGCAATAATCGCCCTTCTATGTTCCTTACCAATAGGACTTCCCTCTCCATTAGTTGTCCAGACGTTGAAACCATCTCGGTCTGCCAACTCCCCGCTCATGGCGTTTTCACGAAGCTTCCCATATAACCATTCATCGCTATAACCAAGTTGAGTATGGTTAAATGGAGCATGAACAATTGGTTTTGATACCTCTCCATCACCTGCACCACGACTTCCTTTATCTACAACTTTAACAAAAGCATCGTTGTCTGCAAGATCAAAGAAGTGTTCTGACCACAGACATCCACCTGTAATGAACTTGTGTGCAAAGCGCCCATCACGGGTGTTAACGTTCCCTGTGGTTGTTGTAAAGATGTTACCATAGGGCTGACCATTAACTTTGGCTTCGTCGCGTGCAGCAGTTCCTGAGGCCAATGCAACAGGCAGTGTATATTCAATATTAAGAATATAGCAAATCTCATCGTAATGTTGAATAGGAACAGTTTGTCCACGACCCAATTTATCCGCAGAACCTTTATCACTACGTCCTACAGCGCCTGTGTAAATATTGCCTTTTCTTTTGTTTGTAATGATCTCAGTGTTGTCTGCTTCATCTTTGTGTTTAGCGTAGAAGTAAGAAGGAAGGAGTTCTCGCATCTCCTTAAGTCTTCGAATGTTCTTAACTTTAAGAGGATTGTCTTTTGTAATCAAACTAATATCTGTATTAGATGCCCAGATATCAATTAACCCTTCCATCAATACGTCAGTACTAACAGACTTACCAGTCTGACGAATTTGAATCAATGCGCAGTCAACATGGTTAAAGAAACACCAGTAGAGTGCAATGTTCCCTCTATTGGCTTTAAATCGAATGGGAACGTTACCACTGTTTGGAGGAATCCTAGCGATCTCTCTAAAATAATACCAAGGATTAAACTTCGCTTCCATAACAATCTTGGCTTTGATTTCATCCGATAAATATTCGGCATAAGGATCGACCCCAGCCAACTCTGGTTGATAGAGGGCTAGGAGAAATTCGGAATTATTAATCCCCATCTTTTCTTTATAGATTCTTGCCAATTTTAGAAAGCTAGTATTGGTTGTAGTATAGTCCGGAACCGCCGTTGGGTATTTAGCCCAGTCTTGTTTAAATAAAATCATAGTTAAACATAGACAGCCCCGAAGGGCTGCCTATCCTCCAATTATTAAGTTCCGCGAATTCGCACGGGCAACGCAGAAACTCCCAGTTGAAGATCCGTATCGTAAATACGAGCAATCCAACGAATATGTACAAGTTGTCCAATGGTCAAATCATTGATAACTTGGAATGCTTCATTCCATTGATTAATACTAAACTCGTATGTGTTGTATTGGAGTTCAATTCTAAAGTGAGTAGGTTCAGGTGCTCTAACTTCATTCTCTGCATTAAACAAAGGCTGAATTGAGTAGAACATACTTCTTACCCAGCTTTCTTTAGTTTGGTGTCCATTACCAATACGGAGTCTCCAGTAGTTAGTATTGACATATTCCATATCTGCAAACATGTCTCTACCGAAGGGCATTTCTTGAGTGGTGGTATGATACACCATCCAGTTGGCATTGTATGTATCGCCACGATTAAACAGAGTAATCTTAAATGTTTGAACATGTCTAAACGGAGCAAATCTTCCATCTACTTCATTAAGGTTTAATGCAACTGTAATGGTCTGTTCAATACCATAATCGGTTGGACGATATGGGGCACTTGTATTACCCAGCTCAACCCATGGAGTAACGTTGTAGAAAGTTTGTCTATCTAGGTTATACAGCCAATATTCAAGACGATATCCATTAGCTGCATTAACCCATTGCGGATATACAAAGAGTTTAACTTCATATGCGCCATCAGCAGCAATGCTTCTTGCCTCATATTCAAGCAACATGCTTCTAGATGTAGTGGGCGCTGTACTGACTGCAACTTCATCCGCAGATAGATTATAACGAAGAACCAATGGGAACTTCTGTCCGGTTACCGAAGCAATGAAATCTTCTAAACCTAACAAGGCAGCTTGACCGCCATCAATGCCCAACCGTAGTTTATTCCCATTACTGTAATTAACCACAGCAGTCATGGGTAGACTTTGTACTGGAACGTTAATAGGGAATTCCAATACTTGAGGATCAGAAGAACTCAAGAAGGGACTTTCAATCTGGATACTTCTAACATAACGAGTACCTAGATCTGCATGGCGAATCGCTTTGGTGTTTCTAACAATCAAATGAGCAATGCTAACCACGTTGCCATCGTCAGAATAGGCAACCAGTGTTACAAGTTCACCGTTGTTTAAAGCCCTTGATAGATATCCAACAGCGGGAGCTTTAACATTATAATGACCTGGATTGGTATTAGGAAGATCAGGAACATTCACTTCATTAACAGGAATGGCATCGCTCAAGAAATTACCAGATTGATCGAAGAAACGACTGATAACTTCACCATGCTCTGTACTAATATCACTACCAAAGAAAATCTTGTAATGATCAACCATACTGCCATAAAACCACAGTCGACTATCCGGCGCTGCAAGTACTGGTTGGACCATAGGGTCTACAAAGAGCCTGTAGCTCTCTGAAGGATAACCTGGACCTGAACCAAGGAGTACGTCCAAACCGGGGTTTGGAGGTTCTTTAGGCCAATCCCAACGCTCTAAGGTGGAATAACCAATATTGTCTACTGCAGTGACAATAAAGAAACCTGCTTCATTATCTTTAACAAGATCGTTAACGTTAGGGACATATTTACCGTCTCCAGTTAAAGACTTAATTTCACTTCTATCCCAAATTCGAAATCCCCTATTGGGATTTCTATAATTGCCATCGGGTTCACAAGACATACCGACCTCATCTTTAATCAGTTACTTCAATGAAAGGAGCCAAATCAATGGGTTTTCTCAACATAACGTTAACTGCTCTAACAAAGAAAGCATATTGCTGTTGAGTTAACTGAACAGGCGATGTATGCCAATGAGGCCATATCCTTAAATGGAATTCATCATATTCAGTATTGGCAAGATCAAATAACGTTAACCATTCATAATCTTTACATAGTTCTTTTACAGTGTGGTCACTATAAAATCCAGAACTTATCTCAGGCGGGTTAAAAGATCCATTAGAAAGATCATGAAGAAGTTTATTACAGAATGGAGAAATGATAGTGTATGGATCGAGAATGAAGTCTGGATCTTCATAGACAGGTAAGGGAAATTTACTTGTCATGTAGTCACTTACTTCTTTATCTATCTTATCATCCTTTCGTCTAGCTTCTCTATCGCTGACGTAGACATCTCTAAAGACAGTGATGGGAGTTTGGATTAAATAAGGTGCTCCATTGCGCTCTCCTTCTATAGTTGAAGTTCCATCATCTTCATCAAAATGGAGATCCTCTGGATTACGATAATGACCGTCAACAATAACACGAAGAACTTTATGTGTGTGAATGTCGTAACGACAGTTACGACTTAGTACACCATGACTTAAGAAACCAACTTCACCAATTGGAAGTCTCTTAAAG
>WPCG01030553.1_pt1 | contig 10706 bp, 7 predicted proteins | sample 5403311 | NCBI WGS metagenome assembly WPCG01 (sample SAMN12869467, study PRJNA574797) | sludge metagenome | isolation source: wastewater treatment of Control | place: China:Beijing | collected 2019-05-17 | reverse complement strand
CGCGCTGCAGCATCCCCGCCGCCCGCGACGCGATGGAGTCCAGCACGCCCCGCGCCAGCGCCTCCTTCTCCACGCCGGAGGCCAGCAGCCCGACCATCTCCGACTCCGCGAAGACGGCGCACATGCTCGAAATAGGGTGCGTCTCGCCTTCGCCGAGGGCGTCGAACCAGCGGAGGTCGACCTCCAGCAGATTCGCCGTCATCGAGAGGAACCGCCCCGTCCCGGCGGCGCACTTGTCGTTCATCAGAAAGTCGGCGACGCTCCCGTCGCCGCCCAGCGCGATGGCCTTGCTGTCCTGACCGCCGAGGTCGAGCACCGAACGGACCTCCGGCTCCAGAAAGAAGGCGCCCGCCGCGTGGCACGTGATCTCCGTGATAATGTCGTCGGCCTCGCGGAATATCTTCCTGCCGTACCCCGTCGCCGTGACGCGCGCGAGGTCCGTTCTCCGCAGCCCCCGCTCCGAGAGAAGACCGGCGAGCGCCCGCTCCCCCGTCTCGGCGGGGCTCCACCCCGTTGGATGAACGGAGCGCGCCAGGATGGAGCCGTCGAAGAGGACGGCCTTCACGCCCGTCGAACCGATGTCCACACCCGCCGTGATCGTCTTCATGTCACAGCATCTCCAGAAAAGCGTTCAGCCGGGTCGAGAGCTGACCCTCGTCCCCCTGCGAATAGTCGGTTTCCACCGCGATATAAGGAATTCCGAGCGCCTTCAGGTGCTCGCGCACCGAGAAGCTCTCCACCGCGTAGGTGTGGCACGCCTGCAGAATCACGTCGACCACGCCGTCGACGGCGTACTCTTCGCGGAAGCGGGAGAGGAACTCCAGCCGCCGGGGGTTCGGGCTCATGCACGAACAGGGGATGTGCAGATAACGGTCGGCGATCGCCTCCATCGGCGGACGGGACTCGTCCACAAGATCGGTGCTGCTCTTCAGGTTGCCGCAGTTCTCGAAGGCGACGACCACGCCGCCCCCCTGCTCCTCCACCGCGCGAATCACCTTGTGCAGGCTCTTCCCCAGCGGGCAGCCGGTGATCAGGATACGCTTGCGTCCTTCCGCTTCGCGCCCCTTTCCTCGTCGCCGCTCCTCTTCGAGCGTGGCCGTCAGCTCCTCCACGACGGAGAGCGCCTCCTCCGACGCCATGGAGTACTTCAGATAGTCCGAGACGGCGAGGATTTCGAGCCCCGTCAGCGGGGACGGATCGAGCCGCGCGACGGCGAAAAAGCGGTTGAGTACGCGCCGTTCACGGTTTTTGAGCCGGATCGCCTCGCGGAGCGCGTCGTCGGTGATCGCCCTTCCGTAGAACGATTCGAGGACGCTTTTCAGACGCTCCGTCTCCGTCCGCCAGAGCGCGCGGGCCGTCTCCCCCTCCGTCGTCTGGGGGAGCTGCATCACGTGGACGGGGCGGAGGCGGTTCAGGTACTCGTACATCTTCTTCTTGCCGTCGCAGGTGGTCTCGCCGATGACGATGTCGCAGAAGTGGAAGTACGGGCAGGTGTCGGTGAGGGCGAAGCCGTAGCTCGACTTGATGAGCGGACAGAGGTTGCGCGGCAGGTGCGCCTCGGCTGCGGCGATCGGCTTTTCGCTGGTGCTGCACAGCGAGACGGAGATTCCCCCTATGGCGCGGACAAGCTCCCAAGGGGTGAAGACGCAGAAGGTTCCCACCACGGGAACGCCCCGCTCCTTCGCCTCCTTCACGCGCACCGGCGCTGCGAGCGATTCGTCGGCGATATGGTCGAGCAGAGAACGGGATGAACGAAGCGTTGCCATGAAACGGAAACCCCTTTCAGGAAGCAGGCGGCGGGAGGAGATGATAGGGCGCCGCATTTGCCGTTGTTATAATAAAAATTATAACCGAAAGAAGATTATACGGCAATGGGGAAATCACCGAACACAGGGCAAACGCATGAAATGAGCGGCCGGAGCTGAAAAGCGTCGCTATCCTTGTATCGACGCGGCGGATTCGAGGACGAGCGGCGAGCGCGGAGCGGCGCTCCTCTCCGAGCAGCCCGAACGCGGATACAGAAAAGATCGGCATGGCGATCCGCTCTTATTGGGAAATCGAGAACAGTCTTCATTGGGTGTTCGACGTGCATTCTCGAGGTCGATCCCGATGAAGCGCCCCCGCCTGATATTCTTCCGGCGGGGGCGCTTCGGTTTCAGCAGCAGGATGTTTTGGGATTACGGTCCGTTTGCAGCTTTTCTTTTATGGCGTTTTGAAGCTCTTGCGAGAAGTTGATATTGCTCTGTCTCGCCATTTCATCCATCCATGAGGGGAGGGTAATAGTTCTGCTGACCGAACGATTTTCCCATGATCTCCTTGCGGCGCCCATGTCGGCTACGACAAGGCTGGAAAATTGATCACCGACGCACTTGATGGATCGAATATCGGACGGATTGGGGATGCCGTTCTCGTCTCTCTCCATCCAATAGAGAACGTTCTCAAGCGCTTCCTTGGCCTCGGTGAGGGCCTCTTCAACAGTCGCACCGTTCGTAAAGCAGTTTTCGAGATCGGGAAACGTGACGTTGATCACTCCGTCGTCATTCTGGTCCTGTTCGAGAACGGCGGGGAAAGCATAATACTCTGGGTGCTTCCGTTTGTTCACCATGTTTTCACCTCGCATTCGATAGATAATTCTATGCATAATTTTAGGAGTGAAACAGACGCGGGCGGATATCCGCCCCTGTTTCTATTTGAGCCCTATCGACTTGAGAATAGATTGCTTTGTTTTTTTACTTGGAGCAGTTGGAATATCAAAAGGTTTGTGTCCTTCTTTTCTCGCTACCAGATGTCCTGATGATCCTTTCGATTCAATTATCCATCCCTGGGCACGGATGAGTTTCTTCAACTCTTCCAAGGAGTAATCCTTGCCCGGAATGTATTTTACCGAATGCCCCATCGATTCACCTCCTTCGCTAAATCTGCTCTCTACTTTAACACATATAAAATATGTGTCAATAAAAGATGCGGCATGAGAGACGAAGCCGTTAAAGTTGAAGATTTGTCCCGGAGCGATTGCGGCGCCCTCCGTTCATTCCGGGGAAACCGTAGAAATCACAGAAATCGCGAGCGCGCGCTCCGGGGCGTTAACCTCCCGAGCCCATGTTCAGGAGCGCGCCTTCATCGCGTTTCCTCGTCCTCGGAAAGCCCGCCGTCCGCCGTCGCTTCGTCGAGCAGGGCGAGAATGCGAGCCGCCAGGACGCCCCAGCGAGGGTCGTCGCGGCGGCGCGGGCGCTCCATGTCCACCTCGATCTCCTCGACGATTCTCCCCGGCCGGGCGGACATGACGACGATCCGGTCGGCCAGGTAGACCGCCTCGTCCACGCTGTGGGTGACGAAGACCACCGTCTTTCGCGAGGCGCTCCAAATCCGCAGCAGCTCCTTCTGCAGCAGGATGCGCGTGTGGGCGTCCAGAGCGCCGAACGGCTCGTCCATCAGCAGAATGTGCGGGTCGGCCGCCAACGCTCTGGCTATGGCGGCCCGCTGGCGCATGCCGCCCGAAAGCTCGTGCGGGAGCGCGCGCGCGAACCCGGAGAGTCCGACGAGCTCCAGGTAGCGAAGGCTCCGCTCCCTGCGCTCGTCCGCCGGAAACCCGGCGAACTCAAGCCCCGCCGCCACGTTCTCTTCGATGTTCCGCCACGGGAAGAGCGAGTACTCCTGGAAGACCATGCCCCGCTTGCGGTTCGGTCCCTCGACCTTTTCCCCCTCGCTGAAGACGCTCCCCTCGAAATGCGTTTCCAGCCCCGCGAGGATGCGCAGCAGGGTGGACTTGCCGCAGCCGGAGGGGCCCAGAAGGCAGACGAACTCCCCCTCGGTCACGGCGAGAGAGACGTCGTCGAGCGCGACCAGCTCCTTCCCCGAGCGGGAGGCGAAGGTCTTGCCGATATGCGCCGCCCGGATCACTATTCCGTCGCGCATCGCCGTCACCTCGTGAGCCGCTGCCACTGGAAGGCGCGCTCCTCGACGAAGAGGAATCCCCGGTCCATCGCGGCGCCGAGCAGTCCGATGGCGATCATGCCGACGATAACGATGTCGGTGCGGGCGACGGTGTAGGCGTGCGTGATCAGGTAGCCCACGCCGGAGATGCTTCCGGGGAGCATCTCCGCCGAGACGAGGCACATCCACGCCACACCCAGCCCGATGCGAAGCCCGTTCACGATGGAGGGGAGGGAGGCCGGCAGCAGCACCTTGAGGAAGATGTCGCGGTCGGAGGCCCCCAGCACCCGCGCGGAGTCGACGAGAATGGAGCGCACGCCGGAGACGCCGTGCATCGTCCCGGAGAGGATGGGGTAGAATGCGCCGATGAAGATGATGAAGACCATCGAGAACTTCAGGTTGTTCAGGAAAACGTACCACTCCCCCTCCTCCACGCCGAAGAGCGTGGCGAAGCTGGCGATACCGAACCACGCCAAGACGAGCGGAACCCAGGCGAGGGGCGGTATCGGGCGGAAGAGTCCGAGAAAGGGGGTGAAGAGTCCGGAGAGAAGGCGATTGTGCCCCAGCAGCAGCCCCGCGGGGATTGCGAGGAGAACGGCGATCGAGTAGCCCGCGAGCACCCGGAGCAGGCTGATGAGAATGTTGGAGACGAGAGAGCCCATTCCGATCAGGCTCGTCCCCGGAGACGCGAAGTGCGCCGCCACCTGCCCTATGGGGGGGAGGACGACGTCGTTTGCCGTGCGCTTCGCCACGTACGCCCACAGGCACAGGAAGAGCGCCGGAACAAGAAGCGAGAGAACAAGAGCTTTCAAATGCCGCATATTGGTCGCATATCCTTTCCGCCCCCGCGCGCGTCGGGGGCCCCTCCGCCGATGGACGAGGGGCCCCCGTGCGCGGAGGCCGTGAATCGTCTTTCGTTTACTTGTTGAAGGAGAAGTCGAAGACCAGCGGAATCGCCTCTTCGAGCGTCTTGCCCTTCAGAGAGCCCTTGAAGCTGTCCATCCCGTTCAACACGTCGAGATAGACTCCGGCGCCCTTGAGCCACGCTTCGTTGGGGTCGGTGCCGTAGACGATGGTGGCGTGCTCGGTCGCTTCCTCGGGAATGCCGATCCACTGCGCGGCGATGTGTCCCGCTTCCTGCTGGTTTGTGTTGCTCCATTCGGAGGCGACGGTCAGCAGCTTCACAATGCCTCGGGCCACTTCGGGACGTTCCGCGAGGAAGTCGGTCCGGGCCGCCGCGACGCAGCAGGGGAAGCTGGACCACCGTCCCGCCGGGGGAAGCTCCTTGAGGTCGAAGACGGTTCTGCCGGTCTTCCGGACTTCGGCCACCGCGGGGAACGGATCGGGACCGACCCATGCGTCGACCTGTCCGCTGGTCAGCGCGGGCGCGAGGTTCCCCGTGGACTTCAGGTCGACGAGGAGGACGTTCGCCGAGAGGTCGGCGCCGTCGTGCGTCAGCTTCAGCCCCGCCTCGAGCAGAGCGCCTTCGAGGACGATCTTAGGGGCGCTGGTCGGCGAGTGGTACCCGATGCGGTACGGCTTCGAACCGCCGCGGATGGCCGCGATCAGGGAGTCCCAGTCGACGACCGGGCTGTCGGGGGCGACCACGAGCCCCATCCCCTCGGTGTGGACGGGGCAGAGCACCTTGACCGGCGTCCCCGCGTCCACCGACGACATCATCGCGGGAAGCGAGCCGAGCCCCATGTGGAGATGATTCTGCGCGAAGAGCGTCGCCATCTCCGAGCCGCTCTTCGTCACGACGATGTTGATCCGCGCCACCGGAGCGCCGTCCACGAACAGATCGTAGCGCTCCTTGTCCACCACCGGCTTCAGATATGCTCCAAGAGGCTCGAACGCCTCCCCCTTCGCCATCGCCACCATGATCGGCTCCTGATGGGTGGTGAAAATGTACCCCAGACTCACCCTCGGAAGCTCCGCCGCCCCGAGTGGAAGGGCGAGAACGCCGACCAACGCCAACGCCGCCGTGAAACGAAAAACCCGCTGCAACATGTTATTACCCACGCTCCTTGTCGCGTATACTTTCCCGGGGCGGGGAGCGTCCCGAAAGAGCGCTCCTCCGGCCCGGGAATACTTCGAGGCTCGAAAGGCCCCGTATTTTCCGAATGCTTCTCTTGCCTCTTTTGTCCGTGCGGCGTTACACCGCCTTCTCCACCTTCACCGCGTTCACCTTGAAGCCCGGTATCTTGCAGACCGGGTCGAGGGAATTCGACGTGAGGGTGTTCGCGGCGTTCTCCGCGAAGTGGAAGGGGAGGAAGACCATCCCCGCCGGAACGCGGTCGGTCACCTTCACCGCCGCGCTGATGGAGCCCCTGCGCGACGAAACCCTGACCGTATCGCCGTTCGCGCACTCAAGCGCTCGGGCGTCCGCAGGGGCGACCTCGACGAACATCTCCTTGATGAACTCGCCGGGGGCGCTCCGCCGCGTCATGCTCCCGGTGTGGTAGTGGTAGAGCAGGCGTCCCGTCGTGGCGAGGAAGGGGTACTCCTCGTCCGGCCACTCGTGCGGGGGCAGCCACTCGCACGGCGAGAAGTCGGCCTTTCCCCTCGGGAAACCGGCGGTGTACAGAATCGGCGTTCCGGGGTGTTCGCTCGTCGGGCAGGGCCAGCAGAGCGGCGCGCCCTCCAGGCGTTCGTAGTTCATCCCGGCGTACTGGGGCGTGATGCGGGCGAGGTCGTCGAAGATCGTCTCCGGGGAGTTCATCTCCCACTTCGCGCCGAGACGCTTGGCCAGGTCGAGCAGAATCTCCCAGTCGGGGCGCGCTTCTCCGGGGGCGTCGACGGCCTTGCGGATGCGCTGTACGGCCCGGCAGGTGCTGGTGTACGTCCCGTCCTTCTCCCCCCAGCAGGCGGCGGGGAGCACCACGTCGGCCAGCTCCGCCGTCTCGGTCAGGAAGATGTCCTGCACCACGAGGAAGTCGAGATTCTTCAAGGCGTGCCGCACGTGCTCCGTGTCGGGCTCGCTCACCATGCCGTTCTCGCCCATGATGAAGGCCGCCTTCAGGCCGCCCTCGGCGGCGGCGTCCATCAGCTCCGTCATAGTGCGTCCGGGAGTCTCCGGAAGGTCGCGCCCCCACAGCTCCTTGACCTTCGCGCGCGTCGCGGGGTCGTTCGTCTTCTGGTACCCGGAGACGACGTTGGGCAGGCACCCCATGTCGCAGGCCCCCTGCACGTTGTTCTGGCCGCGCAGCGGGTTCACGCCCGTTCCGGGGCGTCCCAGCATGCCGCAGAGCAGCGCGAGGTTCGCGACGGAGCGGACGTTGTTCGTTCCCGTAACGTGCTGCGTGATCCCCATCGTGTAGAAGATGGCGGAGTTCGGTCCCTTCGCGTACGCGCGGGCCGCCTTCTCGATCAGTTCCGGGGCGACCCCCGCGATCTTCGAGACGTACTCGGGCGTGTACTTCGCGACGGTCTCCTTCAGCTTCTCGAAGTTGTTCACGTGCTTCTCCATGAACGCCGCGTCGTGCAGTCCGTCGCGCAGGATGACGTGCATCATGCCGTTCAGCAGCGCGACGTCCGAGCCGCTCTTCTGGCGGATGTCGATGTCGGCGTACTTCGCCATCTCGATCTTGCGCGGATCGCAGACGATCAGCGTGCAGCCGCCCCTCTTGAGACGCTCCTTGATGAACGAGCCGATGACCGGGTGCGTCTCGGTGGTGTTCGACCCGATGATCAGAACGACGTCGGCGTGCCGTATCGACTCGTAGTCGTTGGTCATCGCGCCGCTGCCGAGCGTCTCCGCCAGCCCCGCCACGGTCGAGCTGTGGCAGAGGCGGGCGCAGTGGTCGACGTTGTTCGTGCCGAAGACTTCGCGCGCGAGACGCTGCATCAGGTAGTTCTCCTCGTTGGTGCAGCGGGCGGAGGAGAAGAAGGCGAGCGAGTCCGCGCCGTGCGCGTTCTTGATCTCCGAGAGTTTCCCGGCGACCAGCGAGAGCGCCTCGTCCCAGGACGCCGTGCGGAAGGCGCCGTCCTCCCGGACGAGCGGCGTCGTCAGCCGGTCTCCGCTGTGGACGAACTGCCACGCGAAGCGCCCCTTGACGCACGATCTTCCCTTGTTGAGCGCCGTCGGGCTTTCGTAGTCCGTGGTGACGCCCGCGATCTTCCCCGTCTTCGTATTGACGTTGATCTCCAGTTCGCACCCCACGCCGCAGTAGGAACAGGCCGACGTCACCTTCTTCAGCTCCCACGGACGCCCCCGTCCGACGGAGGGCTTTTCGTAGAGCGCGCCCACCGGACAGACCTGGACGCACTGTCCGCAGAAGACGCAGTCCGACTCCTCCAGCGGAGAGCCCACCGGCGGCTGGATGGAGGTGTTGATGCCGCGCCCCTGGAAGTCGATGGCGTGGTAGAGAGCGTGCTCGTCGCAGACGCGGACGCAGCGTCCGCAGAGGATGCACTTGTCCATATCGCGGACGTAGAAGGGGTTGGCGTCCTCCAGCCGATGCGAGTCGTTCGTGTCGCCCGGGTCGGCGAAGCGCGAGTCCGTCACGCCCAGCTCGTACGCGACCTCCTGAAGCTCGCACTTCCCGTTGCTGGAGCAGGAGAAGCAGTCCAGCGGATGCCGGACGAGGATCAGCTCGACGACCGCCTTGCGCGCCTCGATGACCCTCGGCGTGTTCGTATGCACGACCATGCCCTCCGTGATGGGGGTGGTGCATGCGGTGAGGAGTTTGGGGTTCTTCTCGGCCTCGACGAGACAGACGCGGCATGCGCCGAACGGGCTGAGGGCGGGATGGTCGCAGAGCGTCGGAATGTGGATGCCGTTTGCCCTTGCGGCCTGAAGGATCGTCATGCCCGGCTCGGCGGTTATGGACTTTCCGTTGATGATCGCGTGAATCTGTGGCATTTTCTCAGATCATCTCCTTGATGAGTATGCTTCTTCATGCCCCTTCGGGGGCATGTTCGTTCTTCGCGGGCACGCAGGATCTTCGGAACGAGCCGAAGGCGAGCGCCGCGAAGAGGAAAACGCCGAAGAGAGGGAAAAACTTCCCCGGAACGAAACACAAAAAACCGGCCCCCGCGGAGAGGATCCGGGACGGCGCGCCGGTCGGCGAAAAGATGTACCCCTGCGAAGCCGCGGCGAGCGCGAGAATGCCGACGGCCGAAAAGAGAACGACTGCGGCGATTTCCACGACCCCGGAGTGTTGGAGGAGAATCGCCGGGCTGTAGATAAAGGTGTAGGGCAGGAGGTAGGCGGGAAGGATCAGTTTGGCGGCGGCGATTCCCGTCGCCGCCGGGCGTCCCTCCGCGATTCCGGCGGCCGTGAAGGAGGCGAGACACACCGGCGGCGTGATGTCGGCCATGATACCGAAGTAGAAGACGAAGAGATGCGCCGGGAGCGCGGGAACTCCTTGTCGCAGCAGCACCGGAACGATGATCGTACTGGTGACGATGTAGTTCGCGGTGGTCGGAAGCCCCATCCCCAGGAGGAGGCATGCCGCCATGGAGAGCAGCAGCGTCGGCAAAAGCGCGCCGCCCGCGAAGTCGACGATGTTGCCGGAAAGGTTGAATCCGAGAGCGGTGAGCGACGTCGTTCCTACGATGAAGCCGACCACCGCGCAGGCGATCGCCGTACCGAGCGCGTTTCTGGCGCCGTCCTCGAGGGCGGCGACGATGTCGCGTATCGTGAAGCGAGTGTGCCGCCGCAGCGCGCAGACGGCCACGAGGCAGAGAATTCCCCGGAACGCGGCCATGAGCGGGGTGTAGCCGCGCAGCAGAAGAAAGACCACCGCGGCGATCGGGAGAAGAAGATGGCCGTCTCTTTTCAGAATGTCGAGAGTGCGGGGCAGGGCGTTCGGGTCGAGACGGCCGATGTTCTCTTTCCGAGCGCGCAGATGGACGTTCGCCAGAATCGCGCCGTAGTACAGCAGCGCGGGGATGGTCGCCGCAGCGACGATACGGGCGTACGGCACGTTCAGAAACTCGCTCATAATGAACGCCCCCGCCCCCATGATCGGGGGAAGGAGCTGCCCGCCGGTCGACGCGCACGCCTCGATCGCCCCCGCGTCTTCCGGTGTATAGCCGGTCTTCTTCATCAGCGGAATGGTGAAGGTCCCTGTGGTGGCCACGTTCGCCACCGAGGAGCCGTTGATCGTTCCCAGCAGACCGGAGGCCAGAATCGCCACCTTCGCGGGACCGCCCGTGCTCCGACCGGAGAGGGCCAGCGCCAGGTCGTTGAAGAAACGCGCGCCTCCTCCCGCCGACAGAAACGAGCCGAAGAGGATGAACATGAAGACGAAGGTGCTGGAGACCCCCAACGCCACGCCGAAGATTCCCTCCGGAGTCAGGTACATGTGCTGGATGATCCGCGCCGCCGAGTACCCCCGGTGCGCGAAGATCGACGGAGCGTAGCGCCCGAAGACGCAGTAGAGCAGAAAGAGGAGCGCCAGAGCGGGGAGCGTTCTGCCGAGAACGCGCCGCCCCGCTTCGAGGACGAGCAGCATCGAAAGAGCGCCCAGCAGAATGTCGTGCGGGAGCGCCTTCCCTCCGCGCATGGCGATGTCGTTGAAGAAGAGGGCGATGTAGCCTGTGCAGACGACGGAGAGAGCCGCGAACAGCAGGTCCGGAGCGCGGACTCCCTTCGACTTCGAGAATGGGTGGAGCAGAAAGACCAGCGTCATCGCGAAGCCCAGGTGCACCGCTCTCTGGACGGCGGTCTCGAGCAGACCGATGCCCGCGGTGTACATATGAAACAGCGACATCGACACGCAGAGCAGCGTGACGATGCGTTCGCCGCGCGATCGTCCGTCGCGCCC
>WPCG01123888.1_pt1 | contig 10712 bp, 8 predicted proteins | sample 5403311 | NCBI WGS metagenome assembly WPCG01 (sample SAMN12869467, study PRJNA574797) | sludge metagenome | isolation source: wastewater treatment of Control | place: China:Beijing | collected 2019-05-17 | reverse complement strand
TAAAACGAGTAATAATAACGAACACTAACGCTCCGCTCCGGTCGTTGTTTGTACGACACAAACAGACAAAGAAAACACAGAAAAGGAGAAAGTGTTTATGAAGAATAAAAAGCTGTTACTTCTTGGTACGTTCGCACTTGTATTCACAAGCGGACTTGCGGCTGCCGGAACGACTTTTGCATGGTATCAAACGAATCGTAATGCATCGTTAACGTTCAGCAGTGCACAAATCGAAAACCTAGATAGTCATCTTTTAGTGACACACTTAGGGAATCAGAGCGACATTGCTAATACGGGAACTGACAATAAGCTAGTTTATGACGTAATCAATCGTGTTACTGACGTTTCTGGTAATGGAGTTAACCTTTATAAGCCGCATTGGACCTCTAATTCAAATATAGCATCATCAATTGCTAAAGTTGAAGCAGAAGACCACTTCATTGATATCTTCGTTAAAGTTGAACGTTGGCACGAATATGATGCCGGAAGAGAGCTTGATGATGTCACTGGATTTGAACAACCATACGGACTGAAAGTTTATTTGGGGGGTCTTACGGAGTTTCTGCCAGCATCAAGTGAACCACGGGATGAAAATGCGGTTAAAGCATTACGGATGGCAGTTCTGGAGTATGACTCAGAAGGTCGTGGTAATGAACCAAAAATAAATTTACTTTATGCTCCAGATCCTGACGGTGATGATGTATATTTGGTGAATAAACCTGGTGGCGCTTATGGGCAATCAAACTTCAGTTTAGTAGAACCCGCCGACGATAATTCACTTTTAACAGCTGTTCCAGATATTAAAACAGGAACTATTGCAACTAAAGATACCATAGAAGATGCAGACGAAGACGGATTTTTAGTTGCTGATTTAACAAGTGTTAATGTTGCATACATTGCGTTTCGGTTTTGGATTGAGGGCGAAGATGATCAAACAGTTCGTTCTGGGGTTGAAAGTTCTCTTGGTGGTGCGTTTAGTATCAATTTAGAAATCTATGCATTACAACCAGAAATTATTTAAGTAAAAATCCTCACATAGGGGGAATTATAGTTTGCTGGAGTCCACATAAACCAGTGCATTGTTCAAAGGAGGAAATTATATTATGATGAACAAGAAAAATAAAGTTCTATTAAGTACAGTCGGCTTATTACTCTTAAGTGGTATCGCCGCAACAAGCTCAACATTTGCGTGGTTCACAACCGTGCGTAGCGCAACTGTTAATTACGGAACTGCAACTGCAGGAACAACGAGCGGCAGTTTAGAGTTAACCTATAAAGGGTCGTTAAACACAATTGATGAAGATACCTTACTTGATAACGTATTAACACTTGAGGGCGTTAATAAAGTTACAGATATTTCGGGTGATGGCAAATCCTTCTTCAAACCAGTTTGGGCCACACAAAATCAAGCTGGAACAGATGGAACCGCTTCACAAATTGACACCTTAGCAATGGCTGGTCTTGGTGTTGCAGACGGCTACTTTGTTGACTTTACAATTAATGTTGCACGTGGAAATGATCTTGATCAAACCGGTCTTAAAGTTTACTTGGGTGCTGGCACAAAGTTCACAAGTGCAGATGCTAATTTATTAAAAGCACTTCGACTTGCAGTCCTTGATGGAGCCGGTGATGTAATCTTACGTTGGGCTCCAGAAGCTGAAGCGGGTGAAAAATATCTTGCCGTGAATGGTTCGGCAAGCGCTTATGGTGTATCTGGTTTTGAAGTGAAGGGGGGAGCAGGTTTAAAATCTGATAATCCGATTTCTACACTTTCAACAGTTGCAACTGCAGATGCTCATGGATATTTATTAGCGACTTTAGATACAGAGGGTGAAGTTCTTGAAGCTTTAGATGCTGACCTTACATTCCGTGCATGGATTGAAGGTACTGACGTTCATACAGTTAATAGTATTATCGGCTCAACATTTGATTTAGAAATCGATCTCTACGCATTAGAAATCGTATAATAATTAAAGAAGACATACACTCCCGGGGCAACCCGGGAGTAATTAATAGAGAAATAAAAAAATGAATAACAAACGAAAAGTAGTAGCAATTATTACCGTTCTCTTTATGAGTGCGATAGCGGCAACGTCCGGAACGTTTGCCTGGTTCGTAACAAATAGAACCGCAACAATTAACTATGGGCACGCCTCAGTTTACTCAGACCAAGGGGATTTAGAAGTTGACTTCAAACACTCACTAAATAGTAATACAAACGATTCAAAGGATCCTTTGACTAACAAAATTACAATAAGTGGTGATCACGAAGTAACAGATATTTCTGGTGATGGCATTGATTTATACAATGTTGTTTGGTCAGCAACGAGTAATATCGCACAATCAATAACACGGATAGCAGATGTTGCTGTTGGTGATATTGATGGCTATTTCATTGACTTTACTTTAACGGTTAGTCGTGATCCCCAAGCGGATGGTTTCAAAGTCTTTTTAGGGGAACATACTGCATTGTTACCTAATAATGAAAATGAACCAAAGGATGTTGGGATTTTAGATGCACTTCGGATGGTGGTCATTAGTTATGACGATAATGACGCGGATACAGGAAATCCAAATATTATAATTCGTTATACACCCAGTGTTGAAGGTGGTGCAAAGTATATAGCCGCAGATATTACTGAAACTACTTTTGGTAGAGTGGGATTTGATCTTGTTAGCGATAATGACCTTAAATCACATGCGTTTGAAACAAATACACTTATAGGTGATGCTGAAGACGTTTACCCGGCGGTAGCAGACTTAACTGGTTTAACAACTAGTGCTGATGTCACGTTCCGCTTTTGGATCGAGGGTATGGACGCACAAGCTACTAATGATTATCTTGGTGGCGTCTTTAATGTCGCACTTGACTTCTACGCATTATCTGTCTAAATTTATTTAATTACTTAGCGACCAAGCCTCGAGATGTGTCGGATTTGCTTCATGTAATCTGAGCATTATCGAGGTTTTTTTGTTTATAATAGGTAAAAAAATATAGATTAAATGAATATATATATTCGCCGTAAATTTATCTTATAACACAGCAAAAAGCGTGTATTTATTAAAAATGTGAGAAAGTGATGATTTTATTGACTGAATTTGTAAAACAAATAACTCGCATATATTTGACACTTTATTACAATTAATGTAATATTTACTTATCGGAAATAACATTTTTAGGAGTGGAATTACATGTCCCAAGAGCAAAACAAAAAGTTTAAATTACCAGATTGGGTAACTTATGGCCTGATCGGGTTGGAAATAGCGGCAATGATCGCACTTGTCATAATCGCTTTTATTACCATGAAAACAGCTGGTGAAGGTGCGGGTAGTGGGTTTATTAAATGGCTTATTATGAATCGTGTATGGTTCTTTATGCTTGTTGTCTTCCCCCTTATTGTTTTATTCCTGTTTAACGTTTACTTATTAATTCGCATCATTAACGATACATCACAAAAAGAATTCCAGGCATTAACGAAAGAAGAGCTAATGGAAGAAGCGCGCCGTCAAGCCCGTGAAGAACTCGAAAAAGAACTCGCGAAACAAAAAGAAACACCAAACGAGTAAAAGTAAAAACCAAAAGAAATATGCCGAGAAATCGGCATTTTTTATTACTTTACGGAGCAAATTATTGACAACGTTATATGTATAACATATAATAAACGTAGAAAAGGGCAAAACTAGTGAAAACTAGTGACGCAAAACTAGAGGGCCTTCACTTGATGGTAGCCAGTTGCCAAAGCGAAATGTAAAAAGTTTAACATTTCGGGTAACAGTGGTTAACATCATTTTTTATTAGTAAATGACGATGAATATTACGCTTTATGGTAGTTCATGCTAAAATAAAAAGACATTGCATAGCAATGAATGATCAAAAGGACACTGGGAAAGAGAAATATTGTGGCAGAAGAGAAAAAACCCGATCTTGAATATTTAATACCTGATCATGCTGCGTATGACTTAGGTGCCGAAATCCTAAAAACAAGCCGCCGCAAAAAAACGGCGCGGCGCATCATTAGGTATACATCTTTCATCATGATTGTTTTTATCATCATTTCATATTTAGGTTATACTCTTGGCCAATATTTTGCGAGCGCAACAACATTATCAGTACGGACAAACGCGCCACGGATTGCGTTAGCGCAAGTTGGCTTCCGCTTAGAAACACCAATTGATTCGCGTGAATCAGAACGGTATAATTTAACGCTTGATTCGGGTGTTGTCGCTAGTGGACCAGGTATTGGTTATGTGTATTGGACGGGTGAAAACGTCTCCAGCGAAACATTAGCATTTATTTTAGAACATGACAAACACGCAAGCCAAGGTAAACTCCAACCAGTGACAGCAAGGTGGTTTGATTCAGAAGCATTAATTAATGATCCAATTACGCTTTTTGACCGGCCGCGTGCTTTACAAACAATTCGTGAAGTAGTTGAAGATGAAGCAGCGCTTAAACAAGACTATATGGCATTAACGATTTTATTCCGGCTGCTAGTCAGTTCCGATACAACGCAACAAGTTGCGCTTGATAACTTTGGTGTCTACTTCACACGCGATACAAAATTTACGGGCAGCACAAATTTACTTAACGCGATGCGGGTAAGTGTTGAATCACCAATCGTTCGCGACATTATTAGCCCGGGCCGGAAATTAACACAAGAAAGTGGCTACCGCGATAAAATTAACGTTGGTGGGCGGCTTGATCTTGATGGCACAAACACGGCAGTGGGCCGCCACGGGTATTACGATTACACCGCACCAATTGCCGTTCCCGGTGAAGAAGGACTCCAACGTTACGAAATTGCCTATGGTGACTTTGAGTTTCCATTAACAAATGAGAGTTGGGGTGAAGTGACAACATTTGCGGATCCCGTGCCGGAAAATAATACGAGCCAAATTGCCGCAACATATGTTGGGGTGCGGCCATTACTTGGTGCTGTACCAAGAACCCAAGATTTTACAAACTTTGAAAAATATACACGAATTAATGAGGAAGGTGACCCAATTGCGTATACAAACGAATTTGGTATTGCTGAATTTGATATGCAAATTTGGATTGAAGGTTGGGACCCAAACTCGAGTGAAAAGATTGTCGGTAGTACCTTTGGGGCCGAACTTAAGTTTGAAGTAGCGAAGAAAGACCTAGAAGAATAGGGTAAGGTAATTGTATGAGTGCGTTTTTTAGTTATGTGCGTGATTCGTTTGAAGCATTCTGGGTTAATCTTGTTGAATGGCTCACCGCTGTCTTTATCGAACCGTGGCGTTTAATTGCTGGTGACGTAAAAGACTATACGACAATTCTTAATCGCCATATTGCAGGCTTTGGTGTGTGGGGATGGATTTTTTATATATTCTCCTTACTCCTTATTGCCGCATTAGTCGCGGGTGTTGGCTTTCTTCTTTACATTTCGATTCGTAATTTAGTCCGGCTTAGTAAGAAACAATTTGAAAAAACCAAACTTATTGCCGAAGTCCAACGGTTAAACCGTGAACTCTTCTTCGCCATTCAAGAGAAAAATGAAGTACTTAAACTGAAAGCGGAATCACTTGGTCTTGAAGACCCAATGCTTGATGGCGGAAAAAAAGCTTCAATTGTTGCCGAAGTATTTCCAAAGCTTGCGGGTATTGACGCTAAATACTTAGGGAAAGATACAGCTGTTGTCTTACCCGAAGTTGACCGCGAAATTACCCTCGAACAACTCGCGGTACGCTACCGCTATTTTGCGGCGTCGCAACTTGGGCTTTTTTATGATATCGATATGATTCGCACGCTTTTTGCGGCGCTTGGTACCGTGAAAATTATTATTTTAGAAGGGATCTCGGGAACTGGGAAAACATCATTACCATATTCACTTGGAAAGTTTTTCTTAAATGACGTCGCGATTTGTAGTGTCCAACCATCATGGCGGGACCGGACTGAACTTATTGGTTACTACAACGAATTTACAAAGAAATTTAATGAAAGTGAATTTTTACGCGCCATTTATGAAGCAAGTTACCGTAAAGATGTCAATATTGTTATCTTAGACGAAATGAACTTAGCGCGGATTGAATATTACTTCGCGGAATTCCTCTCGATCATGGAAATGCCAAATCCCGACGAATGGATGGTTGAAGTAACAAAGACGGGTGACGACATGAACCCAACGCAACTAAAAAACGGGAAACTATTAATTGACCAAAACTTATGGTTCTTTGGGACGGCAAATAATGACGACTCAACGTTTACGATTACGGATAAAGTATATGACCGGGCAATTAGTATTTCGCTTAACGATCGCGGCGCCGTGTTTGATGCGGAATTTACCGAACCGCTCCGTGTACCGTATGAATATTTAAAACAACTATTTAGTGAAGCAGTAACAAACTATCCGCTTAGTAAACCAAACGTAGCGAAGTTTAATAAACTCGACCAATATGTCGTTGCAAAATTCCGTATTGGGTTTGGGAACCGGATTATGCGGCAAATTCGCATTTTCGTACCAATTTACGTTGCTGCAGGTGGTACGGAACTTGAAGCACTTGACTTTATGTTCGCCTCAAAGATTTTAAAGAAATTTAAATCACTGAACTTAGCATTCATGCATGATGAACTAAACGGGCTAAAAAACGAAATTGATAAAACGTTTGGGAAAAACATCTTTAAACATTCATTAAAACAAATACAAGAATACATTAGTATGTCGTAAGGGTTAAAGCATGGCAAATAACGAAACAAACAAAGTAGTGAAGAAACCAGCTGTTACTAAAGCCACGAGTACGCCTAAAAAAACGACAACACCGCAGAAGACGGTCGAGAAAGTTACAAAACCAGAAACGGAAAGTAAAGCAAAAACCGCACCAACCACGACGAAAAAAGCGGCACCGAAAACGAGCACGGCAAAGCCAAAAGCTACACCAGCAAAAAAGGCAGAACCGAAAGCGAAGGCGCTAGCACCAAAAAAAGTGGAAGCAAAAGCGACGACAACTAAAAAGGCAGAGCCAAAGGTTGCAGCAGTAAAAAAAGATGCCGCACCGAAAAAAGTTGAAGCGAAACCAAAAGTTGCTGCGCCGAAGAAGGCAGAACCAAAAACAAAAGCGGCCCCAGCGAAAAAGGCAGCGGCTAAACCACAGGCGGAAAAAGTAGTAGCAAAGAAACCGGCGGTAAAACGAACACCGCGGAAACTTTCACCACTCCAACAACAAAAGCTTGATGCGATTCGTGGTTATCGTCAATATGAAAAAGTACGTAACCGGTATTATAGTTGGTTAAAACGGGTTGTTAATAATAGTAAACCAACAACCGATCTTTATAATACACTGGCAAATAAGAAAGCTGAAGTTAGCGGGATTACCCGTAATGAAACCAAACGGTTTGAAAGTGACTTTATTGAAGAAATTGAACGCGTTATTCCGTCACTCGAACATATTGTTGTTAACCCGCATAAATTTATTAGTGAATTTGCCGAAGTTGTCCAAGTTGAAAAAGCACGGCGCATTACCCCGCGTGCCGTTAAACATATGGCACAAAATGTGCAAAACATTGCCGAAGTGTTTGATGACGGCCGTATTATCCCAAAGCGCGTCTTAAACGTCTTCGTTGATGATGACCTCAAAATTTATGAAAACCGCTTTATTATGACGCTTGTCCGTCGCCTACAAGTCTTTATTGAATTACGCCATAAATATATTGAAGATCATGGTGATACGAAAAATAGTGACCTCATTACCGTTAAAAAAGAAATGAAAATTGGTGACATGACATTTGAGTTTGACGGAAAAGTGAAAATGACGATTCCAAGTGATGACGAAGGACAACGCGAAAGTAACCGTGATTTACTTGAACGGCTCCGTTCCTTACGGAAACGGACGATGTATTTAGTGAGTTCACCATTTATGAAAGAAATGGTCCGGGCTGTCCCCGTTGCGGACCCGATCCAACAAACAAATATCATTCGCTTAAACTATGCGTATCAAGATGCGTATAAATTATGGCTCTTTATTAACCGTTATGATGAACTCGGGATTACATATACCACGACCCAAGCTAAAGTTGATTTTACCGATGAATATATGCAGCGGCTTGATCAATTAACGTTAAACGCTTTCTTATCTTTAGAAACAGAACACGCAACAATTGGACCGCGCAACATTAAACGAAAAACAATTAAACCATACGTTAAAGCGGGGCAACTGGACTTTGATATAAGTGACGAACGCTTCCTTGAACATGGCCTTCCCGTGAAAGTTTTAACAAGGCAAGAAACGGCGGAACAAAAAGAAGCACGGCTCAAACGTGAAGCGGCCCGCGAAAAAGCCCGGCTGAAACGCGAAGCGGCCAAACAAAAAGAAAAAGAACGCAAAGCGCTCTTACGCGCCCGCGCTAAAGAACGAGCGGCCAAGAAAAAAGCGGCAGCGCTCGAACGTGCCCGCATTAAACGTGCCGAAGCACTCGAACGCCAAAAACAAAAAAATCTTGAACGCGCCCGGAAACGCGCCGAGAAAGAACGGCTTCTTGCTGAACGGAAAGCGTTCCAAGCGAAAATGGCTGATGAAGCACGCAAATTACGTGAAGCACGCGCCCTTATTCGCAAACTAGCTGGTGAAAGGAAAAAAGATGAGCAATCAACAACCACAAAAACCAAAAAGTAAATTAAGTAAAGTCATTAGCAAACTCTTTGGTGGCGTTCTTTTTGGTGTTGTCGGTTTACTCGTTGTGTTCCAATTTATTGGTATTATGAGTGCCGCGAACAATAATGGTGTGCCAAATTATGGCGGCTTTCAAAGTTTCCGCGTTGTTACAAACTCAATGGATCCAACATATAAAGTTGATACGATGGTCTTTATTCGCAAAATTGATGTTAAAAAACTAAATGAAGACGACGTCATTACGTTTTTACGGACCGACGCCACAGCGTATAACGATGGACGGGGTGATAATCTTGTTATTACGCACCGGATAACGGATATTGAAATAATTGACGGCGAATATTATTTCCGCACACTAGGTGATAATCTTTTTGCGACAACATGTCCGCGTACTGGGTGTACGGCCGTAAATCGTGACTACGTTAAAAGTAGTGATATCTTTGGCGTTGTTATTGGCCAAAGTATGGTGCTTGGTAAAACAAACAAATTACTTGTTGAAAATCCGGCATACATTATTTTATTTGTAATGGTACCGCTTGTTGTGGTCTTTAGTTCGTCATTAATCGATTTATTCCGGCAAATTAAAACGCGGAACGCTGAAGAAGCGGCAAGTGATGGCGAAACTGTGACGAGTGAAAGCTTTGAAGCACTGAAAGAACAAGAAAAATTAAAAATGATGATTGAACTCGAAAAAGAGCGGATGCGCAAAGAGTTAGAAGACGGAGGTAAACACGATGAATAAACGAGCAAAATTACGAAATTATGGATTACGGATTACACTGAGCTTAGCGTTTACCCTCGTTATTGGTGTGTTCTTTGTCTTATTAAGTTTTGATGTCATTGTCTTTCCGGTAGACAACGGTAAACTTATTTTTGGACTCTCAACATTACTTGCGTTTGTCGCTGCTATTTTGCATACGGTCTTTACGTTTTTAGGGTGGAAAAAAACCGCAAACTCCATTCGTTTTGACTATAATACGTTTGATTTAGTAAAAAATATTCGCGCCGAAAATACATTTTTAGCATTTGTTGATCGCCACATTAAAAAGAGTGGGTCAAAAAATGATGCGCTTATTGCTTTTTCGGTCACCCGCTTTAAAAAGACAGTATTTACACGTTACGGGTATGAAAAAGGTGCGGAAGTATTAGAAATTATTTACCGCGCGTTTAATCCGTTACAGAAACAATACCCAAATTCGACATACGGCTTTGATTATAACGAAAACTTTCTTGTGTATTTACGGCAAGTTAATCTCGATGAAGTAAAAAAATATATTAGTAGATTAACAACGTTTATTAATGAAACATTAATTGAAGAGAAAAACGAAGTGAAGTTTATTAGTGACTTCGGTGTTAGTTTCTCGGTTGACGAAGAAAGTGGCGAAGTTATTAAAGCAACGTCGATGTTACAACGAGCCCTAATTTCCGCGGACCATGGCCGCATTGAAAGTGAACTTGGTGGCGTTACAGTGTATGAACCAAAAATGTTTGAACGCAATAAACGTAACGTCCAACTTGGGCTTGAAATTGAACGCGGCCTAGAGTTATCACAATTTAAACTACACTTCCAACCAAAGTTTGATTTAAAACTAAATCGTTTTGCCGGTAGTGAAGCGCTTGTCCGTTGGCAACACCCCGAGCTTGGGTTATTATCACCGGCGAACTTTATTCTTTTTGCCGAACAAAGTGATTTAATTATAAAAATTGACCATTACGTTATTGAACAAGTGTGTATTCAACTTGATGCGTGGCGCGGCGCTGGGCAACGACTATTACCCGTCTCGATTAATATTTCGAAGAAAACCCTTTTTACGGGCAACATTGTTAACTACATTACACAGACGACAGAAAAATATAATATTAATCCGATGCTCCTTGAAATTGAAATTGTTGAATCACCGTCCCTCCAAGATATCTTGTTACTCTTATCGATTGTTAAAAAATTTAAAGATTTAAAAATTAAAATTGCAATTGACGACTTTGGGACCGGTTATTCGTCACTTAGTTACATTAAAAAGATTCCCTTTGATGTCATTAAAATTGATAAAGCGTTCCTTGATGACGTAGACATTGATCAAAAATCC
>WPCG01007996.1_pt1 | contig 10713 bp, 8 predicted proteins | sample 5403311 | NCBI WGS metagenome assembly WPCG01 (sample SAMN12869467, study PRJNA574797) | sludge metagenome | isolation source: wastewater treatment of Control | place: China:Beijing | collected 2019-05-17 | reverse complement strand
ACCGCCTCGATGGTCAGGGCCACCACGATCTGGTTGGCCACCTTGCAGGTCTGGCCGGCGCCGTGGCCGCCGATATGGGTGATGGTCTTGCCCATCACCTCCAGGATCGGGCGGGCGCGCTCGAAGCCGGCGTCGGTGGCGCCCACCATGATGGTCAGGGCCGCATTGATGGCCCCACCCTCGCCGCCGGAGACCGGAGCGTCGACGTACTCGCCGCCCGCCTCATGGATGCGCCTGGCGAAGCCCTGGGTCGCGATGGGGGCGATGGAGCTCATGTCGATCACCAGGGTGCCGGGCTTGAGCCCCTCGATGACGCCCCCCTCGCCGAAGAGCACCGCCTCCACGTCCGGGGTATCCGGGACCATGGTGATGATCACCTCGGCCTCGGCGGCCACCGCCGCGGGGGTCTCCAGCTCGCGCAGGCCCTTCTCGGCCAGGGTGGCGTCCAGCGTGCCGCGCCTGACGGTCACGACCTCGTGCCCGGCGTCCAGCAGGTGGCCCGCCATGGGGCGGCCCATGATGCCGAGGCCAATAAATCCGATCTTGCTCATCATCACTCTCCTCTTGTCTCTGTTGTCATTGTGATCCTGGGTAGAGGCATCAGCCGCGGGCGGCGTCCAGCCAGCCCAGCCCCTCCTCGGTGCGACCGGCCGGCTTGCACTCGGCGCTGACCCAGCCGTCGTAGCCGAGACGATCCAGATGGGCGAACAGGAAGGGGTAGTGGATCTCGCCGCTGCCCGGCTCGTGGCGACCGGGATTGTCGGCGATCTGCACGTGGGCGATGCGCGCCAGGTGCGTCTCGAGGGTGGGCGCCAGGTCCCCCTCCATGATCTGCATGTGATAGATGTCGTACTGCAGCTTCAGGTTGTCGCTGCCCACCTCATCGAAGATGTCGAGCGCCTGCTCGGTGCGGTTGAGGAAGAAGCCGGGGATGTCCCGGGTGTTGATCGGCTCGGCGACCAACAGGATGCCGGCATCGGCAAGCTTCCCGGCGGCGAAGCGCAGGTTCTCCACCAGGGTGGCGCGCGCCTGGTCGTCGCTGACGCCTTCCGGCTGGATGCCGGCCAGGCAGTTGACCTGGGCATTGCCCAGCACCCGGGCGTAGGCGATGGCGCGCTCGACGCCCTCGCGGAACTCCTCGACGCGGTCCGGATGGCAGGCGATGCCGCGCTCCCCGGCGGCCCAGTCGCCGGCCGGCAGGTTGAAGAGCACCTGGGTCAGGCCGTTGGCGTCCAGGCGCCGCTTGAGCCCCTCGGCCGGATAGTCATAGGGAAAGAGGTACTCCACCCCCTTGAAGCCGGCCTTGGCGGCGGCCTCGAAGCGGTCGAGGAACTCCACCTCGGTGAACAGCATGCTGAGGTTGGCGGCAAACTTGGGCATGGCAAACTCCTTGGGTCGTTATCGTTTCTCAGGTCAGGGCGGCGATGGAGGTGGGCGCATCCTCCTGGTTCTCGGCCAGGGCCTCGAACTCGTTGACTCTGTCCAGGTCGGTGCCCATGGCGATATTGGTCACCCGCTCCAGGATCACCTCCACCACCACCGGCACGCGGTGTTCGGCGATCAGGCGGCGGGCCTCCTCCAGCGCCGGGGCGATCTCCTCGGGCCGGGTGACACGCAGCGCCTTGCAGCCCAGCCCCTCCACCACCGAGACGTGGTCCACGCCGTAACCGTTGATCTCCGGACAGTTGATGTTCTCGAAGGCGAGCTGCACGCAGTAGTCCATGTCGAAGCCGCGCTGGGACTGGCGAATCAGCCCCAGGTAGGAGTTGTTCACCAGCACGTGGATCCAGGGCAGCTTGAACTGGGCGCCGGCGGCCAGCTCCTCGACCATGAACTGGAAATCATAGTCGCCGGAGAGGGCGACCACCTCGGCTTCCGGGTCGGCGCGCCGCACCCCCAGGGCCGCCGGGATGGTCCAGCCCAACGGGCCTGCCTGGCCGCAGTTGATCCAGTGGCGCGGCTGGTAGACGTGCAGGAACTGGGCCCCGGCGATCTGCGACAGCCCGATGGTGCTGACGTAGCGAGTGTTGCGGCCGAAGACGCGGTTCATCTCCTCGTAGACCCGCTGGGGCTTGACCGGCACGTCATCGAAGTGGGTCTTGCGCAGCAGGGTGCGCTTGCGCTCCTGGCACTCCTCCGCCCAGCGCCCGCGGCGCTTGAGCCGGCCGGCCGCGTCGAGCTCGCGGGCCACCTCGATGAAGAGTTCCAGCGCCGCCCGGGCGTCCGAGACGATGCCGTAGTCCGGCCCGAAGATGCGCCCGATCTGGGTCGGCTCGATGTCCACGTGAACGAAAGTGCGGCCCCGGGTGTAGGTCTCGACGTTGCCAGTGTGGCGATTGGCCCAGCGGTTACCGATGCCCATCACGAAGTCCGCGGCGAGCAGGGTGGCGTTGCCGTAGCGGTGGGAGGTCTGCAGCCCCACCATGCCCGCCATCAGCGGATGATCGTCGGGGATGGCGCCCCAGCCCATCAGGGTCGGAATCACCGGCACCCCGGTGAGCTCGGCGAACTCGAGCAGCAGGTCGCTGGCATCGGCGTTGAAGATGCCGCCGCCGGCCACGATCAGCGGACGCTCGGCCGCCTGCAGCATGGCGATGGCCTTCTCGGCCTGGGCCCGGGAGGCGCGAGGCTTGAAGGCGGGCAGCGGCTCGTAGGTGTCGGGGTCGAACTCGATCTCGCTCATCTGCACGTCGATGGGCAGGTCGATCAGCACCGGGCCGGGGCGGCTGGAGCGCATCAGGTGGAAGGCCTGCTGGAGGACCCGCGGCACCTGGGCCGGCTCCAGCACGGTGACCGCCCACTTGGTGACGGGACCGGCGATCGCCTGGATATCCACCGCCTGGAAGTCCTCCTTGTGCAGCCGGGCACGGGGCGCCTGGCCGGTGATGCAGAGGATCGGGATGGAGTCGGCGCTGGCCGAATAGAGCCCGGTGATCATGTCGGTGCCGGCGGGGCCGGAGGTGCCGATGCACACCCCGATATTGCCGGCCTTCGTCCGGGTGTAGCCCTCGGCCATATGGGAGGCGCCCTCGACGTGGCGGGCGAGGATATGATCGATGCCGCCCACCTGGCGCAGGGCGGCGTAGAAGGGGTTGATGGCGGCGCCGGGCACCCCGAAGGCGACCTCGATGCCTTCCTTCCTGAGCACGTGAACGGCGGCTTCCGCGGCGGTCATGCGAGCCATGACGAGATCCTCCAGTGAGGGTTATTGTTTTTGGAAAATTATTTTGTATATCGAGATTAGGCCCGGAGCGGCGTGCCGTCAACGAATACTGGAAAATATTTTCACAAAACTGGAGGGCAAGAAAATACCCAAGCAGCATCAGCCACTTGGGCACATAACCTCAGTCCGGAAACGCCCTGATCAGAGCGTCACGCGCAGCGCCAGCGGATGCTCGTCGCAGTTGTTGCCCTCGCCGCCACGATCGACGACGAGAAACTCCCCTTCCCGCTCCAGCACCGACTGGATGGCGTGCCAGGTGCCGGCGCGGTAGTTGACCCCCTGACGGCCGTCGGTGACGAAGGCGCGCACCTCGGCGGGGTCGATGGTCTCGCCCGGCGGCGCCACGACGATAAGGAAGCGCTCCTCGTGCAGCGGCATGAAGGCCTGGCTGCCCAGGGGGTGGCGCTCCAGGAAGTCGAGTTCCAGAGGGAGCGTCACCGGCTGGCTGACAAAAATACTGATCAGCGTCCGCGCCCCCTCCCCCAGGGTCTCGACCGTTGCCAGGTCGTGGTGGCGCCGGGTGCGTCCGGCGTTGATGGGAAACCACTCCGACGTCCGGGCGTCGATGACGTCGCCGAAGGGGGCGAAGGCCTCGGCGGTCAGCGGTTCGGCTTTCAGTTCCAGCATGTCGTTCTCCTGAACAATTCTGGCCCTCCTGTCGGGGCTTGCCCGGCGACAGGCCTGATCGGGGGCGCTGTGAACCCTTCCCTGGGCGCTACCGATGCCCTGCGGCGCTCTAGCATCCTGCTCCGCTTGCAGGGCCGGTGCTGACCATCCATGGTCAGCCCGTTCGGAGCAATGCTCCTCACCCCTGGCATAGGACCCCCTCCAGACCTGTCCCCGGCGCCCCTCGGGTTGGCGTCATATCAGCGGACGCGGTATCAGCGGCCACCCAGGCGCAGCTTGGGATGGCGGTTGACGTCCTTGTAGAGCAGGTAGCGGAAGGGGCCCGGGCCGCCGGCATAGCAGGCCTGGGGGCAGAAGGCGCGCAGCCACATGAAGTCGCCCGCCTCCACCTCCACCCAGTCCTGGTTGAGGTGGTAGACCGCCTTGCCCTCCAGCACGTAGAGGCCGTGCTCCATGACGTGGGTCTCATCGAAGGGGATCACCGCGCCGGGCTGGAAGGTGACGATATTGACGTGCATGTCGTGGCGCACATCGTTCGGGTCGACGAAGCGGGTGGTGGCCCAGCGCCCCTCGGTGCCCGGCATGGGGTTGGGGTCGAGGTCGTTTTCGTTGGTGACGAAGGCCTCGGGCGTGTCGATGCCCTCGACCTTCTCGTAGGCCTTGCGCACCCAGTGGAAGCGCACCGGGGCGCTGGCCTCGTTCTTCACCTGCCAGTCGCTGCCTGGCGGGATAAAGGCGTAGCCGCCCGGGCCCATGGCATGGCGCTCGCCGGCGAGTGTCAGGGTCATCTCGCCCTCCACCACGAAGAGCACTCCCTCGGCCTCGGGGTCGAGCTCGGGGCGCTCGCTGCCGCCCCCGGGGGCGACCTCCATGATGTACTGGGAGAAGGTCTCGGCGAAGCCGGAGAGCGGGCGCGCCAGCACCCAGAGGCGGGTGCCCTCCCAGAACGGCAGGTTGCTGGTAACGATATCGCCGAAGACCCCCTTGGGGATCACCGCATAGGCCTCGGTGAACACCGCCCGGTCGGAGAGCAGCTGGGTCTGGGGCGGATGGCCCCCGGTGGGAGCGTAATAGGTACGTGGTTTCATGGAGTGTCCTGAAAGACTCTGGGCCGAAGCCCGGATTGGTACGAGCGCCCGAGGCGAGAGGCGCCGGGGACAGCTCTGGAGGGGGTCCTATGCCAGGGATGGCATCGGTAGCGCCCAGGGAAGGGTTCACAGCGCCCCCGAACAGAGCTGTCGCCGGATCAGCCTCGAGCGCTGCCGAGGGACCGGATACTCAACGCCCCGGTGCCGGATGATGCTCGGCCCAGTGGCGGGCAATATCCACCCGGCGCGCCACCCAGACCCGGTCATGAGCCTCGATATGATCGAGGAAGCGCTGCAGGGCGCGGAAGCGGCCCGGGCGCCCCAGCAGGCGGCAGTGCATGCCGATGGAGAGCATCTTGGGCGACTCCTCCCCCTCCGCATAGAGCACGTCGAAGGCGTCACGCAGGTAGGTGAAGAAGTGGTCGGCGGTGTTGAAGCCCTGGGGCGCGGCGAAGCGCATGTCGTTGGTGTCCAGGGTATAGGGCACGATCAGGTGGTCATGCTCGACGCCCCGGCTGTCCGCCTCGCGGGTCCAGAACGGCAGGTCGTCGCCGTAGTAGTCGCTGTCGTAGAGAAAGCCGCCCTCGTCGAGCACCAGCCGGCGGGTGTTGGGGCTGTCGCGGCCGGTGTACCAGCCCTGGGGCTTCTCGCCATAGAGGCGCTGGAAGATCGCCATGGCCTTCTGCAGGTGCTCGCGTTCGACCGCCTCCGGCACCTCCTGGTAGTGGATCCAGCGATAGCCGTGGCAGGCGACCTCGTGGCCCAGCTCCCTGAAGGCGTGGGCCACCTCCGGGTGGCGCTCGAGCGCCATGGCCACCCCGAAGACGGTGAGCGGCAGGCCGCGGCGCTCGAACTCGCGCAGGATGCGCCACACGCCCGCCCGGGAGCCGTACTCGTAGATCGACTCCATGCTCAGGTGGCGATCGGGATAGGCCGCCGCGCCGATGATCTCGGAGAGGAACTGCTCGGAGCCGGCATCGCCATGCAGCACGCAGTTCTCGCCCCCCTCCTCGTAGTTGAGCACGAACTGCACGGCGATCCTCGCCCTGCCGGGCCAGTTGGCGTGGGGCGGGTTGCGGCCGTAGCCGATCAGGTCGCGGGGGTAGTCCGAGGCGCGGGGTGCGGTCATGGCAGGGCTTCCTGGTTGTTATAGGGAGTGCTTATAGAGTGCTTGGAGCGCTGTTATCGAGAGTTGTTGGCGAGCGTTGGCGGCGTACCGTCGTGGCGCCTGGCTGCCGGCGTGGTGCCGGGCAAGCCCCATTAGCGCCATTTATGTATACAAAGATAAGATAGGGTGTCGTCAAGGTTAGTGCAACTGTCGTCTCCAGGTCAATATTGTATACATAAAATATCTATAATTGTGCTCAACCAGCGCATGAGCGGCGGTGGCTCGACCAAAGTCTCACTCCCTAGATGCTCGTAACAGGCGCGACGCTTCATCAAAAATCCTTGCATGACAGCCAGTTGGATAGGGTGCCCCTTGGCGGCGCCGGAATTTGCCAAATACACAAAATCAACCTATTTTGTGTACAAAGGCATCAACAACCCAGGAGCTCCCATGCAGATCCGCGTCATCAACCCCAACACCACCGCCGCCATGACGGCCACCATCGGCGAGGCGGCCCAGCGGATCGCCGCGCCCGGCACCCGAATCACCGCGACCCAGCCGCTGGACGGCCCGGTCTCCATCGAGAGCCACTTCGACGAGGCGATCAGCGCGGTGGGGGTCCTCGATCAGGTGCTCGCCGGCGAGCGCGAGGGCGCCGACGCCTACGTGATCGCCTGCTTCGGCGACCCTGGCCTGCTCGCCGCCCGCGAGCTGACCCGGGCGCCGGTGATCGGCATCGCCGAGGCGGCCTTCCATATGGCCACCCTGATCAGCACCCGCTTCTCCATCGTCACCACCCTGGGGCGCACCGGCATCATCGCCGAGCACCTCCTGGAGCAGTACGGCTTTCGCCACCACTGCCGCCGGGTGCGCGCCGCCGAGATCCCGGTGCTGGACCTCGAGCAGAAAGCCGATGCGGCGCTTGTGCGCATCATCGAGGAGTGCCGCCGCGCCCGCGACGAGGACGGCATCGGCGCCATCGTGCTCGGCTGCGGCGGCATGGCCGACCTCACCGACACCATCAGCCACGAGGTAGGCCTGCCGGTGATCGAGGGCGTCACCGCCGCCGTGAAGCTGGCCGAGGCGCTGGTCGGCCTGGGGCTCGGCACCAGCAAGCACGGCGACCTGGCCTACCCGCGACCCAAGCCGATGCTCGGTCAGTTCGAGCGCTTCGCCCACCTGACCCCGGTCCGCTGACGGGCTGCCCGTACCACCGGATATTTCGCAGCACCCACGACAACAACAACCCGCTCCCCGGAGCACGCCACGCCGCAAGCCATCCCGGCATCTGGCCGGAAACTTCATAACATCAAGCAGCGACTTGCGAGGTTCTCGACATGACCACTCCCACTTCACAGGCCACCGCCCAGGCGGCCTCCACGGCCACCGAGGCCACCAGCCATCAGACCAAGGCCCCGGGCCAGGAGTCGCTGGCCCCCCAGCAGACCCGCATCATGGGGCGCACCTCCTACTTCCTGGCCTGGTTCGGCGGCTGCGTCTCCATCGGCACCTTCGCCATGGGCTCCAGCGTGGTGGGCACCCTCAACCTGATCCAGGCCACCCTGGCGATCGCCATCGGCTGCTTCGTGATCGGCATCGCGCTGGCCGTGAACGGCGCTGCCGGCTACAAGTACGGCATCCCCTTCATGGTCCAGGCGCGCAGCGCCTTCGGCTTCGCCGGCACCCGGCTGCCGGGGCTGGTGAGGGCCGTGCCCGCAGTGGTGTGGTACGGCTTCCAGAGCTGGATCGGCGCCGGCGCGCTGAACATGGTGTCGGCCACCCTGTTCGGCTTCGACAACCTGATCTTCTACTTCATCGCCTTCCAGTTCCTGCAGATCGGCCTCTCGGTGATGGGCTTCCAGGGCATCAAGTGGCTGGAGAATATCGGCAGCGTCTTCATCCTCGCCTCGCTGATGTACATGTTCTATGCCACGGTGCAGCGCTACGGCGACGAGCTCTCCGCCAGCCTGCTGACCATGGAAGGCTCCTGGGGCCTGCCATTCTGGGGCGCCACCATGCTCTTCCTGGGCATCTACAGCACCATGATGCTCAACGTCAGCGACTACGCCCGGGAGCACAAGAAGGGCACGCCCCAGAGCCTTCTCACCACCATCTACGCCATGTCGATCCTGCCCTGCACCCTGTTCATGGGCCTGATCGGCTACATGGTCTCCGAGGCCACCGGTACCGCCGACCCCATCCAGGTGTTCGCCAACGCCGTGGACAACACCCCGCTGCTGATGACCACCCTGCTGTTCATCGCCTTCGCCCAGGTGACCACCAACGTGCTCAACAACGTGGTGCCGCCCACCTACGTGCTGATGGACGTCTTCAAGCTCAAGTTCACCACCTCCACGGTGATCGTCGGCCTGCTGGCCTTCGCCACCTTCCCCTGGAAGCTGGTGCAGCCCGACTCCGCCGCCGGCCTGCAGCTCTTCGTGCAGACCTACTCCGCCTTCCTCGGCCCGATCTTCGCCATCCTGGTGGTGGACTACTACATCATCCGTCGCCGCACCCTGGACCTCGGCAAGCTCTATGACGAGTCCGGCCCCTACCGGGGCGTCAACGTCGCCGCCCTGATCGCCACCGCCGTGGGCATCGCCGCCGCCCTCACCTTCTCCGCGGTCTCCTGGTACGCCAGCCTGATCCCCGCCGGCGTCACCTACTACCTGCTGATGCAGCACTGGGCCCCCTGCCAGCGCTTCCGTCAGTAACCCCTCCCTCGCCCCCAACGCCAGTGCCCCGGACTCAGGTCCGGGGCACTGGCGTTGGGGGCAGGCGGACGCGGCTCGTCAGCGCCCGAAGATGCTGTGCAGGTCCGGCGCCTCTTCCGTCTCCTCAATGATGGAGAGCGACGCCTCGATGGCCTTGAGGTGGCGGCTCATGAAGGCCGCGGCGCGCTCGCCATTACCGGCCCCCAGGTAGCCGATCAGGTCGTCGTGATCGTGGGACTCGCAGCCCAGGTGTCCGGCGTTGCCGTAGACGGCGAGGATCAGCGAGGAGCGAGAACAGAGCCGGCCGACGAATTCGGCCAGGGTGGCATTGCCAGAGAGCTGAGCCAGGCGCTCATGGAAAGCCGCCGAGAGCTTGATCGCCGTGCTCTGCTCGCCGGCCCTGAGCGCCTCGCGCTCGCGGCGTGCCATGTCCCGCAGCTCCCTGACATCGTCATCGGTGATGCGCCGGGCCACCTCCGGCATCAGGCCGCACTCCACCATCTGGCGGGCATCGAAGACGTCCTTGGCCTCGTCGGCGGTGGGGCGAGTGACGCTGGCCCCGCGGCGGGGGGTCAGGGTGACCAGCTGCTCGAGCGCCAGGCGCTGCAGGATCTTGCGGATACCGGTTCGGCTGACGCCGAACACCTCGGCGAGGGCATCCTCACGCAGGCGGGCGCCGGGCTTGAGCCGGTGCTCGATGATCGCATCGCTGATCGAGCGGTAGATGGCCTCGTGGCGCTCGGCGCCGTCGCCGTCCTTGCCGCGCCCGCTACCCGACGCCTTGCGCTGGTTATCGAAGTCGCGCTGACTCATCCCTCTCTCCCGATAGCAGTTGGCTGCCCATGGCGGGCCTTCACAGGAGTGATTGTATACGCCGGGCGGGCAGAGTCATCTCTTCAACGGCAGGGACCCGCCGCGAGGCGGGTCCCTGCCGGGCGCGGGCACCGAGGGGCGTCATCGGGACCAGGCGGCGATGGCCTCGCGCTCCTCGTCGGTCATGCCGGTCATGTTGCCCAGGGGCATGTAGCCGCTGGCCACCACCTGCTGGATCTGGGTGCGCTGGGCGGCGGTCTGCTGCGGAGAGTCGTAGGCGACCCCGGCCGGCGGCGCGTTGAAGCCGGGCTGGGTGGGAGTGCTGGCGTGACAGGCCACGCAGCGGGTCTCCATGATGGCATGGACCTCCTCGAGGCTCACCGCGGCGCGGTCCGGGTCGGCGGCGGGTGACGGCGCGGGGGCGGCGATCCAGAACGCCAAGGCGATCAGTGCCACGCCGGCCGCCGGATAGGCCGGCTTGATGCTGCCGGCGTGCATCAATACGAAGAACTGACGAATCAGGGCCCCGGCGAAGATGAACAGCGACATGATCACCCAGGCCTGCTCGTGGGAGTAGGCGAAGGAGTAGTGGTTGCTGATCATCAGCAGCACCACCGGCAGGGTGAAGTAGGTGTTGTGCACCGAGCGCTGCTTGCCGCGCTTGCCGTCCAGGGGGTTGGGGGCCTCACCCGCCTTCATGGCGGCGACCATGCGGCGCTGGCCGGGAATGATCCAGAAGAAGACGTTGGCGGACATCGCCGTGGCCATCACCGCACCGGTGATCAGGAAGGCGGCGCGGCCGGCGAAGAGCTGGGTGCTGAGCCAGGCCACCACCACCATCATCACGGCCACGGCGATGCTCAGCAGGCCGTCCCGGGTCATGTCGGGGCTGATGCGCTTGCACAGCTCGTTGTAGACCACCCAGCCAGCGGCCAGGAAGAGCAGCGCCAGCAGGTTAGCCTGCCAGCCGCTCATGGTGGCGGCCCATTCCCAGCTGGCGTTGGGGTTGACCAGATAGAAGCTCGGGTTGGCCATGTAGAGCAGCACGAAGAGCGCGAAGCCCGACAGCCAGGTGGTGTAGGACTTCCAGAACGACCAGTGCAGGTCATCGGGCAGCTTGGCCGGCGCCGTGGCGTACTT
>WPCG01094698.1_pt1 | contig 10735 bp, 7 predicted proteins | sample 5403311 | NCBI WGS metagenome assembly WPCG01 (sample SAMN12869467, study PRJNA574797) | sludge metagenome | isolation source: wastewater treatment of Control | place: China:Beijing | collected 2019-05-17 | reverse complement strand
CCAGCGCTCGGGCGGCGCCGCGGCAGTGAGGTCGGCGTGCAGGGTGGCGAGCTGGCCGTGACGCTCGAGCTGGCGCTGCAGGTCTTCGGCGAGGGTGGCGCCGGCACCGGAGATAACCCAGGCCTCGGCGCCGCGCGGCTCGGCGAGCTGGCGGACGAGATACTGGGCGGCCTCGCCGACCAGCGCGGCATCGTCGGCAAAGCCGAACTTTGGCGCGAAAACAGCGAGCGTCTGCGCGGCGTCGTGTTCGGCGCGCGCCAGCGCCTCGCGGTGGGCGAAGAGCGCATTCATCTGCACCGCCGCGCGGGCCAGCCGGAGCAGGCTCGCACGCTCGTCCTCGAAGGCGCCGAAGTGCCACCAGCAGAAGGCCAGGGCGCGGGCCTGCGGACCATGGGCGAGCAGTTGCGCGCCGGCCTGCATGCCGATCAGGGCCTGCAGGATGAGGGTGGCATCGTGGTCATGAACGCCGCGCTGATAGCCTTCCTGGTAGCGGCTCGCGCTGCTGCGCCGGACCAGATCGGCAAGCGGCTGGCCATCCTCGGCCGCGGCGAGCGCCTGCAGTTGGGCCCAGTCCTGCTCGCCATGCCCGTCGAGGGCGTCGGCGAGCAACGTGCCGGCGAGGTATTCGGCGCGGTAGAGGGTGTCGCTCTCCGACACCAGCGGCACGTCCCACCAGGCCTTGAGGGTGTCCAGCCGGGGGTCGTTGAGCGGCGCGAAGTAGTCGGTGCCGGTGAGGTGGTAGGCCAGCCCGCCCTGGCGCGGGACCAGGGTGAGGTCGAGCGTCTGACGGTTGACGGTGAAGGCGTGGCGGCCAAAGCGCAGGGTGTTGCCGTCCTCGGCGATGAGCTCGCGGCGGTCGCGTACCGCACGCACCGCCTGGTCGCGCGCAGCACGCAGGCGGGTGTCGAGATCGTCGGCGGCGACGTTGGCGCCCAGCGCGCGCAGTTCGTCGATCTGGCTGCGCAGCTTGGCGAGCAGCGGATCACCGGCGAAATAGCTGTGGACCTGCGGCAGATCGTTGAACTGGGCGACCCGGCGCGGAACGCCGTCGAGCACGCGCGAGGCGGCATCGACCAGCGCCTGGCTGCGGCGCTGGCGGGCCTCGGTGAGGGTCTGGCGGCGTGCCGCCACCGCTTCGACCACCGACTCGCGCTTGTTGGCCAGGGTCTCGATGAAGGCGTCCTGGTCGGCGAAGCGGGCTTCGATGTCCTCGAGCTGGCCGAGCAGGCGGGTGAGGGCGTCGTCGCACTTTTCCGGCGTATCGGCCAGCTCCAGCGCGTTTTCGACGGCCTGGCCGAAGAGCTGGATCTGCGCGCCGAACTCGGCCGCGGCCTCGACGCTGCCAAGCGCGCGGGCGCGGCTGCGGGCCTCGGCGCGCAGGCGGTTGACCTCGGCATACACGCCGCCGATGCCGTCGAGGATGCGGGTGCGGATGACGGCATCGCCGCCGGGCAGGTTGCCGAGTTGTTCGGTGAGCAGGTCGAGGCCGGCACCGGTGCTGTCGAGTGCCTTGACCTGCTCGGCGATCTCGGTGCTGTTGGTGGCGTGCGGCAGGGCGGCGGCGATCTCGTCGAGCGACTTGCGGTAACCGTCGAAGGCGTGCTCGTCGGCAAGGAAGTTGAGGGCGCGCTCGGAGACCCGCCCCTGCTCCTCGTCGACGGTGGCTTCGAGCTCGCCGATGCGCGTCAGATCGGCGTAGCGCAGCTCGCGCATGGCCTGCAGGCGGCCGCGCTGCTCGCGCAGGCGACCGAGCGCCCGCACGAAGTCATCGGGCGCGTGCCACATCATGCTGGCGATGTCGGTCATCAGCTCGCGCTGGCGCAGCTCGGCCTCGCTCAGTGCCTGGGCGGTGTCGCGGCGGATGCTCTCGATCTTCTCGAATTCGTCGAGGGTGTGGCGCGCGCCTTCCATGATGGCGCGGATGTCTTCGTCGAGCTTGCCGGCCTCGTCCGAATCGAGCCAGAAGTAGGCATCGAGCGCCCGCCCGCACTGGCGGATGAGGGCTTCGTAGGCATTGCGCGTGGGCGTCTGCTCGGCGACCGCGCGGGTGATGCCGGTCAGCTCGGCGATGCCGCGTACCAGTTCGGGGTTGCCGATGCGGCCGAAAAAGCCCTGGACCTCCTGGTGGGCGGCGGCATGCTCGTCGCTGGCAAACGGCGTCTGCCACAGCTGCATCGGATGGTTACGGGTCGGCTCCGGCCCCTCGGCCTGGAAGACCAGCATGCGCCCGTCCTCGAAGCGCGCGTAGCCATTGCACAGAATCGGCGTGGACAGCGACTTCTCGATCAGGTTGTAGGAGAACAGCGCGTAGTGGCCCAGCCCGGGCTGGTAGAAGACGTAGAGCACGTCCTCGCCGTTGGGCGAGCGCAGCATGCGCTTGAAGCGCAGGCCGTCGCGCATCTCGGCGGGCAGGTCGAAGCGCTTGGTCTCACCGGACTGCAGATAGTAGCCGCCCGGAAAGATGATGCCGTGGTCTTCGGGCAACTGGATGCACGAGCGCCCGATGGCGTCGATGCGGGTGGCGCTGAGGGTGCGGGTGTTGAACACCAGGTAGCGCTCGTCCCGCTCGCGGTAGGGGCGGATGCGCAGCAGGATCAGCGAACCGATGCGCGCGTAGGCGACCTCGGCGTCGGTGAGCGACTGGCTCTTGTCCTCGACCGGTTCGGAGTAGATGCCCAGCCCGCTCTCGGTGTTGTTCTCGATCTTGATCGTGAGATCGCCGCCGACGGTCTCGACGAAGACGGTGTCGAGGATGTTGATGTGCGGGTGACGACCGCCGACATGGTTCTCGCGGGTGGTCTGGGTCCACTCGAAGTCGTGGGTCGCGGGCAGCGCGATGTCGCGCTCGCCGCGGTTGTCGATGTAGCTCAGTGTGCCGTCCGGCCCGATGTTCCAGCGGAACACGCGCAGGTCGGTGGCCTGCTGGCCGATCTGGAAGGCCGCCAGCAGCTTGTGCTGGTGCACCCGCAACTGGATCAGGCTGGCCTGGCGGTAGTAGGTGTAGAGCTCGCGGAAATCGGCGGTGAAGCGCGCGTCGTCGAGAAAACTGCCCTCCAGCGTCACCGCTTCGAGATCGCCCTCGCCGTCCTCGCCGAGGCGATACAGGCCGAAGACATCGGCGACCGCGGTCTCCTTGCGCAGGCCGATGAAGACGTTGTAGCCGAACAGCAGCACGTCGCCGATGCGCACCAGGTCGCGGGCGATGCAGTTGTTCTCGGTGCGCGCGCGGGTGCGCGCGATGAGCGCCTGCTCGGCACGGCCGAACTCGGCGAGGCGGGCGTCGTTGAGCGCCCGCGTCTTGCGTTGCAGATGACCGCCCAGGTCGGACAGTCGCCGCTTGAGCAGCTCGTAACTGCTACTCTCGGCAACCAGGGCCTCGGTTGCGTCGGGGCCTTGAGCGTGCTCGGACATATCGGGTTCTCCCGGCCACCCGCGGGTGGCCGCCAGGGTCAGCGTGCGCTGGAGATCAATGCGAGAAGTTCGTCAGGCGTGGCACGCCCTGCCCGGCAGGCCCGGTGAGCCGCGCGGTCAGGAGCATGCCGGCAAGGCTCAAGCCTTGCCGCCGCGGAAACCGTCGAGCAGGGTCTGCAGGGCGGCTTTCTGGCTGTCGTTGCCGTCGCGCAGGACCTTGGTGAGCAGCGCGGCCACCGACAGGTTCTGCAATTCCCCCGAGGCACTGCCCAGCGCGCCGACGACGTCGCGAACGTCGCTGACCATGTCGCGCTTGCCGGTGAGGTGGTCCTTCAGCCCGACCTGCAGGGTGTTGCTCTTGGCGATGGCGCCGTCGATACCCTTGCCGACCGAGAGCGCGTTGACGAAGCGGTCGAAGTAGTCGCCTTCTCCGCCGACGATGTCGATACGGGCGTTGCCCAGCGCGACGCCAAGCACGTCCGCCTGCTCGCGGGCGATCGAGGTCTGTGCTTCGATGGCCTTGAGGGTTTCGATGTGGGCGTTCTCCAGGCGCATGCGGAATTCCTCATGCGCGCGGGTGTCCTCGCTCATCGCCTTCATGGCTTCGAACTTCTCGCGCAGGCCCTTGGCCTCGGCGTTGAAGCGGGCTTCGATGACCTGGGCTTCGGCCAGGCCCATCTTCACCGCAGCATCGGCGTCGGCGGTCTTGATGCCGACGTCGGCCAGACCCATGCGCTCCTTGCCGTCGGCTTCTGCAGTGAGGCGCGCCTGCAGCGCCTCGGCCTCGGCCTGACCATACTTGGCCACCGCCTCGGCTTCGGCGATGCGCACCTTGGCCTCGACCATGCCCTGCTTCTCCTTGGCGTCGGCGGCGACCATCTGCACGCGGGCTTCGGCCAGGCCGTTGGCGGCGGCGATGGCTTCCATGCCCTCGGCTTCGCGCTTCTTGGCCTCGGCGTGGCGTTCGGCCACCTTGAGGCGTGCGTCGGCGAGGGTGAGCTCTTCGGCGGCGGCGTGACGCGCACGGCGCTCCCGGGCTTCGGCGGCCTTGATCTCCATGATCATGTTCTCTTCTGCGGTGCCTTCCGCGGTGATCACGGTGGCCTTCTTCTTGCGGTCGGCTTCGGCGACCACGCGCAGTTCCTTGATGGCCTCTTCCTGCTCGGCCACGGTGCGTTCGACAACAATGCGCTCGCGCACGACGTCGGCGATGGCCTTCTTCTGCACTTCCACGGCGCGGTCCTTGTCGATGCGCTGCAGGGTGACCTCCTTCTCGCGGTCGACCACTTCCAGCTCACGGGCACGCTTGACCTTTTCTTCCTCGATGGCCACCGCGCGCAGGCGGTTGTTCTCGGCCACTTCCTTCTCGCGCAGGACGTTTTCCTGCTGCACGCTGATGGCCTGTTCGGTCTGCAGACGGGCGAGCTCGGCCTTGGCGTGCTCCTCGGAACGGATGCGCGCGGTCTCGGCCTGCTCGCGCGCCTTCACCGATTCGACCTCGCGCAGCTGGCGTGCTTCGGCGTCGGCCTGCTGGCGCTCGAGTTCGAGCATCGCCTCGCGGGTCTCGACGTCCTTCTTCTTGATCTGCATTTCCTCGTTGCGGCGCAGATCGTTGGTGCGCACGTTCTCGGCCGCGGTGAGCTCGGTGATCTTCTTGATGCCCTGGGCGTCGAGGATGTTGCTGGGGTCGAGCTTGGAGAGCGGGGTCTGCTCGAGGTAGTCGATGGCGGCATCCTCGAGGACGTAGCCGGAGAGGTCGTCACCGATCTGCGCGATGATCTCGTCGCGGAAGCGGTCGCGGGCCTGGTAGAGCTCGACGAAGTCCATCGACTTGCCGACGGTCTTGAGCGCTTCGGAGAACTTGGCGGAGAACAGTTCCTCCAGCGTTTCCGGGTTCGATGCGCGGGCGCAGCCGATGCCCTGGGCGACCTTGAGGACGTCCTCGGCGGTCTTGTTCACGCGGACGAAGAACTTCACCTTGATGTCGGCGCGGATGTTGTCCTGGCAGATCAGGCCGTCGTGCCCGGTACGGTCGATTTCCACCGTCTTGAGGGCGATGTCCATCATCTCGGCCTTGTGGATGATGGGGTACACCATGCGGCCGGTGAAGGTGACGTCGGGCTCGCTGTTCAGCGTGTTGACGATCATGGCGTAGCCCTGTTCGACCTTGCGGTAGAACTTGGCCAGCATGGCGAACATACTGAAGATCAAAAACGCCAGAATGCCGATGGCGATCAAAATGGGTTCCATGGTTTCCTCTGAGCAATGGCCGGGTGGATGGAGAGTCGGAAGGGGAGAAACGGAAGGCTCACTCGATCGCCTGGACGCGATAGCGGGCGCTGTCGGGGTCGTAGTCGATGATCATCGCGGTGGCACCGCGCACCAGCGTGTTGGGCGTGTCGGCGACGACGCGGATGTTGTAGCTGGCGCCACGGCGGGCCACTTCGGCGCGGCCGAAGGTCTCGCTGACGGTGCCGGTGACGATCTTGCAGGTCTGGCCGACGAGCGCGGCGTTGCGCACCGCGCCGTGGGTGACGAAGAGCCCGCGCAGGGGACGGATGGCAATGGCGGTGAACGGGATGGCCACCACCGCGGCGAGGACGAGCACGACGGCGCCGGCGGCGAGCGCGAGGATGCCCGGGAGCAGGGGCAGCACCCACATCGCCGCGAGGCTGGAGAGGGTCCACGCGATCAGCACCAGCAGGCTGACAACGACCGAGAACGGCACCCCGCCAAGGCCGAAGGCCACCATGCGCTGGGCCAGCGAGCCGACCTCGACGCCGTCGGCGTCGAGTTCCAGATCAAGATCGAGATCCGGTCCGGTGTTCTCGAAATCGACCAGGCCGAACAGGGCCAGCAGCCAGTACAGCAGCACCACGCCGAGCAGCGTGGTGTAGATGGCGGTCGGGAAGGAAGTCAGCGTGCCACCGAAGTCGCCCATGTCTGTTCTCAGGTGAAGGAGGCCTGTGCCGCTGCGGCTGCCTGCATGCTCATTGATCGTCGGCGAAATCGATCAGCTCGCCGGCCGCGCGTTCCTTGATGGCAAGCAGGTCGTCGGCCGGCAGGCCATAGCGTGCGGCCAGCATCTGGTAGTCCGCAGGGGTCAGCGAGACGGTCAGGCGCGGCCGCTTGGGGCGGTGCGTGACCGGCAGCCCCAGCAGGTTGCGCACCTGATCCGGCATCGACAGGTTGTTCTCGAAGGCGGCGCGTCGCACCGCCTCGAGAACCCGGGCTTCGACATCGAAGGCCACCTGAACGGCGCGCAGTGCGTCGTCGGAGTCCTTCCAGCGCGCCGGCTTGCCGGTCGTCTTCATGCGTCCTTGTGCGCGGCCGCCTGGCGCGCACGGATGCGCTCCATGGTTGCCCGGCGGCGCTCGGCGTCGCCGCCGATGCCGGCTTCGGCGAGGCGCTGTTCGAGCCCGCGGGTGCTGGTCTCCTTGTCGAGCGCTTCGGCGGCGGCCATGCGGTCGGCGAGGTCCTCGTGGCGGCGCTTGATGCGCTCCAGCGATTCGCGCGCACTGACCAGTTTGGAGCCGGTGGCACCGATGTTGTCGGAGATCGAGCGGGTGGCGCGGTAGACGCTCTCGGTGGTGCGCGCCATGGCTACTTCGCGCTCATGCTCGCGCACCTTGCCCTCGGCGGCCTTGATCAGCTCCTTGAGCTTGCCGACCTGCAGCGCGTAGTTGGCGTGGGCGCGGCTCTGCTCCTCGAGTTCTGCCTCGCAGGCGGCGACCTTGCCGGCGACTTCCTCGGCAAGCGCGTCCTCGCCCTTGTCGAGCGCTTCGACGGCGAGATTCTCGAGGCGGATCATTTCCTTGCGCAGGCGCTCGATCTCGCGTGCGCTCTGCATTTCCTTGGCCATCACGCCGGTAAGCTCGCTCTTGGCCTTCATGATGGCGTTGCGGGCGTCGACGATTTCCTGTTCGTAGATGCGGGTGGCGTTGGCATCGACCACGCTCTCGCCGATTTCACGCGCGCTGCCGCGCACCAGGGTGAGGATCTTTCCAATCACGCTCATGGTGATGTCTCCTTCAGACGAGGTAGGCGGAGAGGGCTTCGAGGGCGTCCAGGGCGTTGTCGCTGAGGGCGATGACGTCCTGGGCGACATCTTCGACGCGGGCGTCGCTGGCCAGCGCGCCGAACAGCACGAAGCGCTTGTCGATGCGGCCGAAGGCCGACAGCGGGATGGACGGATTGAGGGCGAGCAGGGTCTCGAGCAGCTCGGCGCGCTTGTCGGCGCGCACCTCCTCGTCGCTCCACAGATAGCAGATGCACAGCACCTGGGTTTCCGAGGCGGTGATGAAGATGGGCAGCTCCTCGCGCCCGCCGATGACAACCTGAATCACCGGCACCGAGCCGGGGATGGGTTGCAGGCTGACGGCGGTGCCACCGAGGCGCGCACTCAGCACGTCGTCCAAGCCTGCGATCTGTTCCTGCAGCGATTTCATCCGCGACTCCTTCAAGGGTTGTGTCGATGACATGTGCAATGTATGCTTCGCGACATAAAATGTCAAAGCTTTTCTTCGCTCCTGCGAGCGGAGTCTGCGGTGGCCCGCAGCGCATGCGCAAGAATCTCTCTTCAGGGCCGTTCTGCGGCCGTCCCGTGGATGCGGGATCGGTGCCGTGAAATGACCATGGCCTGCAGGGGTGGGGGCCCGGTGAGATGATCGGGCGCCGCCCGCAAGGGCGACAGTGTGTGCGGCGGGCGCATCTTTCTCGACTGGAGCTGCGCGCTCCCTTACAGGTCATGCTTGATCGATGAAGTTCAACTCGCTTGCCTTTGTTGCCGGAGGAGTGGCGTGGACCATTGCGCTGTCCGCCCTGGTGCTGTGGTTTCTCGCCAGCCTCGGGGTGGCGCCGCAAGGCACTCAAGACGTTGTTACCGGCGTTGAAGAGAAGGTCGATGCCGTCCCTGTCAGCGTAGGGCTGATCGATCACACGCAGCGCCTGCCCGTCGATCCAGTACGGCTCCGGCAGCTCGTCAGCGCCGCGCGCGAAGGACGGGAGGCGCTGGCCGAGAGCGATCTGAGCACCCTGGCAGAGGTCGGCGGCGCGCTTGGAGATATCGGCGATGCTGCCCTGTTCGCCCTGCTGAGGACGCTTGCCGATGCAGCCATACCGGAGGGGGCGGTGCAGCGCGATGGTGCGGAGATGTCGCCGACGCGGCTGGAGTTTGCGCTGCTCAATGCTGCTGCGGGCTATCGACAGGCGCGGGCAAGCGCGGTGGCGGCGGAGGCTGCGCTGGTCGGTGCGGCGCTCGCCGCCGGGCAGTTCGACGAGGCCCTTGCGGCTTCGCAAGGGCTGCTCGCCCATTCCTTGCGCGACCCCGCTGCCGATCCAGCCCGGACGAGCCCCGTGCTGCGCCTGCACGGCGAACTGCTCCTTGCCATGCTCCGCCATGACGAGGCGCTGCAGCTCTTCGAGCGCGCCGCGCAACACGCCGAGCGCAATGGGCTGGGCGGGCTGGCAGCGAGTTACCGCTGGCGCGCCGCCAATGCCCTCCACGTGCGCGCGCTGCTCCACGACGAGGCGTGGGCGTTCGATAGCGCCGGTGAGCGTTATCGTGCGCTCATCGAACAGTGGCCGTCCGGCTGGGCGCCGGATGAAGGTGCGGCGGTCGCGCATCAGGCCGGCGTGTTGCTGGCCTGGCGGGGCGACCTTGGCGGTGCCCAGCCATTGCTGCGTACGGCACTGGCCGGGCGCAGCCGTTCGGGCGCGCCCGAAGCGCTGGCGGAAACCCGCTTCATGCTGGGGGCCGTCTTGCGCAGCGCGGCCGTGGAGGGTGCCGGTGGCGTGCACGGGGAACAGGCGGTTGCGTATCTCGACGAGGCCGTCGGGCTGCTCCGTGCCGCGGGTGAGCACACCGCGCGCGCGCAGGCCCCCCTGCGCTGGCTGGCCGTGCATGGCGAGCTGGCCAGGGCCTTGAGCAGCGCAGGGGCAATGAGCGATGGCGCGGACGCGGACGGTGCCATCGCCCGCCTTGACGAGGGCATAGCTCTGTACCGTGAGCTGCTCGCCGAACCAGCCCTGCTGCGCCGGACGGTCGACTGGGGCGACGCGCAACGGGCGCTGGGGATGGCGCTGCTGGCCAGGGCCGGGCTCATGCAGCGTCGGCAAGCTTGCGATTCGTGCCTGGTCGAGGCGCTCCCGGAAGCGCTCGCAAGCCTGGAGAGCGCGCTCCAGGCCTACAAGCTTGGCGGAACAGGGGCGCAGCGGATGGACAGTCTCAGGCAGCTCATCGAGGCGCTGCACGCACCGCAGCAGCCGGGCATCGCCGGGGCTGCAGGCCGCGGCTGAAGTTTGGCGCCGGGCCCGGCTCCTGAGAGAATGCGGCCCCACGCAATGGAAACGCCCTCATGGCCCTCAAGGCAACCATCTACAAGGCCGAGTTGCAGATCGCCGACATGGATCGCAACTACTACGCCACCCATAACCTCACCCTGGCGCGCCACCCGTCGGAGACCGACGAACGCATGATGGTGCGCCTGCTCGCCTTTGCGCTGTTCGCCGAGGAAGGCCTGGCCTCCGGCAAGGGTTTGTGCGTCGACGACGAGCCCGATCTCTGGCTGCGCGACCTGACCGGCGACATCCTGTGCTGGATCGACGTCGGCCAGCCCGACGAGAAATGGATCCGCAAGGCCTGCGGGCGCTCGCAGCGCGTGGTGATCGTCAGCTACGGGCGCGCGGCGGACATCTGGTGGCAGGGCGTGCGCGACAAGCTGGCGCGCCAGGACAAGCTCACCGTGCTCAACCTGGTGCCCGAGGCGGCGCCCGAACTCGCCCGTCTGACTGCGCGCAGCATGCGCCTGCAGTTCACCATCCAGGACGGTCACGTATGGGTGGGGGACGGCGAGCGCAGCGTGGAGGTGGTGCCGCACTGCCTGCAGCGCCCGCCGGGCTGATCAGTGTCCGGCCTGAGCACGCCGCCAGCGCGCGGTGGTGGCAAGCAGGTTGATGAGCAGCCAGGTGAATTCGGCGGCCAGCAGGGTCCCGGCGACGCCTCCGGCCAGCGCGTTGCCGCTGGCGGCGGCGAGCAGGGCGGGCAGGGTGAGGGCGTGGAGGAGCAGCTGGCGGCGCACGGGGGTATCCGGTGAGAGCCTCTTCATGTTGGGGGCCTTGATTCTGGCCTGGGTGAGGTGCAGCCAGGCCAGGAAGGGCACGATCTTGTAGAGCATGGCGCTGATGGCGCTGACGAAGCCGCCGTGCAGCACCAGCACGCCGGCGCCCATCGCCCACCATGGCTGCGCACTGATGCTGGCGATGACGGCGCACAGGGCGCCGCCGAGAAAGGCTGCCATCGCCAGCTGCAGGGTGCGGAAGCTGG
>WPCG01057278.1_pt1 | contig 10737 bp, 11 predicted proteins | sample 5403311 | NCBI WGS metagenome assembly WPCG01 (sample SAMN12869467, study PRJNA574797) | sludge metagenome | isolation source: wastewater treatment of Control | place: China:Beijing | collected 2019-05-17 | reverse complement strand
TTGCGTGGCCTTCTGCTGGCCGTGGCGCGGCGAGGCCGACCTGCGCGCCTGGCTGGCGGCCTGGCTGGATGCGGCGGCGGAGCGCAGCGCGGCGCTCCCCGCGGTACTGGACAAGAATGCGCCGCTGACGTTCCGTGGCTGGCGGCCGGGCATGGAGCTGGCCGTGGATTGCCACGGCATCCCCTATCCGGCGCGGGGGCCGGCGGTGCGTCCGGACGTCGTGCTGGTGCCCCTGAATGCCTTTGATGGCGAGGGCTACCGTCTGGGCTACGGCGGGGGATATTTCGACCGCACGCTGGCGGTGCTCGACACCGTGGCGGTGGGCGTGGGCTTCGAGTGCGGGCGCACCGGGACGGTGTTTCCGCAGCCTCATGACCGTCCGATGGACTGGTTGGTCACCGAGGCCGGCGTGTTCGCGCCGCGGGCGGCGCGGTGAGCGCCGCGCTGCGGCTTCAGCCGAGGAAGAGGCGGTAGGCGGGGTTGGCGCTTTCGTCCACGTAGGCGTAGCCGAGGCGGTCGAGGAAGTCCTGGAAGGCGCCGCGGTCGCCCGGCGGTACCTGCATGCCGACCAGCACGCGGCCGAAGTCGGCGCCGTGGTTGCGGTAGTGGAAGAGACTGATGTTCCAGTCCGAATGCAGGTTGGAGAGGAAGTTCATCAGCGCGCCGGGGCGCTCGGGGAAGGTGAAGCGGTAGATCAGCTCGTTGTCCACCTGCGGCGCGCGCCCACCCACCATGTAGCGGATGTGGGTCTTGGCCATCTCGTCGTCGGTCAGATCCACCGCCGGCAGTTCGTGGCGCGCCAGCAGTTCCACCAGGCGGCCGACATCGGCGCGGTTGTGCACGGTGACGCCGACGAAGATGTGGGCGCGCGTGGCGTCGGCGTAGCGGTAGTTGAACTCGGTGATGTTGCGGCTGCCGAGCACGCCGATGAACTTGCGGAAGGAGCCGGGTTTTTCCGGGATGGTGACGGCGAGCACGGCTTCGCGCTGTTCGCCCAGTTCGGCGCGCTCGGCGACGAAGCGCAGGCGGTCGAAGTTCATGTTGGCGCCGGAGGCCACCGCCACCAAGCTCGTGTCGCGCAGCTTGTGGCGCTTGGCGTATTCCTTGGCGCCGGCCACGGCGAGCGCGCCGGCCGGCTCGAGGATGGAGCGGGTGTCCTCGAAGACGTCCTTGATCGCCGCGCAGATGGCGTCGTTGTCCACCAGGATCATCTCATCGACGTACTGCTGGCAGAGGCGGAAGGTCTCGCTGCCGACCTCCTTCACCGCGGCGCCGTCGGCGAACAGGCCGACCTGATCGAGCACCACGCGCTTGCCGGCGGCCAGCGAGCGCGTCATGGCGTCGGCGTCAACGGCCTCGACGCCGATGATGCGGGTTTCCGGGCGCAGGCGCTTGACGTAGGCCGCCACCCCGGCGATCAGCCCGCCGCCGCCCACGCAACAGAAGATGGCGTGGATGGGCTTGGGGTGGGCGCGCAGGATCTCCATGCCGATGGTGCCCTGGCCGGCGATCACGTCGGGGTCGTCGAAGGGATGGACGAAGGTGAGTTTCTCGGCCTTCTCCAGTTCCAGCGCGTGAGCGTAGGCGTCGGAATAGGAGTCGCCGGCCAGCACCACCTCGCCGCCGCGCGCCTTGACCGCGTCGATCTTGATCTGCGGCGTGGAGGTGGGCATGACGATCACCGCGCGCACGCCGAGCTTCTGCGCGGAGAGCGCGACGCCCTGGGCGTGGTTGCCCGCCGAGGCGCAGATCACCCCGCGCTTGAGGGCCTGCGGCGAGAGCTGGGCCATCTTGTTGTAGGCGCCGCGCAGCTTGAAGCTGAACACCGGCTGCATGTCCTCGCGCTTGAAGTAGATGCGGTTGTGCAGGCGCGCGGACAGATTGCTGGCGAGGTCGAGCGGGGTTTCGACGGCAACGTCATAGACCTGGGCGTTGAGCACGCGTTCCAGGTAGTCCGGGGGGGCTTGGGTCATGATGGGGGGCGGGCAGAGGGCGCGAAAGGGATCGAGCGTAGCAGCCCATGCCGCACTGCGGCAAGGCTGGCGCGGCGCGGGTGGCGTTCAGCCGGGGCTGCTTTCCACCCGGTTGCGTCCCAGGCGTTTGGCGTTGAGCAGGGCGGCGTCGGCGAATTCGGTGAGTGCGGCGGCGCTGTCGACGGCCGGGAAGGCGCTCATTCCGGCACTGAAGGTGGCGTGCAGGGCGCCGCCGGGATGGGTGTGCGGCAGTGCGGCAAAATCGGCGCGGATGCGGTCGATGACGGTGTGGGTCAGCGTCAGGTCGGCATCGGCGAGGGCGATGAGAAACTCCTCGCCGCCGTAGCGGCCGATGAGGTCGGTGTCGCGCAGCCGGGCCTTGAGCAGCCAGGCGAGGCCGCGGATGACCTGGTCGCCGACAGGGTGGCCGTAGGTGTCGTTGATGGCCTTGAAGTGGTCGATGTCGAGCATGGTGACGGTGAAGCGGGCGCCGGGGGCGGCGGCTTCGACCATCGCCTTCAGGCGGGCCTTGACGGTGGAGTGGTTGAGCAGGCCGGTGAGGCCGTCCACCTGGCTGGAGCGCTGCATCTCGCGGAAGCGGGCAATCTGGGTCTTCACCACCGCGGGCAGCAGCACCGGGTTGAAAGGCTTGATGAGGAACTGGTCGCCGCCCAGGCGCAGAGCCTCGACCTGCATGCCGACGTCGGATTCACCCGACAGGTAGATGATCGGCAGCGACTGGTAGGCCGACATCTGGCGCAGCACCCGGGTGGCCTCCACGCCGGTGAAGCGCGGCATGTACATGTCCATCAGGATGAGGTCGGGGCGGTAGTCGTGGAGCGCTTCGAGCAGGGTGCCGGGGTCGCCGATGCTCTCGCTGTCGATGCCGTGCTCGGCAAGGGTGCGGCGGATCAGCGTGGCGGCGACCCGCGAGTCCTCCACCACCAGCACGCGGTAGCGTTCCTGTTCGTGGGTCTGGACGAGGTCGAGGAGGCGGTTGACCACCGTCGATGGCGGCTCCGCGACAGGTACGGCGACGTCCACGCCGGCACGCATCAGCGCGACGATGGGTTCGATGCGCGCGTTGACGCCGAGATAGAAGAGCTGGCTGGCCGGGCAGGCCTGGCGGTAACGACCGATGAGGGCCAGCTCGATGTCGGTGGCGTCGGCCCCTGCGGGCACGAACAGCACCGCCAGCGGCTCGTCGAGGGAGGCCGGTGGTGAAGCCCAGTTGCTGCGGATGACCTCGAAGCCGAAGAAGCGCAGCTGGCGCTCGAGGCCGTCGGTGAGTTCCTCGCGACCGATGGCCGACACCAGACCGACCACGCGCGGCTTGACCCAGTCGATGTCTGCTGCCGGCGGTGGCGGTTCGGCGCGCCGCTCGATGCCGGGAGCGGGGCGCGTGGTGGTGCCCACGGCACCGATCAGGGTGTCAAGCTGGCGCTGCAGGGCGGCGACGTCGGAAGCGGGCAGGGGGTGGCTGTGGCGCTCGCCGATGTGGGTGAGCACCGCGTTCTCCAGCCCTTCGCAGAGACGCACCAGACCGGGCAGGCGCAGGCGGCTGAAGTGCTCGGCGAGGCTGTTGACGGCGACAACGAACTCGATGAACTGCTCGTGGCAGCCGCCGGCCAGATATTGCTCCCAGCGTGTGCGCAGGATGTGCAGGCGATCTTCGAAGAAGTGCTGGGGGAGCTTGTTCATCGGGCGAGCGCCGCCGGCAGGTCCTGCGCGGGAGGCGCAAGGGCGGCGGAGGGGGTGTGCGGCTCGGTGTTCGTGGAGCGCACCGGGAGGATTGGGGCGGGCAAAGCTGCGGTTGGTCTCGTTTGTGCCGCCGTCATGATACGGCGTTTTCCCCCCTGCGGGGGGCGGCTTTCAGCTTGTTTCAGCGCTGGCGAGGGCGCGCGCCTGGCGGTCGATGAAGTCCTGGGTGGAGTCCACGCCGCGCAGCTGCAGGATGGTCGAGCGCACCGCGGCCTCGAGCAGCACGGCGAGGTTGCGCCCGGCGGCCACCGGCAGGATGACGCGCGGTACCTGCACGCCGAGCACGTCCTGCATCTCCTGGGCCATCGGCAGGCGCGAGGGGTCGTCCTCGCCGGGCTGACGGCGTTCGAGGTGGCAGACCAGACGCAGGCGCATCTTCCGCCGGCAGGCGGTCTCACCGAAGATGGTGCGGATGTTGAGCAGGCCGAGGCCGCGGACCTCGATGTAGTCCTGCAGCAGTTCCGGGCAGCGCCCTTCCAGTACCGTGGGGGCGATGCGCGAGAACTCGACGATGTCGTCGGCGACCAGGCCGTGGCCGCGTGAGATCAGTTCCAGCGCCAGCTCGGACTTGCCGGCGCCGGAGGTGCCGGTGATGAACACGCCGAGGCCGAGCACGTCCATGAAGACGCCGTGGAGGGAGATCTTTTCGGCGAGCTGACGGGAGAGGTAGAGGCGCAACTGGTCCACCACGCCGGCGGAAGGCTGGGTGGTGGTAAACAGCGCAACGCCGAAGTTTTCGCACAGCCCGCGCAGCAGGTTGGGGGTCTCGCAGCCGTCGGCAACGATGATCGCGGGCGGGCGGGCGGCAAGGATCTCGTTGAGATGGTGGGCAATCTTCTCGCGCGACTGACGGCGTGCCCAGGCCAGTTCTGCGGCGCCGAGGATCTGCAGGCGCTGCGGATGGATGAGGTTGAGGTGGCCGACCAGATCGGCTGGCCAGATGCGCTCCTCGCTGACCCGGATGACGGCTTCCAGGCGGCCGCAGACATGCGTCAGCGCCAGGCGCCGATGCAAGGCCTCATGCAGTTGCGCTACGCTCGTCTGCCGCATGCGGGCCCCAGTTGGCGAACAGGGCGTGAATGGAAGCGGCGTCGGGCGCCTGGTGGAGGGTGTCGCGGAAGTTGCGGTCGCTGAACATCTGCGCCAGCTCGGAGAGCAGCTGCAGGTGGGTCTCGTTGGCCTGTTCGGGGACCAGCAGTACGAACAGCATGTCCACCGGACGGTTGTCGGGAGCGTCGAACTGTACCGGGGTGGCGAGGCGGAAGAAGGCACCGGTGGCTTCGGCAAGGCCCTTGATGCGCCCGTGGGGGATGGCGATGCCTTGCCCCAGGCCGGTGGAACCGAGCCGCTCGCGCGAGAACAGGCTGTCGAAGACCACGCTGCGGGCAATGTTCTGCTGGTTTTCGAACAGCAGGCCGGCCTGTTCGAAGACGCGCTTCTTGCTGCTGGCGTCGAGGTCGATGACGACGTTGGCGGGGGGAAGGAGTTGGGCGATCAGGCTCATGCGGTCATGCCACGCACGGCACCCGCCTGGGGGCCGTGCGGGGAAGGTTCGGTCGGGTGCCGGGAGGCAATGGGCTGACGGAAAACGCGCGCATTATACCCGCACCCTAAACCGAAAGCGGTAAGGAGTGGCTCACTCTTCGGTGGCCTGGTGCTTGAGCGCGTCGTGGTGGTGGTCCTGCAGCTTCTGCTTGTGCTTCTGCACCTGGCGTTCGAGCTTGTCGGTCATCGCGTCGATGGCGGCGTACATGTCGCCGTTGTGGGCTTCGACGAAGATGTCCTTGCCGCGCACATGCAGGGTCACTTCGGCCTTCTGGTCGAGCTTTTCCACCGACAGGATCACGCCGACGCTGGTGACGTTGTCGAAGTGACGGATGACGCGGTCGAGCTTCGACGTCACGTAGTCGCGGAGGGCGGCGGTGACTTCCACGTGATGCCCGGTGATGGTGAGATTCATGATGACTCCTCTTGTTTCGGTTCAGATCGTCTTGCGCATACTGACCGGCGGGATATTGAGCGATTCGCGGTATTTGGCGATGGTGCGCCGCGCGACGACGATACCCTGCTGGCCCAACAAATCGGCAATCTTGGCGTCGGACAGGGGCTTCTTTCTGTCTTCGGCATCCACCAGCTGGCGAATCAGCGCGCGAATCGCAGTGGAGGATGCCGCTCCACCGGTATCGGTGGCGACGTGACTGCCGAAGAAATACTTCAACTCGAACACCCCGCGCGGGGTGGCCATGAACTTCTGCGTGGTGACCCGTGACACCGTCGATTCGTGCAGTTCGAGCTGATCGGCGATCTCGCGCAGGGTCAACGGGCGCATCGCCACCTCCCCATGATCGAAGAACTGCCGCTGCTGGTCAACGATGGCCTGGGAAACGCGCAGGATGGTGTCGAAGCGCTGCTGCACGTTCTTGATCAGCCAGCGTGCTTCCTGCAATTGTCCGGTGAGGCCGCCGCCATTGCCGCGGTTCTGCTGCAGCAGCTGGGCGTAGAGGGCATTGATGCGCAGCTTCGGCATGGCCTCGGGGTTGAGGTTGACCTGCCAGCGCCCGCGCAGCTTGCGCACCACGACGTCGGGGATCACGTAGCGGGTTTCCTGCGCGGCGTAGCGCGAGCCCGGATGGGGATCGAGGCGGCAGATCAGTGCGTGGGCGGCGCGCAGGGCGTCGTCGTCGCACGACAGCAGGCGCTTGAGCTTGACGAAGTTGCGCTCGGCGAGCAGTTCGAGGTGCCCGTCGACGATGCGCAGCGCGAGGTCGCGCTCATCGCCGGCGGCCATCGCGCGCAGTTGCAGGCTAAGGCATTCCTGCACGGTGCGCGCGCCGATGCCGGCGGGTTCGAGGTGCTGCACATGGCGCAGGGCGATGCCGAGGTCGTCGAGGTCGATGTCGAGCTCTTCGGGGAGCAGCGGCAGGAGGTCTTCGAGCTCCTGGTGGAGATAGCCGTCGTCGTCGAGGGCCTCGATGACGAAGCGCACCAGCGCGCGGTCGCGGTCGGAGAGCGGGGAGAGTGCCACCTGCTGGTCGAGGTGGTCGCGCAGCGAGGTCTCGGCGGCCTGGAATTCCTGATAATCGACGTCGTCGTCATCGTCGCGGCGGGTGCTGCCGCTGCCGGCACTCAGCCATTCGCCGGCCTCGTCGCTGGCGCCGGCCTCGTGCTCGGCACGTTCCTCGCCGCGCTCGCCGTCCTGAGCACCGTCACTGCTGCCCTGCTCGCTGCTGCGTTCGCTGGTGGCGGTGGCTGCGCCGCTGCCGGGGCCGAAATCGCTGCCGTCGCCGTCCTCGCGTTCGAGCATGGGGTTTTCCAGCAGGAAGCGCTCGATCTCCTGGTTGAGCTCGATGGTCGACAGCTGCAGCAGCTTGATCGACTGCTGCAGCTGCGGGGTCAGCGTAAGGTGCTGGGAGAGCTTGAGCTGGAGGGTGGGCTTCATGCGGATCGGGCCATCGCGGTCAGAGGCGGAAGTGTTCGCCGAGGTAGACCTGGCGCACCTTCTCGTTGTCGACGATGTTGGCGGGCGTGCCGCTGGCCAGCACCCGCCCCTCGCTGATGATGTAGGCGCGGTCGCAGATGCCCAGCGTCTCACGCACGTTGTGGTCGGTGATCAGCACACCGATGCCGCGCTCCTTGAGGAAGCGGATGATCTTCTGGATGTCGATGACGGCGATCGGGTCGACGCCGGCAAAGGGTTCGTCGAGCAGGATCAGGCGCGGGTTGGTGGCCAGTGCGCGGGCGATCTCGCAGCGTCGGCGTTCGCCGCCGGAGAGCGACACCGCCATGTTGTCGCGCAGGTGGGTAATGCCCAGTTCCTGCAGCAGTTCGTCCAGGCGCGCGCTGGCCTGGGCGTCGTCAAGGCCTTGCAGCTCGAGTACCGCACGGATGTTCTCGGCTACCGTGAGCTTGCGGAAGACGCTCATCTCCTGCGGCAGGTAGGAGAGGCCGAGGCGGGCACGGGCGTGGATGGGAAGGTGGGTGAGGCGCTCCTCGTCGAGGATGATCTCGCCACCGTCGGCACGTACGAGGCCGACGATCATGTAGAAACAGGTGGTCTTGCCGGCCCCGTTGGGGCCGAGCAGGCCGACGACCTCGCCGCTGCCGACGGCGAAGCCGACGTCGTGCACCACCGTGCGCGCCTTGTAGCGCTTCTGCAGGCCCTCAACCTTGAGCAGACTCATCGGGGATCTCTTTCAACACCTTGCGGATCAACGCGCTGCCGAAGCCACGCCCCTGCAGGAAGCGCGCCTGGCGTGCCCATTCGCGTGCATCCCCCGGGGCACGGCCGAATTTGCCGGCCCACACGGAGCGTGCGCGCTGTTCCTCGTCGTCGCCGTCGCCGGCCAGCGCCGCCGCGATCAGCTCTGCATCCACACCGCGGCTGGCGAGGTCGTGGCGCAGGCGGGCGGTGCCGAAGCGCGCGCCCTTGCCCCGCACCCAGGCCTGCGCGAAGCGGGCATCGGAGAGCAGTTCGAGTTCGGTGAGACGGTTGAGCACGCTGGCGATGTCCTCGGCGGTGCCGTGGGGGGCGAGCTTGCGCTCGAGCTCTGCGCGGCTGTGTTCGCGCTGCGCCAGATAACGCAACGCTCGTTCGCGCAGGGCGCTTCCCTCCATGGTGTTGATCAGGCTTCGGTCGCCGCTTCGGCGCTGGCCGCGGGCATTTCCTTCAGCCCCAGCGCGACCCGCACCTTGTTCTCGATTTCGCGCGCAAGTGCCGGATTGGCGCGCAGGAACTCGCGCACGTTGTCCTTGCCCTGGCCGATCTTGTCGCCGTTGTAGGCATACCATGCGCCGGACTTGTCGACGATCTTGTGATCGACGCCGAGGTCGATGATCTCGCCCTCGCGCGACACGCCCTCGCCGTAGAGGATGTCGAAGCGCGCCTCCTTGAACGGTGGGGCGACCTTGTTCTTGACTACCTTGACCTTGGTTTCCGAACCGACCACCTCTTCGCCGCGCTTGATCGTGCCGGTGCGGCGGATGTCCATGCGCACGCTGGAATAGAACTTCAGCGCATTGCCGCCGGTGGTGGTCTCGGGGTTGCCGAACATCACGCCGATCTTCATGCGGATCTGGTTGATGAAGATCACCAGGGTGTTGGTGCGCTTGATGTTGGCGGTCAGCTTGCGCAGCGCCTGACTCATCAGGCGGGCCTGCAGGCCGGGCAGCTGGTCGCCCATCTCGCCTTCGATCTCGGCCTTCGGGGTCAGTGCGGCGACCGAGTCGATGACGACGATGTCCACCCCGCCCGAGCGCACCAGCATGTCGGCGATCTCAAGTGCCTGTTCACCGGTATCGGGCTGGGAGATGAGCAGGTCGGTGATGTTCACCCCCAGCTTTTCGGCATAGCCGACGTCGAGGGCATGTTCGGCGTCGATGAAGGCAGCGGTGCCGCCGAGTTTCTGCATCTCGGCGATGACCTGCAGGGTCAGCGTGGTCTTGCCGGACGACTCCGGGCCGTAGATCTCGACCACCCGGCCGCGCGGCAGGCCGCCGAGGCCGAGCGCGATGTCCAGCCCCAGCGAGCCGGTGGAGACGGTCTGGATGTCGCGCTCGATGCTGCCGTCGCCCATGCGCATGATCGAACCCTTGCCGAACTGCTTCTCGATCTGCGAGAGCGCCGCGGCCAGCGCCTTGGCCTTGTTGTCGTCCATAAGAAGTATTCCTGAGTGGTTGGCGGATTATGGCACAGAGTTTGCTGGAATGTGCCAGCCCCCAGTCTAGTGCCTGAATGTATTTACAGCAACCATTACAGGTCAGCATCGCCTCTGGCGAGGGCGATGACGCCGCGCAGCGCGGCGATCACCGCCTGCCGCCGCACCGCCTCGCGGTCGCCGCTGAAATGGCAGGTTGCGATCCGCGGCAGGTCGCCATATACCCCCCAGCCGATGCATACCGTGCCCACCGGCTTGGCGGCGCTGCCGCCGTCCGGGCCGGCGATGCCGGAGACCGCCACGGCGATGTCGGCGAGGCTGTGCGCGAGCGCACCGGCGACCATCTCGCGCACGGTCTCCTCGCTCACCGCACCGTGACTGTCCACGGTCAGCGGGCAGACTTCGAGCATCTCGCACTTGGCGGCGTTGGAGTAGGTCACGAAGCCGCGGTCGAACCAGGCCGAGCTGCCGGGCGTGTCCGTCACCGTGGCGGCGATCCAGCCGCCGGTGCACGACTCCGCGGCGCTCAGTCGCCAGCCGCGCGTGGCCAGGGCGTCGCCGAGTTCGCGGGAGAGGGTGGCGAGTTCGATGTCCATGGCGTTCAGCCCAGCAGATGTACGAGGACGGCGATCACCAGCAGGGTGTAGGCGGCGGCGATGAGGTCGTCGAACATCACCCCGAAGCCCCCCTTCAGCTTCTGGTCCGCCATGCGGATGGGCGGCGGCTTGACGATGTCGAAGAAGCGGAAGATCACCACTGCGGTGGCCTGCCACAGCAGGGTGGCGGGGGTGAACAGCAGCACCAGCCAGATCGCCACCATCTCGTCCCAGACGATGGCGCCGTGGTCAGGTACGCCGAGCGCGCGTCCGGTGCGCTCGGCGGCGATCACTCCGGCGATGAACAGGCTGGCCAGGAAGGCGAGGAACACCGCCTCGTTCACCGGGGTGCGGATCAGCGGATAGAGCAGCCAGCCCAGCAGGGTGCCGACCGTGCCCGGGGCCTTCGGCGACAGCCCGGCGCCGAAGCCCAGCGAGATGAAGTGGGCGGGGTGGCTGAGCAGGAAGCGGAGGTTCGGGGTGGTGGTCATGTCAGCAGGCGAAATGGTCGTAGCCCCTGGTGGTGGGCAGGTGCACGCTGCCGTCGGGCGCGCGCAGCAGCACCTGACCGCTGTCGGCATTGAGTTGCCCGATGCAGTGTAAGGGCAGAGCGAGCTCTTCCGCCATCGCCGCGAGGGTGTTGCGCTGTGCCGGGGGGGCGGTGAACAGCAGTTCGTAATCATCGCCGCCGCCGAGCAACGCGGCTTCGGCGATCGCCGGCGGGGCGCCGTCGGCGAGCAGGGCGGCGAGCGG
>WPCG01165245.1_pt1 | contig 10738 bp, 10 predicted proteins | sample 5403311 | NCBI WGS metagenome assembly WPCG01 (sample SAMN12869467, study PRJNA574797) | sludge metagenome | isolation source: wastewater treatment of Control | place: China:Beijing | collected 2019-05-17 | reverse complement strand
CGCTTGCGCTCGCCCGGCTTCACCACCGGCGGCGGCAGGCCGGCAAGCCGGCAGGCATCCTCGTCGCTCATCTCCATCCACATTCCGCGCTTGAGCCGCGAAGGCAGCTCCACCGCGCCGTAGCGCACGCGGATCAGCCGGCTCACGGTCAGCCCGACGGCCTCGAACATGCGTCGCACCTCGCGGTTGCGGCCTTCGGAAAGTGTCACCCGGTACCAGTGGTTGACCCCTTCCCCGCCCGCATCAACCAGGCTGTTGAAACGCGCCTCGCCGTCCTCGAGCTGTATGCCCGCGCGCAGCGAGGCCACCTGCTCGTCGCTGAGCGAACCGAGCAGGCGCACGGCGTACTCACGCTCCAGCTCGTAGCGCGGATGCATCAGTTTGTTGGCGAGCTCGCCGTCGTTGGTAAACAACAGCAGCCCCGAGGTATTGAAGTCCAGCCGCCCCACCGCGATCCAGCGCCCGCGGCGCAGGATGGGCAGGCGCTCGAACACCGTCGGACGACCATCCGGATCCTCGCGCGAGACGATCTCGCCTTCCGGCTTGTGATAGAGCAGCACGCGCGGCGCGCGCTGGGCAAAACGCAGCGGCACCAGCTTGCCGTTGACCTTGACGCGGTCACCCGGACCGATCTTCAGCCCCAGCGTCGCCGGGGTGCCATTCACCTCGATACGCCCGGCCTCGATCATGCCCTCGATCTCGCGCCGCGAGCCAACCCCGGCCGCGGCAAGCACCTTCTGCAGGCGCTCGGGTTCGATCTGCGGCTCAGCCGCTTTGCCGCGCCCTGCCGGTGCGCGCCCCCGTGCAGCACGCGCAGGCTCGCCGCGCACCGCCTGTTCGGCGGATTCATCGACAGGACGCGGACGTCGTACCGGCGCCGCCGGCTCGGCATGCGCCTTCTTCTGGGTCGGGGGTCGCAGCGGACTGCGGCTCTTGCGTGATGAGGACAAAGGAGAATTCCTGCGGACTGCGGACGAAAAAAGCGGAAAGCGGTAACAGCCTGCCACTGCATAATGGAAGATTATAGCCGCACCGCCCCCCGCTCGATGAACACTGTCGCATTGCCAGCAGAACGAGATGCGGGCCGCCCGGATAACCCGAGGTTTTCGGTGAATCCCGCCGCGCAGCGATGACCGCGACCGAACCCGGCTCAGCCTCTTCGGCAAATTACCGATTATCTCTGCGGTGTTGCACCGTTATTGCTTGGAATCGCCTCGGACAACGGCGACTTGAACCATCCCGGGCGTCACGCAGCCTTGCTGCCCGCCCCCCCTTGGCTCGCTCCGGCTTCGCCGATGCGGTTCTGTGCGGCAGAGCCGCATCCGCCTTGCGGAACCAGCCTGCGCCTGTCCTGCGCCCTTCGACCCGGTCGAAGGTCCACACCGTGATGCGGTCCGGAATGTTGGTGGTGTTCGTCAGCCCGAAGAAGCGCTTGTAGCTCATGCGATCGAGCACATGTTCGTCCGAGGGGCTCCACTGGCGCCTCAAGACCGGGATGCGCGCCGTCGTCTCGGTCGGGCACGGCCGGCCCCCTCCCATGCGGACTCGCCGGGCGGGCCTTTTTCCCGGTCGATCCAGGCGGCCAGCGACCCAAAGCGATGTGCAACTCAATCTCGGCAAGCGGCCCCACCAAGCGTGTCGATCTTCTTGCGGTGCTGCTCGTCAGCGAACAGGTCGCTCTAGATGGTGCCATGCAGTTTCATCAGACCAGGCCACGACCGGGTTCAGGATGTTTTAAGTTACAGGGGCGTAGCGGTGAGGCAACTCGCAACACCCGCACCAATATTCATGACACGGTCGAGCAGTTCACTTTCCGTTGAATAGTTTCCGTTAGCTATCGATCCTGATCCTTTGCCAGCCCCATACACCACCTAGCAGCCTGTCGGACTTGAGACTGATCTGCTGCGCCAGCGGGAGAAGCGGTCCATATCCGACCGTTTTCTCGTTGCATAGAACCACTATGCGCCTCGAAAACGGCCGAATCTGGCCTCGCTTTCCCACTTCGCTCGCGACGATCGCTCAAGTCCGACAGGCTGCTAGGGAGACGCTGAAATATTCCGGCACTCGCCCGCTCCAGCGTCCATGCGTTTGCGATAATATCGGTACCCGACTAACGCCGAGACACCCGATGCAATCGAGCTTTTCCGATCTTGAGTACGCTGCGAAGAAGAAGCTGACGCGCCGCGACCGGTTTCTGGGCGAGATCGAGGCGGTCACACCTTGGTCGGCGACGGTGGCCGAACTCGAACCGTTCTACCCGAAGGGCGAAGGCCGGGGTCGTCCGCCGATCGGTCTCGAACGCATGCTGCGTATGTACGTGGCACAGCAGTGCTTCGGACTGCCGGATGAGGGGATCGAAGATGCGATCTATGACAGCCAATCGATCCGCCGCTTCGTCGGCATCGATCTGGCGCGCGAGTCCGCACCCGATGCGACGACGCTGCTGAAGTTCCGACGCCTGCTCGAGACCCACGGACTGACGCGGAGTATCTTCGAGACGATCAACGGCCACCTGGCGCTGAAGGGTCTGATGATGCGTGAAGGCACGATCGTCGATGCGACGATCATCACCACACCGCCCTCGACTAAGAACCGGAGAGGAATTTATCTTGAGACCACGTAATCTCATATTTGTTTGCTTCTATATCTTTGCGGTCGGAATGGCGTCTATTTCAGAGGCTAAGGATTCACATGATGAAGGGCGTAGAAGCGTAACCGAACAATACTTATTTGAAGTCATCAGGATGAATCGCTTCGATAAATTGAAGGAATACCTTGATGAAAATCCGGATGTGATTAATCATCAATTTAGAGGATCGACCATTCTGGCAGCATCGGCTTATTGGGGACGGTTGCTGATGGTTGATCTGCTATTGGGGCTTGGTGCTGATCCGAACCTTGCAGCGGATACAGAGAAATCTCCCTTAATGAACGCCGCCTCAGGAATGTCGAACATTTCTGCAATCAAGGGTTCATCCAAGGAGTTACATGTGGAGACCCTCAGAGCCTACATTCGCGTAATCCATGCCCTAATCGATGGTGGTGCTGAATACAGAATACCGTATCTACAGATAGACGGCCATTTTGATGTGCATATTTCAGAGGATATTGTCAGCTGCCTCTGCCGAGATGACATATTCTCGCAAGAAGTTTCCGAAGATGTTCGCCGATTAGCACTGGCTCTTGACTCGGCAGAGCTGAATAGAATCAGAAAAAGTGTCTATCTCCGCCATGGTTTAGCGGCAGGTTACTTGCGCTCGAATTGTTTCGAGCTATTTGATGTGCGTCCGCCCCTCTGGCTTTGATTTTTCTTTATGGCATTAGCTTAAGAGGTCTTAGATGAGCGATTTATCCAGCCAGCGCGATCCGAACATTCAGAAATAAAATACTCACGACTCACTTGACACTTCAATCAGCAATCTCAACTCTTTCAACAAAACTCCTGACACATTCGTAATCAAATATACCCACCATTGAGTAATACTCAACAGCGGCGACCTGAAAAGCCTGTATTCGACCAATTCTAAATACAACAGATGACTCTCTTAATGGATTTAAATCAGACTCTTCATAACCATACCTTAACGACCCTCCTTTTGTTTGACAGAAATTCATAACTATATGCATGATGGTTGAAATATCCTCATCCGGCGACAAGACGCCTCTACCTTTATAAAATTCATTGTAGCGAGCCCCATATTGAATGAGCATTACGAGTATTTTAAAAAAATCTGTTCGCTCAACACCGGAATAGCCATTACCGGCGTCAAATTTCGATATTCCCAACAGCAATCCATATAACGAGGCATTTCCAACATTTCGACCAACATTGGGGTCCGCACCCTCCTTGAGCAAAAGCCTGACTACCACGACATCTCCGTAATTGGCAGCGTAATTGAGCAACGACACACCATTCTCAAAGAGTCTATTACCAACACCTGGACTTTCCGCCACAACCCTTCCAAGTGCCTCATAGTCTCGTAAATCCAGCGCCCGGCGCGCCGCCTGCATGCTCTCGTCCCCACCTAGAATCGGCAGGCGCCGCATTGGCTCGCTTGCAACCGCGTGCAACGGCGAAAGCAACATAAGCATCGCCACGACACACAACATTCTTCCCTGCATACCCATCTAAATTCATCCCCGTTAAATCAAATCAACCTTATGGCCCTTAGCAGAAAGAGAAAATACTTTCTCTCCTTCTGCATCCAAAGATACATTAGAGAATCCTCCAAGGAATTAAGCACTCCAATGTCATTACAAGTTGATCAAGTTGCATAGAAGCGGTTCACATTCAACAGACTACAAAGCCATCTCGTGAACACGCTCGAAAACACGCCCGCTCACGTCTTTTGGACGGACAGCATGAGTGGAGCGGGAGCGAGCTTGATGGAGAAACTGAATGAGTTGGAAGGCTCGCGCAGTCCGAGCAACGGCACCCGCCACGACATCCACGGAGATATTCGTGATTGCCGTGTGCGCCTTGCCTTCGGATGCCGACAGCTTCGAGGACACCCGGGCGATGGTGAGAACCTTGATCCGAAAACAGCTCGGCGTGGCGTTGTCCGAGGTGAGCGTGGGCCGGCTGCTCAGAAAGCTGGACTTGTCGCCACAGCGCCCGCTGGTGCGAACGACTTGGGCGCCAACCGGGCAAACTCCCATCGTCAAGGGCACCGGCGCGCGGTTCAAGGTGAATCTGATCTCGGCCATCAGCCCGAAAGGACGGTTGCGCTTCATGTGCGCCGAAGGCAATGTCACGGCAGACGTATTCATCGAATTCCTCAAGCGGCTGATCAATGGGCGCTAGAAGCCCGTGTTCTTGATCATTGACGGCCACCCGGTCCATCGCAGCGCCAAGGTCAAAGCTTTCGTCGAGAAAACAAAGGGACGCTTGCGCCTTTTCAGGCTTCCGTCTTACTCCCCCGACCTGAATCCCGACGAACGCGTCTGGGCTCATCTGAAGCACCACAAGATGGGGCGCAGCATCATCAAAGGCCCCGACCAGATGAAAAAGATCGCCGTCGGGCTCCTGCGTTCATTGCAAAAAATGCCCGACCTTGTGCGTGCATTTTTCCGACGCCCGAGCACACGGTACGTAACTTCATGAATGTCCGCTTACCAACGTACGGGTTAGCAATTAAACACCTCAATCAGTAATTTCAATTCTTTCAGCAAAAATCCTGACACACCCGCTATCATATACACCAACCCTTGAGTAATATTCAATAACAGCAATTTGATAAGCCTGTATTAAACCAACTCTAAATACAATAGACGAATCTCTTAATGGACTTAAATTAGACTCTTCATAACCATGCCTTAACTTCCCCGCTTTCGTTTTGCAGAAATCCTTGACTATACTCGTGATCGTTGAAATATCTTCATCCGGCGACAAGACGCTTCTACCTTCATAAAAATCATTGTAGCGAGCCCCATGCTGAATGAGCATTACGAGTATTTCTGCAAAATCCGTGCGCTGAGCAGCAAGATAGCCATCGCCGTAGTCAAAATCCCAGAGCCCCGACAGCAATCCATATAGCGGGGTACTTCCAACATCTCGACCAGCGTTGGGGTCCGCACCTTCCTTGAGCAAAAGCCCAACTGCCACGACATCTCCGTAATTGGCAGCGTAGTAGAGCAACGACACACCATTTTCAAAGAGTCTATTACCAACACCTGGATGTTCCGCCACAACCTTTCCAAGCGCATCATAGTCTCGTAAATCCAGCGCCCGGCGCGCCACCTGCATGCTCTCGTCCCCACCTAAAATAGGCAGAATCCGTACCGAACCGCCAGCAAATGAATCAGACGAAAAAAACAGTACAAACAGCATCAAAGCCGCACACCGCATTTCCCTCACCACAATCCATACCTCATAGAAAAAATCATCAAGCCTTATTTACTTCAAAAGAAAATAATTACAAATTTCTCTGTTACGCATCCAGCACCCGCCAGCATGCCGGCAAGCATTCGCCACGATATATTTTACTAATCCAGCAACCAGATACCGTTCAGGCTGCGCCTGCCGAAGCCTGGTAGACGCCAACGCCCTTCGACAAGCTCAAGGCGAACGGTGGGCGCCTATTTCATTGCCAGGCTAATAGTATCTTCATACGAAACATCACCTGACAGGAGCCCTAATGACCCGCATTCGCTGGAAAATATGGGATGCATCCGGAACACAACTGAAAGACGGTTGGCAACATCGATACATAAAACTCCAAACACACATAGCCATTTCATCTAAGAACAGCACCTCTTTTCTTTAGCTCTTCGGCGTACTCAAAAAGAACACTTGCGCAATCCACAGTCAATAGTGACCAATAATCTTGAAACTGCACATAACTCATACCCTTAACATCTTCTGCAATTGCCGCTCTCGCACGATCCACGGCATTCAAAACAAAGTTTTCGCCAGCAAGCATCATGGCAAACCCAATATTTACCTCTGAAATTCTTCTATATTTAATCCCATCTACACCAGCAGGATCATTTAGATACATTGACATGTAAAAAGCACCGCACCTGGAAAAAACCTTCGCCGCATCTTCATGGCTTCGAGTCAAATCACCCCCATACAAGTCAGGGACGAAAGACAAGCATAGAAACAACAAAAGCCATCTACGCAGAACAAAGACGAAAGCGGAGAAAACTCTCAAGAATAAACGGATAAAGGTCATTTTTCACCCTTCTGCATGACTGGCCCATGACATTGCTAATTATTAATGCCAATCACCTACAAGCACATAGAACAATAGGCACGAGATCACGCATTTCGTCAAAGAAGGACGCGCACGAAAGAACAAAATCTCGACAATGGGACGGGAACCGGCAGGACGTTACCATGATTTCGAATGCATTTGGTAGCACTTCGTTACACCTTTCACAGCCACCCTGATGGCATCCACTCGAGCACAGACATCTTTCAAATCGTGGCCTTACAACCTTTGCAGTAGCCACAAGGGCATACTCTCAAGCCATATCTAAGCGGCAGCCGTGAGCTTGCCGCACCCGGGACTTGCTCCGTGCTGGGTTACCCCTCTCCATTCAAGTGGGATGCTGAGAGGGGGAAGGGTCGATGCTGGCGCCGATTGCACCTTGTCCCGCTCAACTCTCCTGAGCGCAGCCGAAGGACTCAGGGCGAACGGTTGTGGTTGTTTCAGAGACTCGGCGTTGCCACGCCCTCGGTGAGGCTTACTTGGCTCAGGGCGAACAGAAGCCCCCCCCCGACGCGCAGGTTGCTTCGAATCAGCGCACGGAGCTGTCTTGGTCCTGCCCGCCCTCATCAGCCGGTTCGGCTTCCGGAACGCCCAGCCCCGGCAGTTCCACCAGGTCCATGATGCGCTCGATCTCGGTGAGCGCGGGCAGTTCAGTGAGGCTGCGCAGCCCGAGGTCGTCGAGGAAACGCCGGGTGGTGGCGAACAGTGCGGGGCGGCCGGGGGTGTCGCGGTGGCCGACTTCGTCGATCCAGCCGCGCGATTCGAGCGTCTTCAGCACGTTGGGCGACACCGCGACGCCGCGGATGTCCTCGATGTCGCCGCGCGTGACGGGCTGGCGGTAGGCGATGATGGCGAGCGTTTCCAGCACGGCGCGCGAGTATTTCGGCGGCTTTTCTTCCTTCAGCCGGTCGAGGTAGGGCTGGTATTCGGGGCGGGTCTGGAAGCGCCAGCCGCTGGCGCTCTGCACCAGTTCGACGCCGCGGCCGTCCCAGTCGCCGCGCAGTTCGTCGAGCAGGCGGCGGACAAAGTCGGCGCCGGGGTCTTCTTCGAAGAGGCGGCGCAGCGTGGTCACCGGCATGGGGGCGGCGGCGGCGAGCAGCGCGGTCTCGATGACGCGCTTGAATTCTTCAGGCGTGCTCGGTGCTTGCATCGGCCAGTTTCACGTAGATGGGCGCAAAGGCGTCGTTCTGGGTGACTTCGACGAGCTTTTCCTTGACCAGTTCGAGCATCGCCAGGAAGCTCACCACCAGTCCGGCAGGGCCCAGCGCCGGATCGAAGAGGGCGTCGAAGACGACGAAGTCGCCGCCGCCGAGGCGGCGCAGAATCTCGCTCATATGCTCGCGCACGGAGAGTTCCTCGCGCTCGACGCGGTGATGCTGGTTGAGGCGGGCCTTGCGCATGATCTTCAGCCAGGCGTGCTGCAGGTCGTGCAGGGTGACTTCGGGCAGACGCTCGACAACCTTCTCGGCAACGAACACGCTGACCCATTCGAAATCGCGTTCCACGCGCGGCAGCGCATCGAGGCGGGCGGCGGCCTGCTTCATCTGTTCGTACTCGACCAGGCGGCGCACCAGTTCGGCGCGCGGGTCGCCCTCCTCGCCCTCGGCTTCGCGCGGCGGGCGCGGCAGCAGCATGCGCGACTTGATCTCCAGCAGCATCGCCGCCATCAGCAGGTAGTCGGCGGCCAGCTCCAGGTTGGTGGCGCGCATGGCCTCGACATAGGCCAGGTATTGCACCGTCAGCGGCGCCATGGGGATGTCGAGGATGTCGACGTTGGACTTGCGGATCAGGTAGAGCAGCAGGTCCAGCGGGCCTTCGAAGGCTTCGAGGAAGACTTCCAGCGCATCGGGAGGGATGTAGAGGTCGCGCGGCAGCTCCAGCATGGGCTGGCCGTAGAGGCGCGCGACGGCCGCCGCCTCGCTGGGCGTCTCGGCCGGCGCGAGGTCGAGCGGCATGTTCATGCGGAGGCGTGCTTCAGCCGTAGCTGAGGCCCATGGCCTCGCGCACGTCGCGCATGGTTTCCTGGGCCAGCTTGCGCGCGCGCTCGCAGCCGTCGGCGATGATGTTGCGCACCAGACTGGGGTCGTCGACGTAGGGCTGGGCACGCTCACGCATTTCGCCCTGCTCCTTGACCACCGCCTCGATCACCGGCTGCTTGCATTCGATGCAGCCAATGCCGGCGCTGCGACAGCCTTGCTGCACCCAGTCGCGCGTGCCGTCGTCGGAGTAGATGACGTGGAACTGCCACACCGGGCACTTCTCCGGGTCGCCCGGATCGGTGCGCCGCACCCGTGCGGGGTCGGTCTGCATGGTGCGGATCTTCTTGGTGACCGATTCGTCGTCCTCGCGCAGGAAGATGGTGTTGCCGTAGCTCTTGGACATCTTCTGGCCGTCCAGGCCGGGCATGCGCGAAGCCTCGGTGAGCATGGACTCCGGCTCCACCAGGATCATCTTGCCGCTGCCTTCGAGGTAGCCGTACAGACGTTCGCGGTCGCCAAGGCTGAGGTTCTGCGCTTCTTCGAGCATGGCGTGGGCCTGTTCCACTGCAGCCTCGTCGCCTTCCTGCTGGAAGCGTACGCGCAACTCCTCGTACAGGCGGGCTCGCTTGGAGCCAAGCTTCTTGACCGCATCGCGGGCCTTGTCCTCGAAGCCGGGCTCGCGCCCGTAAAGGTGGTTGAAGCGCCGCGCGATTTCGCGGGTGAATTCGATGTGGGGGATCTGGTCTTCGCCCACCGGCACCTTGTCGGCGCGGTAGATCAGGATGTCGGCCGACTGCAGCAGCGGATAGCCGAGGAAGCCGTAGGTGGACAGGTCCTTCTCGGAGAGCTTTTCCTGCTGATCCTTGTAGGTCGGCACGCGCTCCAGCCAGCCCAGCGGGCACATCATGGAGAGCAGCAGATGGAGTTCGGCGTGCTCCGGCACCCGCGACTGAATGAACAGCGTGGCCTGGGCGGGGTCGACGCCGGCCGCCAGCCAGTCGATGAGCATGTCCCAGATGCTCTCCTCGATAACCTGCGGGCTGTCGTAGGCGGTGGTCAGGGCGTGCCAGTCGGCGACGAAGAACAGGCAGGGGTATTCCTCCTGCAGTTTCACCCAGTTCTTGAGGACGCCGTGGTAGTGGCCCAGATGCAGGCGGCCGGTAGGCCGCATGCCGGAGAGAACGCGTTCTGCGTACATGGCTTAGAGATAGAACCCGAAAGTCGTTGCAAGGACGAAGCGGAACCCGGCGATCAGCGGCCCGAGGATGGACCCCAGCACGCCGGTGAACAGCAGCACGAGGAGAATGGGGAACCCGTAGGGTTCGAGGCGGGAGAACTGCCAGGCCAGCCGGCCCGGCAGCAGGCTCACCGCAATGCGCCCGCCGTCGAGCGGCGGAATCGGCAGCAGGTTGAGGAACATCAGCACGGCGTTGATGATCATGCCGGCCTCGGCCATCAGTTCCAGCGGCAGGGTATAGGCGTTCTCCGGCGAGCTGCTGGCAATCTTGAACACCAGCGCCCAGCCCAGCGCCATCAGCAGGTTCACGAAGGGCCCGGCCGCAGCCACCCACAGCATGTCGCCCTTGGGGTTGCGCAGGCGGCCGAAATCCACCGGCACCGGTTTGGCCCAGCCGAAGAGGATGCCGCCGCCACCGAAAAGGGTGCTCAGGGTGAGGATGGCGATGGGGACCAGAATGGTGCCCACCGGGTCGATGTGCTTGAAGGGGTTGAGCGTGATGCGTCCGGCCAGATGCGCGGTGGGATCACCGAAATGGCGCGCGACGTAGCCATGCGCGGCTTCATGCAGGGTAATCGCCAGCAGGACCGGGAGGGCCCAGATGGCCAGCGTGGGGATCAGCGAATCCATTGATGTTCGGCTCGGAAAGCGGGCATTCTAGCAGCCTGTCGGGCTTGAGCGATCGTCGCGAGCCAAGTGGGAAAGCGAGGCCAGATTCGGCCGTTTTCGAGGCGCATAGTGGTTCTATGCAACGAGAAAACGGTCGGATATGGACCGCTTCTCCCACTGGCGCAGCAGATCAGTCT
>WPCG01084613.1_pt1 | contig 10751 bp, 11 predicted proteins | sample 5403311 | NCBI WGS metagenome assembly WPCG01 (sample SAMN12869467, study PRJNA574797) | sludge metagenome | isolation source: wastewater treatment of Control | place: China:Beijing | collected 2019-05-17 | reverse complement strand
TGTAACGATTCGGTTACTTGACCCACCGTTACACGAATTCTTACCACAAGAAGAAGAACAAATCGTTGCCTTAGCAAAAGCACTTAAAGTTGATGTTAAAGCAATCCACGAACGGATTGAATTACTCCACGAATTTAACCCAATGATGGGTCACCGTGGTGTCCGTCTTGACGTGAGCTACCCAGAAATTGCCGTTATGCAAACAACCGCGATTATTAATGCCGCGTTACGTGCGCAAAAAGATACGGGTAAACCAATTCACCCCGAAATTATGATTCCACTCGTCTTAGACGTGAAAGAATTAAAATTCGTAAAAGACATCGTTGTGAAAACAGCGGAAGACTTAATTGCGAAGAGTGGCCAAACACTTAAATACCACGTTGGGACAATGATTGAAATTCCACGTGCAACATTACTTGCCGAAGATATCGCCAAAGAAGCCGAATTCTTCAGCTTTGGGACAAACGACTTAACGCAAATGACATATGGCTTTAGCCGTGATGACGCAACGAAGTTTATCCCTGATTACTTCGAAGCACGCATCTTCGAACAAGATCCATTCCAAACGATCGACCAAGCAGGCGTTGGCCAACTCGTCAAACTTGCGGTCGAACGGGGTCGGAAAGGGAATAAAGACCTTCACTTAGGTATTTGTGGCGAACACGGTGGTGATCCAGTATCCGTTGAATTCTTTGATTCGGTCGGTCTTGATTACGTTAGCTGTTCACCATTCCGCGTCCCTGTTGCACGGCTTGCCGCGGCACACGCAACATTAAAGCAAAAATTAGGCGTTAAATAAGTCTAAATTAACTTTATAACGAAGAGCTGTTAAGTGTTATACTTAGCAGCTTTTTTTATGTAAAAAGCCGTGGTATCACGGCTATTCCACACTATATTTAATAGTTTGGGGCAGTTAGACGAAATATAATTTAATTGATCCGTTTGAAGTTGTTGCTTTAACGGTTTTAGCGCTACTTGTGTTATATGTTCCGCTAAATATTTTTACGTCATCAATACGAATCGAACCGTTATTTGTCGTAACAGTTGTTTTGTAATCAGCATAAGCGCCATTAATATACATAGCAATATTCCCATTTGATGTTTCACTACTAATGTTATCCGTGCTAATATCTTGCAACTTAATTTCGCCGTTTGATGTATTAGCGCGAATACTTGCGACATTGATGTTTTCGCCTTTGAGCGTTCCGTTTGCGGATCGCATCGTGACGCTTGTGCCACTTACTTTTTCAAGTTCAATCGTCCCGTTGGAAGTTATTAGTTCACTCGTATTAAAAATTGTGTTTTTGACGGTAATTGTCCCGTTTGTCGTTAAGGCGTTGAGGGCATCCGTTTTTACGTCACTAATTTTCACGGTCCCATTTGTTGTTTTCATATTAAAGCGTTCAAGTGTATCAGTTGGCACATGCACTTTAATGACATGAGTAATTGGATTTAACTGAATATTAATAAATACCGAATTATATATAATATTTTCAAAGAAGTTTGTCTTTAGCTCGAGTTTTAATGTGTCATCCGTTACTTTGAGTGTATAACTATCCGCTCTACTGACATAAAATTCGACATTAATTTCATCCGTCGTACTTTCGACAATTTCAATACTGCGGTTAACGGCATCAATCTTTAATTCATTAAGTGTTGCACTGTCATATTTTTCACTAATGTATTCACTCGTCCCCTCGGTGCGTAATTCGTCGCGGGCAATAAGCGCAAAGGTTGTAAGGCCAAGCATACTTGCAAGGAGGACAAGTACATTAATTTTTATAAGCTTTTTCATTGTGATTCTCCTTTTTGCAGTTTATCCGCGAAGGTGAGTTGTAATTTTTCCAGTTGCTTCTTCGAGTATTTAAAAATGTAAACAAAACAAAGCACGCCAAAAATAATTAAACTAACATTCATTACCATATAAAAGATGTAATAGAAGACGACGTTAACTGACATCCCGCCTAAAACAAGTTTATAAATCGTTGCGGTAATCGCAAAGACGCCACTCGTTACAAGCCCAAGCCCGAATATGAAGACAAAGAAAGCAGCAATAAAATAGACAATATTGCTTAATATTTTTGTGACAGTTGTAAAAGTTTGCGTTGCACTAAAGTTTTTCTTCGCTTTAATGTTCGCTTTAAACTCGTCATCACGGGTTAGTTTGTGTTTTATTTCCGCTGGTGTGCCTAAATGTTTAATAAACGTGATTTCGTCTTCGCCATTACCTAAAGCGTCATTAATGAGCTCTTCGTAATAAGCAATAATTTCATCACGGTCACTTAGATTTACTAACTCGCGTTCCAGTTTAGCGAGAAACTCATGTTTCTTCATACATCCTCCTTAATAATAAACGCATATATTTTCTTTAATTCATCTAAATCGGCTTGTGCATTTTGTAATTCGTCGCGCCCCTTTGGTGTTATTTTGTAATACTTCCGTACGCGTGAGAGATGAATAACGTTATATGTTTCGACATAATCTTGTTGCTCAAGGCGCCGCAAAATCGGGTATAGTGTTGATTCTGATATTTCAATGATTGCGGAAATATCTTGAATAATTTTATAACCATATGAATCTTCCGCTTTAAGCGCGGCAAGCACAACAAGTTCTAATAGCCCTCTTTTTAATTGTGGATCCATTCATGCCTCCCTACACATAATACTATACAACGCATAGTATAGGCTGTCAATTATTTTGATTATAAAAAAGTTGCTAAGGTTTTATCCCTAACAACTTTTACTTTATTCAGTTTAAAGTTATTTATTTTTTCTTTTGCTTCGCGCGAATCTTTTCGGCATACCCTACTTTGTTTTCTTGGCGGGCGCGGCCGATCGCGAGTGTGTCTTTTGGTACATCTTTGTTAACGATCGAAGCAGCGGCAACGTAAGAACCATCATCAATTGTTACCGGGGCAACGAGTGTGGAGTTACTACCTAAGAACACATGTTTGCCGGTTATTGTTTTTGACTTATTTACACCGTCATAATTTGCGGTAATCGTGCCGGCGCCAACATTTGTGTGATCACCAAGTTCAGCGTCACCTAAATATGCAAGATGACCAGCTTTAACACCTACGCCAAATGTTGATTTTTTCAGTTCGACAAAATTGCCAATGCGGGAGTTTTCACCGACACGAGCATGTTCACGCATGCGCGCAAACGGGCCAACTTTTACATTATTTGCTATTTCACTATTGACGAGATGACTATAAATAATTGTGTTGAAATTCCCAATTGTCATATTTTCTAAAAATGTATTCGCGCTTATATTGTTACCAATACCAATTGTTGTCTTACCAAGAATTGTCGTGTTTGGGCCAATAACGGTATCCGCACCAATCGTAACATCGGGACCAATATACGTATTATGTGGATCTTCAATCGTCACACCATTAACCATATGGTAGTGGTTAATGCGTAGCTTTAATAACGCTGCCGCTTCACTTAGTTGTACGCGGTCATTAGTCCCAAGCATTTCGTTTTCGTCGGCAAGTACATATGCACCCACTTTATACCCTTTCTTATTAAAGAGGCTAATAATATCGGTTAAGTAAAATTCACCTTGTTTATTGTCAGTTGTTAAATTATTAAGTTCGGCAAAAAGTTTTTCATTATGCACAACATACATCCCCGCATTAACTTCACTTGTATCTTTTTCGTCACCTGTTAAATCTTTTTGTTCTACGATGCGTAACACATTACCGACGTCATCCCGAATGACCCGCCCATAACCGTGGGGGTTTTTAGGTTTCGCTGTTAAGACGGTTAAATCATGATGATTGGTAACATGGCCTTTAACCATGGCATAAAGCGATTCTTTTGTAATGAGTGGAACATCACCACTTAAAATTAATGTGTCGCCACTTTCTTGGCCGAGCAGATGCGCGGTTTGAATAACGGCGTGGCCCGTACCCTTTTGTTCGTATTGCCAAGCAATTTCCGCCCTACCTTCAACAAGACTTGCCGTATGTTTGCCGCCAAAGCCAACGATAACAACGGTGCGGCCATTAACAATTTCGTGACTTGCGTCAATGACCCAATTAATAAGTGGCTTTCCAAGAATGGGATAACCAACTTTGGAAACTTCTTCATTTAATGATTTCATCCGTGTACCTTTACCCGCGGCAAGGATGATCGCGTTTAATTTCATATGTGCTCCTGTTCAATGACCTTTGTCATTACTGTTTCGTATTGATGTTTATATTGTTCACTTATATATTTTAGCAAGTTTTTATTTGTGCTCATGACAAAAATTGTTGCGCCTGTACCCGCTAGACCATATGCTTCAACGTTCGTTGTTTTTAAGTAGGCTAAAACATCGGCAAAATCGGGGGCTTTTTGTAAGATGATCGGTGCGACATCATTAAAGAGCGCAGCGCCAATGTCACGTAATGATTTTGTTTCAATCGTTTCTTTTAAGGTACTAAGATCGGAAGTAGAAGTGGCCCCACTTTCACCGTAAGCTTGTAAGACATTTTTCTTTTCCATCGTTTGTGGATGAATAAGAAGTAAGATGTGCGGGCGATGTTTAAACTTTAATGGCGTTACCGTTTGCGTTAATGTATCAAAGATTGCCGGTTTGTTGTATGCAAAATAGGCAACATCTTGTTTTAATTCTTGCGCAATTGCGATATACTCTTCATTTGGTATTTTAATCTTCGCAAGTTTGTTTACAGCTTTCATAACAGCCATGGCGTTACTTGCGCCACTGCCAAGTCCGTGGCCAGTCGGAATGTTTTTATATATACCGACGCCATAATTGTCGGCGTAATTAAACCGTTCACGCATTTTGCGTAACGCTTCATCAATGACAGGTTTTTCACTTATATGAATTGATTTCTTTTTATAATGGACGATATCCATAAAGTTACGGTGAAGAATGTCAACACTAATGACATCTTCAAAGGCAATTGGTAAAACAATTGTGTGAATATTTAGTGTGTTTGTTGCCGCATCTTTAATTGCTTTAACACTTATTACTAACCGTGCATTTGCTTTAACTATCATACATGTTTATTTTACCAAAAAACACGGGCTTTTTCTTATGCGTCATCTTTAGTATTAGTTAGTACTTTAAATAACGCTAGAAGTGTCGTTTCTCTAACCTCTTCCGCGCGCGTATTATCTTTTATATTTAGTGTCTTTAGCGCATGATTAATGGCATTTTCCGTGTAGGTTCGCTTTAAGTTATTACTAAGTGTTTTCCGTCTATTTAAAAAGACGCCCTTTAAGAAGTGATAAAACGGGAGTATTTCGATTTCTTTATCGTTCCGCACAAACTTAAAGACGGTCGAATCAACATGCGGCATTGGATAAAATTTAGCGGCCGAAACGTTAATCTTTGCTTCTAATGTCCCAAGGAGTTTTAACAGAATGGAAAGTGGACTATATACCTTTGTGCCAGGGGTGGCAAAGAGCCGTTCACTTACCGCACTTTCACACATAAAGACGAATGTATGTAAGTTTGGTGTTTTAACTAATACTTTCTCGATAATCTTCGTTGTTATGTAATAAGGAAGATTCGAAATAACACCTGTTGTTTCACGTGGAACGTTATATTTTAAGAAGTCACCTTGAATAACATCGATGTTTTTATATGTTTTCTTTAAGTAGGCGACGTACCCTTTATCAATTTCAACCGCCGTTAAATGCTTCGTTTCCAGTAGAAGATGTTTTGTTAGTGCGCCAAGGCCTGGACCGATTTCTAAAACGTGGTCGGTCGCTGGCCGTAAATAAGCAACAATTTTTTGACTAACTTCAGGATCAATAAGAAAGTTTTGCCCTTTAGCTTTTAGTGGCGCAAGTTTTTCATTTCGTAAAATTGCTTCGATTTGTGTTTTATTCATTACTTATCCTTATAATTGTTGCTAACGCTATATCTAATAATAACATTGCTTTATACATCTTGTGGAGTGGTCCATACGGAATCTTTAAGGCATTTGCTGTCTTCATTCGTTTAGCTCTACTGCCGGGTCCGGTGAGGTTTAAATTAATTAAATCTACATATGTTATATTTGACGACGTTTCATAGACCGAATTTACATATGGTGCGCATAATGCCTGTAATGCTTTTAGATCTAAATATTCAATTCCAATGTCTTTTTTATGGCGCGCTAGTCGTTTTGGTACACTAAGAATGACCGGACTACTTAGCTTTTCGTGAAGTTTTTCACTAATTTTATTGCCGGGTCCATCGGGGTCAGTCAAAATAACGATTGTATGTTTCTTTTCAAGTTGTTGTAAATGTTCTGTTGTTTCACGTGAAACTTTGTTTCCTTCCGTAATAACGACGTATGGGATGCCTATTTGCGATAATCTTTCGGCATCATTTTTTCCCTCAACAACAAAAATTGTATTTAATAAAGTTGGATCATTCATAAATTAAAGAGGCGTTTTGCGTTTGCAGTTGTTTCCGCTGCTAATTTGTCGACGGTAATATTACGTAACACAGCAATTTCTTCAGCAATAAGGGGGAGCAATTTACTTTCATTTGTTTTCCCGCGGTAGGGGTGCGGCGCTAAATAGGGGGCGTCCGTTTCTAAAAGGAGCTTATCACTTGGCACCACAGCGGCAACAAGTTTTGGTTCTTTTGCATTTAAAAAGGTGACTGGTCCACCTAAGCCGATATACATGCCTAAGTCTAAAAACGGTTGTACCATTTCCACGGATCCGCTATATGAATGCATTACACCACTATATTGGGGGCGGTTTGCGTTTAAAACATTATAAGTATCTTGTGTTGCGTCACGCATATGAATAATGATTGGCTTCTTTAAACGATTAGCGATCGCAATTTGTGCAATAAAAAATTCATGTTCAATTGCACGTTCATGTGCATCTTTAATCCAGTGGTAATCTAACCCAATTTCACCAAGGGCGACAACTTTTGGATGTTGAAGAAGTGTTTCTAAAATCGCTAAGTCACTCTTTGGCGTTTTAACTGCGTCAACCGGATGAATGCCAACTGCCGCATAAATACCCGGAAATCTTTCCGCAAATTTAATTGCATCGCGGCTTGAGGCGATGTCCCAACTAACAACAATTAAATGCGTTACGCCGGCATCTTGGGCACGTTTAACATATCCTTCGGGATCAGTAGCAAATTGACGGGCGTTTAAATGACAATGCGTATCAATAAACATGACTACTTACCAACACAAAAACGTGAGAAGATTTCTTTACTTAAATCGTTATCTACGTTTTCGCCTAATATTTCTTTGACGGTGAAAAAGGCTTGCGCTAGTGAGACACTAACAAGATCAATACTTATTTCCATTTCTGCTTCACTTTTCGCAATTTCAAGTTGTTCATAAGTCTTCCGTAATAATGCTAATTGGCGAGCGTTATTTAAGCTTGGCCGTAAGTAGCTTTCTTTATCAACATTCACGGCATTATTAATTGCTTCTTCAAGTGCACTTAAATCATTTTTTAAGGCACTGATATAAAGTTTATTTTCGCGCTTTTCTTTAATCGTATCCGCCTTGTTATAAACAGTAATTACTTTCTTGTTTTTAAGGAACTTATTAAAGCCGTCATCTGCGTCTGCATTTTTTGCGTCTTTCACATGAATTACTAAGTCGGCTTCAGCAATTGATTCTTTCGATTTTTTTATACCAATGTTTTCAATGACGTCACGACTTTCACGAATACCGGCAGTGTCAAGAAGCAGCAGACGTAAGCCGTTTAAGTTTATTTCACCTTCGACCACGTCGCGTGTTGTGCCGGCAATACTTGTGACAATTGCTTTATCTTCTTGAAGAAGCGCATTTAATAAAGAAGACTTACCAACGTTTGGCGCGCCGACAAGAGCAACCTTAATACCTTCTTTAATAATTTGGCCTTGGCGACCTTCACTAATGAGGCGACTGATTTCATTATTGATTGCCGTTACTTCACTAATGACCATTGCGTAATTTGCTTCTTCAATATCGTGATATTCGGGGTAATCAATATTTACTTCAATAAGACTTAAAATGTCCGCAATCCGTTCGCGAATCGGATAAACAATTTTACTTGTTTCGCCAGTTAAGGATAGGAGTGATAATTTTTTTGCTTCACTCGTTGTCGCGGTAATCATGTCGTTAATTGCTTCGGCTTGCACTAAGTCGACTTTACCGTTTAAGTAGGCGCGGTTACTAAATTCACCACGGACGGCAAGACGTGCGCCATTTTTGATCATGAGACTAATAATTTCGTTAGCGATGAGCATACTACCGTGACAACTAATTTCGACAACGTCTTCCCCGGTAAACGAATGTGGCCCAACAAAACAGGAAAGGAGCACTTCATCAACAATTTCATTACCATCAATTATATTGCCGTAGACAATCGTTTTTTCTTTTAGGTCGCGGATGTCTTTTGTAAAGTTTTTACTCACAAGCGAAAAAGCGTCCGGTCCCGATATACGGATGACCGCAAGGGCCCCCATCATTGGTGGCGTCGCAAGTGAAACAATCGTATCTAACATGCCCTAATTTTACCACACTCTCTTTTATGTAACGAAAAAACCACCTATGCGGTGGTTAAGTTTTATTTGTCTTTTTGTTGTTTACGGAAGCGGATGACAATTTGCCGATCACGGCCGGTGCCAATCGACTCGGTTGTGACGTTACGATATTCGCCTAATGCATTATGAATGGCGCGCCGTTCATCACTTGGCATTGGTTCAAGCGTTGCGTCTTGTTTCGTTTTTGCAACTTCACCGGCGATCCGTTTTGCAATACTAACAACTTTCCGGTAGCGGTCATGTTTATATTCATTAATATCAATTAAGACGCGAATCCGTTTTTTAAATTTAGCTGTTAACGCGACGGCGACAACTTCGTTAATCGCTAAGAGCGTTTTCCCATTTTTGCCAATTAAGATTGAATTATGGTTTGTTGTCATTTCAATTTTAATAACGTCGCCATCTAATTCTGTTTTAAATTCGGGGGTGAAGCCAAGTGCTTCAATAATGAGGCGTAAATAACTTACCGCGTAATCAATATAGTCAACTGTTTCATACACACTAATTTTGATTGTACTTTTAAATAAGCCTTTTTTCTCTTCAAGCACATCATAAATTAAGTCGTCGGTTTGAATGCCTAAATCTTCACTTGCAAGTTTTAAAACTTCCTCTAATGTTTTTGCTTCAAATATGCGCATACTATCTTTTTCCTTTCATGATGTTATGAACAATGAGCGTTTGGATTACAGAAATAATTGCTCCGACGAACCAATACACCCCCATCGCGGCTGGTAATGTAAAGGACATGACGATAATCATAATAAACATAACGTTCATAATCATCTTTGATTGTTTTTGTTGTTTGTCTGCGGCCGGGTTTGCCGTTGTCCGCGTGACATCTTTAGTTTTACTTTTATTGAGCCACATTGAAAGCTTTGTGCTGACAAATTGCGCGGCAGTCATTAATAAGAAGAGCACCCACGCGGTCCACCAGCCACCACTAAACCAACCGTTAATCATCGATTGACCAAGTTGGGCGTTTAAGTTTAAACCCCATACCGAATCACTAGCTAAACTTGCTGAACCAGTCATCGCCCCCCACACCGCAATAAAGATCGGGAATTGGAGGAACATAACTAAGATTGAACCAAGCGGATTAACACCATGCTTTTTATAAAGCGCCATTTGGGCTTGCGCAAGTGCTTGCCGTTCAAATTGGTTTTTATCCGAGTTTGGATATTTTTGTTGAATCTTTGCTAACTCTGGTTGGAGTGTTTGCATTTTTTGCGCCCCAATTGTTTGTTTAAGCGTTAAAAGAATAAGTAAGCCACGCACGGTAACTGTTGTAATTAAGATGGCGAGCACTTGCCCCCAGCCACCAGCGCCGAACGCTTTTGTTAAAACTTCAAGAAGAGCGGCAATTGGATAAACGAATAATCCTTCGATGACGCCTTTACCAAATGCGTCTTTCCAAGTTTTGGCAACGACTGGTATTTTGTCGCCTTCTGGACCATATTCACCGTCATAAAGAGCGATACATGCGCGCTTCGCGCTGATCTTACTATAAATTTGCGTTTTATAATAATTAGCAAAGTCGTGATCAGGAACATTTTCAATACCAATTTCGAGTCCAATTTGGTGATTCCAATATGTCCAGTTGGCCCATAAGTTATTACCTTCACTCGCGGCACTTGATGTATTACCAATAAATTTTAAGTGGCCCCATTTTTTTAACGCAGCCGTATTTAAGGCATCACCAACTAAGCCGTCCGTGTTATCGTAAAGACTTAAAGAGAAGTCTAAAACTTTTTCATCAAATTTTTCGTAATACTCAAGTGAGGGAACCGCGTAGCCTAAACTTTGTGCCCCAACGATAATTGTTGAAAGCGTATCACTATGCGTTTTCGTCACGACACCGTTTTCGGTTGTTTCAACTAATCCACCGTCTTGGTTATAAAGCATGTGAGCAATATCTGTTGGTGAACAAAAACTCGCGGTACATGCCGAAAGAATGATGAGGCCGGCGGCTAGTGCCCCAAACTTTAATATCCGTTTATTTCTTTTTTTCATTTATTTCTCCGTTTTTGGCAAAGATCGTCGCGACAGCATGGGTTAAGTCAACGTAAGAAGTGTCAAGGATCGCTTTTTTAGCAATAAAAATGTAATCCCCAACATGGGTTTTAATATACTGTCTAATCGTTGCCCGCATTTGGCGTTTAATTTTATTCCGGGTGACCGCATTGCCAATTTTTTTACTAACGGCGATTCCGACCCGTAATATATGGTTGTCGTTTGGTAAGTAG
>WPCG01057758.1_pt1 | contig 10751 bp, 11 predicted proteins | sample 5403311 | NCBI WGS metagenome assembly WPCG01 (sample SAMN12869467, study PRJNA574797) | sludge metagenome | isolation source: wastewater treatment of Control | place: China:Beijing | collected 2019-05-17 | reverse complement strand
TGTAACGATTCGGTTACTTGACCCACCGTTACACGAATTCTTACCACAAGAAGAAGAACAAATCGTTGCCTTAGCAAAAGCACTTAAAGTTGATGTTAAAGCAATCCACGAACGGATTGAATTACTCCACGAATTTAACCCCATGATGGGCCACCGTGGTGTCCGTCTTGACGTGAGCTACCCAGAAATTGCTGTCATGCAAACAACCGCGATTATTAATGCGGCGTTACGTGCGCAAAAAGATACGGGTAAACCAATTCACCCCGAAATTATGATTCCGCTCGTCTTAGACGTGAAAGAATTAAAATTCGTCAAAGACATCGTTGTGAAAACAGCGGAAGACTTAATTGCGAAGAGTGGCCAAACACTTAAATACCACGTTGGGACAATGATTGAAATTCCACGTGCAACATTACTTGCCGAAGATATCGCTAAAGAAGCCGAATTCTTCAGCTTTGGGACAAACGACTTAACGCAAATGACATATGGCTTTAGCCGTGATGACGCAACAAAGTTTATCCCAGATTACTTTGAAGCACGTATCTTTGAACAAGACCCATTCCAAACAATCGACCAAGCAGGCGTTGGCCAACTCGTGAAACTTGCGGTCGAACGTGGCCGGAAAGGTAATAAAGATATCCACTTAGGTATTTGTGGCGAACACGGTGGTGATCCCGTATCCGTCGAATTCTTTGATTCAGTCGGGCTTGATTACGTCAGCTGTTCACCATTCCGCGTCCCTGTCGCGCGTCTTGCCGCAGCACACGCAACCATAAAGCAAAAATTAGGCGTTAAATAAGTCTAAAGTAACTTTATAATTAGAGCTGTTAAGTTTCACACTTAGCAGCTTTTTTTTATGTAAAAAGCCGTGATTAACACGGCTTTTCCCCACTGCATTTAATAGTTTTGGGGTCAGACGAAATATAATTTAATTGATCCATTTGAAGTTGTTGCTTTAACGGTTTTAGCGCTATTTGTGTTAAATGTGCCGCTATATACTTTGACGTCATCAATATGAATTGTCCCGTTTGATGTCGTTACTGTCGTTTTGTAATTAGCGGAAACACCATTAATATACATGACAATATTACCGTTTGATGTTTCACTAATAATATTATCGGTGTTTACGTCTTGAAACTTAATTTCCCCGTTTGATGTTTTCCCGTGAATACTTGCGACATTAATGTTTTTGCCTTTTAGGGTTCCGTTTAATGAACGGATCGTAACACTTGTGCCACTTACGTTTTCAACATCAACCGTACCGTTTGATGTTAAGAGTTCACTCGTTGTAAATGTTGTATCTTGCACGGTAATTGTGCCATTTGAAGTAGAAACATTGAGCGTCTCGGTTTGTACATCACTAACTTTTACCGTACCGTTTTTTGTTTTAATATTAACGCGTTCGAGTGTGTCGGTTGGGACATAGACTTTAATTACATGAACAATGGGGTTTAACGGAATATTAATAAATACTGAATTATATAAAATGTTTTCAAAAAAGTTTGTCTTTATATCTAACTTTAATACGTCATCCGCTGTTGTGAGTGTATACCGATCAGCTTTACTAACATAAAATTCAACCGTTATTTCGTCACTCGTACTTTCGACAATTTCAATGCTGCGGTTAATAGCATCAATTTTTAATTCATTAATTAGTGCACTGTCATAATTTTCACTAACGTATTCTTTCGTAGCGGCAGTCCGTAGTTCATCACGCGCAATGAGCCCAAAAGTCATCGTACCAAGAAAACCCATGAGGAGTAAAAGTGTATTAACTTTTAAAATCTTTTTCATTGTGCTGCTCCTTTTTGCAATTTATCCGCTAAATAGAGTTGAAGTTTCTCAAGTTGTTTCTTTGAGTAGCGAAAAAGATAAACGAAACACAGGACCCCAAAAATAATAAAACTAACGTGCATTAACATATAGAAGATGTAGTAGAACACAGCATTAACCGACATGCCGCCTAACACAAGTTCATAAATTGTTGCGGCAAGCGCAAAGATACCACTCGCGACAAGGCCAAGCCCGAAGATGAATAGGAAAAACGCACCAAGAAAATAGAGGATATTACTTAAGATGATGGTGACGGTTGTAAACGTTTGCGTCGCACTAAAATTTTTCTTCGCTTTAATGTTAGCTTTAAATTCATCATCACGGGTCAGTTTGTGTTTTATTTCCGCGGGTGTGCCTAAATGTTTAATAAACGCGACTTCATCTTCACCGTTACTTAAAGCGTCATTGATGAGCTCTTCGTAATAGGCAATAATTTCATCACGGTCATTAAGATTTACTAACTCACGCTCCAGTTTAGCGAGAAACTCATGTTTCTTCATACGTCCTCCTTAATAATAAATGCATATATTTTCTTTAATTCATCTAAATCGGCTTGTGCGTTTTGCAATTCATCACGCCCCTTTGGTGTTATTTTGTAATACTTCCGCACCCGCGAGAGATGAATAACGTTATATGTTTCGACATAATCTTGTTGTTCGAGGCGCCGTAAAATTGGATAGAGTGTTGATTCTGATATTTCAATAATTGCGGAAATATCTTGGATAATCTTATATCCATATGAATCTTCTGTTTTAATTGCGGCGAGCACAACAAGTTCAAGTAGTCCTCGTTTTAATTGTGGATCCATTTATGCCTCCCTACACATAATACTATATAACACATAGTATAGGCTGTCAATTATTTTGATTATAAAAAAGTTGCTAAGGTTTTACTCCTAACAACTTTTACTTTATTTCGTTTAAACTTTATTTATTTTTTCTTTTGTTTGGCACGAATTTTTTCGGCGTACCCCACCTTATTTTCTTGGCGCGAACGGCCAATCGCTAATGTGTCTTTCGGTACATCTTTATTAATGATTGAAGCAGCCGCAACGTAGGAACCTTCCTCAATTGTTACGGGGGCAACAAGTGTCGAGTTACTGCCTAAGAACACGTGTTTACCCGTAATTGTTTTTGATTTATTTACACCATCATAATTCGCGGTGATTGTTCCAGCGCCAACATTTGTGTGATCACCAAGTTCAGCGTCACCTAAATATGCAAGGTGGCCAGCTTTAACGCCTTCGCCAAATGTGGACTTTTTGAGTTCAACAAAGTTACCAATCCGCGAATTTTCCCCAACACGAGCGTGTTCACGCATGCGTGCGAATGGGCCAACTTTCACATTGTTTGTTATTTCGCTATTCACAAGATGACTATAAATAATTGTGTTGAAGTTGCCAATTGTCATGTTTTCTAATATCGTGTTTGCGCTTATATTATTACCAACACCAATTGTTGTCTTGCCAAGGATTGTTGTGTTTGGACCAATCACGGTATCCGCACCAATAATAACATCAGGACCAATGTACGTATTAGCGGGATCTTCAATTGTGACACCGTTAACCATATGGCGATTGTTAATACGTAATTTTAATAAGGCCGCGGCTTCACTAAGTTGCACACGGTCATTTGTCCCGAGCATTTCATTTTCATCCGCTAGAACATATGCACCAACTTTATACCCCTTCTTATTAAAAAGACTAATAATATCCGTTAAATAAAATTCGCCTTGTTTGTTGTCGGTTGTTAAATTATTAAGTTCGGCGAATAGCTTTTCGTTATGCACAACATACATTCCAGCATTAACTTCACTCGTATCTTTTTCGTCACCCGTTAAATCTTTTTGTTCAACAATGCGTAATACATTACCAACGTCATCACGAATCACTCGCCCATAACCGTGTGGGTTTTTAGGTTTTGCTGTTAACACCGTTAAATCATGATGATTTGTAATGTGGCCTTTGACCATTGCATAAAGCGACTCTTTCGTAATAAGCGGAACGTCACCACTTAAAATTAATGTATCACCACTTTCTTGACCGAGAAGATGCGCGGTCTGAATAACCGCGTGACCCGTGCCTTTTTGTTCGTATTGCCAAGCAATCTCCGCTTTACCTTCAACAAGACTTGCCGTATGTTTACCGCCAAAACCAACAATAACAACTGTGCGGCCATTAACAATATCACGACTTGCGTCAATTACCCAATTAATAAGTGGCTTACCAAGAATCGGATAACCAACTTTAGAAATATCTTCATTTAATGATTTCATCCGTGTGCCTTTACCGGCGGCGAGGATAATAGCGTTTAATTTCATATGTACTCCTATTCAATGACCTTTGTCATTACTGTTTCGTATTGATGTTTGTATTGTTCGCTTATATATTTTAGCAAGTTTTTATTTGTGCTCATGACAAAAATTGTTGCGCCTGTTCCTGCTAGACCAAATGCTTCAACGTTTGTTGTTTTTAAGTAGTCTAAAACATCGGCAAAATCGGGGGCTTTTTGTAAGATGATCGGTGCGACATCATTAAAGAGCGCAGCACCAATATCGCGCAATGATTTTGTTTCAATCGTTTCTTTTAAGGCACTAAGGTCAGAAGTAGAAGTTACGCCACTTTCACCGTACGCTTGTAAAACATTTTTCTTTTCCATCGTTTGGGGATGGATAAGCAGTAAGATGTGGGGGCGATGTTTAAACTTTAATGGTGTGGTTGTTTGCGTTAATGTATCAAAGATGGCTGGTTTGTTATAGGCAAAATACGCGACATCTTGTTTTAGTTCACGGGCGATTGCTACATACTCTTCGCTCGGAATTTTAATCTTTGCAAGTTTGTTAACAGCTTTTATTACGGCCATGGCATTACTTGCGCCACTGCCAAGTCCGTGACCAGTTGGAATGTTTTTATATATACCGACACCATAATTGTCGGCGTAATTAAACCGTTTGCGCATTTTCGCTAATGCTTCATCGATGACAGGCTTTTCACTTATATGAATTGATTTCTTTTTGTAATGCACAATGTCCATAAAGTTCCTATGGAGAATATCAACACTAATAACGTCTTCAAAGGCAATTGGTAAAACAATTGTGTGAATATTGAGCGTGTTTGTCGCCGCGTCTTGGAGTGCTTTTACACTTATTACTAACCGAGCATTTGCTTTAACTATCATACATGTTTATTTTACCAAAAAACACGGGCTTTTTCTTACTTGTCATCTTCAATACTAGTTAGTAATTTAAATAACGCGAGAAGTGTCGTTTCTCTAATCTCTTCCGCGCGCGTATTATCTTTTATATTAAGTGTATTTAACGCATGATTAATGGCATTTTCCGTGTAGGTTCGCTTTAAGTTATTACTAAGTGTTTTGCGGCGGTTTAAAAAGACTTTTTTTAAGAAGTGATAAAACGGGAGCATTTCGATTTCTTGATCATTCCGTACGAACTTAAAGACGGTTGAATCAACATGCGGCATTGGGTAAAATTTAGCAGCCGGAACATGAATCTTTGCTTCTAATGTCCCCAGTAGTTTTAACATAATAGAAAGCGGACTATATACTTTTGTGCCTGGTGGTGCAAAGAGCCGTTCACTTACGGCACTTTCACACATAAAGACGAATGTATGTAAGTTTGGTGTTTTAATTAACACTTTCTCAATAATCTTCGTTGTTATGTAATATGGAAGATTCGAAATAACACCTATTGTTTCACGTGGAACGTTATATTTTAAGAAGTCACCTTGAATAATATCAATGTTTTTATATGTTTTCTTTAAGTATGTAACGTAGCCCTTATCAATTTCAACAACCGTTAAATGGTTTGTTTCGAGTAGAAGTGGTTTTGTTAGTGAGCCTAACCCTGGGCCAATTTCTAAAACATGGTCCGTCGCGGGCCGTAAATAAGAGACAATTTTTCGGCTAACTTCAGGATCAATGAGAAAGTTTTGCCCTTTAGCTTTTAGTGGCGCAAGTTTCTCGTTTCGTAAAATTTCTTCAATTTGTGCTTTATTCATTGTTTATCCTTATAACTGTTTCTAACGTTATATCTAATAATAACATTGCTTTATACATCTTGTGGAGTGGTCCATATGGAATGCCTAGTGCTTTTGTAATCTTCATTCGTTTGGTTTTACTGCCTGGTCCGGTGAGATTTAAATTAATTAACGCTACATATGTTATATTTGACGACGTTTTATAGGCCGAATTTACATATGGTGCGCATAATTCTTTTAATGTATCAATATCTAAATGTTCAATTCCGATGTCTTTTTTATGGCGCGCTAGTCCTTTAGGCACACTGAGGATTGCTGGACTACTGAGCTTTCCTTGAAGTTTTTCACTAATTTTATTGCCAGGTCCATCGGGGTCAGTCAAAATAACGATTGTATGTTTCTTTTCAAGTTGTTGTAAATGTTCTATTGTTTCACGTGAAACTTTGTTTCCTTCAGTAATAATGACGTATGGGATGCCGATTTGTGCTAATCTTTCGGCATCATTTTTTCCTTCAACAACAAAAATCGTATTTAATAACGTTAACTCATTCATAAATTAAAGAGGCGTTTTGCGTTCGCTGTTGTTTCCACTGCTAATTTGTCGACGGAAATATTGCGTAGTATTGCTATTTCTTCGGCAATAAGCGGCAGCAATTTACTTTCATTTGTTTTCCCGCGAAATGGATGTGGCGCTAAATAGGGGGCATCTGTTTCTAAAAGAAGCTTATCATTAGGTACAAAAGCGGCAACAAGTTTTGGTTCCCTGGCATTTAAAAAGGTGACTGGTCCACCTAAACCAATATACATGCCTAAGTCTAAAAACGGTTTTACCATTTCTACGGAACCGCTATACGAATGCATTACGCCACTATATTGCGGGCGGTTTGCTTTTAAAACATTATATGTATCTTGCGTTGCGTCACGCATATGAATAATAATTGGTTTCTCTAAGCGATTAGCGATTGCAATTTGTGCAATAAAAAACTCATGTTCAATTGCCCGTTCTTCCACATCTTTAATCCAATGGTAATCTAAACCGATTTCACCAAGCGCGACAACTTTCGGGTGTTGAAGTAGTGTTTCTAAAACGGCTAAATCACTCTTTGGCGTTTTAACCGCGTCAACCGGATGAATACCAACCGCAGCGTAAACAAGGGGAAATGTCTCGGCAAATTTAATCGCGTCACGACTTGAAGCAATATCCCAACTAACGACAATTAAATGCGTTACGCCGGCATCTGTTGCACGTTTAACGTATCCTTCGGGATCCGTTGTAAAGTGGCGGGCATTTAAATGACAATGCGTATCAATAAACATAACTACTTACCAACACAAAAACGTGAGAAGATTTCTTTACTTAAATCGTTATCAACGTTTTCGCCTAATATTTCTTTGATGGTGAAAAATGCTTGGGCGAGCGAGACACTAACAAGATCAATACTTATTTCCATTTCCGCTTCACTTTTCGCGATTTCAAGTTGTTCATACGTCTTCCGTAATAATGCTAATTGACGCGCGTTATTTAAGCTGGGCCTTAGGTAACTTTCCTTATCAACATTTACGGCATTATTAATTGCTGCTTCAAGGGCACTTAAATCATTTTTTAGTGCACTGATGTAGAGTTTATTTTCACGCTTTTCTTTAATCGTATCCGCCTTGTTATAAACAGTAATTACTTGCTTATTTTTAAGGAACTTATTAAAGCCATCATCTGCGTCTGCATTTTTCGCATCTTTCACATGAATGACTAAGTCGGCTTCGGCAATTGATTCTTTTGATTTTTTAATGCCGATGTTTTCAATGACGTCACGACTTTCACGAATACCCGCGGTATCAAGGAGGAGAAGTCGTAAACCATTTAAGTTTACTTCCCCTTCAACAACATCGCGTGTTGTGCCGGCAATACTTGTGACAATTGCTTTATCTTCTTGGAGGAGCGCATTTAATAAGGACGACTTCCCGACGTTAGGTGCACCGACAAGCGCGACCTTAATGCCTTCTTTAATAATTTGCCCTTGCCGTCCTTCACTAATGAGGCGGCCGATTTCATTATTGATCGCTGTTACTTCACTAATGACCATCGCGTAATTTGCTTCTTCAATATCGTGGTATTCGGGATAATCAATATTCACTTCAATAAGACTTAAAATGTCGGCGATACGTTCACGGATCGGATAAACGATTTTACTTGTTTCGCCAGTAAGGGAAAGCAGTGATAATTTCTTTGCTTCACTTGTCGTCGCCGTAATCATGTCGTTAATTGCTTCGGCTTGCACTAAGTCGACTTTACCATTTAAATAGGCGCGGTTACTAAATTCACCACGCACCGCAAGACGTGCCCCATTTTTAATCATAAGGCTAATAATTTCGTTAGCGATGAGCATACTCCCGTGACAACTAATTTCAACAACGTCTTCACCCGTAAAAGAATGTGGACCAACAAAACAGGAAAGGAGTACCTCATCAACAATTTCGTCATCGTCAATTATGTTGCCGTACACAATTGTTTTTTCTTTTAAGTCGCGGATATCTTTTGTAAAGTTTTTACTAACAAGCGAAAAAGCGTCCGGTCCGGATATACGGATGACCGCTAGTGCCCCCATCATTGGTGGCGTCGCAAGGGAAACTATCGTATCTAACATGCCCTAATTTTACCACACTCTCTTTTATGTGAAGAAAAAACCACCTAGGCGGTGGTTATGTTTTATTTGTCTTTTTGTTGTTTCCGGAAGCGGATAACAATTTGCCGGTCACGGCCGGTGCCAATCGACTCGGTTGTGACGTTACGGTATTCGCCTAACGCATTATGAATCGCGCGCCGTTCATCACTTGGCATTGGTTCAAGTGTTGCGTCTTGTTTTGTTTTCGCAACTTCGCCAGCGATACGTTTAGCAATACTAACAACTTTACGGTAGCGGTCATGTTTATATTCATTAATATCAATTAAGACGCGAATCCGTTTTTTAAACTTCGCGGTTAAGGCCACAGCAACAACTTCATTAATTGCGAGCAGTGTTTTGCCGTTTTTGCCAATTAAGATCGAGTTGTGGTTTGTCGTCATTTCAATTTTAATAACGTCACCATCTAATTCGGTTTTAAATTCCGGGGTGAAGCCAAGTGCTTCAATGATAAGCCGTAAATAACTTACCGCGTAATCAATGTAGTCAACTGTTTCATACACACTAATTTTGATCGTACTTTTAAATAAGCCTTTTTTCTCTTCCAGCACATCATAAATTAAGTCGTCCGTTTGAATGCCTAAATCTTCACTAGCAAGTTTTAAAACTTCCTCTAATGTTTTTGCTTCAAATATACGCATACTATCTTTTTCCTTTCATGATGTTATGAACAATGAGCGTTTGGATCACAGAAATGATCGCTCCGACGAACCAATACACCCCCATTGCTGCAGGTAATGTAAAGGACATGACGATAATCATAATAAACATAACGTTCATAATCATCTTTGATTGTTTTTGTTGTTTGTCGGCCGCGGGGTTTGCCGTTGTCCGTGTGACATCTTTTGTTTTACTCTTATTGAGCCACATCGAAAGCTTGGTGCTGACGAATTGCGCCGCGGTCATTAGGAGGAAGAGCACCCACGCTGTCCACCAGCCCCCACTAAACCAGCCATTAATCATCGATTGGCCAAGTTGTGCGTTTAAGTTTAAGCCCCAGACTGAGTCACTAGCTAAACTAGCCGAGCCCGTCATCGCCCCCCACACCGCAATAAAGATGGGGAATTGGAGGAACATAACTAAAATTGAACCAAGCGGATTTACACCATGCTTTTTATAAAGCGCCATCTGTGCTTGCGCAAGTGCTTGCCGTTCAAATTGGTTTTTATCGGAGTTTGGATATTTTTGTTGAATTTTTGCTAACTCGGGTTGGAGTGTTTGCATTTTTTGCGCGCCAATTGTTTGTTTAAGTGTTAAAAGAATGAGTAAGCCGCGCACTGTAACGGTTGTAATTAAGATCGCAAGTACTTGTCCCCAGCCACCAGCGCCGAACGCTTTTGTTAAAACTTCAAGGAGGGCGGCAATTGGATAAACAAATAATCCTTCAATGACACCTTTACCAAAAGCATCTTTCCACGTTTTCGCTACGACGGGAATTTTGTCACCGTCTGGGCCGTATTCGCCGTCATAAAGGGCGATACATGCGCGCTTCGCGCTGATTTTACTATAAATTTGTGTTTTGTAGTAATTGGCGAAGTCACTATCTGGAACATTTTCAATCCCAATTTCTAAACCAATTTGGTGATTCCAATATGTCCAGTTCGCCCATAAGTTGTTGCCTTCACTTGCAGCGGTTGACGTATTACCAATAAATTTTAAGTGGCCCCATTTTTTTAAGGCCGCGGTATTTAAGGCTTCACCCACTAATCCGTCCGTGTTGTCGTAAAGACTTAAGGAGAAGTCTAACACCTTTTCATCAAACTTTTCATAATATTCCATCGATGGAACGGCATAACCTAAGCTTTGCGCGCCCACGATAATTGTTGAAAGTGTATCACTATGTGTTTTCGTTACAACACCGTTGTCGGTTGTTTCCACTAATCCGCCATCTTGGTTATAAAGCATATGGGCGATGTCCGTTGGTGAACAAAAACTCGCGGTACATGCCGAAAGAATGATGAGGCCTGCTGCTAGTGCCCCAAACTTTAATATTCGTTTATTTCTTTTCTTCATTTGTTTCTCCGTTTTTGGCAAAGATCGTCGCAACAGCATGTGTTAAGTCACCATAGGAGTAGTCAAGGATTGCTTTTTTAGCAATAAAAACATAATCCCCAACATGGGTTTTAATATACTGTCTAATCGTTGCCCGCATTTGGCGTTTAATTTTATTCCGGGTGACCGCATTGCCAATTTTTTTACTAACGGCGATTCCGACCCGTAATATATGGTTGTCGTTTGGTAAGTAG
>WPCG01142116.1_pt1 | contig 10757 bp, 10 predicted proteins | sample 5403311 | NCBI WGS metagenome assembly WPCG01 (sample SAMN12869467, study PRJNA574797) | sludge metagenome | isolation source: wastewater treatment of Control | place: China:Beijing | collected 2019-05-17 | reverse complement strand
TTAATTCTACCTAGTACGATTAATGGAATATCCAAGATTGATAAGTTCTGCAACCTTGGATATTTTAATTCTACCTAGTACGATTAATGGACGTGTAATCGTCATTCTTTTATTTGTTGAAACATATTTTAATTCTACCTAGTACGATTAATGGGAAGTAGTATCAAATTCTGCAGCAGAAGAACAACCACATTTTAATTCTACCTAGTACGATTAATGGCCGTTGAAAACGGCAAAAATTAAAGCTGATTATCAGCAAGTAACAAATTTAAACTTATTAATATTGAAGTACTAAAGTTGTCGATGCCCAAAGATATAAAAACCCCGGGGCATCGACAACCAATGTAATCCATTTATTTTCAATATGTCAAAGAACTCGTTGGAAAAAATCAAGAGATAAGTAGCCACAAATCTACCCGATCGACAATCTATCAAAGGAATATATCCGTGCTACTTCGCTCTTGACCAATGATTTGTTTATCCAAAAACTTCTCAGAACGACTGGAGAAAATTATCAGGCTATCGCCTTCATCCGTTTTCATTATCTTCTCGGCCTTCAATGTCAATTCTTTCAGTCTTACCTCCGTGATTTCACCCTCGAATACCGAATTCTGTATCCAGTTCAGGTATTTCCGACACAGTTTTAGCATCTTCCCCACCCTTTTCACTCCAATATCATAGACCAAAATCACATACATACACTATTATCAAATTTTGAAAGGTGCATACTCTCAGCCTTCCTCTGCCTAATGCGGAATTCAGCGAGCGTTACCACCACATTTTAAAGGGTTTATACTCTTCCATGTCAAGCAAGTGCTTGCTCAATTTATAACACTCCAATTTCAAAAGATGCTTGTAGCTCACTTTTCTTTTCAAGGATCGATGCTGTATTGTCTCGTTTAATCGCTCATCAAAAGCCTGAACGAATATTTTCTTTCCCGAGGGGTTCAAAAGACAACTGTTAAGACGGTGTTCAAAATGCTTTGCTTGAAGCTCTTTCCTGTTTAACAATTTAAAAATGACACGATCCACAAGAATCGGCTTGAAAATCTCCGATAAATCCAGTGAAAGCGAGTACCGCCTTTCACCGGGACTGTGCAGGTAACTGATAGTCGGGTTGAGCTGGGTTTGATAAATCGCCCTCAAACATTGACTGTAGCACATCATGTTCCCGAACGATATCAACGCGTTCACCTCGTTACGAGGTGGTTGCTTGCTTCGCCCGCTCATGCTGAATTCGTTCAAGATTAAATCAAACCCTTCGTAATAAACCTGTCGGATATTCCCTTCAATCCCCATCAGTTCATCTACCGCCATTGATGAAGAAATTTGAAGGCTGAAATCTTGAATTCGCTCGATTACACCCTCTAAATCCCTACCCCGAATACTGTAGTACCTCAGGTTCTTTATCATATTGAAAGCCGCGCCCTCGACGAACTTACGTGCCAGTTCAAGTCGCTTTTTCTTGTTCTGGAATGCAGATGTCTGTGCCAATAACATCTTCCCCGACAGCAAACTATCTCGTGGCATGAAAGATCCCGTGTAGTTCTCGTAGTAATCAAAAAAATGAAGAACGATATCTTTCTGGCCCAAGAAATTAAAAAGAGAACTTTTGGCACGAAGGGAACCGAAAACGTAAAACTCGGCTATATCCTCCACAGGGAGGTATCGAGGCTGTCCGGGTTGATAGAACTCACCGTTCCCGTCTTCCACGTAGGGTGTAAATTTCAAGGTGTTATCCTTACGTTCTAACACCCCGGGATTAAAAAGATAATAGGTCTTCTTCATGATTCAGGTTCGCTTATGTAACAAAACTCGTAATAACTACAGTTCTTGCAGATCCGCGCGTTGATAGTCGGGGGACAAACTTCCGCACGGATAACGTTTGCGATGTCCGCTTTTATCGTCATGATTTTCTTCCTATCGCTGTCCGTCATCACGACTTTATCCGTATGCCTCAACGTGGGATACTCCAGTATTCCGGTCACACCTGTCACACCGTTTTGCTCAAGCACGTAAATATAATATTTCACCTGCCACTCATGCGCTTTCTCAATTTTATTGGATCGTTTCATCTCGTGTATGACCTTATTGCGCGCATCATAGAAATCAATCTTTATGCCCTCGATTTCCAGTTCCTCGTAGCGTTCCGACCGTTGCGGGTAACTGTTCTCGTGGATTAGCTTCCCGTCGAACACCAGATCCGACGAGTGCTCCATGTTGATACCGTTTGCAAACAGCCACAGCTTCCGCTTGCAAACCTGGTAGTAATTGAAATGAGTGCCGGTAATTATCATAGTATATTTAGTCTGATAAAAGTGGAAAACAACCCTGGCTATATCATTAATTTGAAATTGAGTATAACCAAGGTTGATAAAAAGACCACTATATGTCAGACTTGATTTTCGTAATCATATCTCAACATCAATTCCACGAGACGTTGCTCAGCTTGATCAAGTGCATCCGCCTTCTCTCCTTTTGTTTGTAGATATCCTCCGGCTTGCAACGTAATGAATATATCCACATTCGCTAGTCTTTCATCGACAATTGGCATAACCTTTGAGGAGTCTTCATCAGATAATTTTGCTCTAATACTGCTGCCTATTAAATTAGCATTATCACTTATTGAAACCGCCAATGTATCCATTAAACTAAATGTCCTAGATTGGTTTGAAGTGATTTTCCAATTAACAATGGCATGTGCTAGCCCTCTAATCCATTCCTCACGAAGTTCTTTAGGAGCTACAAGGCATTCTCCAAATACATTTTTTGATCTCACCCAACCATTTTCTTTAAGTTTATCAATGGTCTCATCCGCCATTTCTGGTTCTAACGGGTTGATTGAAACAGAAAACAATCTTCGTAAATCAATTGCAATGTCTGAAACAAATAAACCAGTAGCACGGTTATTGTTGGGAATCCACTTACGACTCAAACTCCTATCCTTTCCATCTAAAAATGCAGCAATTTCCTCTTCTGACATTATTTTATAATCAGCATCACGCACAATCACCTCATTATTTGGGCGATCACTTCTGTCAAAAGAAATATTCTCTGAATTCACCCCAGCAAGCAGCGGATGCAAGGCGCGCATAGCGGAAATCGACAATGGGCTCCTTCTTTTTAGGGTCCGGGATTGATCACCTTTTTCAATCTTCTTTCCCGCTTTCATCCACCCCCCAAAAAGTTGATCAACATATGAAGGATCACAAGTTCCATAGACCTCTCCCTCTTTCAGTTCTTTTTGTTTGGTAATATCGAAATGAAAAATTGTGGGGCTTGGTACTTCATTTAACACGTCACATATAGAGTCAACTATTGACCTCTTTACTTGCTGTCCGCTAGAAAAAGGCACATAACGATTGAATTGAACATCGTAGTATGTCTTTTGTCCGTCTGAGACATTAAAAACTGTGTGTTCCGCTCTTTTTAGAGTCCTAATGTAAATTGTATTCATTGTATTACATATTTAATTGTTTATCTTTTCGATAAAAGCATAGTCAAATTTCAACAAGGCATTGAAATAACTAAACTCTTCATTAGTCATTAGATGGATCTCATTTTTTAAACCTCTAAGAGAATTTAAATCATCCCCATCTACATCATTTACCATTTCAGTAAGCGCATCAAGAAAACTTTTTTTGTTCGATTTCTCACCAAATAACCGCTGATTAATTAGGTTTCTTCTTTCAGTTCCAGACGCGCCTTTTCTATACTTAAGAATAAGCTCTGCAATAGTCTTGGTATAATCTGTAATTTCTTGTTTGTTTTTTGATAACATAGCTACTAACCAGATTTTATATGTTTGATAATTAATATATTCACTTTTTTTCTTAAAAAGTGATCCTACTGATTTTCTCATGTGATCTTTCAACTTTTCAGGCCTTAGAGCTTGCAAACCAACGCTCCCTAGCTCACACGCACGCTTTATATGTAAACCGAATAGCCTCTGAAATTCTCGATCATTAAACTTCTCAGGATCGCCATACAGTTGACGCCACACATCTTTGAGATGAGTTCCCGATTTCAGGTAAAAGGGCACGAATCCTATTGTCTTGTTTGTTTGTCCAAAGCTGTAGACATAGGTCATTAGGTTGTTTTCGGGATATAGATTAGATAAACTAAAAAATAAATTCGTCCAATTCACTGTATTAATTTCAATCATCTTTGATGACAATGCTATTACTCCATTGTCCTCCAAATCAGTAAACCTAAAATATGGATCATAATAAGTCCCAAGTCTAAACGTCAACCATTGTCCATTCCATGAATTAATTTGATTTCCTCGCATTTTAACTAATAGTGGATCATTGAGGTAATCCCGATAATACTTCCATCCGTCGTAGATAGTCAGTAATATCTCAGGGTCATTAATTAAAAGATTAAAGCCTCCAGCCACACCCACACCTAAACCAGAACCTATCCAAGAATAGTATATATCATCTTCTTCAGTTACTATTTCAATATCCGACACCATTCCTGAAGTACTTGCAAACTCTTTGGAATCTGCCGCTGGATAGCCAATTGCAAAACTTGCATCTGCTATTTCATTCTCTGCTTTGTCATATAATGCATGTAATTTTTCTAATCGTTCTTCCGGGGTTAATAAATTAGCTTTTTGACCTTTTTTCATCTGTACAAAAGGAGAGTTGGTAATCCATTGCATGTATTTTGAATGATTAAAAAACAGTTCAAAATATATTTGCTCAAAAAAATCTTTCGCCGAATACGTTTTATCATACTTCTCGTTAAAAGAAGCGAGAAATGTTTTCCCTATCAATGTAGTAATCATAGCTGTACTCCCAATCCTAAATTAATTTTACTAATATCTAAGCCATATTCAGGGCAATAAGCACTGTCTGGTATTATGAATGGTCGATTTCCTTTTTCCGATTGCTGTAATTTCAAAACACTATAGTAATATGCAGGTATCTCAAGTTGTAGTCTTGTTTCATAATTCCCGTTATCGTATTCAAACCAATCTTGCTCTGTAATACATGATACGCTATCAATCTCCATCAACTCAAGTAAAATAGCCTTTCCCCTATGTGCTAATTTGGGTATAATGTACCCGTTATCAAAAACACAATATCGATCAATTTGGGTGGAGCTTATCGAATCAAACACTGTATCAATTTTGTTCTGTAAATCTCTCTCATGTATAATCATTCCATGCTCTAAAACATCAAAAGATTTTCTTAAGACGTTCAAATCATAAGGTTTAGATGATTGCTCATTGTCTGGAGGTTCAATAACGTATACATCTTTTAGAGTACCGATTGTATCGCTTCTCCTTTTTCTGTTGATCCTGCCAAAACGCTGTATCAACGCATCGAGAGGTGCACACTCCGTGATCATCAAATCAAAGCTAATATCAAGACTCACTTCAACAATCTGTGTGGCTACGACTATACATGCCTCATCCGAGGTGTTGTAGGTATTGAGAGAATTTCCGTTCTCATCAATACCAATTAATTCTATCTCCTTGCTATTTCGATCACATCTTTTGAATCGACTGTGTAATAGCATAGATGGAGTATCAATCCATTTCTCTTTTATAAATTTATAAGTCTCCTGAGCGGTTTTAACTTTATTGAAAACAATTAATACTTTTTGTTTTCTTTTGATTGCTTCTTTAATAATTTTCTCTGTCTCCACAAAGGAACCCACTTTATGAAGGATATGTCTATTAAAGGAATCTAGCTCTTCATCCGACAACTTTACCTCCAAGACATTATCGTTCAATATTTCCATAATTTTTTGATACAGTGCTGTAGAAATAGTGGCAGATCCTATATGTACCCTACATCCGATATGCGCTAGAACTTCAACCAACTTTAGCACCATAGCTTGTGACACATCTGTATAGGTATGAACTTCATCCAATATTACGTCACACCCTTTAAGATCCAATAACAACGATTCATACCCTTTCAAACCAAATAATATACTTGCTAATTGGTGAGGCGTTAAAATTTTCACTGAAGCCCCGATCAGCGGTTGCAAAGCAGGTTCTTCTTCATTATGCCGTTTAATTATTTTTGAAGTAGAATGAAGCACTCGGATATCCAATTCAGGGTTATTCGTGTCTAAATCATCCGCTACCTTTCGAAACATTGCATTGATGGATGCTTGAAAAGGAAGTGTGTAAAAAACTCGACCTTTACATCTTCTGAATAAAAAATCGGTCTTTCCAGCTCCTGTAGACGCGATCACAATTGTATGTGCCCGTGTTGAATCAGTATCAACATAAGAAAGAGGATATAGAGGATGCTTTCTATTGTAAAACGAAAGGTCGGGTTTTTTGAAAAGATTCTCACAATATTTCTCGGTTCTGTCTACAAGAGTAGAAGCAAAATGATCTGCTCCGATAAGCAGCCCCTTCCATTCCGAGACTCCCTTCTTCTTATATTCGTTACTACAGTAGTGTATACTATATTTTAAATTTTCAACTGCCTCTTTTCGAGCAACAGTTTTAAATGGAATATTGAAAGACTCAAGAATATTCATCGCAGACAAACTCCACGATTCCCAGTCTCCTAGATGAAAGTTTATATATCCGACGCTTTCTTCCTCAAGATCCAGCAATCCGAGACCGGCAACGTCTTTTCTTATTGACTTATGATGGCTGACCACCATCTCGATGAGTAGGTCTTTTTGATCCGAAGGAAAAGCAGAAAGAAAAAACAAGGATGCTATTTCATGTCGATAAGGTTGTTCATACGGTTGGTGAGGTCTCTTAAGTCTTTCCTGAAAAACTCGATGAACTTTTCCAATATCATGCAATAAGGCTCCATTTCTTGCGGTTACAGGGTCATAACCCAAGTGATCCGCAATTTTTTCCACTGCTATGGAGACCTGTTCCATATGATCCTGTAAGAGAGTCCACTCCGGTCCAGATTTTGCAAAAAACATCATATATATTCTTTAATAGGGTTTCCTACTATTTTTAACCATCCGAACATAGTTAATCCGGTTTTTCGATCAATTCCAACGGGGAAAGATCGCTCATTTTGTTCGAATATGAGTTCAAAACCTGGGTATCGTTCATCGTCATTGAAATCCTCGGTTTTAATTACATCAATCTTCTCGTCGGGTAGCAGCATGTCTTCATTACGACATAAACAGATATGCTGTTTTGCCGCGTTTAATGCATGGTCTTGACATTCGAACGCTAGATGCAAAACAGGATTGATTAATACGCCCCGTAAGAGAATGGATGTCGGACGATCGAAAAGAATCTTACGTCCCTTTCTTACACTATTCCATCCACGTGTTTGGATTACTTCCTGTTGAGCTGCTATTCGATCATATATAAGTCGGTGTCCCTTAACCCTTTTAATTCCAGATATAGTCAACAATTCCGGAAAAAGTTTTTTTTCAATACCTTCAACGATTGAGGGCGTGAGAAATTGTTGGGAGAAAGTCTCACTATCTCTCACAGCTGTCCAGGGCTTAATAAAACCAAATGCCCCGGAATAACGTACAACGTAAAGCATCTTGTTCATACTTTTCTATTTTAATGCGCCAAAGCCAACTCCTGTACTATTTCCAACTCCTACATGCCAAGCAAAAGATATAATTTCCGGTGTACCTTCAATTATTATTGGGCAAATGCTCACTTTATTTTGTATCCCTTTATACGATACAATCTTTGTTTTTGGAGAATGATAGGTTCTATCGAAATATACTTTAAGACCACTCGTATCAACACCTGCTAAGTTTGCTTTAGATTTTAATGTTTCCATCATAAAATCATCAGATTCCTTGTCAGTGTAAGTATAATGTGTTTCATTAAATTCCTTATGTCTTTTGATCAGCACGGGACTGGCAAGAAAGAAACGTTCTTTGTCAGAAAATTGAGGAGCTTGCACTATGCGAATATCTATAACCCTCGCTCCATTAAACATACTCGGATCATCAAGCATTCCACTAATTACAGTTTTAAGCAAGCTTGTATCGTAAAAACTTAATGTAAAAGAAGAACCATCGATGATCTGCACGCCATCTTTTAAAATCTTCACTCCTTGCAACCATGAAAATGAATAGAGACTAAGTTTTCCATGAAATACATTATTTTCTCCCATCCATTTGTGGACGCACCCTGTAAGTAGAGGTTGATAGTTAAAGTCAATTGGCCGCGCTGTGCTGGAAATTGTAACGTGTATTCTCATATTTTCAAACTCGTTTTTGGCAAATATAGAAAATGTTTTTATATTTGCCAAATTAAGATGAACTTTTAGAATTGAAAAAATTATGTTGATCTTTTATTTAATTGCACCGTTCTGGAATATGGGATCCTTGTTTTTCGAATAAAAAAACGAGGATTTCTTTTCAATGTATACCTCGCTCATTCCAAACCCCTGCGAATTTTTGCTACCTAAACCGGTTTCGTACATGATCTTCATTAACTCTACTGGAGCCGTCAGGCTGAACCGGCACATGTAGCCGCAAACCCTACTCTCTTGCGGCGTCCCTTCCTTTATTGTCACCAGTGATGATTTTGGTCTCGAAAGCGCCTCCAATCGAAAGGGAAAAGCATTGTTTGGGAATTCGTGTCCATGGAAGGCTTTATACTTGTTCAGTAAATTGAGTTTCACTATTTCCACGGCATCCGGGTGGTCAAGAGCAATGTACTTTTCTGAACCGTCTTCTTCTTGCCTAACAATGCAAGCGGGTGAAAGTGTTTCGAATGTCATAGAGTCCGTAAATGTGGGTGACGGTAGTATTTCTATATTCTCGACACGAAAACTAAACCTAGCTCTACGATCTCCCAGCTCAAATGATCGCTGGTTAAACAATCCCTGTATAAACTCCTGAGTTCCCTTCTCCGGCAAAAAGGAGATATACCAATATAACTTATCCGAAAGAATCTTCATGTAGGGACCTTCAATCAGGTAACGCTGAGCATATAATCTGGAAAAGGTAAATAATTTAAAGCGCCTTTTCTCATCTCTGTACCCGTTTTCATGTAACCAATTAGCGAAATCACTTCCCGAATTGGAAAGGATTCTATAAACTAAAGCTGACGCCGCGTACTGGTAGTTCAGAGGAATGCGATCACCAAATGCTTTCTTGTCGATATACAAGGTCAGTTTAAACCTCATGGTAGTTTTTTAACTTAAAAATTATTTTGCCATAAAGTTATAAAAAACAAAATTATGAACAAATAAATCTGGATCGACAACAGTTTTTATTAACGTTTTTTATCATCAATGGACTATTTATATTTTTTTCCTAAATTAATAAATTACGAATAAATTGCTTTGTATCAAACAACTTATCGGAGAAATCCTTCCCCTTACATTACCCCATTTTGCCTTGCACATCGACTTTTAAGTATACCGAATTCGGTGGTATTAAAATGGAATAATCCAAATTTCCCGAATTCGAGGGGTTTAGAAAACAGACAAACATTCAAAACACAATAAATAATGGCCAAGAATAAAAAATTATTTGTCGAAGGTAACAGGCTTCGCTCGAATTTAATTGAAAACATCATTTTTCCTGCAAGTTTTTTTCTATCTTTACAGCTTCAAAGCAGCATTTATCGAATGGCTTACTCCCAAAGAAAGATCTGACAACAAACAGAATCCGAACTTGCAAACTTGTTCTCCACATCATCTTTTTACTGCATAATCGTTGGAGAGGAACCTATGACTATGCAGCCGTTACGAAACACCAGTTGGGTTGGACACACATCCCTTTATCGGACGGTCTGGCAGTTCTCATGGAAGAAATAATTTTTTTGAGTTTTAGGCTTGATTGTTTTTATATATTTGCTATCTTGAACGACAAAATAATAAAAGCATGGCCATGGGCTATCAATATTGATTGAATTTTTGTAAGGGGTTAAATAATGGATATCTGGGATAAAAAAAAGCGTTCTGCTGTCATGGCGAAGATTAAGAGCCAAGACACGAAACCGGAATGGATCGTACGCCGCTATTTGTACTCCCGGGGATACCGATACCGTAAAAACGTAAAAGGACTTCCGGGAACGCCCGATATCGTGATGCGTAAATATGGCGTCGTGGTTTTTATCCATGGCTGTTTCTGGCACGGACACAGTATCGACGGACGTATACCCCACTCTAACAGTGACTTTTGGCGCAACAAGATAGAGAATAACCAGCTGAGGGACGAGCAAAACAAAAAAAAGTTGCTGGCAATGGGATGGGCCGTTATCACAATCTGGGAATGCCAACTAAAACCTGCCATCCGGAAACAGACCCTATCTGAACTGGAGTATTACATCAATAAAAATTATTTAGACCGATATCGGTTGCGGCAACCCTATCATCTGGGAGATAACGACGAAGATAGGCTCGTTGCGGAAGAAAAGGCAGACTATAAGAAAAAATCGAACGACACAGAAGCTTGTGACCGGTAATATTCTTTACGAAGGAATACCAAGGTGAAATCGTGGATTTACAGGCCCAAAACCTCCCAAAAAGAGTTCGAGTTTGCACCATTCGGCTGTACAAAAAAACCCGCTGTAAGTCAGTTGATTTACAGCGGTTTTTAGTCCCGTCTAACACCTTTTTGGTAACCCGGATCGCCGGTTTGCGGGGAAGGATGAATATTTCCCGTTCAATAGGTGGCGATAAGATTACTGAGTTTCTCGATTAGCTCCTCGCGCGGCACGCCAGACTGCTCGCTCATCAACTTCAAGGTAGCAAGGGGCAAAACCACTCTTGCCATGGGACTCTTCAGCATCGAGAACTTGGGGCTTATCGTCGTCAGGTCGTCTTTCA
>WPCG01079007.1_pt1 | contig 10764 bp, 6 predicted proteins | sample 5403311 | NCBI WGS metagenome assembly WPCG01 (sample SAMN12869467, study PRJNA574797) | sludge metagenome | isolation source: wastewater treatment of Control | place: China:Beijing | collected 2019-05-17 | reverse complement strand
ACTGTGGATTTCTTAAACGACCTTGACGATTTTCATACGTATCCTGTCATTTTTGCGCCAATGCTTTACATGGTTAAGGAAGAGATGTACCAGAAGCTAAAGCGGTACGTAGAGCAAGGTGGAAAGCTTGTACTGACGACCTTTAGTGGGATTGTCAATGAAAATGATCATGTGACAACCAAGGGCTATCCGGGCCTCCTTAGAGAAATGGCAGGAATTTGGGTTGAGGAAATAGATGGTTTGATGCCAGATATGGAAAATGGAATCGTTGGCTTCGATGGGAAGGACTATAAATGTAAAATTTTATGTGATATCATAAGCATAGACAGTGCGGAATGCCTAGCTAGCTACGACAAAGATTTTTATAAGGGAAAGCCAGTAATCACAAAAAACCAATATGGAGAGGGCTGCGTCTACTACATTGGTACGATTCCAGAGGATGCCTTTGTCGATGCCTTTGTACAGCACTTGTTTCCTCAATCAAAAGAGCCAAGGCATATTGAGGTTACAAAGCGCGTTCATCAAGATCGCGAATATACCTTTTACTTGAATCATGGCACAGAGGCTCAGCGCTTGGTTTTTGATACGGAAAAGCGCGATATCCTCACAGGTGAGCTAGCTTCGGAAATGACGATTAATGGGTTTGATGTGCGCATTGTCAAATAAATCATTTAGGTAAGGAAGATGCTGAGACGACAGCTTTATAGGATTTTTATTACGATTTTACTCATACCCGCTTTGATTGTAGGGGCTTATTTGCTCATTTACAATTACGGGTTAATTTATAGCCACCATAGTGACATGCTCAAGTCCGACAACCTTAGGGTTAGGTCGATTATTTATGATGTCACCACATCGCTGACGAACATTTGTGAAATTGTCGCCAGTGATCAAGCCTTGCACGATGTGTTTTCGACATCCTATAGTCGTAAACGCGACGCGCAGGCTGAGCTTGTTGATTTTACGCTACTCAAGGATCTATATATGCGCTACTCTGAGGTTGCGTCTATTAGGCTCTTTACAGATAATACGAGCATGGTGTCCTACGGGCATGTGGTTGTGATCAATGACGAGCAGGCATCATGGTTTCGTGAAGCGTCTAAAATACCAGGCTATCACTGGGAATCTAATACCTATGAAGACCGTTTTGGCAATCAGTACAGTGAACTTCAGGTTCGCCACCCCATCAATGTGTCGGGGAGTGACTATAGTGCCCTCCTTGTGATTTCTGTGAGCAGAAATTATTTAAAAAATCGAATAGACAATAATTCGCTGCATGTCGATGTCTCTGTAAACAGAGAACCCCTTTTCTTTAGCACCTTAGGAAATGAAAATACCAATATTCACTTGCAGGGGCATGATTTAGTAGGCTTTTATAGCTACTCCGGTGTGGACATGTATAATGATTCAAGGGTCCTTCTTGATGTTTCGGCGATGAAGCCTTTGAAATCCAGCGATTTTATCTACATCTTCTCCATTGATACTATGGCACTCTTTCGATTAGAACGGCTCTTGTCAACAGAGCTATTAATCATAGCTATTAGTATTCTTGTGCCCATGATAATTATTGTGATTTATACAAGGCAGCTAACGCGTAGGGTCACTACCCTAAGAACGGAAATGCATCGTGTAACTGATGGCGATTATAATATCATTGAACACTTTAAGGGGAATGATGAGCTGGCAGACTTGTTTCACGATTTACAACGCATGATTCACGCCATTAAAGAAAGAGACCAAAAAATATATGAAATTAGTCTTGAAGAAGAACGCCTAACGAGCCATCAAAAGGCAATTGAGTTTCAATTGCTATCCAGCAAGATAAATCCCCATTTTCTATACAATACCCTTGAAACCATTCGCATGAAGGCATTTAATTCTGGTAACAAATCCGTTGCTAATGCCGTTAAGCTTCTGGGGCAGTATATGCGCTATAATTTGGAGTCAAGTGGGGAGTTCAAAAGCCTTGCAGAAGAATTAAGGTTTATGCGAATCTACCTCGACATTCAACATTTAAGGTTTGGAGAGCGCATTGGGTACCATATCGATGTTCATGAGGACGTCAATGCAGATGCTTTATTTATTTTACCCTTGTTGATACAGCCACTTGTTGAAAATGCATTGCTACATGGTCATGATCAAACGATGGAAAATGGCATGATCTGGATTCGCTGCTTTATCGACGAGCAAAGGCTTCATATTGCCGTTGAAGATAACGGCCGCGGCATGACAGAATCGGTCCTTGCAAAGCTGCTTGAAAAAATAGACATGTCGCAGTTAAACGATACAAAGAGCTTTGGGCTGCATAATATTCAGCAACGTTTGCTTTTGCTTTACGGTGAAGAAAGCACCTTGGTTTTTAAGACAGAATTACACTTAGGCACTTGTGTGAGCTTTTCAATACCCTTGTCAAGTATGGAGAGGAAGTAAGAATGTTAAAGGTTTTTTTTGCAGACGATGAAAGAGAAGTGCTAGAGGGAATTAAAAAAATTGTAGACTGGCAGCAGCTTGGATACCATGTTTGTGGCGAAGCAATGGATGGGATGACGGCATATAATATGATTATGACGCTGAATCCCGATTTGGTGTTAATGGATATTAAGATGCCCAAGCTGGAAGGGATAGAGCTTGCCAGTCAGTTGAGAGATAGTGGCTTTAAGGGGCATATGATTGTTTTAAGTGGCTATTCGGAGTTTAAATATGCCCAAGCGGCCATGAGTAAGGGTGTTGATTTTTATTTGACAAAGCCCATTGACGAGGATGCCTTAATCGATGCGGCAACGCGTATCCGTCAAAAAATTAAGGACCATCACTTAAGCAATGAAACAATGACCTATTATAAAGAAAAAGCAAAGTATAGGGTGCTAGAAGAAATTCTTCAAAATCAAGAGCGCAAGGAATATGCATATTCTTTACGAGAAATGAATTTAGAAGCTGACGCCTATCAAGTGCTTATAATGGATGATGCTCATGGTGGCAAGCAAGGCTACCATGAGTTTTTAAGGGCCCTTCAGTTACCCCATAATTCTGTTTTTGTGGATAAGCTTAATTATGAAACCTATAAAATTATCGTTTTGAAAGGGCAAGCCGTCATTGATCGTTTTCATGTCTTTCAACGAGATGTGAATGAAGATGAGCTCACGTATGTGCTGGCTATTGGCCGTATTGTCTATGATATATACGACACACATATCTCCTACAAGGATGCTGAGCACGTGTATCAAAAACTATTTTTTGTCGGCGGAAAGTACCGTTTTGTGACCACAACAATGCTAGATAAAACAAGCAGCGAAAGGTTTATCATTTCAGATGCGAGACAGTTAGGGCAACAGCTTTACGATTTGCTTGTGGTTTACCGTAAGACGGAGTGTGTCCATTTTCTTGAAACCCTTGAGGAGCGAATGATGCACTGTGATAATGAGGCGGTTGACATTCGGTGCGTTCTCGCCAGCATGACGATTTTTCTGTCTACAAAGCTAAAAAATGCGTATGCCACAGAGGATCTTAAGCTCATGACAAATGCAGAAATTATTAAGACCATCCACAGCTTTAGGTATTTAAAAGATATCATTGACTTTCTCAAGCATGAAATACATCGCGTTCATCAATTGATTGGTGGCATGAGTAGTGATGGCATTTTAGATGGCATCATTGATTACATTCACCATAATTACAGCGATGATATAAAGCTCAAAAAACTAGCGCCCAAATTTGGTTATAACAGCTCCTATTTAGGAAAAATTTTTGCTAAAAAAATGGGAACAAGCTTTAATGACTATTTGCATCAAGTGCGTATTGAAGAAGCAAAAAAAATGCTTTTGAATTCAACCTACCGCATATATGAAATTGCTACCTTACTAGGCTATAAGAATGTTGATTATTTTCATTTAAGGTTTAAGCAGTTTGAAAATACCACACCAAACGAATACCGAATTTCACACCATATCCAGATTAGTGAAGAGGGAGATGGTGTATAGTGTCAAAGAAAATGCCTGTTACGCGTTGCGTAACAGGCATTTTTTAATCAAGAAGCTGCTTGCGTGAATGATTTAACTGCTCTGCAATGGCATAATCATATGCGATCACATCATCATAACCAAGCTCCTTGACGTTAGCTTGCATGGTTTGGAGCAATGCGTTAAATTCGGCTTCACTTTTAGCAAAAACCATTTTCCATGACGTGTCAACGATGATGGCTTTACACCGTGACCTTAAGGTTGCAATGTAGTTTGATTCGGCAGGGGTGATATAACCAGAACCTGGAGCCACAGTGATTTGAGAACGCGACTCAAGGTATTCCATAGTGGATTGGGCATTCATGTGAAATTGCCAAGACTGGTGGACAGGTGTGGCGGTGAACTCGATGTATGACTCCCATAGCCTAAAATCGTAAGGAAAACCATTTTGGGGGTTAATATCCTTAGGAATGACCGCTTTAAAGTTGAGCTGTGAAATGCCCTCGCCCCACAAGCCGCCTCCCCATTCTTCTGGCATTTGTGTTCCGTTGTCGAGCATGGCTTTAATGCCAAACTCGGTTAGCTCAGGTCTCCCATCAATCATCATCCAAGTTAGCCCCTCTGGGCCACTTGTACTGCCTTCTGAAGAGGTGTTCATCATAATCCCTTCAGGGGAGTATAGCCAGTTGATAAAGGCTGCTACTCGTTCAGGATACTGGGTTTTGGAGCCGATACCAATGACAAATTTTGAGCCCTGAGGCGTTGCACCGTAGGAGTAAATTTCAATGTCATCAATGGGAGCCATCATAAAGCCTTGACCATTTTCAAGCCTTTCAATTGTGTTGTAGGCGGTTTGTCCAAGCCAAGGCCATGGAGAAAATAAAATTGCACCATCTGCATACTTACTCCACACTGTATCCCAGGTGTTGGTAAGGGAGTCGGGGTCCACAAGCCCCATGCGATTTGCTTGATACAAGAACCTGAGAGAACGAATGTATGGTGATTGATCATCTAAAATATCGATGGTTTCACTGCCATCAGCCTTGTTTAATAAAAAACCAAGCTCATCATAGCCATAAAAGCATGCAGGCTGTTTGGCAAACATCATCAGGTTATCATCCCAATCAGGAAATAAGGAAAAAGCATATGTGTTTTGACCAGAATCGCTTTTTGGGTGTTGCATTTGCATTTTTTTCAGTACAGGGAGCAAATCTTCAAGCGTTTCCATCTGAGGAGAACCAATTTGCATATAGAGGTCCCATCTTAAATAAGGACCAAAGGTTGGCTCGACGCTTTCAGACGGTTCTGTCGGTTCAAAGGATGACACAGATTCAGGCAGGGCATATATGCGATCGCTAATACCTAGTAAGCTTTGAATGCTTTGAATGCCTGGTGTGTATTGCATGGCATTGGGCAATAAATGCTGGTAAGGTGTTAAATCCAAAAGTAAACCGGCTTCGACGGTTTCATGAAGACTTCCATTTTCTGTGCTAATGATGACGATATCAGCAAGGTTTCCCGCAGCAAGCCTGGTCTGAAATAAGCGGTCTCCCACACCAGCGACATTGGGTGCAATGATGTTGAGCTTCATGTTAAATTTTTCTTCAACAACCTTGGCAAACCAGCCAGATTGTAGGCCCTGGAAGTTTGCTTGACCACTGAAAATATCAATGGTTATTAAAGGGTCTTTATTTTTAGGGGCTTTTTCACAGCCATTGAGTGGCATTAAAACGAGGAGCATAATCAAGAATAAGCTTATGATGTTTCTCATCAAAGACATAATGTCCTCCAGTCATTTAATATGTATCAGTGTACCATTTTTTTTGAAAGGCAACAAGAAAAGTGTAATTGTTAAGGTAATGGATGTCAAAAAACATTGGTTACATTTTATACATTATTTTAATAGACTTAAAGCGTAAGGTAAAGCTTTAGTAAAAAAGAAGTTAAATATGGGAGGGTAAAAATGACACATCACTACAAAAAGATATCTCATGTATTGCTTGCTTTTGTTCTTATTCTAAGTACGGTTTTTTCGGTACCTGGAGTTAACTTTGCGCAAGATGAAGCGGTTGCTTATATTTCGTTCGCTACAGGCGATTGGGCAGCGCAGTATTGGAATGATGGAAATGACTATGCACCAGTAAAGTTGAAAACCGCTAAGGTTACCGGGTATGGTCAGTATACGGTTTCGGTGGATGCATCTGAAGCAGACGGAAAAGGCTTTGCCTTTTTAGATGTTGAAATTGAAAATGGCGAAGCCCGTTTCCCCAATAGCTATATGCACATCGACATGGTTAAAATAAACGGGGAAGTTGTAGAACTTACCAGCAAAACATATACGACATCTGATGATGAAGCGACGACACGAACCAACCTGTATAACGAATGGGTATCTGAAATCACAGAAGGCCGTACACCAACAGGTGGCTTAGATGGAGCGACAGCGACACCACTGGATAACACAGTTTTTGATCAAGTTGATATTGATAGCATTGAAGTCACATTTACATTAAGAGAAGGCATGCCGCTTGGCACGTCAACAGCCTATATTGCGGTTGCAGATACATCGTGGTCAACACAATTTTGGTACGATGGTAACGACTATTCACCAATTGTTGCCAATACGGTTGAGGTAACGGGTTATGGACAATATACCGTATCCCTAGATTTTAATGGTGTAGGTGAGCTGCCGGATGTCGTGTTTATGGATGTCGAGATAAAGAATGGGGAAATAAATTATCCCTACAACTTTATGCAAATTGATAGCGTGAAAATTAATGGCGAAGCAGTAAGTGTTGGTAACGCTTACACAACGTCTGACAACGATCAAGATTCAAGGGTAAACCTGTATAACACTTGGGTGGGGTCAGTGAGTGAAGGCAGAACCAATGGTCTTGAGTATTCACAGGTAACTGCGACGCCTTTACAGGATTCAGATTTAAAAAACATAAAAACCATTGAAGTGACCTTCACACTCATGGAGGGTGAAGAACCAGAGCCTGTTCCTTATGAACTCCCTTCAGAGTTTAAGGCATTCATGATGTTTAGTGATGTGAGTGGAGCTTGGGAGCGGTACACGGCTGGAACACCTGGCGATACCATTGTTACAGGTGATGGCACATACACAGTCTACCTTAAGGCATCTGATATTGGTGCAACGGGACAAGCAACTGAAGGACAAGTATTCCTGATTGATATTGAGCAATTAGGAGAAGCCATGTTTGAAATTGGCACACTTCATGAAAATCCAAATGATAAGGATTCGCTAACGCTTACAGATTTAAAGGTTGATATAAAAGTCTGGGTAGATGGCAAAGAGGTACAAGTCAATAGCTCGAAGGTTCTTGTCGGCGATTTAGAAGGAAACAAGCGTTTAAGACTTGAATTTTACAATGTTTGGGGTTCTGGCTCAGCGGACAATCCAGCTGTATTGCCAACGTTATTAAACCCAGCGGATGAAATAAAGGTTGAGTTCACTTTAACAGGCACAGGTATTAAGGATGGGAAGCTTATGGGTGACGAAGAACCTCCAAAGGTCGTTGACGAAGCCCCTGCTGCTGAGGTGGCTGAGCCTGCCATAGAAGCTGAAGAAAGCAACAACAATATGATGCTGATGATACTTGTATTGGTTCTTGTTGCAGCAGCGGGTGCCGCATATTACGTGTTAAAGGTCAAAAAGAAATAGCGTTGTAGTGTCCCCTTATTAGAGATGAGGCAGCATTGATGTCTGCATCATCTCTTTTTCGACACCAACATAAGGAGGAAAATGAGTGTTCACAGGTCGTGCTAATAAGTGGGCAAAACTGGGATTAAACACCCTTATGCGGATAAGTGTTCTAGTAATAGCCGTCATGATGTTTTTTCCTAGTTTTAATCCAGCAAGAATTACAGGTTACGTTGACAAAAATATGTCCCTTTTTACATCGGCAATTTCTTATTCGAGTATGATTAATGATGCAAGTAGAGCGATTCGAAACAATTGGATTACACAAGAAACCTTTGCGTATGTTTCTTTTGCCAGTGTGTTGTTTTGCATAGGAATTGGGGTTATGGTTATAGGCGCATCCTTATCTATTGGGAATTTAAGATTTAAACACTTAGCAAAGAAACTAGCACTCATTGGCAGTGTGTTTAATTTTTCAGGTCTTGCCCTTATCATTTGGGCTTATAAGCACCTTGCAGAGACAGCTTTTCCAGACCGTGTGCTCCCACAGTTCCCAAGCTCAAATTATGTCTTCCTTGGCATCACATGCTTGGTCTTGGCAACAGCACTGGGCTTGCATGCTTTATTACCTAAAGAAGACAAAACGATGCCTTATAAAATGGCAAATAAATATACACTCTTTTTAATGTTTTTGCCCTTTATCATCTTAATCTTTTTATTTTCATATTTGCCCCTGTGGGGCTGGCGGTATGCCTTCTTTAATTACAATCCAGGCGACACACTGAGTATGGATAAGTTTGTAGGGTTTTATTGGTTTGAAGTGCTTGTTAAAAACCCTGCGACGCGTTCAGATATTCTGAGAGTGCTTAGAAATACCCTTGCAATGAGCGGGCTAGGACTTCTTACCAGTTGGGTTCCCATGATGTTTGCAGTGATGCTTGCAGAAGTAACCAGTACCAAGTTTAAACGCATGGTACAGGTTTTTACAACCATTCCTAATTTTATAAGCTGGGTTCTTGTTTATGCCTTGGCTCTTGCGATGTTTTCAACAGACGGCTTTGTCAATGGCATAATGCTAAAAATGGGATGGGCGGATACGGCAACGAATTATCTCATGGGAGACAGCTTTATATGGCTAAAAATGTTGGCCTGGGGGATGTGGAAAGGTCTTGGATGGAGTGCGATTATCTATATTGCATCCATATCAAGCATAGACCCTCAGCTATATGAGGCAGCAACGGTTGATGGGGCAGGTCGTTTTCAAAAAATGTGGTATATCACAATCCCTTCCTTGATGCCAACGTATTTTGTGTTGCTCGTCATGTCCATTGCTTCAATTTTAAGCAATGGGATGGATCAGTATTTAGTTTTTGAAAATGCCACGAATACCTCAGTAATAGAAGTGCTGGACTTGTATGTGTACCATTTGGGCATTGACAATAAAATCATACCATTATCCACAGCCATTGGTATGTTGAAATCAGTTATAAGCATTGCCTTATTGTTTATAGGAAATCGCTTTTCGAAAATTGTTCGTGGCGAAAGCATTGTTTAGAGGGGTGATGACATGGCTCAAAAAATTAAATACAAACGCACAAGGGGAGACCTCCTTTTTAACATTCTGAATTACACATTTTTTGCTCTTTTTACGGTGAGCTGTATCTTTCCGTTTTACTACTTATTTATCAACACAATTTCAGATAATGACCTCGTGCTAAGAAATGTGATACATTTTGTACCTCGTGGGCTGCACATTACCAATTATATTGCACTGCTAAATGTCAATGATATTGGAAGAGCCTTTATGGTTTCTATTTCTCGTACGATTTTAGGAACTGCTTTCATGGTGGTGGCGTCAGCCTTTATTGGATACCTTGTGACAAAAAAAGAAATGTGGGGCCGGCAGTTTTGGTACCGTTTTTTGATCATTACCATGTACTTCAATGCGGGGTTAATTCCATGGTACTTAAACATGTCCATGCTTGGGCTGACGAATAATTTCATGGGTTATATTATTCCGGGAATCATTCAGCCCTTTAACATCATTTTAGTAAAGACCTACATTGAATCGATTCCAGCTGAGCTAGAGGAAAGTGCAGTGATTGATGGCGCAAGCTATTTATCAATTTTCCTTAAGATTATTTGGCCACTAAGCAAGCCTATTCTCGCAACAATAGCGATATTTGGTGCGGTTGGGCACTGGAATTCTTTCACCGATTCCTTGATTTTAATGCAAGGAAATCCTGGTTTGTACACCATACAGCATAGACTCTATATTTACTTGAATCAAAGCAGTAACTTAGGCGCGCTCATGCAGTCTGGAGGAAGTGGCGCAGTTGCTGCGATTCAAAATGCGTTTAATGCAAAGGTCATCAAATACACCATTTCAATGGTGACCATCATTCCGATTTTAATGGTTTACCCATTTATGCAACGGTATTTTGAAGAAGGCATTATGTTAGGTGCTGTAAAAGGATAATTATGAAGGAGGAGAATATGCAAAAAAGAATGATAGCCTTAGTCTTGGTGCTTGTTTTATGTGTGTCTATGCTGGCTGCTTGTACAGGCTCAAGCTCTGGCAAAAAATCGGATGCACCCATAACCTTAACGGTGTACAGTCAATTGGCAAATTATTCTGGTGAGCTAACCGGGTGGTTTGCACAAGAGATACTAGAGCGTTTTAATGCCAAAATAGTGATTGTTCCCGATGCAGTTGGGGTTTACAGCACACGTATGGAAGCGGGCAATTTAGGAGACATCGTTATATGGGGCGGTGACGGAGATGATTATCAAGATGCTGTTAGAGCGGGCTTGCTTTTCGACTGGGATGAGGATGATCTTGTTGCAAGCTATGGTCCTTATATTCATGAGCATATGCAAGCTGCCCTTCAAAAAAATAAAGACATTTCAGGTGGCACCCTTTATGGCTTTGGCCATAATGTTGCGACAAGCAGTAAAGACCATGAATCCTTTTTTTACACATGGGATTTAAGATGGGACTTGTATAAAAAGCTAGGTTATCCAGAAGTAAACACCTTAGATGACTTTGTTGAATTGATGGCGCAAATGAAGGCCATTGAACCTTTAGATGATGCTGGAAATCCAACCTATGCCATATCCCTGTGGCCAGATTGGGATGGAAAT
>WPCG01122250.1_pt1 | contig 10806 bp, 9 predicted proteins | sample 5403311 | NCBI WGS metagenome assembly WPCG01 (sample SAMN12869467, study PRJNA574797) | sludge metagenome | isolation source: wastewater treatment of Control | place: China:Beijing | collected 2019-05-17 | reverse complement strand
ACTGAGGCCCGCCGGCGGCGGCGCGGATCACTCCACGCGCGCCACCGCGCGCCCTTCGCGCAGCCACTCGACAATGCCGTCGCGGACGTTGTAGACCTGCCGGTAACCGGCGCGGTGCAGCAGGTCCGCACTGCCTGGGTGCGATTGCCGGTGCGGCAGATGACCACCACCGGCGCCTCGGGCGGGATCTCGCGCGCCACCGCGCCGAGCCAGGCCGGAATGTCATAGACGCGATAGGCACGATCCTGGAAGAAGGTCAGCAGGCGGCTGCCCGGCACCACCCCGGTCTGCCGCCACTCGTCGGCGCGGCGGATGTCGATCACCGCCACGCCCTGCTCGATGAGCTGCTGCAGCTGGGCATTGTCAATGTCGCGCACCTGGGCGTGTGCGGGCAGCTGCAGGAGCAGCCCGGCCAGCAAGGCGATGAGCGCACGCATGCTCACCACCGCGAGCGCCGCAGACGCACGACGCGCCGGCGCAGCGCCCAGCCGCCAACCAGCAGCATGCCGGCAAAGGACAGCAATGCCCAGTTGGCCAGCGACAGGCCGAAGATCACCAGCTCCTTGTCGGCGCAGAAGCCGGTCGCCATGAAGAGGCTGGGAAGCTGCTCGCCGAGCCAGTAGACGAAGCGCTCGATGACGCTGGGGTCGGCGCTGCCGCACGAGAACATGTCCGCTGCGGGCTGGCTCTGCAACCAGCTCTGGTAGGTCGACACACCGATGCCGAGCAGCGCCAGCGCCATCACCAGCCCGCCCGTCGGCCACACCAGCACCCCGGCGGCGGCGCACAAGGCGAGCACGGCAATGACCATGAACAGCAGGCGCTGGAAGATGCACAGCGGGCAGGGGTGAAGGTCGAGCAAGGGGGTCAGGATCAGGCTTGCCGCAGCAAGGCCCGCCGAGCCGAGGGCAATCGCCAGCCAGGCATTTCGTTCGTTGAGGATACGCATCGGGTTTCGTCCTTTGGATCCGCCCATGATACAAGAGCGCTTTGCCTACGACACCCCGCCGTCCGATGAGTGCCGCCCCCGTCCCGCCAACGCGCGCCGTACTGATCCGCATCGTGGTCGCCCTCGGTGTGGTGCAGATCATCACCTGGGGCATCCTCTATTACAGCATTGCCGTGCTCGCCGCGCCCATCGCCGGCGACCTCCAGCTGAGCAAGCGGACGGTGTTCGCCGCCTTCTCGGTGGCCCTGGCGGTATCCGGGCTGGCGTCGCCGCGCGTCGGCCGCGCCATCGACAGCCACGGCGGCCGTCGCGTGCTCACCGCGGGCTGCGTACTGGGCGCCCTGGCCTTTGCCCTCATCGCCACCGCCGCCGGGCCACTGACGCTGTTCGCCGGCTGGGCGCTGGTCGGCGTGGCCAACGCCGCGTGCACCTACGACGCCGCCTTTCCCGCCCTCAGCCAGCTTGCCGGCAGCAGCTATCGCAAGGCACTCACCGCCCTCACCCTCTTCGGCGGCCTCGCCAGCACGGTGTTCTGGCCGCTCGCCTGGATGCTCGAGGCGCACGCCGGCTGGCGCCTGACCTGCTTCGCGCTGGCCGCCATCCTGCTGCTGATCGCCGCACCGCTGTGCTGGTTCGCCCTGCCCGATGCCCGCCGTGCCCCTGCCCGTGACACGCCAGACGAACACCCCCCTGCGCCTGCACCGCGCGCTGGCGGCGCTGCCTTCATGTGGCTGGCAGCCAGCTTCGCACTGGGGGCCTTCGTGGTCTCCGCGGTGGGTGCGCACGCCGTGGGCGCGCTCGCGGCCAGCGGCCTCAACCCGCAAACAGCAATCCTTGCCGCCAGCCTGATCGGCCCCATGCAGGTCATCGGGCGAATGCTGGAGTTCGCCGCCGGCGCCCGCGTGAGCCCGCTGCAGGTCGGCAAGGCAGCCTTCATCGTGAGCTTCGCCGGCATGCTGATGCTGTGGCTGGCCGGGCTCTCGCCCTGGCTGGCCTTCGGCTTTGCGGCCTGCTACGGCATGGCCAACGGGGTGATGACCATCGTCCGCGGCACCGTCCCCGGCGAACTCTTCGGCCGTGCCGCCTACGGCGACACCATGGGCCGCCTCGCCCGCCCGGCCTTCCTCGCCAAGGCTGCGGCACCGCTGGCAATCGCCTTGCTGGTCGCCGACGGCAGCGGCTACGACACCATGGGCGCAGTACTCGCCGCCATTACCGCGCTGGCGCTGGGAGCCTTCGTGGTGGCAGTCTCATCGCGTCCGCCACGCTGATCGGCGATACTGCAGCCCCACTTCAAGGATACGGTGCATGGACAGCATCCACTTCAGCGCCGATGGCGCCCCCCGGCAACTGGCCTGGCTGTCGGCCGCACAACAAGCCGCGCCGCAGCGCGTGCTGGCGGTCGACGACCGCTGCACGGCGGACGCCGCCTATCGCGAACTCAGCCAGGGAACGGCCCTGCTGTGGCAGGGCGATTACCACAATGCCCGCCAGCTGCTGCAGGCCATCACCCGGCGCATCGCGCGCAGCGCTGCGAAAGGCGCCCGCAAGCCTGCCGCAGCCCTGGCGCCCACTGAACGCTTCCATCGCGAACGCCTTGCGCGCGCACAACGCACGCGCCTGCTGGGGCAGTTACTGTTGCCCTGCGAACCGGGCTACCACATCGCGCTGCGCCGCGCCCCCGACGTGCAGGCGGCCTGCGAGGCGGCATATGGGCCATCGCCAGCAGTGCCCTTTGCCCTGTCGCTGCGGGAGCTGCTCGGCGTGCTCGGCGCCTGGCAGTGGTTCCTGCGCGGCGTCGAAGTGCCCGCGCTGGGCGCGCGCATCCATCCCCACTACGGCGTCTTCGCCCCGGTGCGCAGCGAATACCTCGACCTGCTCGCCGCTGCGGCACTGCCCGCACCGCCACCGCAGAGCGCCTTCGACATCGGCACCGGTAGCGGTGTGATCGCCGCCCTGCTCGCCCGTCGTGGCATCCCCCGCATCGTCGCCACCGATCTTTCGCCTGCGGCGCTGGCCTGCGCACGTGACAACCTCACCCGCCTTGGCGTGAGCGCCGGGGTCAGCGTCGAGGAAGCCGACCTCTACCCCGAGGGGCGCGCCGATCTGGTGGTGTGCAACCCGCCCTGGCTGCCGGGGCGTGCCGCATCGGCGCTCGACGCCGCCGTCTATGACCCCGACAGCCGCATGCTGCGCGGTTTCCTGGACGGTCTGCGCGCCCATCTGAATCCCGACGGCGAAGGCTGGCTGATTCTCTCCGACCTCGCCGAACATCTCGGTCTGCGCAGCCGCGAGGAGTTGCTGGGCTGGATCAGCAAGGCCGGCCTGCGGGTACTCGGGCGCAGCGAGATCGCCCCCCGTCACCCGCGCGCCAGCGCTGTCGATGATCCCCTGCACGAGGCCCGCGCCGCCGAGCGCACGGCGCTGTGGCGGCTGGCGGCGGATCAGGCTGCGTCGTCGCTCTTGCCGATCTGATCCATGCTGGCCTTGAGGCTCAGGCGGTCGAGCTTGTGCAGGGGCAGGTTGATGAACAGCGAGATGCGGTTGCGCAACATGCGATAGGTGTCGGCAAAGGCGAGATGGCACTCGCTCGGCGTACCCTCCACCGCCGCCGGGTCAGGCACCCCCCAGTGAGCGGTGATGGGCTGCCCCGGCCACACCGGGCAGACCTCGCCGGCGGCGTTGTCGCACACGGTGATGACGAAATCCATCCGCGGCGCGTCGGCAGCGGCGAACTCGCTCCAGCTCTTCGAGCGCAGCCCGTCGACGGGGTGTTTGAGCTTGGCGAGCAGTTCCAGTGCCAGCGGGTGAACTTCGCCCTTCGGCATGCTGCCCGCCGACCACGCGCGGAAACGTCCGCCGCCCTCGCTGTTGAGGATGGCTTCGGCGAGGATGGAGCGTGCCGAATTACCGGTACACAGGAAAAGCACGTTGTAGCGCAGTGGGTCGTTCATCGTGGAGTTCTCCTTGCAGCGCGCCGCCGCTGACGGTCGGCGTCGTTTAAAGACTTGTTTGAATGTAGCACTGTAAAAAGGGGCGTCGGACGCCCCTTTGCAGTTCAGCCGAAGCGGCCGGTGATGTAGTCCTCGGTACGCTTGTCCTGCGGGCTGGTGAAGATGGTGGTGGTCTCCCCCACTTCGACCAGATCACCCATGTGGAAGAAGGCGGTGCGGTCTGAAACCCGCGCGGCCTGCTGCATGTTGTGGGTGACGATGACGATGGTGTAGTCCTCGGCAAGCTGGGTGATCAGCTGCTCAACCCTGGAAGTGGCAATGGGGTCGAGGGCCGAGCACGGTTCGTCCATCAGGATCACCTCGGGGCTGACCGCCACCGCGCGGGCAATGCACAGGCGCTGCTGCTGGCCGCCGGAGAGGCCGGTACCGGGCTGGTCGAGACGGTCCTTAACCTCCTCCCACAGACCGGCGCGCTCCAGGCTCTGCTGAACGATGACGTCGAGCTCTGCCTTGCCTGCCGCGAGGCCGTGCAGACGCGGGCCATAGGCGATGTTCTCGTAGATCGACTTGGGGAAGGGGTTGGGCTTCTGGAACACCATGCCGACACGGGCGCGCAGCAGCACGACGTCGAGACGGCGGTCGTAGATGTCTTCCTTGTCGAGCTCGATGCGCCCGGTCACCCGGCAACCGTCGATGGTGTCGTTCATGCGGTTCAGGCAGCGCAGGAAGGTCGACTTGCCGCAGCCGGAAGGTCCGATGAAGGCCAGCACCTCGTTCTCGTAGATGTCGAGATCGACACCGTGGAGGGCCTCGTTGTCGCCGTAGAACACCTTCACGTCACGCGCGGTCATCTTCAGGGCACGGTCCTGTCCGGCGCGCAGGACGGATTGCTCGCCCACCACGGTACCCATCATGGAGTTTTCCATCTTCATCCTTACCACCTTTTCTCGAATCGTTTGCGCAGCCAGATGGCGAGCGCGTTGAGGCTGAGCATCAATGCCAGCAGCACGATGATGGCCGCGGAAGTGCGGGCCTCGAAGAAGTTGCGCAGCTCGTTACCTTGCCACAGATAGATCTGCACCGGCAGCGCCGTGGACTGATCCAGCGGCGTTGCGGGAATGGCCGCAACGAAGGCGCTCATGCCGATCAGCAGCAGCGGCGCGGTCTCGCCGATGGCCTGGGCCACACCAATGATCGCCCCGGTGAGGATGCCGGGCAGCGCCAGCGGCAGCACGTGGTGGGTGATGGTCTGCACCTTCGACGCACCGATGCCCAGTGCCGCCTGGCGGATCGACGGCGGGATGGCCTTCAGCGTCGAACGCGTGGCGATAATGACCGTCGGCAGGGTCATCAGCGACAGCACCAGGCCACCGACCAGCGGCGCCGACAGCGGCATCTTGAAGAGGTTGATGAACACCGCGGCACCGAGCAGGCCGAAGATGATCGACGGCACGGCGGCGAGGTTGTTGATGTTCACCTCGATGAGATCGGTGAGGCGGTTGCGCGGCGCGAACTCCTCGAGGTAGATCGCGCTGGCCACCCCGACCGGCACGGCGAGGAGGATGACGATCAGCATCATGTACAGCGAGCCGACGAAGGCGCCGGCAAGACCGGCGGATGCCAGCGAGCTGCGCGAATCGGGGTTGAGGAACAGCGCGGTGCTGAACTTCATCTGGATCACGCCACGCTCGTAGAGCTCGTCCGCCCACGCACGCACTTCGGGGGCGAGCTGCTGCTGGTGGTCGGCCAGGCTGCGGTCGATGTTGCCCTTCAGCCAGACATCGACGTTGGCGTCGGCAAGCAGCTCAAGCCTTACCCGCTGGCCGATCAGCGCCGGGTCGGCGATCACCCGGTCGCGCAGCGCAAAACGTTCGCCGCTGGTGACCAGCTGGCGCACACGCGCACGCGCGGAGGCGGCCTCGGGCAGGTGGGCAATGAGGCTGTTCTCGAGGATGCGGTTCCAGTTGACCATGGTCAGCTGGGTCTGCCAGGCCAGCTCGCGCTCGCGGAAATCTGCCGGCGATTCACCGGGCTGCGGCTGCGGGCGGGCTTCGACGCTGATGATCTCGGGATCGAAATACACCTCGGTGACCACCGTCGCCTGCCAGAAAGCCGGCAGGCCCTTCGCCAGGATGGTGACGAAGAGCAGCGCCACCATGCCGAGGCCGAAGGCCACCGCGGCAACGCCGAGGCTGCGGAAGACACGTTCGCCGCGATGGCGGCGCACCAGCGAGCGCTCCACCACCTCGCGCAGACGCTTGTGTTCGGCTGCGTTGTCCTTGTGCATCTGTTTGCCGTCCATGCTTATTCGTACTGCTCGCGATACTTGCGCACGATGTAGAGCGCAACCACGTTCAGCGACAGGGTGATGACGAAGAGGGTCAGACCGAGGGCGAAGGCCACCAGCGACTGCGGGCTGGCAAAGTCGGTATCACCGGTGAGCTGGTTGACGATGGTCACCGTCACCGTGGACACCGCCTCGAAAGGGTTGCCGTGCAGCACCGGGTTGTTGCCCGCGGCCAGCACCACGATCATGGTCTCGCCGATGGCGCGGCTGGCGGCGAGCAGCACCGCGCCGACGATGCCCGGCAGGGCCGCCGGCAGCACCACCTTGCGGATGGTCTCGGACTGGGTCGCGCCCAGTCCGTAGGAGCCGTCGCGCATGGCACGCGGCACCTGGGTGATGATGTCGTCGGAGAGCGAGGAGATGAAGGGGATGATCATGATGCCCATCACCACCCCCGCGGTCAGCGCGCTGGTGGCACGGATCTGCAGACCGATCAGCTGCCCGGCCTCGTGCAGGAAGGGCCCCATGACGACCAGGGCGAAGAAGCCATAGACGATGGTCGGCACGCCGGCGAGCACCTCGATCACCGGCTTGGCAAAGGCGCGCAGCCAGCCCGGCGCATATTCGGCCATGAACACCGCGGTCATCAGCCCCACCGGTACCGCCACCAGCAGCGCGATGATGGAGACCATCAGCGTGCCCCACAGCAGCGGCAGCAGACCGAACTGGCCCTGGTCGGCGGTGCTGGTGGTGGAGAAGCGCGGATTCCACTCGGTACCGAAGAAGAACTCCGCCGGACTGACGAAGGTGAAGAAATGCAGGGCCTCGCCGACCATCGAGACGACGATGCCGACAGTGGTGAGGATGGCGATCGTCGAGCACACCACCAGCAGCGCCCTGACCGCGTTCTCGACCTGGTTGCGGGCGCGCAGTTGCGGCGCAATGCGGCGCAGGGTGAATACCAGCCCGGCGATGGCGAGCACCGCCATCAGCGCGATCATCGACAGGCGGCCAGTGATCTGCAGGGCGCGCATGCGCTCGGCTGCAGCGAGTTCGTAGTCGAGGGCCTGGCCGGAGACACCGAAGCCGGAGGCGATGGACTGTACGCGGCGCATCAGCACGTCGAGTTCGCGCCCCTGCAGGGCGCCGACTTCCGGCGGCAACTGGCCGACCACCGCGGAATGGATCAGACCCGGCTCGAACAGGGTCCACAGCACGAACACGGCAAAGGCCGGCAGCCCGCACCACAGGGCGACCAGCAGGCCATAGTAGCCAGGACGCGAATGCAGACGCACGCCTTCGGCGGCGCCCAGCTTGCGGCTGCGGGTGAGGCCAAACTGATAGGCCAGCGCCATCACCATCAAGAGCACGCAGACCAGTACCCAGTTATTCATTTGTACTCCGCAATCAGCACTCGGCAACTGTCCCGGCGTGCCTGCGCAGGCCGGGACAGCATCGATCGCGGGGTGCCCGCAGGCACCCCCGACGGGGTCTTACTGAACGGTCTTGCCGGCCCGCACGGCGGCGAGGATCTTGGCACGCTCGTCGTCGGTGAGCGGGATCAGGCCGGCGTTTTCCAGCGGGCTGCCGGAACCGGAGATCTGCTCGTTGAGGAAGAACTCGGCATATTCCTTGAGACCGGGGATGACGCCGACGTGCTCGCCCTTGATGTAGAAGAACAGCGGGCGCGACACCGGATACTCACCACTGGAGATGGTCGCCAGACTGGGGGTGACGCCATTCACGGTGGCGACCTTGAGGCGGTCGCGGTTCTGGTCGTAGAAGCTCAGACCGAACACACCGACGGCGTCAGCCTGGGCCTGCAGGCGGGCCAAGGTCTCGGTGTAGTCACCGGCGATCTCGATGATGCGGCCATCCTGACGCAGCGCATTGCAGAAGGCGGTCTTGGCTTCCTTCTCCATCGCCTTCACTTCGGCAAAGGCTTCGCAGCCGGGGTGGGTGACCTTCTCTTCGAACACTTCGCGGGTGCCGTGGTTGGAGGCCGGGATCACCAGCACGATGGCCTGGTCAGGCAGCGACTTGTCGATCTGCGACCAGCGCGTATAGGGGTTGGCGACCATGCGGCCGTTCTGCGGCACCTGGGCAGCGGCGGCCATGAAGACCTGCTGCGGAGTCAGCGCAAAGCTGCCCCTGTCGGCGCGCGAGGCGAAGACGATGCCGTCGTAACCGAATTGAACTTCGATGATCTTGTTGACGCCGGCCTTCTTGCAGTTCTCCACTTCCGCCGGACGGATCGGGCGCGAGGAGTTGGCGATGTCGATGGTGTTGGCGCCGACGCCCTGGCAGAACTGGCGCAGGCCGCCACCGGAGCCGCCGGAACCGACTACCGGGGTCTTGAAGCGCGGGAAGGCGTTGCCGAATTCCTCGGCAACGATGCTGGCAAAGGGCAGCACGGTGGAAGAACCGGCGATCTGGATGTTGTCACGGGCCATCGCCGGCGCAGCGAAGGACGCGCTGATGGCCACAACGGCGGTGGCGATGAGGCTCTTCTTGAACATGTCGGAAATCTCCAGTTTCGTGAATTCGATCTGCCCCTCCTCGGGGCGCCCCCGTTGCAACGGGAACGAAACGGATTATCCGGGCCGCAGATTACAGAACTGTTAAACGTCAAAAAACGGTCGTCAGTCACTGCAACGCAGCCGCTCAGCCCACCGCCTCCTTGACCGTGTCGGCAATGCTGCGCGCCAGCGTGTCGACCTCGGCACCATCCTGCCCTTCCACCATCACCCGCAGCAGCGGCTCGGTGCCCGAAGGCCGCAGGAGGACCCGCCCACGCGCGCCGAGGGCGGTCTCGGCAGCCTCGGCGGCTGCGGCAATGGCGCGGTCGGCACGCCAGTCGAAGCCAGCCGGCAGGCGCACGTTGATCAGGCGCTGGGGATAGAACACGAGGTCGGCGCAGGCCTCGGCGAGCGACTGGCCACGCTGCTTGAGGGCGGCGAGCACCTGCAGCGCGGAGACAATGCCGTCGCCGGTGCTGTGGCGGTCCAGGCAGATGATGTGGCCGGAGTTCTCGCCACCGAGCTTCCAGCCGCGCTCGTGGAGCATCTCCAGCACATAGCGGTCGCCGACGCGGGCGCGCTCGAAGGGTACACCGAGGCGAGCCACCGCATGTTCGAAGCCGAGGTTGCTCATCAGCGTGCCGACCACGCCCTCCAGACGCCCTTCTGCCGCCCGCGCGGCGGCGATGACGTAGAGCAGCTTGTCGCCGTCGTAGATCTCGCCCTTGCGGTCGACCATGATCAGGCGGTCGGCATCGCCATCGAGGGCGATGCCCAGATCCGCCCCCTGCGCCAGCACTGCCGCGCGCAGGTTCTCCGGCCGGGTGGCGCCGACACCGTCGTTGATGTTGAGCCCGTTGGGCTCCACCCCCACCGCCAGCACCTCCGCGCCGAGTTCATGGAACACCGCCGGCGCAATGGTATACGCCGCGCCGTGGGCGCAATCGAGGGCGATACGCAGGCCGCGCAGATCGAGCTCGTTGGGGAAAGTACTCTTGCAGAACTCGATGTAGCGTCCGGCGGCGTCATCGATGCGCCGCGCACGGCCCAGGCGCGCCGAGTCCACGCAGCCCATGGGCTCCTCGAGGCGGGTCTCGATCTCCGCCTCCACCGCATCGGGCAGCTTGGCGCCGCCGGCGGAGAAGAACTTGATGCCGTTATCGTAGAAGGGGTTGTGCGAAGCCGAGATCACCACGCCGGCCTGCAGGCGCAGCGCCCGGGTCAGGTAGGCCACCGCGGGCGTCGGCACCGGACCGGCGAGCATGACGTCCACACCGGCAGCGGCAAACCCCGCCTCCAGCGCCGCCTCCAGCATGTAGCCGGAGATCCGCGTGTCCTTGCCGATGAGCACCGCCGGATGCTCGCCATGGGGCAGATGCTCGCGCGCCACCAGGGTGACCCCGGCGGCGTAGCCCAGACGCATGACGAACTCGGGCGTGATCGGTGCCTCGCCAACCCGTCCGCGCACTCCGTCGGTACCGAAATACTTGCGTCCCATCTGTCCCTCGCTGGCGTTCATTCACAGGGGACGGATTATGACAGGGCGAGCGCCATCAATGCGCGACACAGTGCACACGGCGGGTACTCGCACCCGCGCGCTCGCCAGCGCCCCTGAGGCGCAGCAGCAACACCCTGCTAGCTATTAACCCGGCAACGAAATACGCTATTCCGTTCGCCCTGAGCCCTTCGGCTACGCTCAGGAGAGCCTTGTCGAAGGGCGTTCGTGCCGACTGGGCTTCGACAGGCTCTCAAGAAACAGCTTTCGATTGTCATTGCCCGGAAGGCCCCACTCCCGTTCGGGCTGAGCCTGTCGAAGCCCGCTTGAAGGCACTGCCATCAAGTGCCCTTCGACAAGCTCAGGGCGAACGGAGTCCCCGTTTCCTGCGTCTGCTCTGCCACACCGCGGCGGGGCTTACTTTGCTCAGCCCGAACGGTATTTGATTGCCGGGTAAATACCTGGCCGCTCAGAAGGGCGGATCGCCCGCCGCCGCGGCCATGCCGGTGGCCGGCGTGTCCACCGCGGCCTTCAGCTCACCGCCGAGCACCTCGACCAGCGCCGGCAGCAGCAGGCGCAGCTCGCCGGTCATCAGCGCAAAA
>WPCG01025000.1_pt1 | contig 10811 bp, 6 predicted proteins | sample 5403311 | NCBI WGS metagenome assembly WPCG01 (sample SAMN12869467, study PRJNA574797) | sludge metagenome | isolation source: wastewater treatment of Control | place: China:Beijing | collected 2019-05-17 | reverse complement strand
GGCCATTGCCATTCATAATATTCCAGAGGGGATTGCTGTATCGGTACCCATTTACTTTGCCACTGGTGATAAGAAGAAAGCGTTTTTATGGTCCTTTGCCTCGGGTCTTTCTGAGCCAATAGGTGCAATCGTTGGTTTTTTCCTCCTATATAACTTCTTTACGGAAGCAACTATGGGAATCGTATTTGCAATGGTTGCAGGTATAATGATGTACATTTCCTTAGATGAGCTTTTACCTACTGCAGAAGCTTATGGCGAGCACCACATTGCTATTTATGGGATGATTGCAGGTATGGCAGTTATGGCAACAAGTTTGGTTATTTTAGGATAAAAAAAAGCCCTCTCGCAACTTGAGAGGGCTTTTATTACTCTTGACCCCAATAGGTGCCCATAAAGAGCGCTGCACCTGTGTTTATGTCTTCGATGACATAAAGAAAAGGCTTATTGCAGTTAAACATTAAGGGTTCTTCAACGATAGGCATGCTTGTAACTGTGAATTCAATGACTGTAACTGCAGCAGCTTCAGTACCGGCCTCATCATTAATGATTTTTGCATTTTGAAAGATATCTCCGATAAAGACGTTTTCAGTCTCTAGATCAATCATACGGGTAAAATCAGCTTGAGCGTCATTAAAAGGTAAGGTCATGCCTAAAGCGATTAAGGGCTCTTTTAGGGGATTGCTGACGCTATACTCAAACCTTGGTAAGGATACCATTAAGCGAGTCATATCAAAATCATTTAGTGCGGAAAGCTGGTCATAATCATAGCTGCTTAAGAAATCGCTTAAATCACCCTTTGGAAGGTAAATCACCATACGTGTATTGTCTTTGTAAGGCAAGGCAGCAACTTGAACATCAGAGTTCTCATAGTATAGAAAAGCTTCGGTTTGTGACATCATATCAACCTGTGCGGTTCCGCCAGTCTCTAAAGAGAAGGGCATAGCTGTCGTTGCGTGTTCAGAAAATGCGTGGAGCCATTTACCTTTGAAATACACTGTGTTCATAAGATAGGCAATGGTTGATTGGTCAATCTCCGTCAGTGTGTCTTTGAGGAGGCCGTTGGTTTTGTCTTCTACCCATTGATTCATAATAGATACGGCATCTGCTTTGGTAAAATCTAATTGAAAGATTTCAGCATCAAAATGCTTAGATAGGGCATCAACAAAGTCCTGCTTTGCATTTAAGGAATGACGTATCCAGAAGCTATTACCGATTTTTATGGCATCTTCATCATTTGTACGGTTGAGGTGTCCAATAAGCGCATTGTAGTGTGCGTTGATGAGAGACCTATCGCTGTCCCCCATTGTTTCGGCAATGTTGTTAGCTGTTTCACCATTTGCGGCATTATATGCCATGGCAAGTGCCATAGACAAGCTCACTGGTGAAAAAAGGGTGTTTTTACCTTCTTGCATTTGAAGAAGTAGGCTATACCCTAGGCGGTTTGAAGCTTTGACGCTATCTTCATACGTTTTAGAAACGTCAGAAAGCTGGGTTTGAGAAAATGTTACCTGTGTTGTGATTGACGGCAATGGTTTGCTTGACGCACAACCTGTAAATATAGCTATAATTGTAAGCATGACGACAATAATTTTCATATGTTTCATGTGATCCTCCTTTCATCATAACCTTTAGACGAAGGGAGTTGTTAAAAAGTTCCTTCATTATCACAAGGAAAGCTTAACTCGGTTTTAAACAAATCGCCATCAATTGAAAGTGAAAACTCACCACCGCAAACGCGTGTAAAGCTTTCTGCAATGGATAAACCAAGACCAGACCCATCTGTTGATCTTGCGGCATCGCCTCGGCTAAAGCGTTGCAGGGCTTCCTCTGCGGTGAAAGAAATTTCATTAGCAGAGGTATTCTTAATGACTAGTTTTGCCAAACCTTGGCCTTGGGTCAAGTCGATGTAAACGCGCGTGCTTTCAAGGGCGTAATTTATGATGTTATCCATTAGGTTTTGAAATACCCTAAAAAGCCTTGCCCCATCAGCGACAATGATTGTAGCCTGCTCAGGAAGATGAAGCTTAATAAGAAGCTTCTTACTCTCTAGCTCATCTGAATAGCTGGCAATCACCTGTTGGACCATTTTGTTTAAATCAAGAGGCTCCATTGTAAGCGTTAGGTTACCCGTTGTGCTTTTTGATAAATCGAAAAGGTCTGTAACGATTTGGTTTAAGCGGTGGGATTTCTGATCGATAACTTGAATGTATTCCTTTGCCTCTTCATTTATGGTTTCATCGCGCTTAAGCAAATCTACATATGAAATAATGGATGTTAAAGGCGTTTTAAGATCATGCGACATGTTTGTAATCAGTTCAATTTTCATATGCTCACTATTAAGCCTTAAAGCAATGGCATCTTCTAATTCGTGGTCAATGAGCATAATGCTTTTGCCACTTCTCCAAAAAAACCAAATGGTCACACAAATCTCAGCAAGAACGGAGAACAAAAGTAAAAATACCAGCTCTTGTAGGGTTGCGAAAAAGAAAATACCCACGATAAGTGCACTTATGGAGACGTAACGAACATGATAGCCTACAAGTCTTGCCACCGCTGATTTGTTTTGGCGGTAATCAAAGTGTTCGAGCCAAAGGATACCCTTTTTAAGATACCTAAACATGAAAGCGCATAGCTTGTAAAAGAGACTTGTCTTAAAGAAGTGCTTGCTTTTGAGTTTACGTACAATTGAGAGCATAAATACACCCGTCCAAGCGGTGGCAACTGATGTCGTTAGGACGATGGCAAAGCGCGACATTGTCAATGCCGTTTCGCTTACAGGATGGTAATAATCCCTTATCCAAGGATAGGCTACCGCCGCCCAAACTGAAGGACCCAGAATGAATCCAAGCATTGTTAATTCTGAGTACAGGCGATCGAATGTATTGATGCCTGGGCCTGCTAAATATATTGCAAATGATATTAGAGCAAGTAATGCCAGAGCGTTAAATGTCATTGCAATGACAAGGCTCTTAGCATAGTTCATTTCCCATTCCCATAGGGCCTTCTGGTAGGCGAAGGCCGGCGCATCAATTTTAATGATTAAGGTATCTTGTTTTTGTAAATATGTGGAGAGCTGTTTTAAATATTGCTCATCGTATCTTGCTTTTGTTTCTTGATCAACGACGCCACCTACGACATGTATCCAAAAGGCATCTTCGTCAGGTGTTTCATTTAAGTCAAAAATAGCATTACTGATGAAGCTGTTATGTGATTTATAGAAATAGGACATGTTTTGAGCCTGTATAACCTGCTTCCCAGATTTTAAATCCATAATAAGTGGAAAAACACGTTGATGCCATAAGGCTGTACTTTGCACATAGTTTAGATTGTTTTCAAAGAGCATTTCCACATTGAAATCCAGCTTAAGAAAGTTTAGCGTTTGAACGAGAAGCGTTGCAGTAACGCCTACAATTAGGAAAAAAACAATACACTTTAAGAATAAAGACCCTTTAATGCTTTTCAATTTTATATCCAATACCCCACACCACCTTTAAATATTTCGGTTCCTTTGGATTGAACTCGATTTTTTCACGAATGCGCCTAATATGTACCATAACAGTGTTTTCAACCGCGTGTGCTTGCTCATGCCATACATTTTCGTAAATGCGCTCTGCAGAAAAAACCATTCCTGGATGTGTCATTAAAAAGGCTAAAATATGGTATTCTGTTGAGGTTAGTCTTACCGGCTCACCATCAACAAATAATTGCTTAGCCTCTTGGTCAAGACTTAGTCCACCAATGGTAATAACCCCATGTGTTGCCGTACGGCGCTCATCGCCAAGCTGAGTGTAGCGCCTAAGCTGACTCTTAACCCTTGCAATAAGCTCTGAAGGTTGATAAGGCTTTGTAACATAATCATCTGCACCCATAGATAAGCCTAAAACTTTGTCTGTTTCTTCTGATTTTGCCGAAAGAAGAATAACGGGTATGTTGTAGCTCTCTCTCAGCTTCATAAGGGTAGACAAACCGTCAAGGTTGGGCATCATGACATCGAGAACTAATAACTTGATATCTTCAGATTTTAATAGCTTTAATGCTTGCAAGCCATCATGTGCAACACGTACATGATAGCCTTCTTTTGTTAAAAGAACATTTACTGCACGTGCAATTTCTACGTCATCATCAACAATGAGTATTGTCATTCTGTACCTCTCATTTTTTTCTATTTTAGATTATCGTTTATTTCTTACAAAAAAAGTGTTGAAATTCTTAAGAGATTCTTACAAGATTATTGTATCATTAATCATAGGTAAATCTTTAGTGTTTTTTAGAAGTGCTTTTATGTGTTAAACTATAAGCTGGAGATTTTCCAAGAAAAAATCATGAATTAAAATGAGGCTAAGATGATTAAATGGTTTAATTATGTCAGTGGCTATATGTTGAAATGGTTTCTATTTGCCACATTTATGGGACTTGGAGGCGGCGCAAGTGCAATTGTCCTATATAGAACAATTAACGGTGTAGAGTTATTTGGGAATCTGCTTCCGATTTGGCTAGCACCAGCAATTGGAGGTGCTATTGTTTGTTTGATTTACTATGTCGACAGAGATGCAATGGGACTTGGTACCAACAGGTATATTACATCGATAAATATTAAATCTGGAGCAATGAAGAAAAAAACGTTTATAACGAAAATGATGGCTACAGCATTGACATTGGGTTTTAAAGGAAGTGGTGGTGTTGAAGGCCCAATGGTTATTATTGGAGGCAGCTTAGCCAACAGTGTTTCAAGCTTACCCCTTGTGCGGTCAATTGTGAATGTCGAAGATCGCCGAATCATGACAATTTGTGGTGCAGCAGGTGCTGTTGGTGCTATTTTCAGATCACCACTAGGCGGGGGAATTTTTGTGGTAGAGGTTCTTTACAAATCTTCCTTGCATTATAATGAGCTCTTTCCTGCTATTTTGTCATCGACAATAGGCTACGCAGTGTTTAGTATGTTCTCAAATGGGAACCCACTTTTTTATATTCCAGACTATACCCCTAACATGCTGAATATTCCTTTTTTTATTTTATCAGGCGTTTTGGCAGGCGTCGTTGCCTTAGTCTTTATGTGGTTTTTTGAGCGGTCTGTTCAATTGTTTAGGAAGTACCCTTATGCTCGAAGGCTCAGACCTATTATTGGAGGTTTGTGTGCAGGACTTGTTTTTATAAGCATACCAAAGGCTTCTGGAATTGGAATTGATACGATTCAACAGCTAATATCTGGCGGTGCACTTCAATTGAACACACTGGTCTTGTTGCTTATTGGAAAGGTTCTAGCAACGTCATTTACTGTTGGCTCTGACGGAAGTGCTGGCCTAGTGATACCTGCATTGTTTCTTGGGGCTGTATGTGGGAATATGATGATGACGGTGCTGAGGGTATCTGATGCAGGATTTTCAGCGTCTCTTGTTATTTCTGGAATGGCGGCAAGCCTTGCGAGTATTGCGAATGTCCCTGTGGCAGCATCCGTTTTGATTGTTGAGATGGTAGGGTTACGACATGGTGTTCCAGCCACTATTGGTAGTATTGTCGGTTATGTTGTTGGCCACAGTAAGGTTATTTACGATACAACACATATCGAAGAAAAGGAATTTGAGTTTGGGAAGATGTTTAGAAAAAGAGATCTGCGCTTTGAGCATTAAAAAAACAAGAGGAAAATGAACTTTCATTTTCCTCTTGTTTTTTTAGATTTGCTTTAATATGGCTTCAACACGCTCTTTGATAACGTTGATAATGGGTGTTGTTCCAAATTGCATTCCCTGACCACCTGCGTTGCCTCTATTGAAGAACTCATTCATAGGCTGGTTGGGCTGCTCATTCATAGGCTGGTTGGGCTGCTCATTCATAGGCGGGTTGGGCTGCTCGTTCATAGGCTGGTTGGGCTGCTCATTCATAGGCTGGTTAGGCTGCTCATTTGGTGGGGTATTTTGGTCCCTGGGGATGTTATCGTTTCTTTGATTAAAGCCTTTTAAAGTACCTCTATTTTCTGATTCAGGGATGATGTAATCGGGATCATATGTTATAGCAACGAGGTAATCATCAAATGAGATTAGCTTTGTAGGGTCATTTAAAACCTCTTCACGTATGAGCTGGTCAAGGGTGTCGACGCGCTCTTCAAAATCTTCTAGGAGCCCCAAAAGAGTTTGAATATATGATAAATACATTTCTTTATATTTATCAATGGACAGGAGCTTATCGATAAGGGGCAAATCTTCTACTGATGCATTTAAAACAGGTTCGTATATGTCAAAGTCTGTAGACGATGCGCCTCCAAAACTGCCTATAGACATGTTTAAATCCCATGGTAGGCATGTGAAATAACCATCGTCTGAGTATAAATAATAGTTGTGAATAAATTGACCATTATAGCTATCATAGTTAGCTAGAACGCCATTTGCAGCAAGCATCATTAAAGCGCTGTCCACATTAAAGAGTTCTTCTAAAGCATCTGTGTTTGCATTGTTTAATGTGTTTAAGGCGTTGATGAGCTGTGTAAGGTCTGTTTTGCTGGTGTCCTTACCATTTTTTTGAGAAAAAGTGTTTTCAGTTCCCACTTGTAAGGTGCTATTACCATCGGCTTTATATAAATTGCCATCATCGTTTCCAAAATGACGCACCAAGTAAGCATTATCTATGGCTTCAACGGCTAGGTATAAACCCATGTACTCACCATTGATTGTCAGTTTGACAAAGGCCGTTTGAGGGACATTTAATCCGAGCTCCCCCATTATTTGATACGTCAATATTTCCCGCATATAAGATGCATCTGCATACATATTGTTGACGACGAACTCATCCATACCTAAAAGTGTTTGATTATCTAGGTATTTATCTAACTTAATACGAAAGCTATAGCGGATAGAGTCCGTTTGTGCGATGGCCCTGAGCGAACTGTTGCCTTTAGTCCGTACGCCTACCTGATTGACTGTCACGCCATCAAAAGTGATTGTTGAGGGGTAGTATGTTTCAGACAAGGGGGAATCCAAAGTGTTAGCCCAATCATCTTCGGACATTTCGATGTATAACTCGTGCACAATGGAAGGGTCGAAAATGTCGGTACTTATTGGGTCGATGACATTACTTTCAACATTTGAATGAGAGCAGGCGTTGAGTATGAGTGTTGATAAAATCACGAACAAAACCATTTTAGATTGCTTTAGCATGTTATTTTCCTCCTGTAATATGGTAAGATAGTATCAAATGAGCCTTAATTGAAGCTTAAAGCCACATTTAGAGGAGAGAAAAATGAAAAAACGATACCATAAAATAGCACGTGTGTGTGTGATGGTAATGCTCTTAAATTGCTTTAGCATTGCGCCTATATATGCACAAAAGGACGATACGCTGACCTTACTTCAAGAAAAGGTTCAGTTTGTGGTTCCTATAGATGCTTTTACCTTGTACGCCTTCATCAATGCAACGGGCTTTAATTTTGAAAACCATTCACACTACCACCCCTTGAGACAAGCCCTTCGTGATGACCTTCAGGACATGGGTTTATCTCTCATAAATCCAACATACTTTTCTGATTTAAACCCAGATGCAATGAAAGATAGCGATTTTGTGACCTTTATTCACCGTATTGGCAGTCCACCAGAGTTTAAAACTGAGCCTGCTTTAAAGCAAGGGCTAGGTATCGTGACGGATTATCGCTTACATGATTTAGATATGCATGTGTCGGCATTTTATAAGGAAGCTCATATTGAAACGCTATACCATAAGTACCTGCCGCTAGTGGATCAAGAAAATGCCCACCATATTTCTGAGGCTTATGAAAACCTTCTTAAGATTGTGAATGGCTTTAGGGTGGACTTAAATGCCATGAGAGACGTAGAGGTGTATGTCAATTATTTTGGAAGCTACTGGAGAGGGTACATGCACGATGGATTAGCCATTAACCAGGGGATTGGTAAGCCTGTCTACATTCAGATTGGGCCAGAGCCCCAAGGGTTTAACCACAAGAACCTTGTGCATGAATTTTCTCACGTGTTGACGTCACCTGTGATTAGGGGGGATTCACCCCTTGTGAAAGACCTTGTCAAGCACCTTACTTATACCTATGGTTCACCGCGTACCCCAGGCTATACGCAATGGGAGTCTGTCATTGATGAATCCTTTGTTAGGGCCATGACAGCATGGGCCTTTGATAATGGTGATGAAACGGTTGATGTTGAAATGCGCGATGGGTTTCTTATGACAGCCTTTATTTATAATCGCATTAGCGATTTTGAGTTAGATCCACTTTTAAGGATAGATGAGTGGATTTTAGATGTATGCAAGGATTATATTGACCATTTAGCCTTCCAAGATGAGACCGGGGATATGTACCACATGGGTTATCTGGAAGGTAAGCGCCTTATTCAAAACCACCTTAGCAAAAAGGCATATGAAGTAAATTCCATAGACGAAGATCTGCTGAATACATTACTGATCTTTGATTACAATGAAAAAGTATTTACGCTTTATGCTTTGCTAAATCATACCGGCTTTGATCTCAATAACGGCATGCCCTTTCATCCTATTCGCGAAAGCATAAGAAAGGACTTGGCGGCAAGCGTCATCGATTTTTCAAAACCTGATTTTTTTACAACATTAGGATGGGATCGGGATTATTATGATTACGTACTCATGGTCATGAGTGATGCGCCTGAATTTAAGTTTAAATATGTTGGCGAAGGCTATGAGAATTTAGTCGGTCAGATTATACCTATGGCAGAGCAAATGGCTTTTGATGAGACCTTAAGGGAGTTTTATGTTAAGGCAAATGTTGCTGAACTTTTTGAAAAATATAGGCCTCAACACGAAAATGAAATACGTCGGGTAAAAGAGGATGCTCATCAAGGGCTTGCCTTTGTCGTGAATGCCTTTCAATTGCCATTACCCGAAGAGGCGATTCTTGTTGATATGAGCCGTGTGTTTTTAATGGAGGCTGGTCGTGGTGAAATGTCTGGGGTTCCTGACTACTCAAGAGGGAATGCATTTGTGATGGCTTATGGGTTAAATGAAGACAATAAGACACAGGGGAGTGTTTTTGCCCATGAAGTATTGCATCTATATGTAGATCCCATCATGGAAGCACATCGCCAGCTAGCTGTGGATTTTGCCTTAAAGCATGGTTTTGATACCATATACCGTGGAAGCTATTCGATGCTAGATTATGTGAATGAAACAATAATCAGGGCTCTTGAGAGTGCTTACAAAGATGAACTAATCAACCATGACACCATGACTTTTCCCATGTCTGAAGCAATTTATGAACACTTTTTTAAGTATCATAACGCTGCAAGTGACGATTTAGAAGCCTTTATCACGCGAACGCTACGCTATTTAACGTATGACGCCTACAAAGAGGGCTTTGACGATGCCATAAATGACATGGAAAAAACAGAGCTTACAATGACCGTTGGTGAAGTGTTTGCAAAGGGAACACATGGAAAAATAGTCTTTGACGAGCCACCTCAAATTATCGATAACCGTACCTATTTGCCCTTATCCACTATTGCTCGTGTTTTCGGTGCAAGGGTGTTTTGGGAGCAGTCTACGCAAATGGCGACGCTACACTTTGTGGATAAGCAGCTTAAAATCCATATTCCCACAGGAACTTACTGGATAAATGGCGTCCGACAAACAGGACAGGTTCCAATAAAGGTGATTGCCAATAGAACCTTTTTACCCCTGTATTTTTTTGCGGATGATTTAGGCCATCATGTGTCCTGGGATCAGAAAACGAACACAATTTTGATAAAATCCCATTGAGTGGGTATAAGTTAAAAAGGCTTACTCATTATTGTGGTGAAGGAGCCTAGCTGCTTGTGTCGTTGTTCGCGCTTTGATTCTCCTTAGGAGGCTATATGAAACCATCCCCTCATATTCAGATTAAATTATTACTTGTGATGATTAGTCTTAGTGTGTTAACAATCGTGTTCATTCTTGTACCTGCTGTTCAATTTGGTCGGCAAGCTCTTAAAAAGGAAGCCCTTGAAAAAATGCAAGCGTCTCTTGATGCCATTCAAGTGGATTTGGAAAAGAATATTGAAGAAGCTGAGAAGATTGTTAGGATTTTAAAACAGGCTACTGAAAACGCTTACGAGACCTTCCAACCAGCATCCTTGTCAGCGTATGAAGAGATGCTTGAGGCCTTGGAGCCTTTTGTTGAAATTGAGGCACAACATCACAAGCAAAGTTTAACGGCCTATATTTACATGAATCCAGAAAGGTTTAATGAACCATTGGATGTTTATTATGCGGATCAGTCTGGTGATGGGAAAGTGCGCAAGCAAAGTCGCATTTCTATTGAGTATTATCAATTAGGGCCAACTGTGGATGATGATAAGGCTTGGTGGTTTGGAGCAATTGCAAAAAAAGGGCCCTATTGGACAAGGCCTTACCATTGGACTCTAGATAATGGTACGGTAAAACGCTTTATATCACATACGGCACCCGTCTATCATGAAGGTGAGTTTATTGGTGTTGTGGGGACTGATATTGATTACGATTACCTCATTCAGAAAATGAGTGCCTTTAAAATATTGGATACAGGTTTTGCTTTTTTACTCAATGAGGCAGGGGATGTTATCTACACGAAAGAAGAATTCCTCGTAACGGATAAACGTGTGGTGATTACGGGAGTCATATCAAATGGTTGGGTTGTGGGTATAAACGTTTTAGAACATGAAATGTATCGCCCCATTCAGCTGTTTAACACGCGTTTACTCTTGTCTGTACTTATGACCTTTATATTTGCGACCATTGCCGCACTAACGCTTAGCAAGTCTATTTCAAAACCTATTTTGCAGTTAGTTTCAGCTGTAGAAGAGTCTAAAAAC
>WPCG01025845.1_pt1 | contig 10821 bp, 7 predicted proteins | sample 5403311 | NCBI WGS metagenome assembly WPCG01 (sample SAMN12869467, study PRJNA574797) | sludge metagenome | isolation source: wastewater treatment of Control | place: China:Beijing | collected 2019-05-17 | reverse complement strand
TATTATATAAAGAGATGTTATATGAATGAGAAAAAAATAATAGCCATTGTAGATGACGAACAAATGAATCACACCATATTAAATGGGTTACTATCTAATACTTATGAAATCCAATCATATTTATCAAGTAATCAGTTTATTGACAATATCATACATGAGGTTCCTGACCTTATTCTTTTAGACATTGTAATGCCCGATATTGATGGTTATCAAACAATGACAAGAATCAATCAAATGTTTCCAGATCAAACAATTCCTGTTGTTTTTCTAACTGCGAAAAATGATATTCATGATGAAGCAAAGGGATTCCAATTAGGTGCAGTCGATTATATTACGAAACCTTTCAATCCAACCATTCTTATTGAACGTATCAAATCCCATTTGAAATTGATTGACATTCAAAGAAAACTAGAATATCAAAACAATTTTCTCAATAAGCAAGTTGAAGAAAGAATACGCGAATATCATTTAATACAAGATCTTTCATTAAGTGTGATTGCTCAAATTGTTGAAAAAAGAGATTTAGATACAGGTAATCATATTAATCGCACTAAGTTCTATTATCAAATTATTGCAGATGAACTGAAATACAATTCTGAATATCAGGATGAACTCAAAGATATTGATATTAAGCAACTCGCAAAAGCGAGTATTCTCCACGACATTGGGAAAGTGGCTATACCAGATATGATACTAATGAAACCAGATAAACTTACAAAGAGTGAATGGGACATTATGAAAAAACATTGTGTATATGGTAATCAAGTTATTCACAATGCATTAAATCTTATTTATGATGGCGAAGAAATTGAAGAATTAGAACTCAGTACTTTGATATCATTTTTTAGAACAGCATCTGAAATAGCACTTTACCATCATGAAAAATGGGATGGTACAGGTTATCCATCACAACTCAGTGGCAAAGAAATTCCATTATCAGCACGAATCATGGCGCTAGCTGATGTATTTGATGCTTTATCTACTAAAAGAGTGTATAAGGATGCTTGGTCACTTAATCAGGTGCTAGCTATCATAAATCAAGAAAAAGGAAAACATTTTGATCCCATCGTTGTGGATGCGTTTTTAAAGAGACTTGATGATATTATAGCGATTATGACTAAATATACTGACTAATTATCCACCATATTGACTTAGGAGATCAACCTATGATTAAAAATGACATATTTGAAATTGCTAGATATGATGAAGTTAATTCAATACTTGAAAGCATCAGTGATTCCATCGTAATTTTAGATCCTGTAAATCAACAAATTATATACTGCAATAAAACAACATATCAATCTCTTGGCTACACAAAAGATGAGTTTGAAAATGTGGGTTCTAGTTTCTTTTCTGATGTACATGATGCTTCAACATTGTCTAAAACTCACCAGCAAGTATTATCTGGTGAAACACTATCTTTTACTTCAAAGCATGTAACAAAAAAAGGCGATTTACAGTATGTTGATATCACATTAAGTCCAATCATCATAGCAAATCAAACTTACATATGTGCAATATGGAATGATATTACCCATAATGTAATCATTTCAAAGAAAAACTCAGATAAAAATAAACGTTTAACACGATTTTTAGAGATTTTATCCTTTCTTAATAATAGCGATGCATTTCAATCCCATGATGTTTCGAATTATGCAGGTTTAGCAACTCCACTGATATCAAGTGTTCTTGATATTGATCGAGTTTCAATCCGACTTTACAATGCTGATCGTTCAGAATTATTATCTATATCACTTTTTGATAGAAACAATATAGAAAGAATAAAAGCTAAAAGCTTAATAAGAAATGAGTATCCGGAGTTTTTCAATTATTTAGAATCTAACTCTATTATCGTTGTTGAAAACATTCAAAAGGACAGTTCATTCGAAAAAATGATTAAAGTCTTTTTTAGTCAAGATGGTATGATAAATTCTATTTTAATAACTGAGATAAAAGTGAACACTAAACTATATGGTTATATCATATTACAATCAAAAACGACAACTTCCTGGGATAAAGAGTATATTTTATTTGCATCACAGATTGCAAATCAAATTGGTATTATGATAATTGAAAAAGAATTAAAAGACCAACAATCATTACTAGAAAAAAAGGTCGAAGAACGGACAAAAGCTTTAGAACATGCAAAGGATATTGCTGAAAAAGCAACAATCAGTAAAACCCGTTTTCTATCGAATATGAGTCACGAAATTCGAACACCACTCAATGCAATTATAGGATTTCTAAGCTTAATTGATTTGAATTTAATTGATGAAAAAAATAAGATGTTTATTGAACAAATCAAAGAAGGTTCAAATAATTTACTTGATATTATCAACGATGTGTTAGACATATCTAAAATGGAAGCTGGTAAAATTGAAGCTCATTATGGGTATATTGATCTTAAGCAGTATTTTGATAAAAAATTCTTGTTTTACAAAGATCTGTTTATTAATCAAAACTTGATTTTTGAGATGAATTATCAGTGTATGCATCATTATTATTATACAGATGAAAATTTACTAAATATGATAATTAATAATTTGCTGAGTAATGCTTTGAAGTATACAATAAAAGGTTCCGTATGTCTACGAATAAATGAAATCGTCATTTCACAAAAAGAATCTCATATAATTATTGAAGTTGAAGATACTGGTATTGGTATTCAAGAAAAAGATTATATAAAAATATTCAATACATTTGAACAAATTGATCAAGCACAACACTTCAATTATAAGGGATCAGGGCTTGGATTAGCACTTACTAAGCAAATTATAGAACTTCTGCATGGTACTATTACTTTCCAATCTACCTATCAAAAAGGTACAACGTTCATCGTTTCTCTTCCAATGCAGTTTCAAGATATTACACAAACAGGTAGTGCATTTCCCGAAGATAAGCATTTAGAAATGAGTTATTCTTTTAGAGGTAAAAGAATACTTATAGTTGATGATAATCATCTTAACCAATCAATGATTGTTAACTTCTTTTTAGATACTGATGCAGAAATTGATGTTGCATCAAATGGATATGATGCACTACACTATCTTGAATCAAAAACATATCATCTAGTTTATATGGATTTACACATGCCTAGAATAGATGGTATAAAAACCACTCAACTAATTCGATTAAATCCAGAATTTCAAAATCTGAAAGTTGTAGCACTAACCGCAGATGCCTATCAACGATTAAAGAATGAAGAAAGCAAACATATCTTTGATGAATATCTTCTAAAGCCAATCCAAAAACACATCATTCTTGAAACTACCCAAAAAGTGTTATATTCAGTGGGTATTAATCATACTAAACTGATTATCAATAACTGGTTAGAGGACATGGAAAAATTAGCATTACTCAACATTAAAGATGGATTGTACTATGTTTCAAATAATGAAGTTCTTTATGAAACAATACTCCGTGAGTTTATACACGATCATTCAAATGATTTCGATGAATTACTAAACGTTTTCAACCAAGATAAGGATTATGCATATCGAATCGTTCATACTTTAAGAAGTTTATTAAAAACGATTGGTATGAATGAGATCTATGATTTTATTATTGAGATTGAACAATTGCTAATTTCTGAATCAGCAAATGAATACATTTTAGAACTCATTGAAAAGGCACGTAAATATTTTAATAATCAATTATTTCTCATGAAGTATATATGTCAGATTCACGGGAAAAGGAGAGTTTAACATATGAAGTATAATATTTTACTTATAGAAGATAATCAAGCAATCGCACAATCAATTATGGCAACTCTAGATGAAGAACAATTTCAAGTCATAGCATGTTATGATGGTCAATCGGCACGTCAAAAAATTGAACAATTTTCCTTCGATTTAGTCCTACTAGACTTAATATTACCTGATGCAAATGGAGAAGATTTACTACAACTCATTCGGAAAAGGAGTACTGCTCCTGTCATAATTATTTCAATGAAATCATCAGACATCGAAAAAGCGATTTCCTTAGGTTTAGGTGCTGATGACTTTTTAACAAAACCTTTTTCAATGATTGAACTAGTAGCACGAGTTAAAGCAGCTTTAAGAAGAACACGATATTTTGAGTCTACATCTCAAACATTTATTTATGAATTTGATGATTATCTGCTCGATTTGAATAACTTTAGTGTAACGAAAAATCAGGAAATTCTCCCCTTAACAAGCAAAGAGTTTGAAATACTAAAGATTTTAGTTGTTGGACATGAGAAGGTTTTCTCAAAAAAAGAACTTTATCATCTCATTTGGAACAATCTTGAACAGGAAAATGATAATGTCATTAATGTACATATGAATAGACTACGAGCTAAACTAAATGATGACCAGATTCATCCTAAAATTATTAAAACCATTTGGGGGTTCGGATATAAAATTGGTGTCAAAGTAAATCCAATTAAGTAGGCTAATAAGATTAGAGTAAATATGAAAAATTTCTGTATCAAACTACTTGTTCAATAAATTAATATGAGCAGAGCTTAACAAAGACAATTAATAGAGAGGAATTGATATTTCAATGATTTTTAAAATATTAGCTTCATTGAAACCGTGTAAAACCATATGAATGATAGAAAACAAGCTAACTCAACACTTGAATCAGTTATTATGCACATTGCATCGAGATTTATTAATGTGCCTTTAAATGAATACGAATCAAGATTAAATGAAGCACTTGAATTAATAGGTCGCTTTTTAGATATTGATCGTGTCTATATGTTTGCATATGATTTCGAGAATTATACCACAAGTAATTTATTTGAATGGTGCAATGAAGGTGTTCAACCTGAAATCGATAACTTGCAAAATGTTTCTATAGACGATATTTTTGATGAATGGTTAACGATGCATCTTAACAAGCAAATGGTTATTTATGAAGATGTAGATGCTTTAGATCATGATTCACGCATTTATCAAATACTAAAGCCACAGGGTATTATCTCTATTTGCACAATTCCACTAATCTCACATAATGATTGTTTAGGTTTTGTTGGTTTTGACGATGTTAGAGAAAAACGGAAATGGTCTGATAATGATTTTAAGTTACTCACTGTTCTTTCTGAGTTAATCGTTAACACGATGATTAAACAAAGAAACGACGAAACACTCAATATTCTAAGAGAAAATGCAATTCAAGCAAATCAAGCGAAAAGTCGATTTTTAGCTCATATGAGTCATGAAATTCGAACACCACTTAATGGCATTCATAATGCATTTTATCTCTTATCACAATCTAATTCAGAACAAGAGAAACAAGACTATATACAAATCGCTCAGACATCGCTTGATTACCTTACTTCTATCGTTAATAATGTCTTAGACATTACACGTATAGAAGCAGGAAAAATGAGTGTGAATTATAACAAAGTTGATCTTGAGTATGAGATTGTGAAAACACTTCGAAGTCTGCGGTTATCGATGCGTCAAAAATCATTGCGATGCATATTTGACTTTGATTATTCAATTTCCAATATTGTTATTATCGATATGCAAAAGCTTAATCAGATTTTGATTAACTTAGTGAATAATGCAATCAAGTATACACAAGATGGTTATATTAAAGTTTCAGTGAAAATCAAAAAAGATGGTATGCTCTCAAACTTACTTATATCTGTTGAAGATAATGGTGTTGGTATAAGTTTTGAGGATCAAAAACGTATAACTGAAGCCTTTTTTCAATCGACTTCACAATCTTCTTCTGTTGTTGGATCAGGCTTAGGTCTATCAATTGTAAATCAACTAGTCGAGCTGATGGGTGGTAAGTTAAAGATTACAAGTACACCTCATGTGGGAAGTATTTTTGAAATTACTTTACCTTTTGTCTTAGGAGACCCGATAACTGCTGAGAAAATGTATAAAAAGATTATGATTCTTACAGATGATGAAGCCTTTTACAATAAGTATCACCTTTTCTTTGAAGATTTTGCTGACCATGTTGTTCAATACTCCAATGTTTCACCCACAGATATCTGCGATTTAATGATTGTCGATGATCAAATCATGCAATTCAACACGGATAAAGTAGAGCAAATCTTTGATTTGTTTCAGCAAACACAAAAAATCATGATTACTGATAACAAACAAAAAAAGTCATCAATGGCAAATGTTTTAGAAACACCGATTAGTAAAAAGGATTTTGCGCAGTTTGTTAAGAATCGATTAACTGAAAGCATAGAAAATTTTCAAACTTCAAAGTTATATCATGGTCATGTATTAGTTGTAGATGATAATAAAATTAATCGTGAGGCATTAAATGCTATTATTTCTAAACACGGAATCAATTGTCATCTTGCAGCAAGTGGATATCAAGCAATTGATATGTGTAAGATTAATCGATATGATCTCATTTTAATGGACATTCAAATGCCTCTTATTGATGGTTATGAAACTGCTATGCATATACGAGCATCACAAAGTTATCAAGATAGAACACCAATTGTAGCAATAACAGCTAACGTTTTTCTCAGTGAATATGATAACAAAATGGCAACACACATCGAGCATATTTTATTTAAACCAATTAAAATTGATGAACTATTATCGCATTTTGATAGATATCTAAAAAATGCTGTTACTCAAAATATTCCTAACTCATTACTTTATGTTAATGTGAATACAATCGAAGAGATATTTATGGGCAATTATCGTTCTGCTATTGTAATGATTGAACAATTTTTGAAAGATTGTTATCACGATATTGAATCCATAAAAACTGCTATTCAATCAAAAGATTTAACAAATATTCATCGTTCGCTTCATTATTTTAAAGGACCTTTAAGTTATTTTGGAGCGGAGCGCATGTTATACTTAATTGATGTATTGATGAAAAACAATGAGCAAAAAAAAGAGATTAGTGTTTCTGAGTATCAACAATTATATGTCGAACTTAATCATTTTATTCACGAAATAAAAGGAGTAACCCATGACCTTTCTCATCGTTGATGATCATAGAATTAATCTACTTCTGTTGGAAAATTTGCTAGAACTTTATCCGATAAAAATCTTGAGAGCTTCAAATGGTGATGAAGCTTTTGAGCTTTGGAATAGAAACAAAATTGATGTTTTACTTACAGATCATTATATGCCTATTATGGATGGTTTGGAATTAATTGAAAAAATTAAAAATACACAACTTCAATCAACATTATGTGTACTCATTACTGGTGATCAAAACATTCATTCACCTTTGATTGACCGTATTTTTATAAAACCAATTAAAAAAATAGAGTTTGATCTTTTTATGCAAAATTTAAACTCTACTTATGATTAATCACCTGTTTAATATGGCTTTATTAAGACAAAAGTGAGAAATAAATGGCTCACTTTTTTTAATTTTGATTTTCATTTTTGAGGTGTTTTTTTATTAGATGAAATGATTTCATTAAGGTGTTGAGATGGAAAATCGTATTGTTTAAGTATTGAAACGATAAATTCTGTTTTACCTTCCACATAGGAATCAATATCATGTGTAAATTTGATGGCTAACTCCTTTTTTAAATCAGCATATCGCTTAATATCTTCTGTATGTTCACGCAAATGATTACGTAATACTAAATGATTTTTAAGTGATAATGCATCCTTATATGCAACATAAAGATGATGAGGATAGAACTCATTTGGTTTAATCAACTTAAAGACTTCTCTTTTAGCAATTCCCTGATCACCAATATGAAGATAGTCGATGTGTTCTAAATCGGTTTTGACTTGCTGAAATTCCAATTCATTATCAATGACTATGACCAAATCAATAATCGGTTTAGCAGCTAAACCAATGACACTTGTTGAACCTATGTGTTCTATTCTTGGATTGGTTATACTTAAATGAGATTTCAAGTAATCACTCAGTTCTTCGAACGCAGATTTCCATTCAACTTGGTAATCAACTATTTCTATAGTTCTCATGTTTTCCTCCTATTTTAAGTATGAATAAGTATTGCATATATTTCAAGATAATCTTATGGTTTCAATTGGATGTTTTTTAGCATAAAAGTAGACTGGGAAAAGTGTGCTTAAAGTTGTTGAAACAAACAATAATAATATGATAATAAAAATCTGTCGATAACCAAACATTAAAATCTTTACTGGAGTTCCATATTTAATAATGAAAGATTGATTTACAATCCCTATGATTCCTATGTTAAGAAGGATAGCTAATACTCCACTTATTAAACCTAAGATAAGAGCTTCTCCATAAAAGATTTTAAACACATCACTCATACGACCACCTATTGCTCTTATGATTCCAATTTCTTTCTTCTTATAGGCGATACTTGAAGAGATTAAATTAAATAATTGTAGAGTAGAAATGATAGCTAATGTAATTCCAATATATAATAGATTGGAAGAAAAATCACTTAGAACACGATTATATATCTTAGCAGTCGTTAAGACAGGATTTGTACCAATAAAATGGATGGATTGATCTTGACTTGTAATTTCAGTCAAGAATGCTTTATCTTCTTTATAGTTTCCAGATAAGATAACAACTGCTCCGTAAAGAGGATAAAAATGATGGCTATTTACGATAGATTGATACATTTCATCTGATGTGAAAACTTGATAGTATGAATCTGTTATGAAGTCATCAAAGAAACCCACTACTTCTATATCAGCATAATTGGTCATAAAACTTGATATAGTAATCTCGCCAGATAAATATGCTTCCATGTGTGTTGATACAAAAGACTTGATTGCTTCATGTCGAAAATAACTGATTGTGTATCCTGGATGATAGAGATTCACAGATGAAAAACGTATATAAGATGCATAAGATCCTAATTCGTTCGCTTCAAACTCATCTTGAATTTCATCATAGTGATCTATGACAAATTGATCGATGAGTTCATTTAATATAGTAGTTATTTCTTGTGTATTAACTGCACTGTGAAAAATAGCACTGGTTGGTAAAATAACTTGATGGCTAAATAGCTCATCGAACTCATTATCAATCCATATGATTGATTCGGGTTTTTGACTGCTTGTCATTCTAGCTATTTTATTTAGCATGAAACCATTTATCATGTTGTTGGATGATTGAAATGTCATAGTTGTATATGTATTTGATAACGATGTATCAAATATCATTTCATATTGCAATTCTTGGTTGATAACAATATTTTCATTTATGAATAAATATTGATGCAATCCACCTTCTATTAGACCTTCATATTCATAAATAAGTGTAACTCTTTCAATCGTATTTAATTCACTTTCATTAAACAGTTTCTCAAACTTGCTCAAATCAAGATGTGTATCTATTATTCCAACTATTTCATAATCACTTTGATAATCAATAAGATGAAGTCCATATATATCTTCATATACACTTATATCAATTCGTTGATCATCTTGGTTTTTATACCCATATCTTTGATATAACTCAAAGGTATGTAGACTAATCAACACTTGGTTTTCATGAAGAGGTTGATGTCCATACAACAAATCATAACCTAAAATATCTAACATGTCAGGTGTAACGGATACACCTCCTTTAACCTCTAATATGTACCGATTGAAGTCTATATCTGCTTGATCAAAAAGAGTATCAACAAAATTATATTTATAATTATACAGTATGGGAATCATGTAAAGATTTGGATACTCTTCTTGTAAACTTCCCATTTCATCAAAACTCATGAGTAGTGGTTTAGCACTTTCTATATTGTCATTGGGTTTAAAAACATTTTGAATGAAAATATGTGTATTATGATAGTCGTAAATAGAGTCCATTGTATTGTTTACAATATTATAATTTCCAAGTGAATCGAATAAACCAAATAAAATAAAGGTTGATAGAGATAAAAGCAGTGTAATGATTAACTTAAATTTCTTTAATTTGATATAGTGAGAAGATAATTGTAGTGCTCTTTTGATGGGTAGAGAAGATCTTAATGGTTTATTTTCAAAATATATATTGTCATTATTCTCAATAATACTATCGTCACAATCCGGACATGAATCCTTAACTATTCTTCCATCTTTGAGTTCAATCACTCGATTTCCATAAGCGTCTGCATATTCTTTATCATGACTGACAATAATGACTAAATTCGACATAGACAATTGTTTGAGTAGACTAAAAATTTGTTGAGCTGTTTCTGAGTCTAGTGATCCTGTAGGTTCATCAGCTAATATGATTTGTGGCGACTTAATCAAAGCTCTAGCGATTGCAACTCTTTGACGCTGGCCACCAGATAGTGTATTAGGCATTCGGTTTGAATAGTTTTCTAGATCAACTGTTTTTAAAGCTTCATCTATTATTTGATAATCAAAATGAGCACCACTTAATTCAAGTGATAAAGCAATATTATCTTTAATAGATAATGTTTCAATTAAGTTTAGATCTTGGAAGATAAAACCAACATCTTTTAACCTGTATAAATCAAGATCTTTTCTAGTAAACTTAGAAATATCTCGATGGTTAATAATGATTGAACCTTCTGTAGGCTGGTCTAACCCTCCAATTAGATTAAGCAATGTTGATTTTCCACAACCGGATTTACCAACAAAAAAAATCATGCCTGTTTTAGGTAAAAATATTGAAACATCCTTAATCGCATGAACTGGTGATATTTGTTTTATGGTGTAAGTTTTTGATACGTGTTCAAGTTTTATCATTTTTTCACATGTGCTCAAAAAAGCAAAAGTACCCCCATATAGAATTATTAATACTATTTTACAGCAAAAAGACATAAAAGCCTAGAGCATTTATGTCCTTAAATGATTACTATAGATTTAAACTATAGATTTTAACTTATTCATCCTCTTCTTCTGATGTATCTGGTTGATTATTTTTTACGAGTTCTCTAAAGATTTC
>WPCG01157731.1_pt1 | contig 10827 bp, 8 predicted proteins | sample 5403311 | NCBI WGS metagenome assembly WPCG01 (sample SAMN12869467, study PRJNA574797) | sludge metagenome | isolation source: wastewater treatment of Control | place: China:Beijing | collected 2019-05-17 | reverse complement strand
GCCATCGGCCCCCTTTTAGACAGCCTCAACAAGGCAGGCTACCAGTTGGTTACCGTTTCAGAGCTCCTTGGCTTGTCTGAAGACATTTCTCGCCACTCAAACCGCACGTACACACGTGCCATTTACCAATAAATAAGGCTTGGTCAGTTTTCCTGACCAAGCCTTATTTTATTTATCCACGTCTCTTTTTTTCTCTTGAAAATTCATTTGACTTACGTTTGTGTACAGGTACACTCACCTTGCCTTTAGCAATTTCAACTGAAATTTTCTTACCCTTGATATTACGGCCAGTCATTTTATCAATGACTCTTGTGGCGTGCTTCTCAGGTATATCAACAAATGTAAAGCCATCAAAAATTTCAATACTGCCAATCGATCGCCCTTCAATGCCTGCTTCATTGGCAATTGCGCCAACGATGTCACGCGCGCGTACTTGGTTTTCATTACCCACATTTAAATGCAATCGAACCATCCCTGCTCTTGATCGTCCCTTTGGCGCAGGAGCAGCGGCTTTTTCATTTGATTTAACAATATATTTTCTATTATTATCAATGCTATCAATTTCATTTTTATTTTCAACAGCTAGCTCCATTTGAAGTAATGCAGCAGCAATTTCAATAGCTGAATACGTTTCTTCTTCAACGAAAGCTTCAATCACCTCAACAAATTTTCTATCTAAGCCCTCTTCAATACGTGCTTTAATCTTATCTAAAAAGACTGTACGCTTCATGGCTTCAATGTCGCTGATTTTTGGAATTGGATGCTGTTTAATATCAGACTTTGTATACCGCATAATATTGCGTAGCAAATGGTAGTCACGTTGTGTGATAAAGGTGTAGGATATGCCTTCACGTCCAGCTCTGCCTGTTCTACCAATTCTATGAACATAGTATTCTTCATGGGTTGGCATATCATAGTTAAACACAGCTTCAACGTTATCAATATCAAGACCCCTTGCAGCAACGTCTGTTGCAATGAGAATTTCAATATCGCCACGCTTGAACTTGTTAATCACATTGATTCTAAGGGTCTGCTTCATATCTCCATGAATTTTATCACAAAGGTAGCCTCTTGCCTGTAGCATATCTGCAAGCTCATCTACTTTTTTCTTTGTGTTACAGAAAATAATAGATAGCTTATAGTTATTCATATCAACCAATCTTGATAAAACCTCTACCTTGTCGCGTTCCTTCATTTCAATATAGGCTTGCTCAATGCTTGGTGCAGATAATTCCTTATGAGCAACCTTTAAGATTTCAGGATCTCTTTGGTACTTATTGATGATGTTCATAATTTCTTTAGGCATTGTTGCAGAAAAAAGTAAGGTTTGAATCTCATGATCCACTTCTTGTAACACCAATTCAATATCTTCTCTAAAACCCATGTTGAGCATTTCATCTGCTTCATCAAGAATCAACATTTTAAGCTGAGACATTTTAAGTGTTTTTCGACGCAAATGATCCAGAACGCGGCCAGGTGTACCAATAACAATATGTGCACCGCTTCTTAATCCACGAATTTGCCTTTCAATATCTTGCCCACCAAAAATTGGTAATATATGAAGTCCTTTGAAATACTTTCCGATTCGATTGACTTCCTCTGCAATTTGTACTGCAAGCTCCCTTGTTGGGCAAAGTACCAAAGCTTGGACATTACGATTTTTTAAATCGATTTTTTCTAGCATTGGAATTGTAAAAGCTGCAGTTTTTCCAGTTCCGGTTTGCGCCTGGCCTACTAAATCCTTACCAGAAAGTGCAACTGGAATTGCCATTGCTTGTATAGGTGTCGTCTCCTCAAATCCCATATCCTCAACGGCTTTTAAAATTTCATTTGAACATTGTAGTGCTTTGAATTGAATCTTTTCCATTCATTATTCCTTTCTTATTACCTATCTTCTACTATCTAACAGTTGATTATAACACAGTCCCATCATTTAAACTATTCTTTTTTTATCATTTTGTTTTTTGCTTTTAAAACACTTGTATTGTATAATATGGTTGAATTGAATGTAGAAAGGATAAAGCATGAGTATTTTAACAGTAAAAAACCTCACGCACGGGTTCGGAGACCGTGCTATTTTTGAGAATGTTTCATTTCGACTCCTTAAGGGCGAGCATATCGGTTTAATTGGTGCTAACGGCGAGGGTAAATCGACTTTTATGAACATTATCACGCATAAGCTTGAGCCCGATGAAGGTCAAATCGAATGGTCAAAGCGTGTGCGAACAGGATACCTTGATCAGCATACATCCCTGGAAAAAGGAACATCCATTAAATCTGTGCTGGAGACAGCCTTTTCCTACCTCTATGATTTAGAGTCTGAAATGAACGACATGTATATGAGAATGGGAGACGTTAGCCAAGGCGAGCTTGACAACCTCATGGAAGAGGTTGGAACCATTCAAGATATTCTAGACCACAATGACTTTTACATCATTGACTCTAAGGTAAATGAGGTGGCAAAGGGCTTGGGTTTGGTTGACATTGGCCTTGATAAACCGGTTGATAGCCTTAGTGGTGGACAACGAACTAAGGTACTTCTGGCAAAGCTCTTACTTGAAAAACCAGACATCCTTTTACTGGATGAGCCAACCAACTATTTAGATGAAGAACACATTGAGTGGCTAAAAAAATACCTTCAAGAATACGAGAACGCCTTTATATTAATATCCCATGACATCGCATTTTTAAACAGCGTCGTCAACCTTATTTACCATATGGACAATAGGGGGCTTAATCGCTATGTTGGCGATTACGATAACTTCCAACGCGTCTATGAAGCTAAAAAGAAACAGGTCGAATCAGCATACAAGCAACAACAACAAGAAATTGCAGACCTTGAAGATTTTGTGGCAAGAAACAAGGCGCGTGTTGCAACCCGTAACATGGCTATGTCTCGTCAAAAAAAGCTAGATAAAATTGACCGTATCGAGCTAGCAAGGGAAAAACCAAAGCCAGAGTTTCACTTTAAAATTGCGCGTACATCAGGCAAGCTCATTTTCGAAGCAAAGGAGCTTGTAATTGGGTATGATGAGCCCTTATGTCGCCCATTGAACCTCAGGCTACAGCGAGGCGATAAAATTGCCATTACAGGTGCAAATGGACTGGGTAAAACAACTCTGTTAAGAAGCCTACTTGGGGAAATTCCAAGCATTTCAGGCACTGTTGAAACAGGTGAATTCTTGCACATCGGTTACTTCGAGCAAGAAATTAAAGACGCTAATTACAAAACCTGTATCGAGGAGGTTTGGGAGTCCTTCCCAAGCTATACCCAATACGAGGTGCGCGCTGCCCTTGCAAAATGTGGCCTCACCCATCAACACATCGAGAGTAAAATTGTCGTTCTAAGTGGTGGTGAGCAAGCAAAGGTGCGTCTTTGCAAGCTTATTAACAAGGAAACCAATGTTTTGGTCCTTGATGAACCGACAAATCATTTAGATGTTGATGCAAAGGAAGAACTCCTAAGTGCGCTTAAGGCATACAAGGGAACTATTCTGCTCATTAGCCACGAGCCTGAATTTTACAGGGAAGTTGCCACAGAGGTTTGGAATCTGGAGCAATGGACAACAAAAATAATCTAGTAAAAAGCCGCAACCTTTACAAAAGGAAGCGGCTTTTTCTGACTATACTTCAAATCGGCTAATAATTCCAGTCATTTCGTTGGCTATTCGCTTCACTTCTCTTGAATTGTCATGAATGTGCTTCATGAGTTCAGATTGAGTGTCCATCGTCGCTGCGATTTCTTCCGCCGCAGCAGCATTTTCTTCTGTAATGGCAGAAATGCCATGAATGGCGGATGTCGCCTCATTTTTGTTATTGTTAACTACCGCAACGCTATTGGTAATATTTGCCAGTTGCTCAATGGTATTGCCCATAGACTTCTCAATCGCTGAAAAGGCGCTCTCCACATGGTGTAGAACATCCGAAGAAACCTTAATTGCTTGTGTTGAATGGGTCATGTTTTGCTCTGTTGAATCAATCTCTTTTAGGATTTCTTGAATGATGGTATCAATTTGTGTTGTTGATTTAGACGTTTCCTCAGCGAGCTTACGTATTTCATCTGCAACAACGGCAAAGCCTCTGCCCGCTTCTCCTGCCCTTGCAGCCTCAATTGCCGCATTTAAAGCAAGTAAATTGGTCTGCTCTGCAATTTGCTGAATCGTATTTGTGATTTGAACAATAGACGATGATTTAACCGTTAGCGTACCAACGTTTTTGCTTAAGGATTCATTCGCCTTAGATGTCACCTCAAATTTTTCGCCAAGCGCCTTTAATTGCACCACGCCCTCTTTATTACTCTTTTCAACCTCTTGCGTATAGACCTTTAGCTGCTGTGCACCTGAAACCGTTAGCTCGATTGCCTTTGCAAGCTCACCCATCTTTTCTGCTGCTTTCTGTGCATCCTCAGCCTGCTCTGTTGCTCCTTGGGCAAAATCAGATGCCGTGTGTGTAACAGCCTCAATGCCTTCTCTACCATGATCGACAACGGTTTCTAGTTCAACAGCTGATTCATCTAGCTTTACAGAATCCTCTTGCATTTCTGCAACGATATCGCGTAAAACCACCCTTAAATTCGCCACTGATCTTGCTATAACCCCTGTTTCATCTTTGTATGTCAACAGATAATCATAGGAATCGTCGTTTTTAATTTTAAGGTTAGACGTTTGGTCTAAAATCCGAGAAAGCATCAAAATTGGCTTTGATATCGAGGTGCTTAACACAAAAGCAATCACCATGGCGACGGCAAGGGTTGCTACTAATATTGAAAGTAAAATAAAAATAGCGCGGTTGATATCCTTTTGCATGGCTTTCAACTCAGCATCTATAAGGGCATCAATATCATCCGTGTAGTTTCCCGTACCGATAACCCAGCCTAAGGGCTCAAATACGCTGACAAAACCGCGTTTAGGAAGCGCTTCTGTTTCACCTGGCTTTGGGAAGTAGTATTCAAGATAGCCTTGTCCATCTGTTTTAGCTATTTTAATCATTTCCTGAACAATCATTGTACCGTTTGTATCCGTAAGCCCCAAACGATTGGTTCCTTCCACAGCGGCATTACCTAAAAGCACCACATTGTTTCCTTCTAAGGTATCTGCCCAGAAATACCCATCACGGCCGTAACGGGCGTCACGCACCAGACTCGCAGCACGCTTTTCAAGCTCCGCCTTAGAAATGCCTTGCTGCTGGGTTAAACCTGTAAGCTGAGTTGTGAGCATTTCAACCTGATTTTTAATACTGTCATCGTAATGTGCGTATAGCTGATCCTTCATTTCTTCAATCCGCTGGACGTTGGTGCGGTATATCGTCAAAAATGATGCTGCTCCAACAACAATGGCAAGCACAATCATTGACGCCATCACCAACAGTGCAATTTTACCCCTTATACTCTTCATTTTCATCCCCTCTTTCGCATTGGTATAAATACATTTGTTCTCTGGCAATATGCATCATAGCCAGGCCTATCCTTCATTGCCTTTTCTAGCATCGGTACTCCTGAAACAAAACGTAGTAAAAATGTAATGACCACTGGGCTAAGGAGAACAATCGGCGACGTTCCCTTAGATAGCGCTATAATGGCTATCCCCCACCACATCACAGCTTCTCCAAAATAGTTAGGATGCCTCGTATAGGCCCACAGCCCTTGAGTCATGAGCTTCCCCTTATTATCAGGATTCGCTTTAAAGGCTTTTAACTGTGCATCTCCAACAACCTCAAAGTAATACCCTACAATCCAGACAAGTGTTCCCGTTGCTGCTAAAAAAACATTCACAGCTTCTTCAGAAGCGATTAAGAGCACAAGCGGAAAGGCTATCACGAGCATAAAGAGCCCTTGAAGCATGTACACCTGAAAAAAGCTTCTTAGAACAACCCATTTCCCCCACTCTTTCCTCCAGTTTGCATAGCGAAAATCCTCTGGTTTTCCTATGTTTCTTTTTAGAATATGGTAAAACAACCGTACGCCCCAAAGCAACACCAGTACCACCGCTAAAATATTAATAAGCGTAAAGGCACCTGTTCTCACTAAGGTATACAGAGAAATGCACACAAAGCCCATTCCCCAGCCAAAGTCCACAATGCTGTTGTTTTTTATCAAGGTTCCAGCAAGAAAAAACATAAAAAAATACACGGCGACAAGCAAAATCACTTCGAGTATCATAAGGACCCCCTCACCAAAGCAATTGCCACTGATCCAATGCCAGCATGAATCGTAGTTACTGAAGAAATGGAACAGATATACTCTGGTTTTTTACCAAGTAACGCTTCAAAGCGCTTTGCGTAATGCGTGGCTAAATCTGGGTTATTGGCATGAACAATGGTATATTGACGTATATCGTCATGTTCACGAATGTTATTGACAACCTTCATAATTTTTTTGTCAATCCCCTTTCTGGAAAAGGCTAAGCCAAATGCCGTTCCCTTTCCAGCACGATCAAGCGACATAATTGGTTTAGCCCCAAGTGCCATAAGGGCTTTGCCAATTTTATTTGGCACGCGTCCACTTTTTACAGCGTATTTAAAGGTGTCCAGGCTCACATAAATATCTGTCTTTGGAATATCCTCCTCAATGGCTTTCAAGATAGCGTCCACAGATTTCCCCGCGTTGGCCATCCTTGCGGCGTTTAAAACGAGCATGCCTTGTCCAGAGGTGTTGAGCTTAGAATCCACTAAATGAATGGGGTATCCTTTTTCTACATAGGGCGCAATTGCCTTTTCAAAGCTGTTATAGGTACCGCTTAAGGCCTTAGACACACTGATGACAATCACTGCATCGTAGCGGCTAGTGAGCCACTCAAGCCTTGCACGAATGGCTTTAACATCAGGCTGAGAGCTGGTTGGGTAAACGGCGCTTTCCTCCAAAATTCTAGAAATGGTTTCCTCATTCACGGTAACCTTATCCAAATACATGTTTTCATCAGCAAATAAGCCCAAGGCAATTTGGTGAATTTGCTCTGACATGACAAGCTCAGGGCCAATATCTGCAATAGAGTCTGTTAAAATAGCAATTTTTGACCTTTGAGATACCTCGATTTGATGCTGTAGGAGCATATCATCTACCTTTGACTTTCTAATTTTAAACCCTTCATCAATTAAGAGCTGAGACACTTTTTCAGGTGTCTTGGTATGAAGATGCACCTTCACAAGATGGTCATTTCCAGTCACAATAAGGGAATCTCCTTGTGTGTGAAGCAAGGCTTCAATCCTAGCTTTTTCTTGGATCGATGCCTGAATCAGGACCTCTGTACAATAGCGCAGGTCTAGGTCTAGCTCTTCTTCATTTGCAGCAGGCACTACCCTAACATTTTCAGCATGCTCCTCGTGAAGAGAGTGCTTTAAGTCCGCTAAAAATCGGTTAACACCTTCTAAAAATATGACAAACCCTTTAGCACCTGAGTCTACGACCTTGTTTTTCTTTAGAACCTCAAGCATATCAGGGGTTTCTTCCAGCGTATGCTTCGCCTTTTCATAAGCCGCTTCAAAAAGGTCGTTAAAATAATGGTGCCTTTTATGGTTTTCTTTGATATAGGTTGACCATGCACGGATCACAGTGAGCATGGTTCCTTCCACGGGCACAGACACAGATGCATAGGCTTCCAAAGCCGCTGTTTCTGCACCAGAACCAAATTGCTCCATGGTAAGGGATTTTAAATGCCCACAGGCACTTGAAAATCCATTGATAAAGCTCGCAAAAATAATGCCTGAATTACCTCTGGCACTTTCAAAGGCCACATCAGACATGGATTTAATAACCGTATCAAAGTCATTGGTCACCTCAACCTCTTCCACAATAGAGTTCATTGTCATGACAAGATTGGTTCCAGTATCTCCATCTTGAACAGGAAAAACATTGATACGATTTAAGGTTTCTTTTTGATTACTCACTTCAACAGCACCTGATTTTACGAAACGGTAAAAATCGTTACCATCAATAATACTCTTCTGCATATCGCTTCTCCTTAGCATTTAGTCATTAACTTCGTTCATATGATACAGTTATACCCACAAAACCATTATGGCTTTCATTTTTTTTTAAAGGGTGTTGATTTATTGTGAATGTTTGCTATGATAGTCTTAGCATTTATCCAAAAGGAGAAAAACGTGAAAGACTATAATCTTTTTGATATTATCGGCCCCATTATGATTGGCCCATCAAGCTCTCACACAGCAGGTGCTTGCCGCATTGGGTACACCGCTCAAAGCATCATCAAGCTCACCATCACAGAGGTGACTTTTGTTTTATATGGCTCTTTTGCAAAAACATACATGGGCCATGGAACAGACATCGCTTTGCTTGGTGGTTTTCTAGGGCTAAAGCCCGACGATGAACGACTTGTCGATGCGTATAAAATAGCTGACAACCGACAGCTCAAATATGCCTTTGAGTTGTCCGACGACGAGACAGATCATCCAAATACCGTAAAAATCATAGCCAAGACAAGCCGTTTAGATACATGGGAAATCGTTGGTGTTTCCATAGGTGGTGGAAAAATGGTTATAAAATCCATCAACGGCATCGACGTCCATTATTCTGGTGATTACAACACCCTTGTTACACACCACAAGGATAACTCAGGAATGCTCGCTCGCATTGCAACGATTTTATCTGAAAACAGAATCAACATAGCATTTATGAAAATGTTTCGCGAAGAAAAGGGGCAAAAAGCCATCGGAATCATTGAAACAGATGAAACCATCGACAAATGTGTGGAAGATGAGCTTCTAAGGCTCAACGGCATGCTTTATGTCAATGTCATTGGAAAAATATACGAATAGAGGTCATCATGAAACTTTCAAGCGCACAGGATATTTTAACATACTGTCAAGAGAACAAGATGAGCTTACATGAGCTCTCAATGGCGTATGAAATTGAAAAGACAGGACGTAGCTATGGCTATATCCGAGACTACTTAAGACATGTGCTTTCCGTTATGGAGCAAGCTGTACATCTTGGGATTAATGACGAGGAGAATGTGATCAAGGGTAAAATCATTGGCAATGACAGTGTTATGCTACGAAAGCGCTATGATAGCGAAAAAACAGTGTGTGGAAAAACCATTGCAATTGCTGTGAGCTATGCCCTTAGTACCATGGAGGTTAATGCCTCAATGGGGAAAATTGTAGCCTCGCCAACAGCAGGCTCGTGTGGTGTTTTACCTGCCGTACTCATCACAATGCAGGAGCGCTTTGCCTTAAGCCAAAATCAGCTTATTGAAGGTCTCTTGGCAGCTAACCTAGTTGGCAACATCGTAGCGAGAAATGCCACCATCTCTGGCGCTGAGGGTGGTTGTCAAGCAGAAGTGGGAACTGCATCTGCAATGGCCTCTGCTGCAGTGGTTCACATGATGGGAGGCACTCCTGAGCAGGCCTTTAATGCAGCCGCCATGTGCTTTAAAAACCTTCTGGGATTAGTCTGTGACCCTATTGCAGGATTGGTTGAAAGCCCATGTGCCAAACGAAATGGGATGGGGGCTGCAAACGCTTTAATGTGTGCTGAAATGTCTCTTGCTGGGATTAATAGTATTATTCCCTTTGACGAAGTGGTTGAAGCAATGTACCGAGTTGGTAGAGCCTTACCTCCTTCCTTAAGAGAAACCTCCATGGGCGGTCTTGCCACAACAAAAACTGCCCTACAAATTAATACGACCTTGTTTAAGGACAAAAAATAGAGAAGAATCGGGAAATGACCCGATTCTTCTTTTTTAATCCAGTTTAATATGGCAATACCCACCTGGATTTTTCTTTAAATAGTCTTGATGATACGCCTCAGCGGCATAGTACTTACCAAGGGGTTCGATCTCAGTCACGATGGGTTTATCATATTTCAATTGCTCTGCATCTCTTGACTCTATGAGAGCGTCGTAATCGGCCTTATCCGTAAAATAAATGCCCGTCCGATATTGATTGCCAATGTCCCCGCCCTGTCTGTTTAAGAGCGTTGGATCAATAATCTTCCAAAAATGTGCTAAGAGAGCTTCCAAGGTTACCTGCTCTGGATCATATGTCACTTTAACCACCTCTGCATGTCCTGTGGTGTGCGTACACACCAGCTCATACGTTGGGTTTTCTGTATCACCATTGGCGTAAGCTACTTCCGTACTTAAGACACCGCTTAGTCTTGAAAAGTAGGCATCGACACCCCAAAAACATCCTCCTGCAAAAACAATTTCTTTCATGCTTTCACCTCAATAAGTCTTTTTAACAGATTACATCATTTTTATAAAAATGGCAACCTCATTAAAAGCCTATAAAGGCAGCGACAAACATTGTAACAGATGCAATGGCAAATAAAAACACTTGAAATTTCCACTGGAACCTAAACCACTTTGACCACTCGAGCTTGGCAACACCTAGAACACCCATCAAACACCCTGACGTTGGTACAATAAGGTTTGTAAAGCCATCACCGAGTTGGAATGCCAAAACTGCAATTTGCTTGCTTTCACCTATAATTTCCGCCAAAGGTGCCATCAATGGCATCGTAAGCGCTGCTTGTCCCGACCCAGATACAACAAAGAAGTTAAATACTGACTGCATGATATACATAATCCATCCGGTTAAAAATACAGGAAAAACGCTTAAAACCGATGCTAAGCTATTGAGAAATGCGTTAAGCACTGATGGCGAATCTGGAGATGAATGGCCAAGCACCAAGACAATCCCCTGGGCCATACCAACAACCAATGCTGCTCCCACTAAATCCTGTGCACCACTTTTAAAGGCCTCTGCAATGCCATTGATGGTCATGTTGTTCAAACGAAACACCACGCCAATAATACCCGAAACCAAACCCATTGTAAAAAACACAGACGCAATTTCTGGAATGTAATA
>WPCG01048969.1_pt1 | contig 10829 bp, 13 predicted proteins | sample 5403311 | NCBI WGS metagenome assembly WPCG01 (sample SAMN12869467, study PRJNA574797) | sludge metagenome | isolation source: wastewater treatment of Control | place: China:Beijing | collected 2019-05-17 | reverse complement strand
GATAGTAACAGTAATATAGATATTACTGTTGTTAATATATTGTTTTTCATTGTTATATATTATTTTAGGGTTTTTTATATATTAACACAATTTAGCTGTTTTTTTTTAAACGAGGAACTTAGGGTGTGACTTTGACGGAGTTCGTGCAAAGAATTGGACGCCAAGGGCTTGGGACTTAGCTCTGACGGAGTTTGTGCAAAGGTGCTGTTTATCAGGAGCTTGTAAAAATAAAAAGGACGCGAAAATGAGAGAAAAACAAAAATACCGCTTAAAAAGAGAGCAGAAACGTGTGGTAGTGGAACAGATATGATTGTTTATTAGGTGTTTGTCACATAACGACAGCAGTGATCTGGATGTGAGGTGGTTGCAGGAGGCTCTGACGGAGTGCGTGCAAAAGTATTGGTTATTAGAAGATTATGAAAAGAAAAAGGACGGAAAAAAGAGGAAAAGAAGCAAAAAGGGGCAAAAAAAGGCAAGAAAAGGCAAGAAAGAGAGCCGCTGAGACAAAACAAAACGGCAAGGATCTGGAAACCAGAGAGAAGACACGGACAGCGGCACTGGATAGTGTTAGTAGAGATAAGCTTATTGCCTTACTTAGCGGTTTAACAGACAAAACAATTTTATCAATAACTCATGATCTGGAGTTTGCGAATTCTATGGGCCGAATTATAACAATAAAAAGACAATAATGGGAACAATTGATATATCACTTTTGCGTTTGCTGATAGGATTCCTTTTGGTGTTGATACCTGTTGCGATTCTTTATTATTACCGTACAGGAATAGTTAAGTCATTGTTAATTTCTGTTGTAAGAATGGTTTTACAACTTTTTTTGGTAGGTTTTTATCTTAATTATCTTTTTGAGTGGAATAGTATTGCTGTGAACGTTATTTGGATGTTGCTAATGACTGGAGTTTGTACCATTGATTTAATTAATAGAATTAAAATTTCTCTAAAGCTAATATTTATTCCTATATATGTTTCTATACTTATCTCACTAGTTGTTATTCTGTTATATTTTTTGAAAGCGGTTTTAAATATAGATAACCTTTTTGATAGCCGATATTTTATCCCGATATGCGGTATTCTTTTGGGCAATATTCTCTCCTCTAATGTCATTGGAATCAATGCTTTTTATGATGGTATGTCAAAGGATCAAAAGTTTTATAACTATATGATATGCAATGGAGCAACAATTAAAGAGGCAACAAAACCTTTTTTTAGAGAAGCACTTATTAAGTCTTTTAATCCTACTATTGCCTCTATGGCTGCTATGGGATTGATTTCATTACCAGGAACTCTTATTGGACAAATTATTGGAGGGAGCTCTCCTGATGTTGCAATAAGATACCAAATTATGATTATGATAATAATTTTATCTAGTTCAATTTTGTCCTTATGGCTAAGCATGAAGTGGTCTATTAGCTATACCCTTGATGAGTTTGGAAATAAGATAAAAGATTAGTTTAGGTAGTAGTAGCTTCCATTGAGTAGAGTTGCAAATGAGACCCAGAGCAGATATGGGATGTTGATGTAGGCAGATATCGGCTTGACACTATAAAATAGAATAAGCATGGCTATAATGCTGATCCATAGTATAATAATTTCTATAAAAGCTGCTCCAATCATTTGTGAATAGAAGAAGATAAAGCTCCATGCAAAATTTAGAATCATCTGAATTGCAAATATATATAGTGCTAAATTTCTTTTTTTGCTTGGCTTTTGGTTCCAGACTAAATAGAGGGATATTCCCATAATTATGTATAGAAGTGTCCAAACAGGTCCAAAGACCCAGTTTGGTGGGTTAAACCAAGGCCGATTTAATGTTTCATACCAATCGGCAACAGATTGAGAGGTGAACATTCCAGCAATTGCGCCTAAACCTAGTGGTACTGCAATTGAAGTAACTAATTTTAAAAAATTTATTTTATTCATGGCAGTATAATTTTGTACTAATATAATGATTATTTAATCATTCTGCGGATGTCATTATAGCTTTCATGTGTTACTGATGCTAGCTGTCTTAAAGTGGCATTTGATTGATTTTTAATAATTTTGATGATTTTTATTAGTTCTTCTCTGGATATTTCTGATAATGATCTATTATCTAAAAGCATCTTTAAATGTGTAGCTACTTCTGAATCTGTTGGTTTCATTGTTTTTATTTTATAGTCCTCTTCTAGAATGAATAGTTTAGATGCCTTTATTGCATCTTTGCTACTTTTAAAAAAGTATTTTGTTACAGAGGTGTCTAAGTCTATATATTTGTGAATTGGGTTTCTTTTTTCTGATTTTAAAAAATGATATGAACTCCATTTATAGTTGCCAATTTTGGTGCACATCCCAGCTTTTATTGGATTTATAAATATGTATAAAAGATTCTTTTTTAACTTCTCTTCTGTGTCTAGTATTGAATAACCAAACGGACTTTGAAACAGCTTGCCTGTCATATCCTTTCTCCGATTGTACCACTGATTATAACTTAGTAAAAGAGATCTAATAAATGGAATTAAATTTTCTGTTTTAACTTGTAAATGAACGTGATTGTCCATTAGTACTAGCCCAGTAATTGACGTTGAATGCTCTTTTGCATATTTATTGCATCTTTGTAGAAATCCTGTGAAATCGGTTTTATTATAGAAAACATTGTACCGATTACTTCCTCTCATCCACACATGATAATACTCCATCTCTCCCCCCTATTCTTGTTTGTTTATTTCTAGACTAAATATATTAAAAACATAATATACCGATTATCAGAATTAGATAAATTTAAATTAAATATAGGTAAATTGGGGCTTGGCTCTGACGGAGTGCGTGCAAAAGCTTGGTTGATAGCTGTTTGGGTTGTGACTCTGACGGAGTGCGTGCAAAGGTGTTGGTTGTGAGGGGTTTGCAAAAAGAAAAAGGACGGAAAAAAGAGGCTAAGTGGTAGAGTATAAAAATTAAGGGTGACCAAATTTTATAGTCACCCTTTACCTCTATTTATTAAAAACCTTAAGGAAGAGGATAAAAGTCATCATATATAATAGCAGAAATTAGTGTTATTTTATTTGTAGCAGGATCTCTGAAGATTTTTAGAAACTCTTTTCCTTTCTTATCTACGCTTGGAGCCCAGTAGAACATATCTGGTTCTACACCATAAATAACACCACCCATACTTTCAATTATAGATGCATCCATGCCTATTTCTAAAAGGTTACTTAGTTTATAGTCCTTACCTCCGATATCAATTACCTGAAAATAATTATGGATAAATAAAAATTCATAAGATCTTCTTCCTGTCTTACTATCGACATACATATAACTTACCCATCCAGGAATAACATCCTCATCATCAATATCTGGTGATTGACCAAGAGCAGCTATAATCTGCTCTGTTGTGTATTTTTCTCCTAGTGTCAATCCATTTACCTTAAATGGATATAGTTGGGCAAATACTGCTGTTGAAGATATAAACAGCACCGTTAAAAGTATTAATTTTTTCATAAGGGGATTGTTGTTAATAAGTGGTAGAGCTTAATTGTGTAATGTATTAAAATTAAGTCTAATATAGCTAATATGTTATTAATCGCAAAAATAAATACACTTACCTTTTAGGAATATGAATTTATAACATTACTAAACTAATAGTAAAATATACAGAAGAGGGCTTAAGTTTTTTTTAATATTTAATATCACTTATAATCTGACTTATTTTATGTAAAAGAGCTGTTAGATAAGATATTGCTCTTATAGAGTCACTAGATTTATAAGGGGTGGTAAAACGCAATATCAGTAGCCCTTTTGCTAAGGTTGCATTACATACAACATACTGTAAGATGCTGATAAGGCTTGTTTACGCTTCTAATTATAGTTATTACCATGGATTGTTAATCCTGTTTACTTTCAGTTTGTTATAGAGTTAATCTGACTGTGTGGGTGCAAAAGCCTGAACGCTAAGAGCTTGGGGTGTGGCTCTGACGGAGTTCGTGCAAAGATGTTGGTTTTGAAGAGGTTGTGATTTTAAAAAGGTTTGGCCTTGGAGCAGGAGGCTTGCTCACGCCCCCCATCAAAGTTTTCAACTTTAATGGGGTTGGATAGGGTATGACAACGGTACTTATGGGCAGTTTTGGGATGGTTATTGGTTTTGGTGGGTATCTATTGGAGGTTTTTGCTTATAAATACAATTAGAGCTTGGTTTGTTGGTTTGTAAGGTGTTGTTTATGTGTGGGTTGCCTCTTTGTTGGGTTAAGGTGCTGGTTTGGAGGTGGTTGGGATAGACTCTGACGGAGTGCGTGCAAAGGTGTTGATTATGAGGGTTTTATGAAAACAAAAAGGACGCGAAAAGGAGGAAAAAAAGAGCAAAAAAGGCAGGAGAGAGACAAAAGAAATCGGCAAAGGGCTGGAAACCAGAGAAAAGGAACAGACAGCGGCAGAGTGAGAGGGTAAAGCGCAGAGAGACAGGGAGAAGCAGCAAGGCAAAAGGCAGAGTAAGAGGGTAAAGCACAGAGAGACAGGGCAAAGCGGCAAGCTAAAAGTAAGGAGAGAAGACAAAGCGCAGAGAGAATCAACTAGGTTGCGAGAGCGGTGAGACGCAATAAGTGTTAAGTGAGAAGCAAAAGGGGGTAGTACCGTTGGGCTTTATAGGTTGGTTAGGGGTTAGCAAGCTTTGTTTTTGTGGATGCTTTTATCTAAATTTCGGAATTGAAATAAATCCAAAGTAAATGGTAAAAGATAATAATATATATAAGGTTGCAATTATTGGTGGAGGGGTATCGGGTTCTGTAATAGCCCTTCAATTAGCTAAGTATAGTATTGATTGTGTGTTGTTTGAGCAGAAGAGTGCACTTGTAAGTGGGCCTCCTTTTTGCCATTTGCATGCTGGGGGTAACCTGTATCCCGATATATCGATGGAGCAGTGTAAACTCCTAATGTCGCAATCCATTGAATCGGCACGTCTTTTTCCACAAACGATTGATCTTAGACCAACATTAATCAGTATACCTATTTCGGAAAATCTGAATACTCAAGAGGTTGAAAATAAGCTTAAACAGTTAGCTCAGTATTATAAAGAGCTTGTTAATAGTGATCCTTCTAAGGAGGTTTTAGGGCCTGCCGATGGGTATTATTCGGTTTACAAAAGGGAAGATTTGGATGCTTTGGCTAAGAGGCCTATGGTTCAGAGTCCTGATTGTCATGATGATTGGATCTCAAATGCGCTTAAGGTTGTGGATTGGAGTAAATTGAAGAGTCCTATTTTTATTGTACAGGAGTTTGGATGGAATTTTTTCAGATTGGCAGCGCAAGCACAGTTAGCTTTGAATAGTAGTGAAAATTGTGATATTAAGCTTAATACGCAGATATTAGATATTAAGGATGTAAGTGATCTTGGGCTTGGTTATAACTGGCAGCTTTTTTCCAAAGATAGGATGTATAAAGCCAATTATTTGGTGAATTCTAGTGGGTTTAATAGTAATTTTCTGGATTCTTGTTTGCAGTTGAGATCGGAGCATATGGCTGAGTTTAAGGCTTCTTATACTGCTAAATGTTTGGATATTCCAGCATTTATTCCTGAACTTATATTTCATGGTGAGAGAGGCACACCGCACGGTATGGCTCAGCTTACACCCTATTGTGGAAACTATTATCAGATTCATGGAATGACGAATGAGATTACTCTTTTTCAAGATGGTCTTTTAAAATCTAATCAAGAGGGCGTCTGTCCAGAGTTCATCGGCCCAATTAAGCAAAAGCTAAATGGATCATGGGACGCCAGTGAGGTGCAAAATAGAACGGAGAGGGCGATTGATTATGTAGCTAGGTTTGTTCCGTCATTTGCGGCGGCAACGGTTGGTGGTCCGCCTTTGTTTGGTGCTCAGCAGATCCCAGGTAGTGATTTGAGTTTGCGGGTAGGTGATGTGAGTTTCCCTTATAGATTCTATGCCAGAAGCGAAATTGTAAAGGCTTCTTCTGCTTTTACTGCTGCTAATAATATTATTAGAGATATTCAGAAGCATAAACTAGTTCCTTTCTTTGATTTATCCTCCGTAGAGAATAGTCTTTTGCAGAGTGTTCCTAAAAATGAGATAGATAGGCTTGCCCAAGAGATTGCTGTTAGGAGAGGTTTCCCTGGGCCGATGTCTCAACTTTTGAGAGGGTAGTGACTGCTCTGGTCCATATGATTAGATGCTTGTCTGTGAGGTGGTTGGACGGGGCTCTGACGGAGTTTGTGCAAAAGCCTGGGCACTAGAGGCTTGGGGTGTGGCTCTGACGGAGTGCGTGCAAATGTGTTGGATATTACGGGTTTGTGGTTTTGAAAAGTCTTTGGTGGAGGCAGGGCTGGCTTAGGTTAAGAGGCAGCTTTGCTTGCAAAGCTTGCACAATTTACCATGTATTGGGCTGCTGCTTAGGGATTTGGGGTGTGACTCTGACGGAGTTCGTGCAAAGGTCTGGCAGAGAGCGGGTTGGGATGTGACTCTGACGGAGTTCGTGCAAAAGTATTGATTGTTAGAGAGTTGTGGATTTGAAAAGGTTTTGGACTTGGAGCAGGAGGCTTGCTCACGCTCCCCATCAAAGTTTTCAACTTTAATGGGGTTGGATTGGAGGCGACAACGGTATTTTTGGACAGTTTTGGGTTGATTATTGGCTTTGATGGGTGTTTATTGGAAGTTTTAGGTTATAAATACAAATACAGATTGACTTAGCTTGATTTATTGGCTTGTAAGGTGCTGTATGTGTGGTAGTTGTCTCTATATTTGGTTAAGGTGCTGGTTTGGAGGTAGTTGGGGGATGACTCTGACGGAGTGCGTGCAAATGTGTTGGTTATGAGGGGTTTGAGAAAACAAAAGGGAAGCGAAAAAGGAGAGAAAAACAAAAATACCGCTTAAAAAAAGAGCAGAAACGTGTGGCAGTTGGTTAGATATACTTGGTTATTAAGAGGTTGTCACATATCGGCAGCAGTGACTTGGTTGTGAGGTGGTTGCAGGAGACTCTGACGGAGTGCGTGCAAAAGTGCTGTTTGTGAGGGGTTTATGAAAACAAAAAGGACGGAAAAAAGAGGAAAAAGAGGCAAAAAAGGGCAAAAACGACAGGAAAGAGACAAAAGAAAACGGCAAAGAGCTGGAAACCAAGGAGAAGGCACAAACAGCGGCAGAGTAAGAGGGTAAAGCGCAGAGAGACAGAGCAAAGCAGCAAGGAAAAAGGAAAGAAAGAGGCAAAAAAGGGCAAAAACGACAGGAAAGAGACAAAATAAAACAGCAAAGAGCTGAAAACCAAGGAAAAGAATCGGACAGCGGCAGAGTGAGGGGGTAAAGCGCAGAGAGACAGGGACAAGCAGCAGGGCAAAAGTAGACAAAGAGAAAAAAGCCAGGACAGAGACAGGAGCTGAGACAAAAGGAAACAGCAAGGGGCTGGAAACCAAGGAGAAGGAACGGACAGCGGCAGAGTGAGGGGGTAAAGCGCAGAGAGGCAGGGACAAGCAGTAGGGCAAAAGGTTGCATTATAGTCATGCACTTTGATAGTGCGTTTTATTCAAATATCTGCACCTTGATAGTGCAAATTTGGATAAATGTATTATCTTTGTAAAAACAGGTAATATGGAAAAGTTATTTGAATATTCGAATAGACTAATTAATGAAGTTGATACTAGTTTCTTTCGCTATATGTACAACCAGATCAATTGGCAAAACCGAATGATTTGCCTTATTGGACCTCGTGGTGTTGGGAAAACAACTTTAGTTTTACAATATATCAAGCAAAATCTCAATCCTGCTGAAACACTATATGTTACAGTAGAAGATTTCTATTTTGTAAATAATCGGATAACTAAACTTGTAGATACCTTTGTAAAGTATGGAGGAAAATACCTTTTTATTGATGAGATACATAAATATAAAGATTGGGCAAAGGAGCTCAAACTGATTTATGACTATCACAAGGAGTTGAAAGTTGTTTTCACGGGCTCTTCTGTTTTGGATATCAAGAAGGGAACTACCGATCTGAGCCGTAGAGCAGTTATTTACAATATGCAGGGGTTGTCTTTTCGGGAATACTTAAAACTGTTCCATAAAATATCGGCTCAAACATATTCTCTAGAGGAGATACTAGGGCATCAGGTTGAAATTAAAGATTTAAAGCGCCCATTGCCTCTCTTTGCCGATTATCTTAAGAGGGGTTATTATCCTTTTGCTCTAGACGAGGATTTTGATATACGTTTAGGTCAGATAATCAATCAAACATTGGAAAGTGATATTCCGATGTATGCCGATATGAATGTGGCAACTGGAAGAAAGCTTAAACATTTGCTTGCCATTATATCTAAGAGTGCGCCATTTAAACCAAATATGACTAAAATTGCGGAGATGGTATCGGCAAGCCGTAATAATATTTCTGATTACTGCCTATATATAGAAGAAGCAGGTATGATAGCGCAGCTAAGAGATAATACGGGTGGTATTCGTGCATTAGGTAAGGTTGACAAAATATATCTGGATAATACAAACCTTATATACAACCTTGCAGAGGATACTTCAAATATTGGAAACATTAGAGAGACATTCTTCTTAAATCAAATGCGAGTAAAGTACAAAGTGCAAACATCTTCAATTGCCGATTTTATGATTGATGATAATTCATTTGAGGTTGGAGGAAAGAGCAAAGGACAGAAACAGATAAAGGAGGCTCAAAACGGATATGTTGTTAAGGATGATATAGAAAACGGTTTTCTAAATGTTATTCCACTTTGGCAATTCGGGTTAACCTATTAGATCTGAGTTCTGCTGTAAGAGTCCGTTTGCTAGCGCTTTAGGGTGTGACTCTGGTGGAGTTTGTGCAAAGGCCTGTCTGAGAGCAGGTTGAGGTTTGGCTCTGAGTTGGTTTGCGCAAAAGCCTGGCAAAGAGCAGGTTGAGGCGTGGCTCTGACGGAGTGCGTGCAAATATGTTGGATATTAGGGGTTTGTGGTTTTGAAAAGTCTTTGGTGGAGGCAGGGCTGGCTGAGGTTAAGAGGCAGCTTTGCTTGCAAAGCTTGCACAATCTACCATATATTGGACTGCTGCTTAGGGATTTGGGGTGTGACTCTGACGGAGTTCGTGCAAAGGTGTTGGTTGTTAGAGAGTTGTGGATTTGAAAAAGGTTTTGGACTTGGAACAGGAGGCTTGCTCACGCCCCCCATCAAAGTTTTCAACTTTAATGGGGTTGGATTGGGGACGACAACGTAACTTTTGGACAGTTTTGGGTTGGATATTGGCTTTGATGGGTGTTTATTGGCGGTTTTGGGTTGTAAATACAAATAGAGCTTGACTTGTCTTTGGTTTGTAAAGTGCTGCATGTGTGGTAGTTGCCTCTTTGTTGGGTTAAGGCGCTGGTTTAGAGGTGGTTTGGGGCGGCTCTGACGGAGTGCGTGCAAAAGTGTTAGTTGTGAGGGGTTTGCAAAAACAAAAAGGACGCGAAAAGAGGGAAAAGAGGCAAAAGGAGGCAAAAAAGGGCAAAAACGACAGGAAAGAAACAAAACAAAACAGCAAGGAGTTGGAAACCAGGGAGAAGGCACAAACAGCGGCAGAGTGAGGGGGTAAAGCGCAGAGAGACAGAGAGAAGCAGCAAGGCAAAAGGAAAGAAAGAGGAAAAAGCCAGGACAGAGACAGGAACTGAGACAAAACAAAACAGCAAGGAGCTGGGAACCAGAGAGAAGGAACGGACAGCGGCAGAGTGAGGGGGGTAAAGCGCAGAGAGACAGGGCGAAGCAACTGGGCAAAAGGAAGAGAAAGGAAGAGAAAGGAAGAGAAAGGAAGAGAAAGGAATAGAAAGGAAGAGAAAGTAAGAGAAAGGAATAGAAGATCCAGCTATAACAGACTAGGTAAATAACTTTGCGAAAAAACATCCATTTGCATGTTGCATATTACAGCGGAGAAGGAAAGTGGAGAAGGAAAGAGGAGGAGGAAAGCGGAAAGGAAAGCGGAGGAATGGAAAGCGGAGAAGGAAAGAGGAGAAGGAAAGAGGAGGAGGAAAGCGGAGAAGGAAAGAGGAGGGATGGAGAGCGGAGAAGCTTATAGAACTAAGGCGTAATAGAAAAAGGATAAGATCGCCCAAGATCTTATCCTTTATGAAAGAGGTATTTGATTTAAATTATTACCCACTTTCTATTCAAGAGTTACTGGTATTGGATTTTCACTTCCCACTTTCTATTCAAGAGATTACTGGTGTTGGATTTTAATCGTTTTTGCTAAGTTGATCTATTTCGTTAAGATCTGTGAGAAGTTGGTTGATGTTGTTCCATTGGGTAAAGAATGCTTTTAGGCCTATAGCTAGCCCAAGTAAACCGCCAACTAATGCTATTATAAGGAGTTCTTGTGGCATCATGTTGCGTTGGAAATAGAAGAGTAGGAACATAGCCGGAATAAGTAAAATCATGCCCACAACAAGTCGTCCCATAGTTACAGCTTTGTAGCGTAGAGTCTTTTTATATAGATCTACAACGGGATTGTTATCTAATTTCATTTTTTGGAGAAGTATGATTTTGTATAGTTGCCAAGCTCCTGCTAGAACAAAGATTGCGATACACACTATAATGCTTTCGTTTGCTATTAGGCGTTGGGTGTTTAGATGCAGCGCGACAAATAGGAAGGCTGTGTAACTTATGCAGATTACGAAGAGAATTATTTCGAATCTTTCCATTTTTCCTTTAGTAGATACGGTTTTTTTATGAAGTATGTTCATAGTATTTTGTTTGTTTATGATCTCATATTTTTCCACTCTTTTTGAGAGCTCTTGCCAATCGGCTTTTAATTGTTCCAGATCCATGGCTTTAAATTTGATTTTGATACATTAGTTTTAATTTCTCTTTTATGCGGAA
>WPCG01099092.1_pt1 | contig 10835 bp, 7 predicted proteins | sample 5403311 | NCBI WGS metagenome assembly WPCG01 (sample SAMN12869467, study PRJNA574797) | sludge metagenome | isolation source: wastewater treatment of Control | place: China:Beijing | collected 2019-05-17 | reverse complement strand
AGCATTTCAAAGTAGTGCCAAAATGGAGTGATAAATTTTCTTCTATCGCCCGTTATTATTACGATTCTAACTTTTCTTCTTTTTGCTTCATTAACAATCTTTAAGCATCTCTCGAAGTCCACTATGCCGTCCTTCATATTTGACCAGTGGTCAAGAAGAACGCCTTTTATCGGTATTTTCCCAATTGCTATTTTAGGATTAGCCTGTTTTAATTTTTCAGAGAAATCCATTAACTCTAGCGCTCCCTCATATGTTGAGGAGTAGTTGTTTTGAAATTTGAATATAGTATCTAATCCAAAATTCAACTTTAGGAAAAGTTCCATTATAGGTTCAGACTCTATTATTCTTTTTAGTTTGATAGGGTGTTCAAAAACTATTGCATCATAGTCCAATAACTCTTTTAAACAGCGGATTATATTCTCCTCCGAAACATCCCAAAAACAGCCATCTGTAACAATCGTTTTCTTGGAGTAACGGTCTCTTTTGATAAAAGGTTGGCGAGTCTCTATATATTTTCCCTTGTGGTAAAATTGTATAAACTGCGCATTATAGTATTTATTCCTTACTTGTTGAATAGGATATAGCAGGTAGTCTGGTCGAACCGCGGCTATGATTGAATTTATTTCATAATAGTTGTCGAAATACTTACAACCTTTTCCCATAACCCTAGCGCTAGGTGTGTCAATAAATGCGCTTGGAACTCTAGGTGTAGACTGCTTGTCTCTCATTATGTAGATTAGGTCTTTCTTCAATTTAATGTCATATTCATTCATAACAAGACTTACCGAATCTCCTATCTGCTTATGATAAGATGAAATTTTCATTAATACTGGGTTTGGAATGAAGGACTTCTTATGATAGAAGTCCATATCCCAAATAACTATTGTAGCCATATTACACCTCTTTCGATATCAATTTTGAGTAATTTCCATTTTCATCAAGTATTATTTTATATACCATAAGAGTTGGTGTATTTTTATATCTCTTCGGAATAAAAGCATTTCCCCTTTTCATTCCTGTAATAATTAGATGAGTGCCTTTTTCAAAGAAATTCTCCTCGTTAGGTTTGTAATTCTCATCTTCTTCGTCCAAATCGGATTCGTGAATGAATTTGGAGTATAGGGCTTTATAGAACTTAACATCTATTACGCCTTTTGTGGTTGATAGAGTTACTATTCCTTTTACCTTGTCCTTGTCAATTACCGTGCCCGCTATTGTTGAAAGTTTCATGATTGGAATGCGTTTATTCTCAATGAAGATATGTCTTTCAACTACACCCTCGACAATGTCGTCCAAGTCTTGGGTTTCAATTGGCAACGAAACTTTCTCTAACGGATGTCCACTGTGATAGAAGTTTAGGGCTTGAAGTTCCCAATCTAACAAGGTTCCTTTGGCATATTTCTCATACTCCTCATTAAAGAGTTCCGTATTAAGAGCCTGAAGGAGCTCATTGTTGTCTTTGAGCCACTGTCTAACTGGGTCCATAAACAGTGAGTAAAGAGGGTCCCACCATTTTATAGGTATTACATTGTGACCATCGACTCTATGCAATCTTTCAGCGGGGAATCTTTCTAAAAAGTAAGTTAATGCAACTTCGTCCAAAATATACCACTCACTTCTAATTTTGGTCTTTCTGATATATTTTGTGAAATTACTACACTTAACCTCCTCTGAGAATCTTTCAGGAACTAAACCCTTCTTGAGAAGCATAGGTAAGTTACTTAATGTTAACTTATTTTTCTGGTCAGCAACAATTTTAATATACTTTCTTAGAATTTCTTCTCTCGGCATATTTTCAATTTTATCAAAAGTGCCAGCCTTAATTAGGTTTACAACCCTATCCTTAGAAATTAGTTTTTTACCGTCATAGTCAATCATCTTTTCCAAGAAATTCTCTAAAGATGAATAAGGTCTGTTTTCTAATATGGCCTGAATAACAGCCTCTCCTACTCTTGTAATTCCTTTGATTCCGTAAAGGATTGTACTGTCTTGGGCATTAGGGGTGAAACCCATTCTAGATAAGTTGATATCTGGCAAGTTAACTTTGATTTTACCTCTCATATCTGAGATGGCAGTTGCAACCTTTCCGTATTGTATCTTATTTTGAGAACGCTTATCTTCTTCTTCACTTAGTTCTATAATTCCTTCTTCTACTAACATGTGGTAGTCCTCCTCATTAATAGCGCCAGCGTTGACTGAAAGACATGCGGTTTTCCAATAAATAATAGGGAAGCGGTATGCTAGGTTCATTTGTTGAAGTGCGATAAGTGAATACGCCATTGTATGTAGGATTGAGAATGAGTAACCAATCTGGCGCCCAATTTGAACGTTCCAGACATAGTCTAGTAAGAATCTATTAGTTCCTAACTCTTCGCCTCGTTGGTAATAAACCGCCCTTGTTTTTTCAAGAGTGGCGAAGTCTTTTTTAGCAATAGCCTTACGAAGTAGATTCGCCTGAGAAAGAGTAAATCCAACAATCTTTTCATCCATGGTTAGTAACATTACCGACTCCTGTGAGTCTGCAACCCCATATAGGATTTTAAGATGAGGCTCAAGTATTTCAATCTCTGGAGAGTCTAGCCCATACAACAGCATTTCTTTATACCATAAGTCAATATCATTCTTATATCTGACAAAGGTATCTAATGGAAGTTCCATACCCTCCTGTGCCATAAGTCGCATAATTGAGTTAGCAACAGCCAACTCAGCAACACTTCTAGGCTTGATTTGTTTAACCGCCTGTGAACCTACAGCGGTGTCAAACTGGAATGCGTCAATTACTTCGCCTTCCCACAACAACTTCCACATCTCCAACTCATCATATTCTAAATTCGCTGGAAGAAGATACTTTTCATAGGTAGAACGAAGACTACCTTGCCACTCAATCACGCCATCCTCAAGCATGTAGTTCATTGTTGCGTGAATCTTGTCTAGGGCCGCAACAGTTAACATATCATATTTTAATCCGCCCATATACTCACTATCCTCAAGGCTATAGGCTGATAACATAGCACCATTTTTAGATTTTAAAACAGAGTTGAACTCATGAGCCTCTCCGCCAACCACAATAATACCAGCCGCATGGATACCTAGTCGAACAACAAGTCCTTCAATCGCAAACGCTAAATCTCTAAAGTCTGGGTTCGCATCCATCTCCTCTTTGAATTGAAGAATAGGTTTGTGGTCGTCATCTCCGTAGTAACATTGACTTAATGTTAAGTCGAAGCCACGCTCATTTGGAATCATAGAAGTCAAGTAGGAAACTACCGAATCATCAACTTGGAGACCACGACCAGCGGTTCTAATTGACGACTTCGACCCCTCTGTGCCGAATGTGCAAACACTTACTACGTCAGAGCCAATAGAATTGAAGTAGCTTTTGATTTTGTTAAAAATCTTAACTCGTTTTGTAGACTCAGTGTCGATATCGATATCGGGAAGTTCTGGTCTATCCATGTGCATGAAGCGCCATGGTGGCATATAAAGCGCTTGCATTTGCGGGTCTACTTGAGTAATACCTAATAGGTAGTTTGTTAAGAATCCTGACGCAGAGCCACGACCCGGTCCGACTATACTATCGGCTTCGTTCCAAGTAATCTCAATCATCTTCGCCATAGTGATGAAATAATCCGCCAAAGACTGTTTGATTGTTAAAGAGATTTCTCTAACTTGTTGAAGTTCATAATTCAATCTCTCAATTCTTTCTTCAAACGAAACGGCAGAAAATGAGCGCTCATTATTAAAAATCTTGTCATAATACCCCTTGTAAATTAAATACATTAGATACATATCCGCCTCATCTTCTGTATTCATGAAATAGTGTAGGTAAGGGTAGTTATCCTCTCTAACTATATCATCAAACAAAACCATAATCTCAGATATCTCATCATGTTCGAATTGCTCAAAGTCATATTGAATCTTAGGAACAACCTGACCATGTTTCAAGTCGTAGTCCTCAATCATCGAAAGGATATAGTTTGTATTGTCTTTCATACACTCTATTTTTTCTTCTGGTAGATATGAGAAGAATTCCTTAACCTCTTTGTAGTCCATAAGGTAAGTAGATGAATAATATTCATCAACCTCTCTATCACCACTTTGACTTTGTAAAAACCACTTGTGCAATTTCTTATCTTCAGCCTTTAAGTAGTGTGAATCTGTTGTAAAAACAAACTTATAATCGTTCCAGTAATTCTCAACCATGTATTTATTAAATAGGATTTGGTCGGTTTGCGCTGATGGTTGTATCTCAATATAGAAATTGTCGTATCCAAATAAACTAACCATTTGACTTAAAAATCCGCTGATTCTTTCATGTTGACCAGTCTGAAAAAGAAAGCCCGGCACTCCGCCTAAACAAGCGGTTGTTGCCACTAAATTTATATTTGAATCCTTACCAATAACCTCTTTCAAGTCACTGAAGTAGGTTGGGGTTCTCATCATATTTTTCATATATGAACGAGTCCACGCTCTAGATGATAGTTCTCTTAATTGCTTATGCCCAGCATTATTTTTAGCCAATAAAACCATGTGGTAAAACTTCTCGCCCTTTTCATGGTTTTCAGCGTTTAAGCCCTCTCTAGTTATGTAAATCTCGTTTCCTAAAATTAGTTTAAAATCTTTATCTTTGTAGTTCTTGTCGTAATGTTTTAGCGCCTTAACATGAGCACTAAGTGTTTCGTGGTCTGTAATTGCCACCCCTTTTAAGCCTAGACTAAAAGCCCTGTCAATCAATTTATCTACAGGGTTCATTGAATCTATTAACTTGATATTGGAGTAGTCTGTATGATTGTGTAAGCTTGTGTACATATTCATTCTCCTCTTCTACTGGGGCCTACAACAGTTCAAAATACTTAACGTCGTACCTTACCCATTCTCTTATAATAATATTATACCACGATTTCGGTTATTTGTCAAGAATAAAAAAGACATCCTAATCAAGGATGTCAAATATTGTTTTTAATGAATCTGTTCGTTTAAGTTCTACTAGGCATTTATCGCTAAATTTATCTAATTGATAATACTCAATAATACCCTCTCTAATCATATAAACTATAATAACAGTCGAGCCTTTAAGTATCTGCATTTTAGATGGTAATGTATCAATTTTTCCGTAATAGACCATTGACGATGAGTCGTTGATATCTACTGTGTTCGGAAAATTGCGTAATACTAGTCCGCCAGTTCCCTCAATGGTTGCATTCATAAAATCAAAACCCTCAGCGGTATTACTTTGGCCTCCAACATATACTGATTCAACACCGTCATTTTTAATTATTTCACACATAATCTTACCTCCTAGTAATTACTTTCTTGGCGCTTAATATTTACGCCTGATTTCGCAAGATATGCCTGCTTTATTTCCTCCCAACTAATATCCTCAAACACCGCTTTAGCGATTGCGATTAGAATTCCCATTCTTTGAGTTGTAGTTGTTTGATAATCTGTTTCATTCTCCACGCCAAGAAGAAGCATTAAATTTACAGCCAAGTTAGGGACGCTCACATCAAAAGAGGTTTTATATGCTTCCTTAACTATAGTCTCTAATTCATCCGCATTTAGATACTCCTCAACACCATCTCGATTTCTAGAATCTGACAAATCCATAGTTGATAAGTAGAATGCAAAGCAATCAGCCAGTTCATCTAATACTTTTGTTCTATCTAGTTTGTGATTTAACTTCCACCACTTCCAAGAACCTATTGCATTTATATACTCAAACATCTCAACGTTGAACGCTAGAATGTATTGTTCCATTGTAATTCGAACGCCAGTTCTCTCAAAAACGACTTGATTAACTTCTCTCTGTACCTCTAGTAATTCAATTAAATTAATTTCCATTTTAACTATTCTCCTTGTATTTTTGTCTCAGAGCCTTACCTTTTGCCTCTTCGAAAATTGGCCATTCCATTTCAGCCTGTTCAATTTCATGAAGAATAAAATTCAACTCTCTTGGTGTTACTTTGCGATACAGAGTCTCAAGAAACTGTATCGCATCCATATTTTTACCGTCACTATCTATTAGCGAAAGGTTGTATTGTTCCAATATTTTTTGTAATCTCATTGTACACCTCTTAAAATAAAGCTTTTACTGTATATGGTTCTAGGTCGATTTCATCAATCATTATTTGAGGGGTTTTTCTGCCCATATACTCATTGATTTGAGACCTACCAACCACTTTAACGATACAGTGATTAGTCTCTAGATTTGCTATACTATCTACTAGATTCTTGTCATTAAATTTAATGAAGTCAACTCCACCAATTTTGAATTTTACGGTATTACCCTTACCAATAAAAGAGAACTCGTTAATATTCATTTTCAACTCAAAGGCGAATTTTGGCTGTGGTATTCCATTTCCGTAGATGTGAATATACTCACCGAACTTCATAATCATATCTTTATTGATACTAGAATTTGTGAAGATATAGTCAACATCAAACTCTGCAACATCAAACTGGACTTCTTCAAGTTTTTTATTTGAATATTCAATCAGTAACGGCAAGTTTTCTTCTAGAATTGCCACACCATGAGCCATATCATGACCCTCTACATACTCACATAAACCACTCTCACGAAGGAATCCGAACAATGAATCAAAGTCTCCTGTCGCCTTTCCTCGTCCACTTCCCGCAAATTTCTTAACACCATCCTCAACTTTAGGTCTTAACACAAGCGTTGGTTTGTTATACTTCTTTAGAAGTTCCATCGCTACTAACCCAGTTATTGATTTGGGTACAACAACATCATCATCTTTCGACACCGTAACGACGAGAAGCTGATTATTATGAAGCCCTTCTTTCTCAATTCTTTCAGAGAGGAAGTTCATACATTTTAACTTTTCTCTGTTTTGTTGTTCTTTAATATTCATTGAAGTTCTAGTGACATACTCATAAAGACTTTCAAATCTATTTACTCCTCGCCATTGAGTTTCAACAATTTCCTCAGAGTCATATGTTATTAGAGCCTCAAACAAACCTCTTTTCTCTTCCATGCTTCCGAATCTAATAACTCCATTTATTATTGGAGCCACATAGAAAACCATGTCTATTTTATGAGGATTTTCAGCATTTGAGACCCCGCCAGCACTACCTCTATCAGTTTTCTTTAGGATTGCCTTTAGAAGTGGATTCTTGATGTTGCTCAAACCTTTATGAATAATATAGTTATTATCCAAGTTTCTAGTGTCCATCATATCGGCTAAGATTCCAAGTGCGGCTAAATCAGAAAAGTTCTGATAAATCATCGGAAACTCTTTAGAATAAATCTTATTAAAAGCCTGTATTGTCTTATATGTAACGCCAGCACCGCTCAAACTCTTATTCTTAAAGTCTGGAGATAGTTGGTTATTCACAATAACTACACCTTCATATTCGTTATAACTTTCCATCTTATGGTGGTCCATAATAACAACTTGGATACCTCTTCGGCTAAGCTCTTCCTGTTCATTAAACTGCATCGAACCAGCGTCTGGAATAACTACAATATCCGTGTCAATGGGAATCTCACTAAGAAATATCCCATGCTCCTTGTCTGGGTGCATATTGTATTCAATTCTAGAGTCAGGAAAAAGCGACTTAAAGAACCCGTAAAATATAGCAGAACTTGTATATCCATCAGCGTCACTATCCACTTGAAGAAAGAATTTCTTATTATTCTTAAATCCATTGTATAGGACATTGACCGCCTTGCTTATATTCATTAAGTTATAGAAAGGCTCCTCATCGGTTATATCGGGTCTAACTATAAAACTTTCTGGTCTTGTAACCCCTAAAGATATTAAATAATCCTCAATATGGTTCTGCGAAAAGGATTTTATCGGTGTGTCTTTCAATTTATACTTTAACATTTTAATCTACCTCTTTTTTCTATTTTGTATTAGTTTTTCAAAGATTTCTTGACCTTGGTCGGCTGGTGAATCCTTTAGTTGTAATAAGTCTTCAGTATCCATGATGATACTAACATTAAAATATGGTAAGAGTAGATTAGTTACCTTTTCATACTCCTCATACTTAGAATTTCTTTCTTCTGGTGTTGTGTAGTCTTTGTCGTACGCTAGTACAACTTCAGGAACTCCCAACTTCAATAATGCATGCAAGTGCTCAACAGTTATCTTTTTCCCAGAAGTCGAAAGTGAAACGTTGTTATTCGGGTAATATGTTTCCATTTTCAAAACACTTTTCTCACCCTCAAATATAACAACAATTCCAGCATTCTTAATTGATTGTTTATTTTCATAGTATCCGTATAGGTATTTTCCTGTCGGATGTGATAGTATTTTCTTATCTTCAATCATTATAGGCATATACTTCCCTTTAGCGTTGGGGTCAAAGAATCTTCCTCTTATTCCAACTAACTCGCCCTCATGGTTGAGGTTTGGGATTGTAATTGCTTTGTGGTATTTGCTATACCCTATTTTAAACTTTTGCATTGCGTGAATTGAAATCCCTTCACTAATCCACGGACCATTCCCAGTAGAACAAAAGGGGAATCTATCTATGAGAGCCTTATCTAGTATTTCTACTTCCACTTGCTCTGGGGCGGATAGGGCGTTAGATTTCTTTTTTAAATATGCTAGGTCGTCAAACAAGTCAGAGTGTTTTGAGAAACCATTGTCTTCGACACCAGTGTATTTGATAGCGTCTCCAATAGTTACCTCCTCTCCTCTTAGGTCTTTTACTTTCTTTATTAGTTCGAATAAATCGAATGTTGTATTGCATTCGGTATAACATTTGAATATTTTATCTTTTCGATAGTAATATAGTTTGTGGCTACCACCAGACTCATTATGACATGCGGTTGGAAATATGATAGCATTGTTTGTTTCAGAAGCCTTTTCAATGCCCATATCGCCCAGAATATCAAGCATCTGGTCATCTGATATCTTCATTCTTAATTCTTTAATTGATAACGACATATTAAACACTTCCTTTCAAACTAGAGATGCTTAAATCAAGCAAATCTGTTTTATATTCAATTTTACCGTTAACTTCCCATTTATGGTAGTTTGTGTCAGTCATGAGTAAATCAACCGCTCTACAAGTACCATAATCGAAATATCTAAAGATTTTCGCATTGGTGATTTTACCTCGTCTGTTTTTGTAGACGTCTAAAACTATATTTGGCTTCAATGTTATACTGGATTTTATGAGTATCTCTTGAATTGCTTCAAACTCACTATCCTGTATTTTAGTTGCAACCACACCGAAGTCAGCTTTATCTGCAATCGCTTTTGAACCAGCGATGTTGTTTTCATTTCTAAAGTGTCTCTTTTCCCATTCTCTGTTTACTTGGGTACCAGTATAAACGAACACGTTAAAGTCGGATGCTATTTCTTTTAATGTATTAGCCATCATCATTAAAACTACGTCCTCGCGCAAACCGTTCTTAGAGAACTCCATATTTAGCGCTGGACTTGTAAAGATGTAGTCGTAGAAGATGTGATATATTTCGTCTTGAATTACGTATTTGGTTAATTTACTTCTTAATGAGCCAACACTAGGGTCGCTGACTTTTTCTATGATGAAATTTTCAGAATATTCCTCAATGATACTTAACGCCATTTGAAGAGACTTCTCCTCCTCTTTCGTGTAAAGGTTCATAAGAATCTTTTCTTCATCTACTCCACTAACAAACGCCAAAATGAGTGTTTGAATCTCATCTGGGTCCATCTCTGTTGCGACAAATAGGACTTTTGCTAAGTCTTTTCTTTTATGAATCTTACCATCTTTGATAAAAGGCATAGATAGTGCACAAGCGTTGCCTACAAAGAAACGGCTTTTTCCGTGTCCACTTGGTGCGGAGTAGAGGTACATCTTACCCAAACGGGCACCACGAGTGGCGAAATTTAACATATCTCCCTCAAGAGGAAATCCAGTTTCTGGACTAGCCTTTAATTCTTCTAATAGGCTTCTTAGTCCTTGACCTGCTTTTTTTACTTTGAGGTTTGTTTTACTTACGTTCTTGTCTTCAATCACCGCTACTTTTTCACGGACTCTATTGAAAATATCCGAAACTTCAAATTCATTGAACTTTCTGTTTTGCTCTTCTATTTTTGAAAATGTGATGTTGGGGTCGTAAAACTGTTTAGTATCGAGACCCGCTTTACTTAAATCTCTTAGGATTGTGAACTTTTTAGTTCTGCCATAGTAGAAGTCGAATTGACCTAGGTCGAAGTCTGCATTTACTAATGCATTAAGATTTAGTAGATAGTCGAAGCCATCATTTTTCTTATATGACTCATATTGTGTTGGATACTGCTTTAGGTACAGGTCCACATTGACGGGGTCTATACCACCTGAAACTTCCATTGATAAGTTGTATATTGCCGAGAAAACTACAGAATGTAATCCTATAAAATCCTCACTTGTTAAAATATACTTGTTCTCATGCGCAAGACTCGGTTGCCTCATCAGACTGCCAAGAACATACATGACGGCATTGCTATCGTAAAGTGTATTTAATTCTGTTGACATGTTATTCCTCCAGTTCTTCTATTGGAATCCTCTCCATTTTTCTTTTTTTGCGAATAGTATTTGGTTTTAATATAATATTGGTTGTTTCTTTGTTTAGACTTCTCATTTGTTGCTCTCTTTGTTTTTTCTTCATTTCAGAGTAAGAATCTGCCTCTGCCATGATATGGGGGACAATTCCAATTCCATATTTCGGGTCGTACTTCCCACCTTGAACCTCTATAAAATAAACAAGAGCACGTGCTATTCTGTAATAGCTGTATCCGTGCTCTGTAACAAATTTTGTAATTTGTCTGCTTATCATACTGGGTACAGATGGAATTTCTAAAACTCTACAAATTAGTTCATTGAGTTCTTTTTTA
>WPCG01031746.1_pt1 | contig 10862 bp, 10 predicted proteins | sample 5403311 | NCBI WGS metagenome assembly WPCG01 (sample SAMN12869467, study PRJNA574797) | sludge metagenome | isolation source: wastewater treatment of Control | place: China:Beijing | collected 2019-05-17 | reverse complement strand
CCACCCATGATAGGAAGCACATACATCGTGACAACGTCTTTTGGTGTAATGCCAGTGATTAAACCGCCTACGATTCCAAGAAGCATTGCCCCAAGGACACCAAAGATAATGGTTGGAATATAGCCAGCTAAAGCACGGATGAGAAGCTTTCGATTAACAGATAAAATACTTCCTGTAATAAGGACAGAAATAAAAAGGTTCAAGAAATTTGATGATGAGATGAAGCCATCAATTGCTGCAACTGTTGGCTCTGGCATGATGCCTGAGTAAACAAGGTATGCAGAGCCCAAGAAGGCTAAAATAGCGCCCCCACCAACATACTCATTCCATATGGGAATTCGGTCACCAATCTCACCAAAAATCGCACCAAGAACGAGTGTAATACCGAGTGCCCCCACCATATTTTTAGGTAACACTTCTAGTAGCGATGCTGCAATGGTGATGATTGCAAAGATTGAAAATAATGGTAATGGGATTCCATACATTTTAAATGCCATTACTTTCTGAACAAAACCTTCCCCTTTTACATTTTCGTTTGACATGTTTAACCCTCCATTTTTTTTTTCGTTAAGTCCCCTTACTTATAAAAAAAATCAACACAACAAAAAGACCTTGTTGTGTTGATTCATTTTAGCGAAGCATTGCTTTCTAAAAAGAGGCAACAGACAGAGATTATACTTCATAATGCATACTGGTGTACAAAGTGCTATTCCCACCTTATGAGGGTGGCGACTTAGCTTGTAAAGGTATAAATCAAATTGTGAATATCCGTTTTAACATCAATTTCCATAGACGTTAAAAAAACGTCTGTACCTAACTCATGCTGTGTTTTATCAGAAAAATGTGGTTCTAAGGACTTATAGAGCAGCTCACGGTTGAATTTTACAAAGCTAACATTGCTTTCTGTTTCAAGCAGTGTTTTTTCTAAGCGAGTAAAGGCGTTGCCGATTTCAACGTCTAAGCGATCACCATGAATAAATACTTTAACGTACTGTGGGCCTTTACCGGTTAAATCCTTAATGGTTTTGGCAAAAGCGTTCTTTAGCTGATCTTCAGCGTATAGCTTTTCAGCCGGTGCCAAATGCCTTTGCTTGATGCTCACAAGTGTTCCATTGCTCCTAAAGATATCTAGGGCAGCTTTTTCAAGAGCTTCCATCAGCTCACCTGCATCAATGGGCTTTATCAAATAGCTACAGATGCCAGCATCTATGGCTTTTAAAAGTGTTTCTCTTTCAGAATAAGCGGTGGTGAAGATAATCGGTACATTGCTCGTTTTGCGTATGTTATTGGCTAGCATTAGCCCATCCATACGTGGCATTTGCAAATCAGAAATAATGAGGTCTGGTTGTGTCTTTTTAAAGAGATGATAGCCCTCTTCACCATCCATGGCTATTTCTAAAGTACCGACTCTTTTTCTAAGAAAATAACGCATTTGCTCGACGACCTCTGGGTCGTCCTCAATATAAAGAACCTTTAAATTTTTCACCAAGTTTTCATTTGAACGCATAAAGTCACCACACTTTACATTTTAGTCATATTATATCATAAATGGTTTTCAATCATATGCTGAATTTTCATAAGGAGCTCGCCTTCGCTATGGCTTTGATTCCGACGACATATAGCAGCTAGCTCATTACAAGCAAAGCATTTTCGAGGTTCTATCCCCAAGTCATAGCGGCTGATAAGCTTATGATTAATGTCTCTGACGTCAATATCAAAGAGTCTCCCAAGGGGATGCGTGGATTCAATATGAACCATCATCTCCTTGATATAAAATGCATCTGCTTGCAAGGAGATGATAAGGTAATAGCCAGCGGCATTGTGAAAGGTTTCTGAATACAATATGGTAACATTTATGGCCTTTAGGGACTGCTGTATGGCATCAACTCCCTTGAGAAACAAGGCTTTTGCATAGGGCATATCTTTATTGGCGCCAGGGATATTGAGCGTCAAGGCTATAATTGGAGCCCCATAGGCCTTTATCACGCTTAACTGCTTATCATGACGCTCATCCTTACCCAACAGTATGGCTTTTAATGACGCTTGACTAAAGGACATTTCGAACCACATCAATCACTGTACCATCTCGATACTCAATGAGCCCAACGATTTTATCCCCATACTGTATAGGTTTTGGCTTGCCAACAATGCTCTCAGCCTTTTCTTTAAGTGCTTGAATATTGGTAAGCTTCACACCCTGCTGTGTCAGCTCTTTAATGAGGTCTTTTCTCAAAGGATTGACAGCAATTCCCCTGTCAGTGACGACGACATCCACGGTTTCGCCAGGTGTGATAATGGTATTGACAGCATCGACTATCGATGGGATTCGTCCTCTGATGAGTGGGGCAACAACTATGGCGAGCTTCGCACCTGCTGCAGTATCACAATGTCCACCAGAAGCCCCTCTAAGAATACCATCAGAGCCGGTCATAACATTGACGTTGAAGGATGTATCAATCTCTAGAGCACTTAATATGACAATATCAAGCTTGTTTACAGCACAGCCTTTATTGTGTGGGTTTGCATAAAAGCTTGCATCTATTTCAACATGATTTTTATTCTTACCAAGGGACTTTGCAGCGATGAGGTCAAAGCTTTGGGTATCGAAAAGCTTATTGACGAGGCCCTCTTCCAGCATTTCTACAAATTGCCCTGTAATGCCGCCTAGAACAAAGCTTGCTTTGATGCCTTCATCAATCATGGTTTGCTTGATGCTTCTTGCAACCGCTAAAGAGGCACCACCTGTTCCACATTGCATTGAAAACCCATCTACTAAATAGCCAGAAGCCTTAATCACGTTAGCGGCATTTTTTGCAATGAGTAGCTCTCGTGGATTTGTTGTGTATCTGGTTGCACCAGAGACAATTCCCTTTGGGTCGCCTACGGAATCAATGACGACAACGTAGTCCACATCAGATTGGCTGATGCTTGCAGGCACATTTGGGTAAGGTACGAGGTTATCTGTAATCAGAACAACTTTTTGTGCGTAAGCTGCGTCAACCTTTGCATAGCCTAGGGAACCACAAAATGAATCTCCTGAATGGCCATTTGCATTTCCGTAATCGTCTGTGCATGGAACGCCCAAGAAAGCCACGTCAATTTTTACATCGCCTGAGGCGATGGCACGTGCACGTCCACCGTGTGACCTCACCTTCACAGGGGTTGATAAAATACCCTTTGAAATGGCTTCAGCAAGCTTACCACGAAGACCACTCGTTTCGATTTTTGAAATGGTTCCATCCTTAATATGCTGTATTAATGGCTCGTGAATGCTATTTAACGAGCTAGGTGCTATGGTTAAATCTTTTATGTTTCGTTTTGAAATCACATCTAAGACTAAGTTAACAATGTAATCCCCTTCTCTAAAGTGATGATGAAAGGAGATGGTCATTCCATCCTTTAGTCCAGACTTTATAATGGCTTCTTCAATGGATGACACTAGTTTTGATTCATTAGGTTTCTTAAGTGTTAATGGTTTTCCGATAGTGAGCGCGTCTGGCTCTTGAGAAAATGGACCAGCATAAGGGGTCAATTTTCCAATGCCCTCGATCCACTCGGGTATGTCACGTCCTACCTTATTAAATGCCATTAGAAGCCTCCTTCTATTGATATACCTGATGCTTTTGCTAATGTAAGCACGCGCTGTGCTCTTTCAATAATGGGTTTATCAACCATTTTTCCGTCGAGTGAAACCACACCAGAGCCTTTTTTCAAAGCATCCTCTGAAGCATTAATAATGCGTATTGCCTGATCGATTTCTTTTGCTGTCGGTGTAAAAATAGTGTGTACAACATCTATTTGGCGAGGGTTAATCACAGACTTACCGTCAAAGCCCAACTGCTTAATATGATTAACCTCATTTGAAAACCCGTCTTCATCGTTCACATTTGAGAAAACAGTGTCAATAGCATAGATGCCGGCTGCTCTAGCAGCAAGGAGTAATTGACTTCTGGCTGCTAGTAACTCTGTGCCATCCTTTGAACGCGTGGTTTTCATATCTGTTACAAAATCCTCAGCGCCGATGGCAATCCCCACGAGTCGGCTGGATGCAAAGGCTATTTCACGTGCATTAAGAACACCTAAAGCACTTTCAATTGCAGCCATAAGCTTGATGGTTCCAAGGGGGATATGTTCGCTTATTTCAAGCTCTGTAATCAATTGATCTATATGTTCGATGTCTTCTTTTGTCTCGGTTTTTGGAAGACGTATAATGTCTGGTTTTGCTCGGACCATCGCTTTTAAATCCTCTAGCCCATAGGGGGTATCAAGCCCATTGATTCTCACAGCGATTTCAGTGCCTTCGTAGTCGATGCCTTTTAAGGCCTCATAGACTATAAAGCGTGCAGCGTCCTTTTCATAAATTGACACAGAGTCTTCTAAATCAAACATGACGGTGTCAGCACCAAAAATATGTGCGTCTTTGACCATGCTAGGATTGTTGCCTGGAACATATAACATGCTTCGTCTAAGCTTCATTGAAAACCTCCTTACTCCAATCATAAGTGAATTCAGGTGTTGACCTTTGAATGGCGGTGAGAAGCCTTGCTTTAATAATGCAATCAAGGGCCCCTTTATCGTCAATGGTCACTTTTGCGTTTTTAATGTCCAAAGAAGCTAAGGTTGATGAGACGAACTGCTTAATATGGTCACCAAATTGTGTAGCGACTTGGCTTTTAAGCTCAATGTCTATTCCGTTATCATAGGGCTCTACGCGAATTGTGACATCGCTGGATTCCAAAGTGCCAGCCATACCTAACGTGTGAATTTTCATTTTAAATCCTCCAATCTCATTTTTTTATTGATCGCTCGAAATGTCGTTTCAGGTACTAAATCTTTGATGATATCCAAACGTTTTTCTTTCATGAGTAGCCTGACATAGGATGCACTAATGGGCGTTTGATGATGGCATTTTCTAGGAAGGATAATGAGCTCAATGTGATGCTGAGGTAGAACCTCTCGCATTGTTTGGTTATACAAGCGTGTTAGCTCGCAAAAGGGCTCTTCCCCGACAAAGCGTTTTGTAATGCCTAAAAGCGGTGCAAAGTAATCAACGAAAACCTGTATATCAAGCTGCGTGTGAATACGTGTATGGTCATTCACTTGCTTTAAGAAGTACGTTGGAAAGGTTGCACTTGAAATTAAGTAATCCCCCGTCGGTATAATGTGTACATTTTGAAGGTCAGCCGTTCCTTGCTTTACAAGCTCAGAGCGTTCTGCTGTTGTAAACTCTGATTTATCTTCAGAAACCAGTAAAACATATAGGGTTTCACACGTCTTTGAAGCCGTTTCAATAAGGTATCTATGCCCCAGTGTAAAAGGGTTACAGTTCATCACGATGGCAGCCGAGTTGGTGGATTGCACTTTATATGATGAAATATAGTTTGAAATACCATTTTTTTGATTTTCCATAAGAATAACCTGGTTTGGTACCTGTGAAATCGTATAAAAGCCTAAGTCATTGAAATAGGTTTGATTTTTGGGGTGTGTATACACCATAAGCCTTGATATTCCTCGACGATAGGCTTCACTTATAATATGAGAAATCACTTTGCTCATCAAGCCGTGACCTTGGAACCTGCAGCTGACAGCCACACACTTAATCACATGACCTTCTAACGAAGCTGTTGCAATAATTTCTTCTTGATGTAGGACTGCATAGGTGTATTCAACCGACGATTCAAGCTCTAGCTGCTGCTTCTTTAAAAAATCGTCAACACGCTGAAAATCTTTGCCTTTTGGCAATGCCATCATCCATTCTGTAAACTGATACATATGAACACCTTTTCCTTAAAAACAAAAAATACCAAAATAGACATAATCTATATTGGTATTCTAAAGCTAAGCGATGCTTTCTTTATCTAACAATGTTTACCCTATTGAGTTGTTCGCAAGACTATTTCAAAACAAGGCTATTGTTCTGAACTTAGTACAAATGTAGTATATCTAAAAATAAGGTACTTGTAAATAGAAATTTGACAATCTGTTCACAACTTTTTAAACAAAAGTTTGATGCGTTCAAAAAAAACAGTAACTGCGAGCAAATCTGCGCTGCCACCTGGACTGATATGCTTAAGAATGAACATATCCTCTAGCGCTTGTAAGCTTTCATGGGGATTTTCTTGCCTCATCCCCCCCTGCTTGATAAAATGTGTCGCAAGTGCTTTTACTTCATTGAGGGTACTCATGCTGTGCCTATGAAGAATGGTCGTATCATCGCAAACCGAAATAAGGGTCATCAAGGTATGAACAAGTCTGCTATTTTGATCTAAGTCATGTGCGGCCTCATAGGTAGGGAGACCATGCTTAAAAACAGTGGGCATGCCATTTTGTGCCTCACCCCTTACACCGGTTATACCATAGTCTAAATAAAGACGTTCGCCATGTGTGAGTGTTTTTTTTGAGGCTAGGTTTTTAAAATCGTCTTCAATAATGCCCTCAGTCATTTTTTGGATAAGCTGCGGAATTTCCTGAAAGGGTATTTTATGCCTATGGGCATAGCTGCATGCGGTTGTAGCAATACCCATCAAGAAAATCATGCCTTTATGTGTGTTCACGCCTTGTGTGCTTTCAAACATGGCCTTTTCTGCATGTATACCAAGGGCTCTCATGTTGACAAAGGCTTCTTTGGGTGTGCATTGCCTTTGCCCAAGGGTTACCCATTGCTCAAAGTAGCCGCTGATTGCGGCAGTGCTATTTAAGAAAGTAAAATAGGACATATCGTAATGGGCACCATTTGAAAGGGGGGTAACAAGCCCTGGCTTTGGGTAGCAAGCTGCTTCATAAAGGATTGATTGAATTGCAAAGGTTGCAATTTGATGTTCAATTGTCATCTTCTTTCTCCTCTGGAATGATTACCGTGACTTTACACCCAAGGGCGTGGTTTTGAATGTGGATACTGCCATTGAACTTCTTTTCAAGGATATATTTGCAAATGTAAAGGCCCAGCCCAGTGCCCTCATCACCTTTGCTTGTCACATAGGGTTTAAACAAATGGGATGCGATGCTCTCGTCTATGCCTCCCCCAGTGTCTTCAAAGGAGATGTACACGTGGTCGTCATGCCTGTGAGCACTGACGACAATACGCCCTTCCTTATGTTGCTGGGCAATGGCTTCAATAGCATTATTCAGTATGTTTAAGAACACCTGTGATAGGTAATTGCTTTTACCAAAGAGTGTGATATGTGGAACATCTTGCTCAACCTGTATGCGGTGAACATGTAAGCGGTCATAATTAATGGCTAAGGCAAAGTCAATTGCCGCACTGATTTCAAACCATGTTTTTGCTTCTTGAGGCTTAAAAAAAGAACGAAAATCATCAATACTCTTTGACATTTTTGCTATGGATTGGTGGTTTGCATCAATGAGTTTTTTCGTATGGTCATCCAATACATCGATATGATCTTCTAAATTGTACAATGATAACTTCAAGGCATTTAAGGGTTGCTTTAGCTGGTGTGTGATGGTTGCAATCATTTCACCCATAGCTGCATGTTTGGATTGATGGTCTATAAGTGCATTTTTTTGCTTAATGTCTTCAAAATACTTAGCCTCTACATGAAGGGCTGCTCGCTTTGTTTCAATCTGAAGAATGTAAATGATACTCAAAATACTCATCAGCGTTAAAATCAGAGTGATAATTATCGTGGCTTTTGTGATCCCTTCGAAGCTGTAAAGTGTTTCCTTATAGTCAATGGAAAAGTTTAAAATCAAAAATGTGTTTCCGATGTAGCATGGGGTATAGGCATTGATTTTTTTAATCCAGCTGCCATCACCAGGCCAAACAGAGTAATAGCTACCAACGCCTGTTTCGCCTTGCATTTGCCTTGAAACACTTTCCTCGAGCTCGCTCCAGTCATAGTTTGGGTACTGGGTTCGTCTTGCAACGAGAACATCCGTACCAATATTTTCACCAGAAGGATGTAAAAACAAACGCCCTTGGCTATCCTTTAGCGATATATACCCTGTCTGGTGTAAGCGGTACTCTTTGATATAATTTGTATAGATATATTCAGCATTGTAAACAAAGCGCACATAACCAATTGGATTACCAAACTCTGTGAGGACATAAACCATATGAATACTCGGTTGCGCTTCGACGTCAATATAGTATACATTTTGCTTATCAAGCATCGCCTTTTCAATGGATTTTGAGCTGATTTGATGTGTGTCTTTATCAGAAAATGCTTTGATGCGCTGCCCCTTAGCATCATAAATATCGATGGTATCGTATTGCTCTTTTCTTAAGCGGTATAGGACGTCTAGTGCTACAAAAGAATCCATATCATGCTTTAAAGAATTCTTAAAGTCGTTTAAAAAGTCAGAGGACCCTATAAGCTCTTGATAATAGAGATCATTTTCAGAAAAATAGCTTTCAAGCTGGTTAGACACAGATGTAACAATGTTGAGTATCTTATTTTGCTCAATGGCAATGACCACATTTTTGTAGTGATTGTGACTGGCAAAAAGGGCACCGACGACAAGGCAAAAAGCAATTGAAATTATCAAAATCCATCGTTTCATGCGCAATCCTTTCAGTGGTTTTAGAGGAAATATCGAATAGGCTTTTCTGATTCTGTAACTTTAACAAACACATCGTAATTTTTATGGCTAAAGAGTGTGCTTAGAAGGTCCTTGTAAGATTCTAAAAAGATGAACTCGCTTTCAAAGTGACCAACATCGATTAAGGTGAGGTGTGTTCCAAGAACGCTTTGACTTTCATGGTATTTTAAATCACTTGTTATAAAGACATCTGCATGGGCTTTTAAGGCATCGGCAATAAAGTCAGCCGAAGCACCAGAGCAGATGGCTATTTTTTTAATCATTTTATGGGGCTGGTAGTTAATGGCTTGAAGGGTTTGAATATGATATAAGCTTTTTAGGTCTTGGATAAGATCGATCGCCTGCTTTTCAGTATGAAGGTAACCTATTACCCCATGCCCCTGCCCTTCACCTTCTGTTACGAGCAGCTCTACCTTTTCAAGGTGCAGGTTGGATGCGATAAACTGGTTGATACCTAGGTCAAATGACTTATCAAGATTTGTGTGCGTTGATATAACAGCGATATCATTCTCAATGAGCTGTAGTATTTTTTTGCCAATGGCATCTTTAGATGTTAGGGTCTTAAGGCCCTTAAAAATAATAGGATGATGTGAAATGATGAGGTCTGCGCCATCGTCTATGGCTTCTTGAATGACCTCGTCTGTCACATCAAGGCATAATAAGATGCGGTGGACTTCCCTTGTGCTACGCCCTATGATTAATCCAGAATTATCCCATTGATCCATCGTATGGAAGGGTAGCATGCCATCAATTGCCTTTAGAATTTTTTCAACAGAAGTAATCATGTGAGCCCCCTTTCAATTAAGGCTTGAATAGACGCAATTTTTTGATTTACAGTGTTAAGCTTATGGGATTCTGCATGTGCATTTTGTAGGGCTAGACGGATTTTTTCATACTTACTGAGCTTATGGTTTAAAAAATCATAATAAGGTCGTGTGTTTGATGCAAGCAAGGCATATCCAAACTCAAGGTCTTCATTAATCAAATGCGTTTCATAAAGAGGTCTTAAAGCCTGTGTTGATACCAGCATGGCCTCATAGTATTTACCGGCGTCGGATAGATAGTAGTCAAAGCAGATATGAAAGCCTTCTGAGAGTAGCCATTGTCGAAGCTCACTTTGCTCTGTTTGGGGTTGTAGCAATAGCCAGGGATAGGATTTTGATTTTGGAATGTCCTGGCTTAATATGGATTTAATGAGGTCGCCACCCATACCTGCGATACAAACGGCATCGACTTCATTGCAAGCAAGGGGCTCTATCCCAGACCCTAACCGAAAAGAAACACGTGATAAAAACGCCGTATTGCCAAGTGTTTTCTTTGCATTGTTAAGGGGCCCTTCATTCACATCGCATAAAATGGCATTTTCTATAAGGCCATTTTGCAATAATATGAGTGGTAGATACCCATGATCCGTTCCAATATCAGCAATGGATTGAATTGCAGGAAGGATATGGGCAAGCTCATTCAGACGCTTTGATGGTGATAATCTCATGGGTTTTTCCTTTCAAATAAATAGCCAGTGCAAAAGCAACTGGCTATGGTGTCTTGATGCTATTCTAAATAATCCTTAAGCTTTTTGCTTCGGCTAGGATGCTTTAGTTTTCTAAGTGCTTTTGCTTCTATTTGTCTGATACGTTCACGCGTTACATCAAACTCTTTTCCTACCTCTTCAAGGGTTCTGGCGCGGCCGTCTTCTAATCCAAATCTGAGTTTAAGCACTTTCTGCTCTCTCGGCGTAAGTGTCTCTAAGACTTCCATAAGTTGCTCTTTCAGCATAGAAAAAGCAGCGGCATCAGCGGGGGCTGGCGCATCATTATCGGGGATAAAATCTCCTAAATGAGAATCCTCTTCTTCGCCTATTGGGGTTTCTAAGGACACAGGCTCTTGAGCAATTTTTAAGATTTCACGTACCTTTTCAACAGTCATATCCATTTCTTTTGCAATTTCTTCAGGAGCAGGTTCGCGACCAAGCTCTTGCAATAGCTGTCGCTGAACACGAATAAGCTTATTGATGGTTTCAACCATATGGACAGGTATACGAATGGTTCTGGCTTGGTCTGCAATAGCTCTAGTAATAGCTTGGCGAATCCACCACGTTGCATAGGTAGAAAACTTAAAGCCTTTTGTCCAGTCAAACTTCTCAACAGCCTTAATAAGACCAAGGTTTCCTTCTTGAATCAAGTCTAAAAACAGCATGCCACGACCCACATATTTTTTAGCTATGCTGACAACGAGTCTTAAGTTTGCCTCACATAGTTTTTGCTTAGCATACTCATCGCCCTCAGCCATACGCTGGGCAAGTT
>WPCG01084194.1_pt1 | contig 10867 bp, 8 predicted proteins | sample 5403311 | NCBI WGS metagenome assembly WPCG01 (sample SAMN12869467, study PRJNA574797) | sludge metagenome | isolation source: wastewater treatment of Control | place: China:Beijing | collected 2019-05-17 | reverse complement strand
TTTCCCAACGTATCACTCGTATGTGATTGATACTTTTATAATACTATTGATTGTCCTAACATCCCACTAGAAAATCCGATTTAAACACCAGTTGTTTTTAAACTATTAAAAAAGTAATTCCACTATATATTCCGAAGACCCCTTATATTATAATCAACAGGTTTATAGATGAATTTTGCAGTAACATCATTATAATCAGCTTCGTATACTTTTAGTGCAACAATCTCCTTCAATATTTCATTTGGCGCAGTTCCTGGTTGACAGGATAAATTTCTCTTGCCAAATAGTTGTCGATCTTTAATAACATCTGGAACTATTTTTCGCATGATATCTTTCTCTAGTCTTCCACTGTTCCAAATCATATGTATATCATAAATGTGTCTTGAGTAACGATTGTATTCTTTTCCCAAATGGTAATCACAAATAGCAAAAAGTTTATCAACAAATGTTCTTTCCATGGTTTGTATTGGCATTATAAATGGAGATAATTCATATTTACTAATTAAATCAGCCCTAATATTTTTCTTCAGATACTTTGTAATGTAATTACCTATCTCCATTTCTTTTATAGGATAAGGTCTATACGCTACAATAGTTTCAACAATAATGTAAGGCAATGTGTTTTCATCTTGTTGAAATATATTATCATATCCTACATTGTATTGGTTATGGTCTCTTTTTGATCTTACTTCTTCAGGATTGATGAAATTCATACCTAATAACTCAATAATTTCAGTAATGCTTGTTTTCAGTTTTCTTCTTTCTGATGGTGTGATTTTTTCTGTGTTAAATTTTACCGACAAGTCAATATCTTCTGAAAAACGATCAATTACATCATAACATTTTGATAGTGATGTCCCACCTTTAAATACAATTTGGATATCATTTTCTATTTTTTGCAGTTCTTTTAAAAACAATGACACATAATAGTCTTTTTCAACTTGGAAGTTACCTAATCCTAAATCATCAGCTGTCGCTTGTACAATTTGCTCAAATTCTTCTTTATTTTGATGTAATAGCATTTGCTCCCCCTATTTTATAGAATTTCACTTGTGCTTCTAATGGATACTTAGCGACAACCGATTCTACTTCCTCAGGTTTTAATTTTATTTTTCCCAAAAATTCCAATAGTTTCTTTGACGCTGTTTTTAAATCATATTCACTAATTTTTTCAAATTCATTTAATAAATCTAATATCTGGAGTAATTTATAGTTATCATCAGTGATTACAACTCTTGGTGCATTCACTATCAACCTACTGTTTTTGAGTATTGTCATTCTCTTTTTATTTGATACATTGTTTGAATAGATTATATTAACACTTGCGGTTTGTGATGTGAGTCCTATTTGATTTGAAAAGTTTATGCCACTGATATATCCTATTCTTTCACCTTTATCATTTCGAATATATTTGTTTTCAATAACATCCGATACATAAACGGTAGCTTTACCTAAAACACTCTCTTTATTTGGTAAAGCGTATGCACCATTATCCACTTTTTCTAAAACACCAGTGTCACTAAAACGTTTAAACAAGGATCTAATTGTTCCTTCACTAACTTCTGAAAATGCTTTATAGATATCATTTACAAATATAGGTGTTTTGTTATCATAGTTAGTTTTAATGTATTCTAAAATAATGTCTTTTTTCTTCGGACTTTTCATATCATCACCACACTTCTTTTCAATTACAGTATAGCATATTAAATGCATGATGCAACGGTTTTTCTTTTTATATAAGAAATCTCGTTGCATTTATAAGGACTCTCTAAAATCAACACATGTTTTAAACATATCCTCAATAAAACATTGCATTAAAATTTTTCATGCGTTTGATTCTATCTATTGAAGTCTCATTATTGCAATATTATTAGAGATTGTTTCTTCTAAATAAATAAGGCTCCTTATTAGCAATTTCATATCCATGTTCATCTTTCCATTGATTGACCTATTTGTTAATCGTAACACCATATACCAATTTTTTAACCGAAGCATGTATTTGCAAAATCACAAATAAACAATAATTCTCTTTATTTAATTTCATAATTCATGATGTTGTTCAGAGTCTCGTCCTGTGAAATAGTTTCATTCCATTCAATCTGTATAAAAATATAACCTTAATTCACTATACCCATTGTATGTCTTTGGGATTGTCTGAACCTCCTAATAATTGTTCAAAAATGAAAATTTCAATTCAATCATACATGTTGTGGACTGCATCCTCCTGTTTTTGAAACAATCCAATTATAAAAAGGAATATATATGATAAATTTTCTTCCGAACTAAATCTTTAAAAAATAGAAATTATAAAACCATTTACACGCTATTTACACGACAACAAGAAAAGTTATTCGAAATTATTCCATTTATGGTAGAATATAGGTATAAAAACCTAGCTTTTTCGGTACTTTACCGCTTATTTCAGGTTATTTGGTTCTCCGTCCTCGGGCACCAAAGAAAAACAAAGCCACAAAGTTCAAAGATTTGTGGCCTTTCTTATGAATTTATGTCTGTTTTGGAGTTGAAGCATGATTCCAATTAGTAAATTACTTGTTGCAATTGCAATTTATAGTATGCTGATCGTTTTATCCACTTCTACTTTAAAAGTTTCTTAAACGCTATCGCCCAAGATCAAGCATCCATGATATCAGTTAAATCATAGTGAGTTTGAGCTACTTCGATAACTTCCGGATCATGAGATACAATGAGGATGGTTTTACCATCTTCTAGTTGTTTCTTAAGCAATGATATTATCATTTATCTGTTTTCATAATCCAAACTACCAGTAGGTTCATCACAAAGAATTAGCTCACATGGTGTATCACTATTTTGATTTTGATCAGAAGAAATAAAATTTCGGTTTACGGAATATGGCGGAAGAATTATTGGATGTTAAACACTAGAAGTTGAAACAGACTTACTAAGTAAATCAAAACAACGAAATAGTCTTAATGAGAGGTGGGAATAAAAAGGCAAGTCTTCCCACATATTAATATTAAAAAACATTGTGGGAAAACGATTGTTTCTGTTCATGGTGTTTGATTAGAAACTATATTTTATGTGTTAATTCTTTTGGCTTTTGGCATAAGTAGATACTATTTTTCGAGTTAAACGACAAGTAGCTTTAGACTATTCATTCGTATTAATGGTTAGGAATTGAAATAACAAAACAAAAGCAAATCCAAAAATAACTAAAATATTAAAAACATTCATTCCATTATAAACAAAAGCATTCCCCATCAGTAAACAATCTACTGACAATAATTCAAATGCTCTGTTCCCAATGTATTTAAGCATAATTGGGACAAAGAAAACCGCAATTGAAACTACATATGTTATCAACGGAGACCTAAACAGTCTAGAAATGCCTATGATGATGACAGCAATAGCGCTTGCTGTTGCAATTCGTAACATTAAAACAAAACCAAAATACTGCCATAATTGTAAGTTTAAAATCCATTGAGATTGAATTTCTAAATTTTGTGGTAGAACATCCATAACATGTGCATTCCATGCGCTCATAGTATAAACAAAAGAGAATGCAAGCAACTCTACAAATGTGAACAAACAAATATATACGGTTGCATAACCAATTCCTAATATGACTTTACTTCTTTTTAAATCAAAGCCACCTTTTTTAGTAACGGAGTATAGTTCATCCATCTTTTGTTCTCTATCTTGAGATACGATTGGTGATAAAACAAATATTATCCCTAATAGTAGTATGATAGAATTTCTAAAATCACGAGCGTTCGTATTCATTGAAAACAAAGTTTGATAACCCGTTGGATAAATTAACACATTAGATTCGCGTTCTAAGTAATGTGCATAATAATCTAGAAATAGATTACGATCTGCTGTTTCTATTGTGTAATTATCAATGATTTGATAATACACCTCTGAAGATATCTCTTCATTTTGATACTGATTAGCAGCCTCCTGTAGATTTTGTTGCATCATAAGGTATCGTTCATTTTCATTCTCAATCCAACTTATTTTGTCTTGAGTAAGCTCACCTCCATACTCACCATAATAATTAGCAAGTTGTCGCTGGCTATCTAAAATAGTATAACTACCCATAGTTTGAGAAATAAAGGATCCCAAAATTGACACGACAATTAGAACAACAATCCACCCTTTTTGCATAACAAACAATTTATATCCCTCAAAAGTAAATAGAGTAAGCCGTTTAAACAATGCATTACTAAACTTGTTGAAATTCAACTTAAATTTAATATCCAGTCTTTTTTGTGATAATCGTTTTATAAATATAGTAAAAAACGATCCTAAAAGTATAACTCCTATTAAAATCATATGAATTTGTGACACAGGAATCACAAAGTTAGAAAATTCAATAATTCTATATTGACTCAGCAAAGTTTGAGTATTGATTAAAGCATAAAGATTAATGTACTTCAGCCAAACGATTGCCATAGTATCAGATATCATGATAAATGCAAAAGCACTTAAGACCAAAACCAAATTATAAAGAAGAATACTATGTTTTTTGTTTGAAAAAAAATGATAGAACGCTCCAAAAAGACATGATAAGGCAACTAGTGCTAATGTTCTTCCTAAAACCATCCAAATGTACCATCCACCTAACGATAGTTTATATGGCACTGTATATAGTGATGGTATCGATTGAACAGGAATATTCCAGTTAATCCAGCCATAATTCACCTGTGAAACGAACAGTTCCACTCCATGGATTAGAAATGAGATAGCACTTACACTAAAAATGAGAACTAATACTTTATGGAAAGTTGTTCTTGACCTTCCGTATTTGGTAATAAGTAACAGGTCGTCCATTTTACTACTTTCATCGATATTAAAAATTGACAACACAAGAAACAAAGCAAAAATCAAAAGAAGTAAACTTGAGTTAATTGAAAGTATACTTTCAACACTAATGTGGTTCGTTGATTCAAGAGTTACATCATCTAGTTTTGCATACAATAGTTCCAAATCTTCATAATATGCTTGCTTCCCACTAGAATACGATTTCCAGACCGGCATTTTTTTTAACTTCTCTGTGTTTTGTTTTACTCCACCAACATACCTTTGATAATCAATAATCTGCTGATAATATGTTTGAACTTCTGAATAAAGTAAGTATTGATAATGAAGGTCATGCTCATCAACGTATGATTGATACTCATTAATAAATCTAAAATCATTAAAAATCTCATCAAAAAACTCTTCTTTACTTGGAATTACATCTGGAATACTCTGATAAACCTCGTATTGCTTGTACGATTCAAGATTATGAACTGTTTCGTTGATTGATTCAAAAGCATCTTGTAGAGGTTTTGAATCATATGACGATTTCAACACAATATAATCCTTGTAATTGTAAGAATTGGATTGTTGTACTGACATTGAAATAAACCATAATCCGCTATTAACAACAATAAGTAATAAAACACTTATTATAACTGAAGGCTTATTCCAAAGTTTAATGAATTCATTGAATAGTAGTTTCATAATCCACCATATAATACAAGTAAGCATCTTCAAAATTCGGAATAAGAATTCCATCAGTACGTGTATCATCGATATAACGAATCATGTATTGATTGTCATATTTGTATACCCGAGAAACCCGATAGTTTGCTTGATACCACTGTAGTTTTTCTTCTTCAACTTTTGTTTCAAATACTTTATGAGTGATTGTGTCTAAAAGTTCTTCACCTGACCCATCAAAAACAACAACTCCCTTTTTTAAAAGAATAACTGTATCTACGATGGATTCAATATCTTGCATCACATGCGTGGCTATTAGAACAATACGATTATGGGCAATCTGACTTATATAATTTCGCAAACGAATACGCTCATAAGGGTCAAGTCCAGCAGTCGGTTCATCTAACATTACGATTTTGGGGTCCCCTAATAATGCTTGAACAAACATTAATCGTTGACGCATACCACCAGAATATGTTTTTATTTTTCGATGAATGCTATCTTCTAATGATACTTGTTTAACAAGTTGCTCTATTTGCTTGTTTGCATCCTTTTTAGTGATACCTTTTAGAAGTGCCATATAATGCAAAAAAGCAAATCCTGAAAACAAATCATAGCCCCTTTGATTTTGTGGCATTAATCCAATTATATTTCTGTATTTGTCTTTTAATTCGTGAATATCCTTATTATTATACGTAATACTTCCATCACTTGCATGATCTAAAGTAGAAATTAGCCGAATAAGTGTGCTTTTACCTGCACCATTAGGCCCAATCAATCCATAAATCCCAGGTTTTAACTCCAATGAAATGTCACTTAAAGCTTTCACTTCATTAAAACTACGTGAAACTTCATTTACTATGATTGTGTTACTCATCCCATTAACCTCCCGAATATCGAGAACCATCCCAACTCTCTAATATCTCTAAGTCGTTAAACTTGCCACCTTTATAACTGATTCTAACAAACGCTGTTTTATCTTCGTAATAAATATAAGTGTAATAATACCCATTTGAAATCAATTGAGCAAATCCTGCCATCGCTAATGCTTCTTCTTGCTTGTAGGTATCTAAAAGTACACCTTGTTTATTATACAAATATAAGTCATTCTGGTCACTTGATGAATAATCTTTGATGATGATGTATTCATCATCAAATAACACACTACCAGTATATTGCTTTAACTTAATGCTCTCATCTGTAGTTGAATTAAACAAATACATTGAGTCATCGATCGTTTCATAATACACATATGCTTCCTCTTGAAATTGATAAAGTGGTAAACTTATTTCACTTAGGGTTAATTTATCATTGCTCAGATCATAAGCAAGCAGTGCATTAGCTCTCTTGGTTTCTTCATTGTTGTAAACATCAACCGTTATATATAATAGATTAGATTCCGCCTGGATTAAATTAATCCCACTGTTGCTAGAGAAGTTAACCATCTCCGAGTTTTCCCATGTGCTCATATCAATTTTATTTACACTATAATCACCAAATGAATAAAATACAAACCCTTGATGAAAAAGGATGGAAAACTTACTAACTTTGGGTGCACTATCTGAAAGCTTCACAACGGCCTTTCGATTATTCCCATCAAGATCCATTTGTACTAACTGAACAGTCGTTGCACCAGTATCAATATTAATAGCATCTTCCACAAAATATAGATGATCATTGTAATAATTAATAAAATAGTATTTATCACTAATATGTGATGAACAAGCCTCAGGCAAATCAAATGAACAATTGGTAGTAACGTTTGAATCTACTATCGAAAATATCCCCGATTCTTTATCCACATATCCTAAAATATTTGTTTCTCCACCATCATCCAACTGAATGGGAACCATCATATATATTCCTTTTTCTGATTCAGTTGTATTTCTCATGGCTGCAAAAGCGCCTGACAGTTGTCGTTCATTAAATTCATACCCCCAAATATTAGTATCAATTGGGAGTGTGGTTTCTTTTGCACAGGAGTACAAAAAAACAAGCAAGAATACACAAATAACCTTTTTCATCGATACACCTCTTTTATCTAATGAGTAAAATGTTGCAGTTCTCTTGGTAAATCCACTTTCATGTATGACACGTGGGACATTTATTGATAGTCTAATCTAATCAATATCAGCTCGTCAATTCTAGTTATAAACTCTACTAATATACTTGGTTGTTCCAGCATATTTAAAAGTTCCATCGATTTGAGTGATATTATAACCAGTCGAAAAAGTCGTGGTTACCGTTATATAACCATCTCCAATATTATCTCCAGAAGCCGATTTACTAATTAATGAATTGCCCATAACAGCCCAAGACTTGTGAGATGTATATAAATAATCGCTCATATCTGTAGAAGTTAAATATGATCTTCCTATTGTGCTTGATGACTTTACTACATTATATGAGTAGGTTACAGAGTCTGCACGAACAGTTTGGGGAAACAATCCAAATCCAACAATGCCTACTATACCAAGAAAAAATATTAATGATTTTCTTTTCATTATTACCTCATTCCACCCACGTGTCTATAGATATTGTACTCTAAACCAAAAGTTTCTTCAAATCACTCTATTATAAGGATTGTGTAAAATAAGTGCGGAATAAAAAAGCAGCTCAACTGAAATCATAGAGGTATGTTCAGAGTGGTTCTAACATAGAAAGTGGACAGCATAAACAGAGAGTTTTTGAATGAGTTACAATAAAGAAAAATAAGTGCAAATGGCAAATACACAATGAGAGTTTAAAAAAGAATCAGTCTCAAAATGAATAAAGTAAGAATGTTTCAAAACTCTATTTCATAGATCCTATATCTACAACAATAATAGCTCTTATAATTCAATATGACGGAGTTTATACCGTTATGTTAGCCTCTTAGCATAATAAAATCTTCAATTTTAATTGATCGTTTTTTTCTAGGGTGGCCCCAAAGTGGCCCGAAACTCATGAATACTATCAAATATTTAAAAATTTTAGTAAAATCTATATGTGATATACACACTTAATAGAGCCTTATTCTGTTTTTATAAAGATATAGTAAGCAAACTCAGCTCCTCCGTCCTCGGGCACCACAGAAAATCAAAGCCACAAAGTTCAATTTGTGGCTTTCTTCTAGACTAATTCATTTTTATGGTTTTCTAAGATGAATTAGTCGGCAACTTCGTGTTGCCATCAAGTAAACACTACTCAGCATAGAAAAACTAATATTTATAATTCACTTTATGTGTTAAATGAATAGCCAGCTGCAGATTGAATCTCTTTGATAAATTCAATAGTTTGATCATAACTAAGACCGATTGAACTATCAATACCTTGTTGAGCATCGTTTATGATTTTTAGTACAAACTCATCAACATCTAACTCTTTTTCAAAATCACTAGGAATACTAATGTTATGTTTATTTAACCAACTTTGAATATCTTCTTTTTCTAAGAACATTGCCTCCCTTCTATTTTCAAATGGATATCCAGCAGCTTCCTGAATGTTCTGAATAAAATTTATTGTTTTGTCATAACTTATACCTTGTGAGGAATCTATGCCTGCTTCTGCTTCGGTAATAACTTCCAATACGTATTCTTCAATATTCATTTGATTTTCTAAATCACTAGGAACACTTATTTTATACTTTTTCAACCATGCTGAAACATCTTTTTGGGTTAAGCTTAGAGCTTCTTGATTTAGTTTTTCTGGGTCTTTATTATTGCATGCACTAATTAGTGTTACTAGCAACAATACTACAATTAATCTATTTTTTTTCATGATTTATTCCTCCAAAGATTTAACTTGTAGAAATCCAACGATATAGTATATTGTGCTGGTATAGGTTGTGGTTGAGGGATATGCTGTCCCATAAATTATATGTTCATTTGTCCATGTTTTATATCCTGGAGAAGAATAATTCCAAGTTAATGGTTGAGTCCCCCCTGGTTTATGTCTCCACAACGAAGTGTATCCGTCTGCTCTCATAACATGAAAATCTGTTGATCCTTTTCTAACAGATAAAACTATATTAGCTCCACCAAATGATGTTGGCTTTGTTGTAGTTTTGAAAGCTGTAAAACCAATTTCTGCTAAATCCCTAATTATTAAATTCGCCATTTGAGCACTAGTTAGATTCATGGAAAATCCACCACCGCTTAAATCGCCTGGATGAAGCCATGTTGACCTACGTAATCCAAATGCATAACAATTATAATTACTATAAGAGCTACTCCAACTACCATATTGTTTACTATCTGCTAAAGTATATCGTTGCCTAATTGAATTACTGCTTGATAATTCTTTTGTGCCTCTATACGCTACTAATAAATTATTATATAGTTCTTGTATTGGTTGGTAATTGTATACTCCTAACCGACCTTGTTTTGCATTATCATTCAACTCTGTTAATATTAAATCTCTTTCTTCTAAGGTTATGATTTCTTCTGGTATACTGACTCCTAAAGTGTTTATAGCATCAATAATGCTATAGTGATCTTGATCCAGCTCAACTGCAAAACTAGGTGTTGTGAACGAAATAATTAAAGCTATTACGACTATGAATTTTCTAAAGAAATGCTTGTTCTGTTTCAGAATACTTCCTCCTTTTGTTTTTAGTTTTAATAGTACGCTCTTATTCTTGCTTTCAATTCTCTATTCTAAAATATATGTTTAGTATCAATCTGTTAATACATTGCCATGCATCACCAACCTGCTTTTGAGATAGCAGCTTTTCTGCACTGCTTTGGTTCGACACATACCTATATTAATAATAAAGTCAAACTACGTTGTATCAAATCAAGTAAGTTTCAACATTTTTCTTGTCCTCCTTTCAAAAATATCCATATAAATGTCTTGCCTTTCAACCGATCATAATTTACCACCCCTATTTAGATCTTTTTATCTAACTTTCATCGTTTTAAACTTCATTAGAAACATTCCTAACTGTTAGGAAAATACTGCGAAGACTAGCTTAACCACTATCCTCTAGTTGAGATATAACCTATATGAGAATACTCTTCAGCCATTAAACGTAACTTCCAACATATTTGTTGTAGTGATTTTTGCATTTAAACTATTGGTCCAACTATAAAAAAGAAAACTACAGTTAAGTATATACGATGAACTTTTACTACTATTTAGTCGAAGCACTGAAGAGTTAACTGTATATCCAAAAACGGTATATGTTCCTGAATGAACGGATGTCATTGAGTTATTATACACATTGATTTTGTATGAAATGTTTTCAGTTAACGATGAGTATGAAATAGTATAGGTGCTATTTGCAAGCCTTGGTTGAACATCATAAGGATATTCAAGTTCATCAGAGCTGAGTGTAATGATCACTTTCTTACCAGATTTTAAGTGAACTGTGATACTTTCACTGTTTTTAAGTAGATTTAAATCAAAGGTAACTTGTTTT
>WPCG01102836.1_pt1 | contig 10872 bp, 9 predicted proteins | sample 5403311 | NCBI WGS metagenome assembly WPCG01 (sample SAMN12869467, study PRJNA574797) | sludge metagenome | isolation source: wastewater treatment of Control | place: China:Beijing | collected 2019-05-17 | reverse complement strand
CGTAGATACCCGCAGCCTGCACGCCATACAGCACCCGCACCAGCACGACGTCGAGTTGGCTCCAGGCGGTGGTAAGCAGACCATCCACGCCATAGGGCAGGATGCGCCGGAAGGTCGAGCGCAACCCCTCGCCGCTGCGTTGACCACCGCGGACGGCGGGGGCCGTGCGCCGCAGGCTGATCCAGGCCAGGGCAAGGTAGCCAAGACGCGAAAGGACGATGACCCAGGCGACCTGCACCGGCCCACCGCCCTGCCAGGCCACGGCGCCGGCAAGCAGGAACTGGGCAAAGTTGGCACTTACCACCACACCTGTCTCGATGTCGTAGCGCCCCAGGGCACGCAGGGGGGCGATGCAGAAGTCTGCATAGGACAGCAGCAAGGCGGCGAGCAGCAACGGCAGCAGGAGCATCGCTGGCGCGGCCTCATCGAGTACCCAGGCAGCGATGGCGGCAACGGTCAGGCAGGGCAAGAGCAGCCAGCTTTTGGCAAACAAGCCGTCGTGGAAGAGCTGCGAGAGGTGTTCGGGCGCGGCGCCGACCTCACGCAGAAGGTAGCCGGCGAAACCGAAATCGACCAGCAGCACGATGATGGCAACAAGGCTGAAGACGAAGCTGAAGAGCCCGAAATCCGCGGGTCCCCACAGGCGCGCGAGGAGCACGAAGAGCAGCAGGCCGGTGAGCAGACGGCTGCCGATGGAGATGGCGGTGAAGACGAAGTTGCGCTTCATCGGTGGCGCGTCACGTGCCGGACGCACCACCGACCAGCAGGGGGAGCTGTTCCGGAGGCACTGCGCGCAGCAGTTGGTCAACGAACTGCTGATGCACTGTATAGGCAGCCTGGGTATCGGCGCCCAGAGAGGAGACCCGGAACAGGAGGCCATCGGGGATGCGCCCGGCGAGCCCCTCACGCACGGTGAGGAGCTTTTGTTCGAGCCCACCGCGCACGATGGCGTCGCCAAGACGGATCCAGTAGGTAATGGGTTCGGTGCGCCCTCCGGCGGTGGCTACCATGCGCATGACCGGTATGCTGCCCTCGGCTGCGAGGAGCTCGGCCTTGTGGCGGTTGGCGATGCGGAAACCCTGGGCGGGATAGCAGACCTCCGGGAGGTGGACCTGCGACTGCTTGGTCTGCTCCTTGCCATAGGCGATGGAGAGCATCACCCGTTCCCCGCGGGCGTTGACGTAGTTCTGTGCAAATACGGTGCTGTAGAGCATGTCCAGCGACTGCTGCATCTGCGGATCGACGATCTGGGCCACGGGCAGGGCTTCGCGCCGCCACTCGCCAAACTGCTCGGGGATGATGTGGTCGAGATCGAAAGGGGGGCGCAGGTCACCCATGCGCTGGGTAGGTTGCAGGGCCGCGGCCAGTGCGGAGGCACCAACCATCAGCACGACAATGAGCAGATTGCGCGTGAGCAGCTTCATGCGGCCTCCCGTGCCGGCGTCGGCACGCCATCAGGGGCCGCACGGCGGCGGGCACGACGCACGCCAAACTGGATCAGCGAATCGACGGCGATGATCATCAGCAGCGCACTGATGAACAGCACCATGCCAGCGAAATCGTGCAGGAAGCCCTGCCCCGCCTCGTCACCAAGGTAGTAGGTGACCAAGGTGAGCACCATCACGCGGATGACGTTTGCGGTAAAGGAAATTGGCACGATCAGGATGGCCAGGGTGACATTGCGGAACAGCGAATCGTGGCGGATGAGGTTGAGATAGAGCAGCCCGAGCGCTTCAAGGGTGAATAGCGTATGCAGGCCTGCGCAGGCATCGGCAACCAGCAGCTTGTACTGGCCGATGTGGAGAATCACCCCGGAGCGTGCGATGGGATAGCCTGCCCAGTAGAGAACGTGTTCGGCGACGTACGAGACCGCCATCTTCATCGGCATGGTGAGCGCATCGACGACCGAACCGGGCAGCGGAATCATGAACAGCATGAAGAACAGCGAGAACCACTGCACCTTCAGGGCCGTAGAGCCTCGCATGAGCAGCAGGCAGGCGGCGATGAGCCACAGCAACGAGCCAATCTCGAAGATCAGGATGTCCTGAGAGCGCCCGAGCACGAACAGCAACAGACCGACGACGAGCACCGGCCAGCCCGCGGCCGATGGACTGGCAGCGGCGCTCGCCTCCATCATTGCCGGCCACTTGCGGTAGAACAGCCACAGCGAGATGGCCAGTACGATGGGGCCATGCGCCTGCTCGTCGGTGCTCCAGATACCCTTGAAGAGATCGACGAAGCTCGGCGTGTAAAGGAACACCAGCCCGCCCAGCAACGCCAGCCAGGGCAGCATCTGCAGGAGGTCGATGCGGGTGGATAAACCAGCAGGAGGAGTTGCCGGACTCATCGCCATGTCCTTTCAGCGCTCGTTCAGCACGGTACCCACCACCGTCGCGCTGGCCTGGCGCAGCATGTCGGCGAAGCCGCGCAGCGCAGCCAGGCGGCTGGTGTTCTTCTGCGCGACGATGAGCGCACCGCTGGCACGCACGGCAATGGTGTGAGCGTCGGCATACTGGGCACCGGCAGGGGTGTCGAAGAGGATGACGTCGAACTGCTGGGCGAGTTGCTGCAGCAGTTGCGCGAACATGGGCCGAGCGAGCAGCTCCTGCGGGTTGGGCGGGACTGCTCCGGCGGGCAGTACGGAGAGGTCGCGAAGCGCAGACACGCGCTGGATGGCTTCGGGGCTGCCACGCCCGGCAAGCACGTTGGACAGGCCGTTGCGATTGTCCACACCGAAGAGCTGGTGCTGGCGGGGGTGACGCAGGTCGGCATCGACGACCAGGGTGCGCTCACCCAGTTGCGAGAACACCACGGCAAGGTTGGCAGTCAGCCAGGAGCGGCCTTCACCACGCCCGGGGCTGGTGATGGCGAGGGAGTGGCGTTCGGCTTCGCCATCGAACCAGCGCAGCATGAGCTGGCTGCGCAATGCCCGCAGGGCTTCGACCTGAGGGGCAAAGGGGTTGTAGGCGGCGAGCACCTCGTCGGCGAGCGCCGCTTCGCCGCGCCCTAGATAGGGGTAGTCGAACTGGCACGAGAGCGCCTGACGGATATCGGCCTCGCTGAGCAGGCCGAGGTGGATGGCAGCATCGCCGAAGCGCAGGTTGAGTTCGCGCTGGGCGCGCAGGATGCGTTCGGCCTCTTCGGGCTTGAGGCGGCCGGCGTCGATGAGGATGGCGCCGATGGAACGCTCGGCGTTGCTCAGGCCCTGGGTGGTAGGTGCATTCATGGGGATGTCCTCAGGCGGCAGCGCGGCGGCGGAAAAGGCCGCGCGTGCGGCCGGCGGCGGGAATCATGCCCAGCACGGGTACACCGGGGAGCTGGGCAAGGTCTTCGGCACCGCGCACGCGCTGGTCGATGAGTTCGAGCAGCAGCGCCACGCCGAGCCCGAGCAGGGAGCCGAGGAAGACTGCCAGGATCAGGTTGAGCAGCAGGCGCGGGCTGGAGTGCTGGAGCGGTGCGCTGGCCGGGGTGAGCACGGCAATGTTGGTCTGCTGGGTCTGGCTTTCCAGGTTGGTCTGGGCGAGACGCTGGGTGACAAGGTCGTAGGCACGCTGGGCGTTCTCGACGTCGCGCTGAAGCACGGCGATCTGGTCGCGGTGGGCCTTGAGTTCGAGCACACGCTCCTTCTGGGCTTCGACGGCCGCGGCGATCTCGCTTTCGCGCGCGGTGCTGATGCGCGTGGTGGTGCCCAGCGAGCTGGCGACACGCTGGGTTTCCGCGGCGATGCGTTGCTGCAGCGCGGCGATCTCGGTTTCCAGGCGGGCGATGTCGGGGTGGTTGGGGCCGAGGCGGCCGAGGCTCTGCTGGCGCTGTGCGTCGAGGCGGGCGGCATCGGCCTTGAGGCCGCTGATGAGGGGGTTGGCCATCACCTCGGGAAGGGATTCGGCGGCCCCCGCCTGGCTCTGGCGCGAGCGGCTGTCGGCGCGCTGCCCTTGCACGGCCACGAGCTGGCTGGAGAGTTCGGCTAGACGGGCGTTTTCCATGTCAAAACGGCCATCGCCAGCGATGATGACGTGCTGCTGTTCATACTCGGAGAGGCGCCGCTGGGCGTTTTCGAGGTCGGCACGCAAGCCGGTGGTGCGTTCGTTGAACCACGCGGCGTACTGGCGGGCGGGCTCCACGCGCAGTTCGAGGTTGGTCTCCATGTAGGCTTGCGCAAAGGCGTTGGCAATGGCTGCGGCAAACTGGGGATCGGTGCCGGTGTAGCCAATGCTGACCACGCTGCTCTCGCGCGAGGGACGGACGTCGAGGTTCCTCTTGAGGAGGTCGGCCAGCCATACCTGCAGGCTGCCCTGCCCGTCGGTGGCTTCGCGCCATTGCTGTTGGATGACCGGCAGCTGGTCCATGCGGGTGAGCGCCACGACGCGCTGGGCGACACGATCGGAGGAGATGATGTCCACCTGGGTGGCAAGGTAACCGGGCATCATCTGCGCAGGAAGCAGGCCGCCCATCAGCGGATCGGCGCTCTTGGCGTCGATCACCAGCGAGGTGGTGGCGGTGTACTGACGCGGCAGCAGCATGCTGACGACGGCGGTGGTGGTGACGACGACGGCAAGGATGCCGAGGATGATCCACAGCCGGGCGCGCAGGATGAGGAGGAATTGCTGGAAGGTCATGACTTGATTCCGCCGGATCAGAACAGGCTTTCGCGCACGAAGATGACATCGTCGGCGCGCAGGAGGTCGTCGAGGCCGGGCTGGAACACTTCCACGCTGCCGTCGGCCTGGCGGCGATGGATGCGCAGGCCGCGGGTGGTGCCGCGCAGGGTGGTGCCGCCGCCGGTGGCCAGGCCCTGCATGACGCTCATGCTGCGCTCCAGGCGGAAGGCGCCGGGGCGCTGCACTTCACCGTAGATGTAGTACACCGGTGCGCGCTGCACGTAGATGAGGTCGCCGCCGGCGAGCGGCAGGTCGCCGCCGAGATCGCCGCCGAGCAGCAGGCCGGGCAGGTCGATCTCGTGGCGTTCCTGGCGGCCGTTGCGCATGCCGATCAGCACCACGGTGTCGGCACCGTTGGGAGAGATGCCGCCGGCGATGGCCAGCATGTCGGTGAGGCGCAGGTTGGTGGTTTCCAGCGGATAGCGCCCGGGGCGATTGACCTGCCCGAGCACCGCCACCTGGTTGCCGCGCACCTGGATGGGCAGCACGCTGACCTGCGGCTGGAGGACGAAACCGCCATCACGTAGCCGGCTGGCAATGGCATTCTCCGCCGCACTGAGGGTCAGGCCGCCGACATTGACCGAACCGATCAGCGGAAAACTCAGCGCTCCGGTTTCGGCCACCCGCGTTTCGGTGGTCAGGTCGGGGTTCTGGAAGACGGTGATGCGCACGATGTCACCGGCGCCAAGAACGTATTCCTCGGTGGCCGCACCGGCCTGGGAGAGGCCGATGGCGAGCGCCAGGCAGGCAAGGAAACGCAGGAGTGAGGTTCTGAACATGCTGATCCGCTTCATCCGGTTGCTGTGGGCGCCACGTCAGCGCAGGGTGGCCGCACCGCGTTCGAAGACGCTGGGTTCGCCGCCGGGCGGGGTCGCCGGTGCGGCTGCGGGTGCGGCTGCTGCCGGCGCGGAATCAGCACTGGCCGCGGGCGCTGCAGCGCTGGCCGGGGCACTGAAGTCGCCGACGTACTCGATGGCGGCGGCTTCGCGCAGGCGCTTGATCTCGGCTGCGGCACGATCGGTACGTGCCTTGTTGGCGATGAACTGCTCGATGAAGGGACGCGCGCGGGCCTGATCGATGGGTTCCTCGCGCACGCCGGCAACGAAGATCAGCAGCGCGCCGGTAGGCGTGCGGCTGACCGCAACCTGGCCGGCCTCCATGCGCTGCAGGCCCTTGAGCAGTTCCATGGGCAGTTGCTCGGCGGGACGCACGCCGGTGTTGGCGGTAAACGGGATGTTCTGCGCCGTCAGCCAGTCGGTGAGGTTGCGGATGCTGCCCACGGCGGCCAGTTGCGTGCGCAACTCCTCGAAGCGCTCTGCCGGCAGGCGGACGTTGACCTCCTGCAGGTTGAACACGCGACGCTGCGCAAAGAGCTCGGGATGTTCCGTGTAGAAGGCGGCAATCTCCGCATCGCCGGGACGCTCGGGTGCCCCCACGGCCTGCTCGGCATAGGCGCGGGCGAGGATCTCGCGGCGCGCCATGTCGATGCTCTGCAGCACTCGCGGATCGCGATCGAGCTTGCGCTCGACGGCCTGCTGGACCAGCAGTTCCTGGTCAATGAGGCGCTCCAGCGCGGCGCTGCTGGCCTGCGCCATCTGCTCGGCGGGCACGTTGCCGGCGCGCGACAGCATTTCGTTGAGCTGATGGACGGTGATCTCGGCCTTGTTGACCTTCACCGCCACCTGGGAGGGTGCCTTGCCGCCTGAATCTCCTCCACAACCCGCCAGCAGAGTGGCGATCAACAGCAGGGAGAGCGGTGCTACACGAAGCTTAGGACGCATGTCTTGTTCCATTCAGGGTCTGGATTTCAGCCGCACCTGCATCGGCAATGCCGCGTCGCAACATAGCGACCGTCATATGACATGTCAAGCGCGGGACTTGATGCAAAACACTCAAACAATAATAATTCTCACTATTATGAAGCACAACCTCAATCACTCAGAAGTTCCACCGCGCCTGCACAGACACGGTGTCTGCGTCGAACTCGCGCGTCGCCAGTGCGGAGCGCCGGCGCTGGTGCTCGGCTCGAAGCTGCACCGTAAGAGCTTCCAGTGGCTGATAGCTCAACCACAGCCCGAAACGCTCGGTGCGGTCATCGCGCCGTGGCACCAGCCCCCCGAAACCAAGCTCGGGATCGCCACCGTAGTCGCGCTGGCGACGCTCGGCGATCAGCCCCGCGGAGATCTTCGAAGTCACCGCCCATACAGGCTCGAACGCCAGCACGCGGGTGAGCGCATAATTGGCAACAAGATCCTCCTCGGCACCGATGTCGCGCCGCCAGCGCAGATTGAGCGCAAGCTTGGCGGTCGGCACCCAGCGCAGCGCAAGCTGGCCGGTGGTGCCGCTGAAATCCCGCGCCGGCGCCAGCGCATAGGTTCGCGAGGTATGACCGAGCTCGCCATTCACGGCAAAGGCCGCAGTGAGCTGCCAGTCCATACCCACGCGCCACTGGCGCTGGCGATAGTCGCGGATGGAGCCCGTGGCGGCCGGACGGTTGGGATATCGCCCGTCGGCATCCTGCACGCTCAGTTGCAGACGATTGCCTGCGCGCGTGGTCCACGTGAGGTCGGCACTCAGTGTGCGGGCCTCGAACTCCGACAACGGGCGCCTGCCGTCCTTGTACCAACTGCGGCTGTGTGCCACCCCTGCCCCCACCGACCACTGCGGATCGATGCGCAGCACTGCCCGTCCGGCACTGCGCCGGAAGCGCCGTATTACCTGCTCGGTGCCACCGACATCATCGAAGCCGGCGAGCGTTTCACTGTACTGATGAAGCAGCCTCCCCGACCACTGCCGACCGACCACCCAGTCCCAGCTCAGACGCCCATCGGGGGCGGTGTAGTCGAGATCGTCATGATGTCGATAGGCGGAGTGACTGAGGTCAAGATCGGCGCGCAGACGCTGACGACTGACGGTGCGATCGAAGCCGAGCTGCACGCTGGACAGCGAGATGCGATCACCACGCTCTCCTCGCGGCGCCACGGCACCGTCGGGCAGGCGGTAGAGATTGCTGTCGTACTGGATGAGCTGGGAAAGCCCCACCGAAAAGCCCTCCTCGCCCGCCATCGCAGCGCAGGGAAACACCATCGCGCCGAGCAGCACGACAAGCGGCAGCGGCGCAGCGACAGATGCGGAAACGGGCGCGTCGCCCCACCGGTTCGGGATGCTCATTGGCGTAAGTGTACTGGAAGTTGCGCGGCAATTGTATGACAGAACACGATATCCGCATCGCAACAAATGCAACACAATGATGTTGAAAGCTTAACAAAATTGACACATACATGGTTCTGTATAATGTTGTTTAAATTGAATTTTCTTTTCCACGTCGACTTTTTTTACACATTGGACATACCAAATCAACCGTTGCGCCTTGCAGCATCAGGAGAGCTCGCATAAGCTCATGATGTGCAACCGTTCATCTATCTGAAATAGTTTATGGGCATAGTTATTGCTCAATAGCGACGGCATGCACCCCCCAACAGGGTTCATGGATTTCACCCTTCGACTCACCCCCCCTCAACAGAGGAGTCTGCACATGCGCAAGATCTTTGCCGCCACCGCCCTGTGCGCAGGACTGAGCCTCGGCTCAACGGCCTACGCCTCCAACAACCTGACCGTGGATCTCGGCCCCGTGGGCGCCAACCAGACCTTCTCTCAGGTCATCCAGAAGAGCCAGGGCTACTTCTCCGACACCTGGACCTTCTCGGTCGTCGAAGATATTTTCTCCGCCGGCTCGGTCAGCAACCTGTCGATCAAGCTTCCCAGCCTGAGCCTGCTCAACATCTCCAGCCTGTCCGCACAGCTGTACGACGGCCTGGGCAACATGCTCTACAACCTCGATCTGGATCCGGGCAGCTCCGCCGACATCAAGGTCGGTTCGGGTCTGTTCCAGGTTGGCACCGGCTATCACTTCGCGATCAGTGGTCTCGCCGATGGCGCTGCCGGTGGACAATACGTGTTCGCGGTAACCACGCTGCCCGTGCCCGAACCCGAGACCTACGCCATGATGCTCGCCGGCCTCGGTCTGATCGGTGCCGTTGCGCGTCGCCGCATGAAGCGCGAAGACTGATCGCCCTGCCGCCGGCAGCAATGCTGTCGGCGGCATAACTTCATGCTGCAAGGCACAATGCAATGCATATGGCTTGCCTGAGCAAATCCAAATGAATATGATGGCGGGCGCTTCCATCCGTCATCGTATCCATTACCTCATCTGGACAAGCTCATGACCTTCAAGAAAACCCTCGTCGCCCTCGGCATCGGCCTGGCGATGACCGGCGCGGCCAATGCCGCGACCTACGACCTCGGCGAATTCTCCGGCATCTCCGTGATCGCCAGCACGGTCACGACCGCCAAGGGCGCCTTCAGCGACACCTGGAATTTCAGCCTCGCCGGTGACAGCTTCACCGTCGGCGCGGTCTTCGACCTGCCCAGCCTGCTCGGCCTGCACTACAACATCAGCAGCCTCAGCGCCCAGCTCTTTTCCAGCAGCGGCGCGCTGGTGGTGGACTTTGACGACTGCTTCCTGAGCAGCAAGGATTTCAAGTTCAGCCTCGGCACCCTGGTCGCCGACAGCTACTCCCTGCTGGTAAGCGGCAACGCCACCGGCTGGGCCGGCGGCCGTTACGAACTGAAGATGACGGCGAAGCAGATTGCCGCGCCGGTACCGGAACCGCAAACCCTGTTGATGATGCTCAGCGGCCTCGGCCTTCTCGGTGCCGTCGCCCGTCGTCGTCGCCTTGGTTGACGCCGTGGCGGCCCACCTCGCGGTGGGTCGCCGCCTGTCACACAGCGGGCCACGCGGCCCGTTTTTTGTCTGCACTACCCTGCCAACCGTCAAACCTGAGCGCATATCCGCACAATGTTCGCCGCCATTGACCGTCAGAAGATGCTGCAACGCAAGGCCCTGACCCTGCCCGCCGCCATCGAGGCCTTCCTCGATCCGCTGGTGGTCATCGGCGTCCTGCTGGCCGCCGCGGCGCATGCCGGCGACACCATCGGACCGCCCTATCTGGTGCTCGGTGCGCTGGCCTTTGCGCTGACCTTCCCCGGCGACATCGGCATGCATGAAGCGGTACGCCGCATGCTGCGCAAGGTGGCCACCAACTGGCTGATCTTCGCTACCGTGCTGGGCGCCTTCGGCGTCGCCAGCGGCTACATCAAGGTTTTTCCCGAGCAGGTCCTGCTGACCTGGCTGCTCGCCACCCCGCTCGCCCTCGCCGGCGCCCACCTTGGCGCGCGCGCCGTGCTGCCGCGGGTGATCAGCCAGAGCCAGCGCACCGCGGTGATCGCCGGGGTCAATGACATCGGCGTGCGCCTGGCCAGGCAGTTCCTCTTCAACCCCTACCTCGGCACCCGCGTGCTGGGCTTCTTCGAGGACCGCAGCGCCGACCGCCTGCCCACCGTCCTCCCCGTTGCCACCCGCGGACGGCTCGCCGAGCTGGCCGCCTTCGTCAAGGAACACCACGTCGACGCCATCTACCTGGCGCTGCCGATGGCCACCCAGCCACGCATCCTGGCGCTCCTCGACGACCTCAAGGACACCACGGCGTCGATCTATTTCGTCCCCGACATCTTCGTCACCGATCTCATCCAGGGGCGCCTCGACAGCGTCAGCGGCATGCCCGTGGTGGCCGTGTGCGAAACCCCGTTCACCGGCTTCAACGGTGTGGTCAAGCGCTCCGCCGACGTGGTGCTGTCACTGCTGATCATGCTCCTGCTCTCTCCCGTGCTGCTCGCCGTGGCCATCGGCGTGCGCCTGTCCTCGCCAGGGCCGATCATCTTCAAGCAGCGCCGCTATGGCCTCGATGGCAAGGAAATCCTGGTCTACAAGTTCCGTTCGATGACCACCTGCGACAACGGCAACGAAATCCGCCAGGCCACAAAGAACGATCAGCGCATCACGCCTTTCGGGGCCTTCATCCGCCGCACCTCGCTCGACGAACTGCCGCAGTTCCTCAACGTGCTGCAGGGGCGCATGAGCATCGTCGGGCCGCGCCCGCACGCCGTGGCCCACAACGAGACCTACCGCAAGCTGATCAAGGGCTACATGGTCCGCCACAAGGTCAAGCCCGGCATCACCGGCTGGGCGCAGGTCAACGGCTTTCGCGGCGAGACCTCGACCGAAGACAAGATGCGCGGCCGCGTCGAACACGATCTGCACTACATCGATCGCTGGTCGTTCCTGTTCGATCTCACGATCATTCTGCTGACGATC